>Ga0209937_1000468_pt1 | contig 12959 bp, 15 predicted proteins | sample SalPon1_B_H2O_MG_FD_185699 | JGI IMG/M metagenome (GOLD analysis project Ga0209937, IMG submission 185699) | Salt pond water microbial communities from South San Francisco under conditions of wetland restoration - Salt Pond MetaG R1_B_H2O_MG... | ecosystem: Environmental > Aquatic > Non-marine... | reverse complement strand
CGCAGCCTTGCTACAGTCCCTGTATCCGATGACCGGGTCGGCATCGGTCATCGGGATCACGGGCGCCCCGGGGGTGGGCAAATCAAGCCTGGTCGCGGCGCTCGCGGACCACCTCCGAGATGATGCGACGGTCGCCGTCCTCGCGATCGACCCGAGTTCACCGATGACCGGCGGCGCCATCCTCGGTGACCGGATCCGGATGCCAGCGGCGAACTCGGACGACCGCATCTACGTCCGATCGATGAGCGCTCGTGGCCAACAGGGTGGGCTCGCCGTCGCCACAGGCGCCGCCCTCACCGCGCTTGACGCGTTCGGGTTCGACCGGATCATCATCGAGACCGTTGGGGCTGGACAGAGCGAGGTTGACATCGTCTCGGCCGCGGACACGACGGTCGTGGTGACCCAGCCGCGCAGTGGTGATCACATCCAGCTGATGAAGGCGGGCATCGTGGAGATCGCGGACATCTTCGTGTTGAACAAGGCGGATCAGCCCGGTGCGGACACCGCGATGCTGGATCTCGAGGCATTGGTCCAGCAACGTGCGGGCTCGGACGACTGGACTCCACCGGTCTGTGAGACCGTCGCGACGGCACCACAAGGTCTGAAGCGGCTGACGGAGGCGATCGCGGCGCATGATGCGCGGGTGCAGACCGATGTGGATACACTTGATGGCGCCCGCAGGCGGACCATCGCAACCGTGGGGTGGATCATCGCTGCAGAGCTCGCGGAAACCGCCGCAGCGTGCACCAAGCGACTCCGTGGGGACCCCGCACTCGTCGATGCCATCCACAATGGGGACCGCGACCTCTACACCACCGCAGAGATCCTCCTGGAGGGGCAGGAGCCATGAATCAGTGGCGTCTTACGGACGGGTGGCGACGCCGCGAGGTGCGTGTGAGCCTACGGGGGCGCTCGTGAGTCCAGCTGGGGAGTCGGTGGTCGTCGTGGGCCCACCTGCCGCGTGTGATCCGGTCCAGCAGGCGCTCGCAGACCACCCGGTGGCCGTGACACAGACGGCGCCCCCGCGTGTACCCGAGGGCACCCCATCGGTGTGGGTGTGCACATCTGTCGCGGCCCTGCGAGCCGTCATCGCGGCTGGCCCTGCTGCTCCGGTGATCCTCACCGATGCTGTCGTTCCGACGGCGGTCTCACCGACGGCGGTGCCCGCGCAGATCGATGCGTGGGCAGCGGGCGATGCACAGGTGCGCACACTCCCGTCACACGCTGTGGCGATCGACGGTGAACAGCACAGGATGGTGTCGGAGGTGGTCATCAGCACCGACGCGGTCGCACGGATCTCCGAGTTCGCGGTCACCCATCAGGCACAACTGCTGCAAGAAGTGCGCGCTGATGGTATCACCGTCGCGAGCCCCGTGGGCTCAGGCGGCTATGCAGACGCCATCGGCGGACCCCGCCTCGGTGCGGTCGCGGGGCTGGTCGTGGTCCCCATGGCGGCGTTCGCGAGTCACACATCGGTGTGGGTCACACCTGCACCGGTGTCGGTCAGCCTCGTGCGAGAGGAGGCGGTGGTCTCCGCATGCATCGACGGTATCGAGACGGTCCCGCTGGATCCATCATCGACGCTCACGGTCTCCGCGGTGGGAACATACGATGTCATCGGCCACTGGTGAGATTCAGACGATCGCCGACCACAACGGCTCAAGTAGGAAGAACAGGGCCTGATACGCAGCGTACAGGATCGCCACCCCTGTCGCCCCCAATGCCGAAGTTGGTGTGGAGATCTCCAGTGATTTCGAGCGAGCCTCCACCAATCGGGCCTCGTATTCGAACAGGTCTGTGAACAGCACCGCCAACACCAGCGCGGTCATGATCATCCCGCCGTGCGGAGTGGTGATCAGATACAGCAGCGACAGCACCACCACCCCCACCGTGGTGAACGAGTGTGGCGCGAACCGGCGCATCGCCGCATCATCCTCTGCGATCGCCGCTTGCACCCGGTGGTTCTGGTGCTGGATGTACCGTGTCAGCAGGTTCACCAGCAGCATGACCAAGATCGCAAGCGGCAGGAACGGCGCCATCGGATCGAGGGCACCGATCGGCACCGCAAACTGCAGGAGGCTCATCATACGCTGATCTGCGAACTGGGGGTTAACCGTTTTCGGAACACAGCAGCGTCACTCCAGGCGGTCCTCGACGGTTCGGAGGACCTCACGGCCCACCGGGATCGCCACCCAGAACGTGAACGCTCCGAGCAGAGCGAACCACAGCAGGGCATCCATCAGAAGCACACCTACCTGATCATACAGCGTCATCTCACCCTCGATCTGCAGTGGCGCGATCAGCTGGTCGGTCGCCTCAAAGCTGGACACGCGGTACCAACTCGCGAGTGTCAGCCACCCGAGACCTGCCCCTGTGAAAATCCCGAGCCCCTTGATGAACTCATCGGCCATTGTCGGTATCACCCTCGACGGTGGCTTGAGACTTTCTCATCCGCGGGCTCGTGAAGCGACTTCCGAGGATGTAGATCGCCGCACCCGCCGCGATCCACCCGATCCCACCCACCGCGAAGAGGGTGGTCCACATCTGGGCAGACGCGGAGACACCCACCGCCGTCGCGAGGCCCCGAATCCCCGACCCAACCAGGCTGATCGACAACGTCGCTGCGTCCAGAAACAGAAAGCCCACCACCACTGCGACGACCGCGATCAGCGTTGAGAAGACTGTCACCGTCTTGTACAGCCGCATCGGCACCTCGACCTCTCGGCGGCCTTCGCCCATCAGCGGCTCACTGGGGTGGCCGCAGCCGGTAGTAGCGCCGGTTGAGGTCGTACATGTACCCCTCCCGCATCGTCTTGAGGACCGCCCACGTGACGAACCCTGCGACCACAGGGAGGATGAACGTCAGGTCGAAGAGCGTCTCCAGACGCATCGGGATCAGGTTCTGGACCGCCAGCATGCTGATGGTGAACGCGAAGACGATACCCCCCACCCCGACGGCCGCCCAGAACGGCTCTTCGACCGGCCGGCGGGCACTGCCCTTGTTGATGAACGGCACCAATGCGATGACCCCGACGACCACCAGATTCGCCAGGACACCGTAGGTCCGGTCGGCCATGATCTTCTGCCCGCCCAGGATGGCAAGCTCGGGGTTCAACGGGTCCAGCTTCAACAGCCCGAACGACCAGTACAGATACCAATCCGGTAGGATGATCGCCGGGGTGTTCGAGGGGTTCGCCGGTGCACCGATGTGCGGTGGCATCGTCGCGGAGAGGAACATGATCATGCCGATGAAGAAGCTCGTGATCGCGAGGTTCCGGATGATCTCATGCGGCCAGGTGGGGAACGCCAGCACATCGCGCTCGACGTAATCCGAGGCTGCTCTCAGGTCCTGGTCCTCTCGGCGTGCCCGCTCGAAGTACTCGTATGTCAGCCGCGAGAGGCCAACACTCCGTGCCTTCCGCTCGGACCACGTCGGGGTGTCATCCTCCGGGACGACAATATCGCCTCCGTCGGTCACCGGTGTCTCCGTGTCAGTGTGTGGTGTGTCGGTCATGGTCTCAGTGTGGCTCAGCGATCCCCTGCATCCACACGATGCCAATGTGGATAGCGATGAGCGTCGTCACGACGAACGGGAGCAAGAAAACATGGAGAATGTACATCCGTTGCAGCGTGGCCTGCCCGAGTGAGAAGCCGCCGAACAGCAACTGGGCCACCCACTCGCCCGCCAATGGGATCGACAGCGACATCTCCACACCGATCTGCCCGGCCCAGTACGCGAGCTGGTCCCACGGGAGCAGGTAGCCGGTGTAGCCGAACACCATCGTGAGGCTGATCAGCACGATTCCCAACAGCCAGTTCAGCTCGCGCGGTTCCTTGTACGCGCCCGTGAAGTACACCCGCAGCATGTGCAGGAACACCGCAGCGACCATCACCTGCGCAGACCAGCGGTGGATGGACCGCAGCATGAAACCAAACTGCAGCTCACTCATGATGAACGCGATCGATTCGTACGCGATGGTCCCCTGCGTCTCGAACGCCGGGGCGGCCGAAGGTGAGTAGTAGAAGCCCAACAGGGCCCCGCTCACCGCTGCGACCACGTACGCGAGCGTCGAGAATAGCCCCAACGTGTACAGTGGGTACCAGTACCAGAACTTGTTGTCCAGGTTGTACTGCTCGGTGTGTGACTTCGGCATCTGCAGATTCACGCGGTAGTACAGGGTCTCAAGCACCTCCAGGTAGTCCACAATGCGCAATCGGCGATCGAGCCAGATCAGCACCGTCAGGTACGCCGACTCCACAGGCGTCAGCTCCTTCTCGCGCATCCACCGGCCGTGGTCGAACTCATCTTTCTTTTCGAGACTCATGTTATCTCCTGTAGTACGGGTAGACGGCCCGCTTGACCGTCTCCCAGGCCTCAGTCGTCAACGATGCCCCATCCACATCCGCCTGATCGATGTACAGGTCCTCCCACTTGCGGCGTCGCTTCTTGACGATCATCACATCGGGCAGGAACTCCTTGCGGTACAGCGCAAGGATGAACGCGAGATCCACGAAGATCACGGTGAGGATTCCGCCGAGGAACATGTTCCCGGTGTCGGTCAACCCCCACCCCGACACCAAGCCGAAGGTGAACATCGCGACGAACACCACCTCGATCACGGTCAACAGTACGATCGTGATCGCTGCCGCGGTGGATTCCCGCGCCGGTTCATATCGGTGGATATCACCGTAGGAGCTGCTCGATGACATCTCAGCGCTGCCCCCTGCCGGTGTGTGCCGACTCGCCGTACTTGAGGATGTAAAACGTGAAGATCATGGTGACGATGATGCCGAGGAACGTCGCCGCACCCACCCAGTGGGCCTGGATGTCCACACCCAGCTCCTTCAACGGCTTCTCGGCGGCGGCCGCTTCGGCGGACAGCTCCTCGACGACCTCGATCGTCGCGACCATCCCTGCGCTGCGGTGGGGTTCGCAGTAGTACTCGTAGGTGCCAAGCGTCTCGAAGGTGTGCTCATAGGTGAAGCCCGTGTTCTCCAGTGGCTCGTGTCCGCTCCAGCTCGCCTCATCGGGCTGTGCCTCGACGACGATGTTGTGATTGTCCGACTCCCAGACGAACTCGACGGTCGTCCCCGGCAACACCTCCAGTGGTGCATCCGTCCCTGGCTCGTACACCAGCGCGCCACCTGGACCGACCGCCACGGTGACGGTCTCCGCTGCTCCCTCTTGGGCGACCGCTGGGGTCGCCATCACCGTGGCAACAGGGACTGTGGCGGCGCGGAGGAAGTTCCGCCTGTCCATGGCGGCGCTCAGGAAGGACGCCGCTTAAACCCACCGACCCACCCCACATCATCCCCTTCGCTCGGCCTGTGCGTCGCCCGTGGTCATCGGGTGGTCTCCGCCCCCGACGGACGTGGGATCGACCTCCTCGAGCGCCCGGAGTCTGTTCCGATACTGCTCGGCCCGGAACCGGTCAGACAGTCGCGCGTTCGCAACGATGAGGAACAGGAGCCCCCCGACCAGGAGGAACCCCAGTCCGGCCACTGGTGCGATGATCGATGAGACACCCCTCACCAGCACCCATGCAGCGATGAGGACCACCCCCACGATGAGGTGGATCGCCGCGACCACCTGGAGCATCATCGTTCCCAATGCTCCGCTGCCATCGGTCACATCCTCCGGCTGCGGGAGGCCTCGGTCGGGGACATCCAGCACCTCATACTCGGGGATCGAACACAGCGCCACCGATGGCTCGACATCCCGGACGATCGTGCCCGTGCCTTCGACCGACCCGTCAGGGCGGACCACAGCGTAGCCCTCATCGGAGTACGCGATGACACGGTCCGGGCCGGCGTGGCGTTCGATCACCCCGAAGATCTCCCGCAGAGCCACCCGCGCGGTCAGCTCGCGCTCGATGCGGTCGAGCAACTGCTCACCGGTGACCCAGCTCTCGGGGTCGAACGCCGCCTCCCACTCCTCGAGATCCATCTCCGCCATCTCCGCGGCACCGAAGCGCTCGAAGTCATACCGCTCTTCGACCGCAGCACGGAGGGCCGCGCGCTCGGCATTGGGGTCCTCACCGGCATCTGCCATGCGGTCGTTCGCGTCCACACGTGCGTATGTGTGCCGGTCCAGCGGAGCGATAGCCGCAAGTGCACGCCATCGCAATCAGTCGCATGCTCCCTGAGGTGACCACCGCCTCGGTCGCGGCGGCGATGGTCACGATTAGCCTCCCATTCTACCTCTACGGCGCGTGGATCATGATCGATGCGGCGGTGGTGACATGGGCGGTGTTGGTCCGACACCTCCGTGTGATCATCCCCGGGCTGATTCTGACGACCATCCCCGTTGTCTTCTGGATGATCCCTCGTCTGCTGGACCAGCAGGGTGGTATCTACGTCATCCACGCGTTCTTGGGGCTCAACGCTTACGCCCTGCTGGTCTTCGGGCTGACAGGGATCGCCCGCATCTTCCAGGCAAAGCGTGCTGCCGCGCTCTATGACACGCCTCATCAGGGGATCGACCTGGATGAGATCCACCCCGACATGGCAGCATGGCGTCGACGGCTGCGGATCGGCGTCTTCGGCTACGTCATCCTGTGGCTCGCCGCGTGGTGCCTCGGGGTGTACATCTACCTGAGCAAGTACTGGCTGTGAACGTCACCACGGCTCCTGCTTGGCCAGGTCACGCTCGTGGTCGAGCCGGGATGAGGGACAGATGTCCTCGAGTGTGCAGTCAGAACAGCTGGGATTCTGCGCGGTGCAGACCGCCCGCCCATGTGCAATGAACAGGTGGGTTAGCTGCTGCCAGTGCCCCCGCGGTAACAGCTCCATCAGGTCCGCCTCGATCTGCTCAGGTGCACGCTCGTCCGTCAGCCCCAGCCGACGCGACAGGCGGGTCACGTGCGTGTCCACGACGACCCCCTCGACGATGTCATGCCCGTGCTGCAACACGACATTCGCTGTCTTGCGCCCCACGCCGGACAGCGAGGTGAGGTCGGCCATCGTGTCGGGCACTTCTCCGTCGAACTCCTCCAGCAATCGCTCGCCGATCGACTGCAGATACCCCGCCTTGGAGTTGTGGAAGGTGATGCCGTAGATGTCCTCGGCGAGCTCATCAGTCGTCGCCGCCGCGTAATCCGACGGCCGCCGATACTTCTCGAAGAGGTCCTGGGTGACCTGGTTCACGCGGGCATCGGTACACTGCGCCGACAGCACAACCGCAATCAGCAGCTCGAGCCGATCGCGGTACTCCAGTGAGATCGTCGCATCGGGATACGCCTCCTCGAGGCGCTCGATGACCATCGCCGCCTGCACACGTGGATCGTCCGCCGGTTCACCCATGCGAGGTGGTCGGTGGTCTGCAGTAAGGGTGTGGTGGTCTCACGCGAACGCGCGGTCGGCGCCCTCGCTGTCGACGTCCTCGAGGCGGACCTTCTCCCATGCGGCGGTCAGATCGGCCATCGTCACCTCTGTCCGTTCCTCGCGGATCGCGAACATGCCTGCCTCCATGCACACCGCTCGGATGTCCGCACCAGAGGCAGCCTCGGTCAGGTCTGCCAGCCGCCCGTAGTCCACGTCATCCGCCACGGTCATGCCCCGGGTGTGGATCTGGAAGATCAGTTCCCGGCCCGCCGCCTCTGGCTTCGGGACCTCGATGAGCCGGTCGAACCGTCCGGGACGCAGGATGGCCTCATCGAGCATGTCCGACCGGTTCGTCGCGGCGATCAGGCGGATCTCCCCGCGCTCATCGAAGCCGTCCATCTCCGCGAGCAGCTGCATCATCGTCCGCTGCACCTCCGCGTCTCCGGAGGTCTTCGAATCCGTGCGCTTCGAGGCGATCGCGTCGATCTCATCGATGAAGATCACCGCAGGCTCGTTCATCCGGGCCACCTCGAACAGATCACGCACCAGCTTGGCCCCCTCCCCGATGAACTTGTGCACAAGTTCGGAACCCGCCATCTTGATGAACGTCGCATCGGTCTCGTTGGCGACCGCCTTCGCGAGCATCGTCTTCCCCGTGCCCGGTGGGCCATACAGCAGCACCCCCGATGGCGGTGCGATCCCCACCGCCTCGAACATCTCGGGGTGCTCAAGCGGCATCTCGACCGTTTCGCGGATCTCCTGCAACTGGTCATCGAGTCCACCGATATCCGCGTAGCTGACCTCGGGAGAGTGATCCACCTGCATCACCCGTGCACGCACGTCCGTCTCGTTGTCCAACCGCCGCACGATCGACAGCGAGTTGTTCACCGCCACCCGCGCGTCAGGCTCGAGCTCTGCGCGGAGGTCATCAGTGACCTCCGTCAACGCCTCCTGATTGTTCCCGTGCTGCTTGATAATCACACCCGCATCCGTGATCTCCTGAACCGTCGCAACGAACAGCGGGGTCTGCTTCAACTTCTTATTCTCGTGCGCAAGCCGCTCGAGCTTCTGCTGGAACTTGTTGTTCTCCGCATTCGCATCCAGCAGTTGGTCGCGCATTTCCTCGTTTTGCGCCTCGAGCACGTCCAACCGATCCTGCAGAGCCTGGAGCTGCTCCTGGTGTGACGTGGGCTCCTCATCGAAGCTCACATCGACATCCTCCGCAGTATCTGTCATGGTTGTGGCTTCGCCGCAGTGGGATATGAGACTTCGGGTGAGAGCGGCGGTGACCAACGGAGTAAAGACGCGTGACCCGGAGAAGATGTATGGACATTCTGGGTGGCTCAGCGGTCCCCCGCAGTGGTGATGTTGACCGGAGGCAACGGTGAGGCGGCCGACACAGCGGCTCCTCGTGTTGGCTGGGGTGATGCTCCTCATCATGCCAGCATCGATCGGGCTGGGCGCTGCAGACCAGGTCATCGGTGAGCCAGAGCTCACCTTCGATGTTGCTCAGCGGTCGTACGATGCAGGATCTGACGCTCAGGTGGCGCTTACGATCACCAACCGCGGCAAGCTGACGAAGGGCGGCGATGAGAAGTACGAGGATCGTGTGACCACAGCTCGGGCGTTGGTGTTGTCGATCGATGATAGTCAAATCCCCCTTGAGGCAGATGTGGGGGCTGTAGCCGTCGGGAACGTGCCCACGGGCGCGGTCACGACCGACCCGATCACACTCACGATCCCCAAGCAGACCCCGCCAGGGACGTACGAGCTTCCAATCACCTATGAGTATGCGTACACACGTTTCGTCAACTACGACCCGGTCACCGTGGAGTACGGTGATTTCGTCCGGACGGAGACGACCACCGTGAGGATTGAGGTGACCTCTGAACCCCAGTTCCGGGTGACTGCCACGCCCACGGGCGCACAGGTCGGCGAGACCGAGACGGTCAGCTTCGCGATCGAGAACATTGGGAGCGCACCCGCGTACGACACGGAGGTCACCGCTCGCGCCGTGGGCGATGAGCTCACGTTCGGCCCCGGGAGCGCGAGTTCGACGGCGGTGGTCCCGGGCCGGTGGGCCCCCGGCCAGACGAAGCGAATCGACTACAGGGTGAACGCTGACAGCGATGCAGTCGCACGGACGTACAGTGCGCACCTGGAGCTGGAGTACACCGACTCCGACGGGATCGAACAGTCCGCACCGACGCTCGTCACCGGCATCCCCGTGGCCGAGGAGCGGGGCGATCGCTTCCGTGTCGAGGCGGTGACGACCCAGTATGAGGCCGGAAGTGCCGGACAGATCACCCTCGCGGTGACCAACATCGATGACGATCCGATGCGAGAGATCCAAGCGAAGGTGTTCCCAGATGACCCCCTCTCGAGCGATGATGATGAGGCGTTCATCCCCGCGCTCGCCCCCGATGAGACCGCGGAGGTCACCTTCCAGCTGGGCGTCGCCGGGGGCGCTCTGGAGAAGACCTACCCGCTCAAGCTGGACTTCCAATTCGACACGATGGAGGACGACACCAAAGTGTCGAACACCTACCGCGTCCCCATCGAGGTGACCCAGCCCGCAGAGTCGGGGCTGGGGATCACCACCCTGCTCCCGGCCATCCTCGTGGTGGGTGTACTCGGAGCGGGTGTGGTGCTGTGGCGCCGGCGAGGGTGAGGTGAGCGATGGCGGATCAGGAGGTCGATGACCGGCTACACCAGCTGATCATCGACCGCATCGACGACTGGATCGTCCATCGCGACACCACCGTCATCGCGGTGTTCCTGGTGCTCACCGTGGTCATGTCCGGGGGGTTGGCCATGTCGGCGACGGACTCGGGGACCGACCAGTTCACCCAGGATGTGCCCGCTCAGATCGCCTTTGAGGAGGTCACCGAGAACTTCGAACAGGACGCATTCGGGCCGGGGACAGCCACCTCGACACTGATCCAAGAAGATCGCAACGTCCTGAGCAAGAAGGCACTCGAATCGATGCTGCGGGCACAGCACCGGCTGGCATCGGACTCCTCGCAGTCGGTCGTCCGCACGCAGTCGGTCGCAACGCTCGTGGCGCTCGAGCTCGACCCCGACGCGGCGAGCACCGCCGCGCAGCTGGATGCCCTCGAACGTGCCACCACGACGGAGGTCCGCGCGGCGGTGCGGACGACCCTGGCGACCAATGAGGGTGCCGCGGGGCTGCTGAGTGAGGATCTCAACCCCACCGATCCCAGCGCATCGGCCACGATCGGAACGGTGACGCACTCGTTGGAGGGCGTCTCAGCATCGAATGCGGGCACACAGGGGGACTCCCCGTTCGGCCCGATACAGGAGGAGGGGACGTTCATCGTCGAGTCGGTCGACAGCGACATCACCCTCTTCGGTTCCGGGGTGATCTCCAACGAACTGGGCTCGGTCATCGGAGAGTCCCTCATCCTGGTGGTGCCCGCTGCGGTCGCACTCATCTTCATTTTCCTGACGATCGCTTACCGTGATCCTATCGACATGGTGATCGGACTGAGCTCGCTGGCGATGGCGATCATCTGGACCTTCGGCTTCATGGGCTATGCGGGGATCGCGTTCACCCAGATCCTGATTGCGGTCCCACCGCTGTTGCTCGCGGTGGGGATCGACTTCGGCATCCATGCGGTCAACCGCTACCGGGAGGAGCGAGCGACCGACCAGGCGGTGACCCCCTCGATGCGCGCGGCGACCGACCAGCTGCTGCCGGCGTTCACGATCGTGACCGGCACGACGGTGCTGGGGTTCATGGCGAATGCGGTGAGTGAGCTCGCACCGATCCGCGAGTTCGGCTACACCGCTGCGGTGGGTATCATCTTCACGCTGCTGATCTTCGGCATCTTCCTGCCGGCGTTGAAGCACCGTGTCGACCGCGGGCGCATCGCTCACGGGATTGGCTTCATCTCGGAACGGCCCATCAGTAGTGCCGAATCACGGCTCGGTCAGGTGCTGACAGGCGGGGTCGCGATCGCGCGACGTGCCCCCTACCTGTTCATGATCGTCATCGTGGTCACCTCGGGCGGTCTCGCCTACTACGGGACCGGCGTGGGGACGGAGTTCACCACCGAGAACTTCCTGCCACCGGAGGAGACGCCGGCGTACCTCACCGTGTTGCCAGCCCCACTGGCACCGAGTGAGTACACGGTGAGTCGGACGATCGCATTCCTCGAGGACACCTTCGAGTCATCCAGCGACGACTCGGTGACGGTCTACATCGAGGGTCCCTTACGGGATGATCGCGCGTTGGAAGCGCTGAACCGGGCCACCCAAGACCCTCCTGACTCGTTCGTCACGGACGGCCGCGATGCGGCACCACAGTCGATCCTCTCGGTGATTGACCAGCAGGCAGACCGGTCGGACGAGTTCGCCGCGCTGGTCGCCGCGAACGATGTCGATGGCAACGGAGTGCCGGATCAGAACCTCGAGCGGGTGTATGAGGCGTTGTTGGCCTCAGAAGCCGGTGCGAGTGCCCGGTCGTACATCACCGAGGACTACAGCAAGACACGGCTGGTCTTCTCAGTGAAGGCTGACCGCTCGCAGTCGGAGGTCGTCGCGGACACCCGTGCGGTGGCCGCGGACATCCGGCTGGCGGCGACGGCGACCGGTGGCATCGTGGTGTTCAAAGCAGTCTCGGATGTCATCGGACAGGCCGCGTACCAGTCGCTGGCACTCGCGATACTCGCGGCGGTGGTCTTCCTATTCGTCGCCTACTGGGCCTTGGAACGCCGACCGGGGCTGGGGATCGTCAACATCGTGCCCATCCTCGTGACGATCGCGCTGCTGGCGGCGAGCATGCGCTACCTCGGGGTGCAGTTCAACGCGATCACCGGGACGGTGCTGTCGATCGGCATCGGTCTCGGTATCGACTACTCAGCGCATCTGGTCCATCGGATCTCAGAGGAATACCGCCAGGCGGCCGATCTCTTCGATGCACTGACCGTCAGCGTGGTCGGCACCGGTGGGGCACTGACCGGCAGCATGATCACCACGACCTCGGGCACCGGGGTGCTGGTCGTTGCACTGGTGCCCGTGCTCGGACAGTTCGGGCTGCTCATCGCGCTCAGCGTGTTGTACTCGTACCTCACCACATTGTTGATCCTCCCCTCTGCGGTGGTGATGTGGGACAACGGGTGGGGTGTGTTCGATCCCCGACGGCTAATGTCTGTCAGTAATACTTCAGGAGAGTAAATATTATTACAACACATACCGTCTGTGCAACCATGCAGCAATCTCAGCAGGCGGCCGGGCGGTGGGAGCCAATCCGCGAACTGCCTCCGAGCGCGAAGCTGGTCGCGAAGGTGCTCGATCAGCACGACCGGATGACACCCGCGGAGCTGTGCACGGAGACGCTGTTACCATCACGGACCGTCCGGGACGCGGTCGACCGGTTGGATGCGGTGGGTGCGATCGACCGCAGGATCGTCTTCACGGACGCTCGCAAGCGGTCCTACTCCCTGCGGCTGTAGCCGCCCACGGAACCGTTTTCATCCCCACTCGGGTACCGTTGGGTATGGTACGGGTGATCCACACCGGGGACACCCACCTGGGCTACCGGCAGTATCACTCGGCGGCCCGCGCCGAGGACTTCCATGCGGCATTTGACCAGGTGATCGATGCGGCGATCG
>Ga0209937_1000467_pt1 | contig 13004 bp, 11 predicted proteins | sample SalPon1_B_H2O_MG_FD_185699 | JGI IMG/M metagenome (GOLD analysis project Ga0209937, IMG submission 185699) | Salt pond water microbial communities from South San Francisco under conditions of wetland restoration - Salt Pond MetaG R1_B_H2O_MG... | ecosystem: Environmental > Aquatic > Non-marine... | reverse complement strand
GGCATGGCCCGGACGGATACCGATACGGCCATCACCCACGGCGGCCAGGGGGTTGCCGGTATTCGCGGGTTCTGGCCCGGCTTGTCGGGTTAGTGAGGGTCTTCGTCGCCGGGCGGCGGGGGATCGGCGGGCTCGCCCGGGATACGATGGCCTTCGTCCAGCCACTCCCCCAGGTCGACCAATCGACAGCGCCGCGAGCAGAACGGCCGATAGGTGGACGACGCCGTCCACGGCACCGGCGTGCCACATTGCGGGCAGCTCACCTGCGCGGGTTGATCAGATGACACAGCGTTCCAGGATGAACGAGACATCGTTGTCCACCTGCTGGGGTCGCTCGCCGGAGCGGGGTTGCTGGAGGAAGCGGATGTTGCAGTAGTGCCGGCTTCCGCTGATCTCTGGATAAACGCCGGCATCGCCCGGGACGGTGATGCGCAGCATCTGATACGGGGTGGCGCGGTCGAGCATGGCCTGGAAATTGCCGCCGGTGGCACTCTCTTCGATCGGGTCGGCGCTGTGCCGGAGCAGCTTGAGTACCATCGCGACCCCCTTGTCGATCAGTTCGAAGGCGTCATGCCAGTGCCCGAGAAGCGCCTGACGTTCGGCGACCGGGGTTTCGAGCCATAGATGATAGCCCGGCAGGTCAAAGGCGCAGGTGCCGCCGGGCACGCCGGCGCGTTGTTCGATGGTGGTCAGAAAGGCATTGTCTCTGACCGCCGCCGGAATACCGGTGGGCGCATTGCGCAGCCGTCCGGCGAGCTCGTTGCAGTCCTGGATCACCGGCTCGAGCAGACCGCTGTCGACCTCGGGCCGTTGCTCAAGCTGGGTGAGGCTGGCCTCGATTCGATCGAGCTCTTTCTGTAGCTCGGAGCGGACATCGCTGCGGGTGAGCAGGCTTTTGACATCCAGCAGTGCGTTCACCGCCTCACGGGTATGCCAGGCGCTCTCACCGGCGGCGCCGAAGCGGTACTGGGCGAACAGAAATTCAAGACGCAAGAAGGTCCGCATCCGCTCGTTGAGCGGATACTCATACACGATTGACTCATCTAATACGTCCGGGTCGCCCACGCATGCCCTCCAATGGACCTTTGGGCATTCTCACTCACTCGGGTCGGTGGGCACAAATGCGGGGGGTGACCGGCGCGCCGCCAGATCCCGGTACCGACGATCCAGTGCCGCGATCTGTGACTGCAGTGCCGCATGGTTGTGCCGATTGTCGATGATGTCATCGGCGATGGCCCGGCGTTGGTCCGCATTGGCCTGATTCTCGAGCATTCGGCGTGCAGCGGTCTCATTGATTTGATCGCGTTCCATCACTCGGCGCTTCTGATCGGCGGCCGAGGCATCCACAAGCAGGATGCGGTCAAAATGCTCCTGCCAACCGGCCTCCACCATCAGCGGTACGACGACGATGGCATAGGGTGCGGTCAAGGCCGCGAGGCGTTGCGCCATCAAAGCCTCGATACGCGGATGGGTGATGGCTTCGAGGGTCTCGCGCGCGGCCGGGTCGGCAAAAATCCGATCACGCAGGGCGCGTCGGTTGATATGCCCGTCGTCGGCGATCACCGCCGGACCAAAGGCGTTGCGGACGGCTTCCAGGCCCTCGGTGCCGGGGGCCACGACCTCGCGGGCCAGTTCATCGGTATCGATGACCGGCACCCCCAGCCGGACAAACGCCTGTGACACCGTGGATTTGCCGCTGGCCACACCGCCGGTCATCCCGACCCGAAGACCAACGCCGTTATGGCTAGAGGTAGAACCGCTCATGCCCCCAGACTAGCGTGATCCAGCCCGCCAGGGCGAGCCAGGGGCCAAAGGCGAGGTGATTGCCACCGCTGGTGCCAAGCCAGCGACGCACCACCAGCCAGAGACAGCCGCCGCCGGCGCCGAGCAGCAGAATCACTGGCAGGGCCGTCGGCCCGGCCCAGGCGCCGAGCATCGCCAGTAGCTTGCAATCGCCGCCGCCGAGGCCATCGTGGCCCCGCACCAGGCGATAGGCGCCATTCAGCCCGGCCAGTAGCGCATAACCCGCGGCCGCACCGATAATGGCGCCATCCGGCCCGGGCATGGACGCCACCGGCGTGACGCTCAAAAGCAGCCCGATCCAGAGACCGCTGAGTGTCAGGCTGTCCGGCAGCAGCCGTGTTTCGGCATCAATCACCGACAGTCCCACCAACCAGAGACTGACGAGGCTCAAGGCAGCGATCCGCCACGGGTCGGCCTGGGTCGACCAGACCGCCATCACCACCAGGGTGGTCACTAACTCGATGACCGGATAACGCAGACTCACCCGCTGCCGGCAGATTGAACAACGCCCCAGGCCGATGGCCCAGCCTACAAGGGGCAGGTTGCGGTACCAGGGGATCACCCCGCCGCAGCGGGGACAGCAGGAACGCCAGGCTCGGATCGGGGTGGCCGCCGGGACGTCCCGGTCGGTTTGCCATAACGGCAGCAATCGCAGCGATAGCCGATGGGTGAGCATGGTCAGAAAGCTGCCCGATACCAGACCGAGGATGATCGACGCGCTCAAGCCGATCCAGTGATGAATGGTATCGGCGGTGATCATCAAAACACCGCGCCCATGCGAAAGACCGGCAGATACATGGCGAAGACCAGGGCGCCGACCAAAAGGCCCAGCAGGGCCATCATCAACGGCTCGATGCTGCTTGTCAGGGCACTGACCCGTCGCTCGAGCTCGCCTTCCTCGGCAGTGGCGAGCTCATCAAGCAGTGCGGGTAGCCGGCCGGTAGACTCGCCCACGGCGACAACCTGGGCCAGTGCCGGCGAAAAGCCTTCGCTGCGGGCGATGGCATCGGCCATCGAGCGCCCGGCCCGGAGCTCGTCAACCATGCCCGTGACCAGCCGCTGGTAGTGGCGGTTGTCCAGCGCCCGTGCCACCGCCGATAACGCCTCGGTGGCCGGCACATCGGCGCGCAGGAGCAACGCCAGGGTCCGGGCAAAACGACACAGCAACGCCCGTCGATGAACGCTGCCGTAGATCGGCAGTTTCACCCGCAGCCGATCGCGCAGGTGGTGCAGGCGGGGCAGGTGCCGGGCGAAACCCCAGAGCAATGGCAGCAGCCCGGTCAGCACCGGGATAAGCGTCCCTCCGCCGGTGCGAAACCACCGCGACAGGTCAATCACCGATTGGGTGAATGCCGGCAACGGTGCATCAAGATCGCTGAACATCGCCTCGAAACGGGGAATGACAAAAACCAGTAACGCCCCGGTGACCAGCAGGGCGACCGCCAGGACCAGACCGGGATAGAAAAGCGCCCGCCGCAGGCGCTGCCGTGTTTGCGCCAGGCGTTGTCGATGGTCGACGATGCGGCGCAGCAAGGCGGGCAGTTCGCCGGACTGCTCACCGGCAGCAATCAACCCGCGTGCCAGCTCATCGAAGTGGCCGGGCCACTCGGCGAGTACCACTGAAAGGTCGGTGCCACTGGCGATTCCCTCGGCGAGGCCCTCGAGCAGACGGCGGCCGGCACTGTGCCGCTCTTCAGCGGCGAGCATCTCCAGCGCCTGAGCCAGGGGGATGCCGGCATCGATGAGCGCAGCCATACGCTGGAGGATGCGGGTGATGTCCTGCTCGCGCAGTCGGGGACGCGCCGGGTTGATCAGCCGGTCAAGCCAATCGGGCAGCGAAAGGGTCCGGGTGGTGATCACCCCCTGGTGGTGGAGCCGTTGATGGAGCTGCCGTTGACTGCGTGCCGGCGCCAGTCCCATCCGGTTTCGTCCGTGCCGGTCCGTGCCCTGCCAGATGAAGCTGCGCATGGCTCTCATCAGCGGATGATGCGGTCGATCTCTGTGCGACTGGTGATCCCCTCGGCGACGCGCTGCAAGCCAACGGCATGCAGACTCTCATAACCCGCTCGACGCGCTGCCGATCGCAGCTGCGAGCGCGTCCCGCCGGCGGCGATACATTCGGCAAGCGCGGGGGTAACGGCGAGCAGCTCGTGGATGCCGGTGCGGCCGTCATAGCCGTCACGGCATCGGTGGCAGCCGACCGGCGCATAGTCGACGCCCGATTGGCAGCTGCCATCGGAGCGATGATCCTCGGCGCCCGCCGCCGGCGCGGCCGGTCGCCGGCATTCCGGACAGAGGCAGCGCACCAGACGCTGCGCGGTGATCAGATTGAGCGTTGCCGCCAGGCTCCATCGCGGGATCCCCATGTTGGCAAGTCGTGTAATGGCCCCCAGGGCATCGTCGGTATGCAGCGTCGAGAGGACGAGATGGCCGGTTTGGGCCGCCTTGATGGCGATTTCGGCGGTCTCGCGGTCGCGGATCTCACCGACCATCATGATGTCCGGATCCTGGCGCAGAAAGGCGCGCAGCGCGGCTGGAAAATCCAGTCCGATGCGCGGATTGATGGAGACCTGATTGACCCCGGGCAGACGAATCTCGACCGGATCCTCCACGGTGAGCAGATTGCGCTCGGCGGTGTTGAGCGTCTCCAGACCACTGTAAAGGGTCATGGTCTTGCCCGAGCCGGTCGGCCCGGTCACCAGGATGATGCCATAGGGCCGTTGCAGGGCCTGCCGATACTGCTCGAGCTGGGCGGCGGTCATCCCCAGCCGATCCAGGGCCAGGGCACGGTGGCTGCCATCAAGCAGCCGCAGCACCAGCTTCTCGCCGAACAGCGTGGGCAGTGTGCTGACGCGGAAATCCAGCGGCGCGCCGGCGTCCCGTGTGATGCGGATGCGGCCGTCCTGCGGCAGGCGTCGCTCGGCGATGTCCAGACGCGCCATGACCTTCAGCCGGGTTGTCAACCGCGGGCCCAGCGCCGCAGGCGGGACGGCCGTCTCCTCGAGCAATCCATCCTGACGCAGCCGGATCCGGTAGCCATCCGCCAGTGGTTCGAGATGGATATCCGACGCCCCCTCGGCGGCGGCGCGACCGAGCAGTTCATCGATGTAGCGGGCCGCCGGTGAGTCGTCGCCGGTGTCATCGCCATCGCGAAGGGTGATGGCGCCTCCGCGTGTCGCCGCCGCGGAGGCATCCTCGGGCGCGAGCGCATCGAGACAGGCCTTGAGGCGGTCGTCGGCAGCAATCACCGGGGTGACGGATAAACCGGTTTTCAACCGGATCGTCTCCTGGGCGTTGACATTGCCCGGGTCCGAGACCGCCACCAGCAGGCCGCCATCGCCGATTCGCAGCGGCAGGGCATGCAGGCGGCGCAGCAGCGCCGGGTCCAGGGGCGGCAGCTGCGAGGGCTCATGCTCGGCGCTCGGGTCGCAGAGGCGCAGCCCGAAAAGCCGCGCCAGGCAGTCCGCCAGTGCCGCCGGCGATACCTGCCGATGATCCAGAAGGTAGCGGACCAGGGACTGATTCTGGTGGCGGGCCCGTTCGAGGCCCGCATCGATCTGCGCCGGGCCGACCAGACCCTCGTCGATGAGCTGCTGCGCAATGGCCGGTCGTCTTCGGGGTGCGGACACCGGATGCTGCTCCAATCGCCGTCAGGGACGTCGATCACAGCACGGGTTTCACCGTTGTACCGGGCAGTGGTTCACAACCTGAGGGATTCGATAAGTGGTCGGGGTGACTGGAATCGAGCCAGCGAGTCCTCCCCCTCGAACACTTCCCGTTTTCTTGTAGTGAGACCGACAAACGTCGATCGTCACATGGCTGTCCGAGAAACCACTACGTGGCTTCTTTTTTCAATGGCAAGCAGGCACTGATACCCTTATGGCACGAGTGCCTGCTTGCATGCTTGACCCGTTGAACGGTTATAAGCCGAGGTCGTCGCTTACGACTGCAACGGCATCGTCTTCACCTGATGCGGTAGTGACTCCATCAAGCCAACGATCGATGAGTTCCGGGTTGTTGCTCGCCAACGTTTGTGCGGCCTCTAGTGGTGTCATACCGTCATTAATGACATACCCGCCGGCCCGGCTTTGCTCGTCGACGGTATAGGCGTACTGATCAAGCAGTCGGCTTACGTTGCTGCAGCGGTCGGTGTAACCTGCCGAAGCAATTGTGTAGACCGTCGCACCGCCCTGGTTAGGACCGAAGTACTCACTACCCCCAGTAAGGTAGCGCATATCGATGTTGATATTCATCGGATGGGGTGCCCAGCCCAGAAAGGTTACCCACTCTTCACGCGGCACAGAGCGCTGCACTTGGGTCAGCATGCCAGCTTCGGAGGACTCCATAAGCTCCCAGTCACCAAGACCGAAGGCATCCTCGTCGATCATTGATTGGATCAGAGCGTTACCATCGTTACCTGCTTCGATGCCATAGATTCGGCCCTCGAAACGATCTTTGTGATCGTCAAGATCGGCAAAGTCGCGGACGCCCGCCTCATAGACGTACTCAGGCACCGCGAGCGTGTACTTCGCGCCCTCGAGATTGGCGGATAACTGCTCAATCTCACCACGCTCCAGATAGGGCTCAATCATGCTCTGTTGCGTGGGCAGCCAAAGCCCCAGAAAAATGTCACGCTGCTCATCGGCGATTGATTGAAATGCGATAGGCACGGAGGCGGTTGTGAGCGTGGTCTCATACCCCAGTGTGTCCAGCAGGTACGCCATCATCTCCGATTTAATCGTGACGCCCGTCCAGTTGACGTTCGCAAGACCGACCGATTGGCAGCTTTCCGGCTCGGTTGCCGCGGCATTGAATGCCGTCATCGAGGCCAGCGCAGCGCCAGCGATTGTTGTCCTCACTACTTTACTCATAGAACCTCCGATAGGTTTGACGTCAGATTGACCATTCACAAGTCACCATAATATTGATTGATCAGTCAATCAATGAAAGGTAGCCTATTGGTTCCGCTAGGGAGGTGTCAGCATGGGGCGTAAAAGTATGGAGGCGATTCGCCGGCAGCAACTGATCGAAGCAACACTGCAAGTCATCCACGATCAGGGAATGCAGGCAACGACCCTTGGGCTAGTTGGCCGTCAGGCGGGTATATCACCGGGATTAGTCGCCCATTACTTTGGCGATAAGGGGCAATTACTCGCCGCTACATATCTCACGCTAGTACGCTCGCTTGACAACGAATACCGGCTTGCCCGCGCTGGGACAAGTTTAGGTTTGCCACGCGTGCGGGCCATTATTGATGCCAATTTCGCACCCAGCCAATCCGATAAAGTCATTGTCAGCTCGTGGCTATCGTTTTGGGCAACGGTAAACCACGTCCCCGCACTGGCTCGCATTCAAAACGTTGTGACCCGACGACTGAGAAGCAACCTCATCTACGCCTTGTCACCCTGCCTACCGCGTGAGGAGGCGATTCCTCTCGCTGAGGGCTTAGGCGTGATGATCGATGGCCTCTGGCTGCGCGCGAGCCTACGCACCGGTGGGCTTGATATTCATGGAGCGCGCGCCCTGGCGCATCGCTACCTCGATTCAGAACTTCACGTACTTTCTGGAGATACACATGCCGCATCCGCCTGAGCGGCTGCTATGGATTGACAACAGCGCCGTTGATAGCCGCCGTAAGCAGCGATTTGACACAACGAACCCCGCCACCGGCGCCATTTTAGCCCAAGTCGCGCAAGCGGACGCCGATGATGTCGACGATGCGGTTAACAGCGCGCTCGCTGCCCAGCCGGAATGGGCAGCAAGAACCGGTGTAGAGCGTGGGCGGATATTGGCGGGGGCCGCCTCGGCCATTCGTGACCATCGAGACGAACTTGCCTATTTAGAAAGCCTTGATGGAGGGAAGCCCATTGCCGAAACCCCGGAAGCTGATGTCGACTCGGCAGCCGATTGTCTTGAGTACTTCGCCGGGCAAGCGGCAAGCCTGCAAGGCGAATACCAGACAGTCGAGGGGGGATTTTTCTATACCCGTCCCGAGCCGCTTGGCGTTTGCGCGGGCATAGGTGCTTGGAACTACCCATTGCAGATCGCTGCATGGAAAATGGCGCCAGCTCTAGCTGCCGGTAACGCGATGGTGTTTAAGCCGGCTGAGCTCACACCACTCTCTGCGCTGCGATTCGCCGAAATTCTTGCCGAAGCGGGCTTGCCGCCCGGACTTTTTAACGTGGTTCAAGGCGCTGCTCCCACCGGTCAAGCGCTCAGCCAGCATCCGGCCGTCGACAAGATTTCTTTGACCGGCGAGGTCAGCACCGGCAAAGCCGTTATGCGGGATGCCGCCAATACACTCAAAGCGGTCACGATGGAGCTCGGGGGTAAATCGCCGTTAATCGTGTTCGACGACGCTCCTCTCGATGACGCGGTCGCCGGTGCATTGCTCGGCAATTTCTATACCCAAGGCGAAATCTGTACCAACGGCACCCGTGTCTATGTGCATGAATCGATTATCCAGCCCTTCATTGAGAGGGTATTAGACCGTACAAAAAAGCTCCGAGTCGGTGATCCAACTGATCCGGTTACTGATATTGGCGCACTCATTTCACTATCGCATCGCGACCGAGTTCTCGATTTTATTCACCTCGGCGAAGCCCAGGGTGCAACACGGCTGATCGGCGGTGAGCCCGTAACAGTTGAAGGGTGTAACGGTGGGGCGTTCCTATCGCCAGCCGTTTTTAAGGTCGATGATGACCAGTGCGTCATTGCCCGAGAAGAAATTTTTGGTCCAGTGATGACAATTTTGCCCTTCCAGGATGAGGCCGAGGTGATCCGCCGTGCCAACGACACCGCTTTTGGCCTTGCAGGCGGCGTTTTTACTCAAAATCTACAGCGTGCCCACCGCGTCGCTGCGGCGATTAAAGCGGGCGTGATTTGGGTCAATCAGTACAACCTCACGCCCATTGAAATGCCCTTCGGCGGCATGCGCCAGTCAGGCCTAGGTCGAGAGAATAGCCGTCACGCCCTTGATCACTACACTCAACTCAAAAGCGTATTCATCGCCACCGATGGCGTTAACGCCCCCTATTGAGAGCGGATACCGAGTATGAAGACAGAAACCTTCGACTACGTCATCGTCGGCGCTGGATCAGCCGGCGCTGTGCTCGCGAATCGACTCACCGAAGATCCGAGCTGCCAGGTCCTGTTACTGGAAGCCGGTCCTATGGACTACAGCCTCTGGATTCACATGCCCTCAGCGTTCGACAAACCCATGGGTAACAAACGCTACAACTGGGGCTACACCACGGTGCCAGAGCCGAGTATGGATAACCGCCGCATGGACTGTCCGCGTGGATATGTCCTCGGCGGGTCATCGTCGATTAACGGCATGGCCTATGTCCGCGGTAACGCGCTTGATTATGAGGGCTGGGCGGATGATTTCGGGCTCGAGGCTTGGCGGTATCAAAATGTCTTACCCTATTTCCGTCGAGCTGAGGACTTTGATCAAGGCAGCAACGCCTACCATGGCAGTGGTGGGCCGCTGCATGTCACAACCGGCGCCATGAGCAATCCCCTTTATCGGGCGTTTGTAGACGCTGGAATCGCCGCGGGCTACCCCGAAACGGAGGATATGAACGGCTACCAACAAGAGGGGTTTGGTCCGATGTTCATGACCACGCGCAATGGGGTGCGCTGTTCGACAGCGAACGCGTATTTGCGCCCAACGATGCGCCGTCCCAATCTTACCGTCCGCACTCGGGCGTTAACCGAGACAATACAATTCAAAGGCAAGCGCGCTACCGGCGTGCGCTATCGCTACCGCAACCAACCTTACGAGGCGCGTAGCGAATCAGAAGTACTGCTAAGTGCCGGTGCGATTAATTCACCACAAATTCTCATGCGCTCAGGGATTGGCGCTGCAGCCGTCCTAAAAGACCTCGATGTTGCAGTCCAACAAGACCTTCCGGGCGTGGGTGAAAATCTCCAAGATCATCTCGAAGTGTATGTGCAGTACGCCTGCCGTGAGCCGATCACTCTATTTAGTGCGCTCAAGCCTTGGAATCAGGCACGTATTGGCATTCAGTGGCTCACCACCCGCGGTGGTCTTGGCGCAAGCAATCATTTTGAATCGGGAGGTTTTATCCGCAGCGAAGCGGGCGTGCCCTACCCTAATTTGCAATATCACTTCATGCCGATCGCACTGACTTACGACGGCAGCGTTTCGGCTGACTGCCATGGCTTCCAAGCCCACGTCGGCCCGATGCGCCCAGAAAGCCGCGGCCGCGTCAGTCTGCAAAGCGCTGATCCGACAGCCGCTCCACGTATTGTCTTTAACTATATGGCAACCGAGCGTGATCGTCGCGAGATGCGCGACGCGGTCCGACTCACTCGCGAAGTAATTGAGCAATCGCCGATGGATCGCTTTCGCGATCGCCCGCTATCACCGGGGCCCGAGGTGCAAAGCGACGCCGAGATTGATGCTTGGGTGCGCGCCCATGGTGAAAGCGCCTATCACCCCAGTGGTACCTGCCGAATGGGCCCTAACAATGATCCCGACGCCGTTGTCGACGCTGATGGTTGTGTGTACGGAGTTGATGGACTTCGGGTGATTGACGCGTCGCTCATGCCACGGATCACGACCGGTAACCTCAATGCACCCACAATTATGATGGCTGAAAAACTCGCCGATCGAATTCGTGGCCGGGATAGCGAATGCGATAACCAGCCCTGGTATCAAGCAGCTAATTGGCAGGAGCGCCAACGCTGATGAGCACCAAGCTGGCGGTTAACGAACTTTACAAAATTTTTGGCTCCGACCCCGGCAAAGCGATGGAACTCCTCGGACAGGGGTATCAGAAAGATGCAATTTTTGAAAAGACCGGCAATACCGTGGGTGTTCAGCGAGCATGTTTTAACATCGATGAGGGCGAAGTCTTTGTCATTATGGGTTTGTCTGGGTCGGGCAAATCGACAATGGTGCGCATGCTCAATCGGTTAATCGATCCCACCGCCGGTCAGGTGCTCATTGATGGCCGCGATATAACGGCAATGTCACGCAATGCGCTCATTGCCCTGCGCCGGCATGAGATAAGCATGGTGTTTCAGTCTTTCGCGCTCTTGCCTCATAAGACGGTCCTACAGAATGCTGCATTTGGATTAGAGGTATCGGGCAGTGATCGAAAAACTCGTGAGACGCGCGCAATGCAGGCGCTTGAGCAGGTGGGGCTCAAGGCAAATGCCAATAGCTCTCCTGGAGAACTCTCCGGCGGTATGCAGCAGCGTGTCGGGTTAGCGCGAGCGCTTGCTGCCGATCCATCAATTATGCTGATGGATGAGGCCTTTTCAGCGCTCGACCCACTTATTCGAACCGAAATGCAGGATGAGCTGTTGCAACTGCAGCGCGACAATCGGCGCACAATCGTGTTCATATCACATGATCTTGACGAAGCGATGCGAATTGGTGATCGCATCGCCATTATGCAGGGCGGATGCGTTGTGCAAGTCGGCACGCCAGAAGAGATCGTGACCCAGCCAGCCAATGAATATGTCCGATCATTCTTTTATGGGGTGGATGTCACACGCGTCTTCAGTGCCGGCGATCTCGCTGATCGACGTCAGGTGATGGTGTTCAACCGTCCTGGAATGAGTCTTCGTGCGGCATTGGAGCGGCTTCACGCCAATAATCGTGAGCTAGCCGTTGTATTAGATAAGGATCAACGCTACAGGGGGACGGTGACGGCGGATTCGCTTAAGCACGCAATGGATCATGGAGGTGGAGACGATTTTGCGGCCGCTTACATTCAGGCGGTTGGATCAATGACAGACGAGACACCGCTCAATGAAGTAGTTACCCAGTCAGCCCGCACCGGTTATCCACTACCCGTTACAGACTCCAGCGGTCGCTATCTAGGCAGCATTAGCCGCACGGCGGTGCTTAAAACACTGGATCGCTCAGGAGAACAATGATGGCATCTGAGATACGTGAAATGATCAATATTCCGATTGGATCTTGGGTTGAGTCAGGTGTCGAGTGGGTGCGCTCAACGTTGGCAGGACCATTGGATGGATTTGCCGCCGGCGTAGGTTTTGTCGCTGACGGGCTCGAAGCAACGCTTCTGTTTTTGCCAGACTATGTGCTGGCACCGTTAGTTGTTGTCCTAACATGGAACCGGGTCGGTTGGCGCTTTGGTCTATTTGCGGCTTTCGCGATGTTCACTGTGATCGGTATTGGTTTGTGGGAAGAGACGATGCAAACGCTCGCATTGGTAATTGGTGCGAGTTTAATCGCGCTCGCGGCGGGGTTGCCGTTAGGCATAACCATGGCGCGCCGTAACTCTGTGGCGATGATTGTTCGGCCGATTCTCGACTTCATGCAAACAATGCCGCCATTTGTGTACTTGATCCCGGCAGCGATCTTTTTTGGCCTTGGTAAAGTGCCCGGAACGATTGCCACCGTTATTTTTGCAATGCCACCGGCCGTGCGCTTAACCAATTTAGGCATTCGCCAAGTAAGCCAAGAAAAAGTCGAAGCCGGCCTAGCCTTCGGCTGCACTCGCCGGCAGTTACTCTACAAGGTGCAGATACCCCTCGCGTTACCATCCATTATGGCTGGAATTAACCAAACAATTATGCTTGCGCTGTCGATGGTTGTTATCGCCTCAATGATCGGTGCTGGAGGCTTGGGTAATACCGTGCTCACGGGAATTCAGCGTCTCGACATTGGGCTTGGCTTTGAAGGCGGCTTGGCGGTTGTGATTCTCGCGATCTTACTCGATCGGCTCACTCAGAGTTTTGGTCTGCGCCGGCGCAAAGGATAACTGCGGTTTCCTCACACGGGATAGCGCCCGATCAGACATTGGGGCTGGGGCCAACCCAACTCGAGAGGAGCCCGATTCTCGATCCCGGTGAGAGGTAAAGATTCGGAGGCTGTCCTCTGGCTGCGTGCGACGACGTGTCAGTCATATCGTTTTAATGCCTCACGCAGCAAGGCAACCAGGCTGAGCAGGAACGGGATGTAAGGGAATGTGTGTTTGCGTTGGCATCAGCGCCAGCAAGCAAAAGCCAAACGGTGGATCGTTGAAGTCCACACCACGTTAGAGGGGTCAGATAGCGTCAAAGTGGTGCGACATTATTGTCTCTGCGAAGAAAAATTGGTCGGGGTGGCGAGATTCGAACTCACGGCCCCTGCCTCCCGAAGACAGTGCTCTACCAAGCTGAGCTACACCCCGTTCAAGGCCTAATGGTCTCGCCCG
>Ga0209937_1000464_pt1 | contig 13025 bp, 14 predicted proteins | sample SalPon1_B_H2O_MG_FD_185699 | JGI IMG/M metagenome (GOLD analysis project Ga0209937, IMG submission 185699) | Salt pond water microbial communities from South San Francisco under conditions of wetland restoration - Salt Pond MetaG R1_B_H2O_MG... | ecosystem: Environmental > Aquatic > Non-marine... | reverse complement strand
AGGACGGTGATCTGAGACACTAGATCTTGCGTATGGCCAACAATAAGAGCATGAATAATTACAATATCTAGCCAGGATCCAAGAAACTGAGAAAAGACGGTGGTCTAGGAGAGTCTTTTGGCCTAGTTTGACTATTTTATCGAATGGTATTTGCTGAAAATCTTTCATATAACCAGTCAAAGTCGTTTATTTTCTGTAATTCGGTAATGTTGTCTTTGTGTTCTTCACCAAATTTTCTACCTTCTTTAGCGCCTTTTATAGCATCTATGCCAAATGGTCGATTTACACCTTGATTACACCATATTTCCAAGCGTTTAAGTGTTTCTGTATTAAGTTGTCTGTCTATTGTCCGGCTGGCAAGTTTCACACACTCTCTAAAACCAGATCGCCAAGAAGAAAAAGAATCGGTATTGAATGCTGTTATGTTTGATGTTTCTTGAATTGCTTTAAAACTGTCGGATATAGAAGTTGTCATGTCGGCTCGAAAAGTATCCATTTTTATAGTCTTTATCCTCGGAAGCAGTTTTACACCTCCGTACCCGTAGACAAGATCATTTACAGGATTTTTTGATCGCCAAACATGAACAGTTTCTAAGTTATATTCATCTACTTCGTAATCGAAAGAAAAATCATCTAGTAATTCTGCGTCTGCATCTACGACCCAAAACATTTTTGTAAAACATTTTTTAGCGGCTTTGATGTGTGCTTGGTGTATTCCTTTTACACCGTCTACTCTTTTTGCAGAAGGAAAACGAGATTTTAAAAGCGTCCAGTTTTTATCTGCATTTGCTTCGTTATAAGATATAAAAACAATATCATACATTATAATATTATATAAAATTTAAAGTAATTTGTCAATCAACGGCTCGAGTTGATCAGCGACTTGTCTATGTATATCTACGCCGTCATGCATTAGGTCTCTTGCTCGGCCGGTATCTTCAGTTTCTATCATATGTAAATTCTCAAAATCACAATCAAAATCTCCGGTCCATGACCAATTTAACACTGGTACTTTATAAAAACTCCACAATAAATTACTTGCATGATAATGAGAATAATTATTTACTGTCATTTCTCCTTCATCAACACAATATCTTTTTAAATACCAAGTAGTATCATGCTTCTCTATATTGCTGTTTACATTATGGTGTTTAAGTTCAATATGTTTTTCTGCTTCATATGCAAAACTTTTTCTGAATGTTTGCGGCCACTGATATATTACAGCTCTAGGCATAGGATAGCTATTGTCAATCCATTGCACAGTGTTTAGATATTGTATATCAGGACCTGTACCTGCTTTTCCTAAATTTAGAAAATCAATACCTATGCTAGACAGCAATTGAGAACACCATATGTCTTCCTCAAAATTGCCTATTCCTTCTGTGTGAGAACAACCGAAAACTAACACAAAATCTTTACGAAGATCTTGTATATCCTTTGTTCTATAACCTTCATTGTTAAATCTATATTTAATGTCGCGTTCTAGATATTTTGGATCTACTAGTTTTTTCTGCCGTTGAAACTGAGTATACTCATCGTCTCCGTTGTAGGATTTTACAGTTTTGTTTTTGTGGAAATTGTCTATTAGTATTTGGTTTGATACAAATTCTAAGCTAGCCATGTCTAGTGTTACCGTAATGTATTACTCGGCTAACTGAACTTGTAAACTTCCTCCAAGGATCTATCACAATACTAAAAGGAGGAATTGAACAATAAATTTCATCCCGAGTTTTAGTTTCTGTGTAATCGTACGTCACCGAAGCAGAATGTGCCATGAGAAATACGCCGGGTTCTTGAGGTTGATAATCGTCGCCTGTATAAGGATCTATGTAAGTGGGGTTTATTCCTGCTTCTTTAACATAATGTCCTACTAATAGGCTGTACGATCCGTCTGTGTAAGGCACTTGGGGTTTGTATGCTTTACCGTGAATGTATACTGGCATGTCATTTTCATTAGCATGCTTTACTAATTCAAGAGCAAGGTTCTTTGCCTGTATCTCTCTCGCGTTCATTATAGCATCGAACAGATCGTATCCAAGTTCAAGTTCCTGTGCCATATAGCGTAAGGCAATATTGTCTCTTGGGTGGCATGCACCTCCGTCGCCCATACCTGCTGTCAGGTATTGCGGACTCATTATTCTTTTTGTAGAATTTGCAAGAGCGTCTGTAACTACATCGACATTGATATTACCTTGTTTTTGAGCAACATCCTGTATCATGTTTGCAAGGCCTATTTTTGTTGAAATAAAAGTGTTGTAGAAAACTTTAATGCATTCACACTCGTCCCAAGTTCCTATTACATATCGGGGTGCGTTTTCCATTACTGTTTTATAAAAGTCTTGCAACTGTTTTGCATCCCCTGTTTCAGAACCGTCATTAGTTCCTATTATTATCATTTCGGGATTTAGCATATCCCATGCAACAGATCCCATTGCTATAAGATAAGGATTGTAAATAAAACGAGTATTCTTTATAAGTGGTACAAATTCTCTTCTCGTAGTGCCGGGTAATACAGTAGATATTAACACCAACAGTTGGTCTCGATTCATGTGTTTGTCTGCTTCTTTGAGAACAGACTTTACAGTATCATAGGAAAAGTCTTTTGGTGGTAATTGACTGGTAGGCTGTTGTCCGTCATAATCAAAACAGTGAGGTGTCGGGACTGCAACAAATACAATTTCTGAATCCTTTACACAGTTCTTTATTGACGTTTGGAAAACAACAAGATCACTACCTTGAGGTTCAACATCATATCCTTTAACTGCATGTTCCTTTCTAGAAATTGCTTCTGCACAAGGCAATCCTAGTTTTCCTACGCCTATAAATCCGATCTGCATTTAGCTGCCTCAATTAAATCAGTATAGTATTTAAATCCTCTAGCAATACGAGGTACGCCTTCTTGGTTTCTTACAATTTTTAAGGCTTTTTGTTTATTATGTTCTAATTTAGGTTTGACTTTGGCGTATAATTTATTATAGTTTTGTTTTTTTAATTGTTTTAATTCATATATTATCATCATAATTCGTTTGTCAAGATCTGTTTCGTTATCAAACTCATAACTTATAATTTCTTCGAACAGTTCGAAACCTTGACTTTTTAAAAAACTATGAAATCCTGGTGCAGCTAGACAAATAAAAGGTTTCTGTGCTAGTATAGCATGGTAGGTTTTTTCTGTTACAAATATTCCTTCGACAGTAGACTCTACAATTAAGTTTAATAACGCTTCGTCTAATTCTGACGGAAGACACTGCTGATCTTGTCTTTCTCTAAAATTGTCAGCTAATCTTAATTTTTTTGGTTTCCAGAATTTAAATCTATAATTATCTACGTCACTATCTATATGATGCCAGCTAATTATTGCATCTTTTAACAGTTTTTCTTTACACAATGAATCTATCATTCTACAACGATGATAATGAGCCCGGTTATTTAGGCTAATAAAAAGTCGTCTATTTAAAGGTTTATTAAGATTAGACAAATCAATTTCTGCAACAGCTCTATATAACCAAAAATTGCTCCAAAAATGCACATTTACTTTACTCTCATAATCTTTTAAAGAAAAACGATCATACCATGTACTTCCGAATAAAAAATCTATGCTTTTTTGTTCGTTCATTTGATGCGGATCAAACTCATCATTTATAATCTGTTCTTCAGCTGCATAAACAACAATTTTCTGTTGCGGCTTTAGATGATACAAGGTCTTAGCTAAACTTTCCTGTTCACTCCAGATATGAAATTTTTTCAAGACATTTCCTTTAAATTATGTATGGGGTAAATATTTACCATGTCCTTTTATCCTGTTTGTGAACTCGAAGAAAAAATTTCACATTTTTTTGGATCTAAATACGCTGTTGCTACGGATTGTTGTACACACGCCTTAGAACTTTGCTTAAGACACTTAAATGTAAAGGAGGCACATTGCCCTACTCACACCTACATTTCTATTCCATTTAATTTCGAAAAGCTAAAAATTAAATGGGATTTCAAACCATTGCATTGGCAGAATTATTACTATATCGCCGATAACATTATAGATGCTGCTGTATACTGGAAACAGGGCGGTTATATTCAAGATACTTACATGTGCTTGAGTTTTCAATATAAAAAACATCTTGGTATAGGACGCGGCGGCGCAATTTTATTAGATGCCAAAGAAGATTATTTAAAGTTAAAAAAGATGAGCTACGATGGAAGATTGCCTGATATACCGTGGGCTGAACAAGATATTGACAGCATAGGATATCATTATTATATGCCTCCTGAAACAGCAGAACTAGGGTTAAAAAAATTGCCTAGTGCAATATCAAAAACTCCTAAAAAATGGTCATATCAAAATTATCCAGACCTATCTAAAATGAAGGTGTTTCAATGAAAATTATGACTTTTGGAGATAGTTGGGCCGCTGGGTGGGGGTTAAAGGAAGGAGAAAAAACTTTTACAAATTTTATATCAGATTCTTTACAATGTAAAGAAATTAACTTTAGTAAAAGTTCTAGCAGCTTAGGACAAATTTTGCATGATCTTTCAAAAAACATTCAAAACGCAAGACAAAGTGATTTTGTAATTGTTGTTATTCCTCCAGATACTAGATGGTATACAGAATCTAATAATCATAATTTTAGAAGTATGCTTTTAGGTGACAAGGATTATAAAAATTTTATTAATGATAAAACAGATTATTGGTTTAGATATCATCATAGTTTGTTTGTTCATTCAATCTATAGTATTTGTAAACAGCTAAATTTGAATTATATTTTAGCACATAACTACGGAAAACTAGAATTTGTAAAACCTTTTAACCAACTTATACCAGACTGTATATTTTTAGATAAAGTCAAATCTTTAACAACCCTTCTAGGAGGAGAGGATTATGCCAATTATGATTTAAAAAACGACGGGCCACCAGAGACTGTAAAGGGAAAAAATTTTATACCCGATGATGTACATCCAAATGAAAAGGGCCATAAACTAATTGCAGAAATAATATTAGGAAAAATACATGAAAAATTGCAATGAATGGGACGATCTTGAAAAAGTTGTGGTAGGTACTGCTACAGGCGCTAAAATTCCTGCACTAGACAAATCTCTGCGCACTGTGAATTACGCTGACAAAAAAGATATTTCTCACATACAATGTAAAAATTATCCTACACAGGTAATTGAAGAGACCAACGAAGATCTTGAAATTTTCTGTGATTTCCTAAAAAAAGAAAACGTAGAAGTGGTAAGACCAAACGATAACAATCCAAACTATTACAATTACTGTCCAAGAGATTCTGTGCTAGTGTATGATAATAAATCCTATGCTACTCCGATGCCTATACAGAGCAGACAAAGAGAATATAAAGCATTTGAATCACATCTAAAAAATCTCACGGTGATTCCTGCATATAATAATGATGATTTGTATAATCTAGATTGTATAGGAGACCCTGACGTTCTTGCTTTACATGAGATTGCTCCTAGTTTTGATGCTGCTAATATAATCAGAGCAAATCAAGATATATTATATCTTGTAAGTAACAGCGGCAACAAGAAAGGAGCAGAGCACCTTCAAGATCTTCTAGGATCGTCAGTTCAAGTTCATACTTTGGAAAATGTATATTCCTATATGCATATTGATTCTACAGTTGCATTTCTAAAAGAAGGCTTGTTATTAGCTAACCCTGAACGCATAAACAATAAATATCAGCTGCCTAAACCATTCTGTGACTGGGATGTCATTTGGGCACCAGAGCCAGTAGACATAGGTCATTATCCAGGAATCTGTAATGCCAGTAAATGGATTAATATGAATTTATTTTCTATACGAGATGATCTAGTCGTGTTAGAAAAAAATCAACATACACTTAGAATGTTACTAGAACTAAAAGGAATAGAATGCGCTATGTTACCTATGCGCCATCAACGCACACTAGGCGGCGGATTTCATTGTGTAACATTAGACCTAGAGAGAGAACAGGATGTCATTTAAACAAGATTTGTACTGGAAAAATTTACCTAGCAAAATAATTCCAAGTAAACGTCCTCCAACTGCTTTTTACGGTTTATTTAGAAATACTTTTCTAAAACATTTTAAATTACCATACTTTTTGTATACAGGAACTAACGATATTGATTTTGAGTTTTTATCGAAAGATCCTAAACTGCATAAAAAACTATCAAAAAGAGAAGTTCATATTTTTTTATACGAACCAGTTTCTTTTTATTTCAAACAAAAAAATTACAATCTAGGATATTATACAGAATTTCATTCAAATAAAAACACATCTACTAATCTAAGAGCAGAAGAATTAGATTATATTAATGAACTAGGTGGAAAAATTAATGGTATTACGCTTAATCATTGTGACTACGGCCTGGGGTCTTTGTTAGGACATAGTTATCCCAATATTAACTTCCTCTGTAGAGATATTTTTATTAGACAAGCTGCAATGAGCTTCATGCCGTTGGATCCTAGAATTGTTACAAACATTACAAAAAAGTTTTGGTGTGGTAATGGAAGATATACAATACATAGACATATTATCATGTGTTATCTTGCAGATAAATCTGGTAATTATAGCTGGTGGTATAATTCAGATATGGATTGGGAATCTACTGTAGATTGGGTTGAGAACCTGCCAAAAGAATATCTTAGTAAAGGCAATGAAGTCTTAAATAGAAATAGTTTTGAGTTAGATTTCTCCTCAAATAAGGTAGATGTGGACGAAAAACACAAATTATATTATCCTGATGGTGCGTTGTCTACACCAAATTACAAATATAAACAAACATTTGACGAATGTTTTGTATGCTTAGTTAATGAAACTAGATTCGCACAGCCAACTGCTAATTTTTCTGAAAAGATTATTGATGCTATAAATTATAAAAAGCCTTTTATCGTAGTTGCACCTCCAAAAACATTAGAGTACATCAAGAAGTTTGGCATTAAGACGTTTTCAGATTACTGGGACGAATCATATGATGAAATTGAAAATCACAGCGATAGAATGCTGGCTATATTTGCGTTGATTGACGAAATTAATTCTAAATCTTTAGCTGAACTAAATGAAATCAACAATGACATGCAGACAATGCTAGAATACAATAGGAAAATAATTAAACAGCTACCAACAAATAACTCTGTAATAAAATGATAACTAAAAATCCATACATTGAAAATTGCGAAAGTAGCACTTTTTCGGTACTATTTAACATTTTTAATTTGAACAATAACCTAAATCTTATCCACGGACTTATGAAATATCCAGACTGGCGCCCTGGTATAAATTTACTAAGTTTTGTAGAAGATATCAATCAATTAAGAACTGATCCTAACACCTATTTTGTATTTGACGCTTCAACAGAAGGATTTTGTCCTTTTAGAAATTTCTTTTTCCATAATTTATACGAATCCTGTCGTCTACATAATGTGTCACCTGAAAAAATAATATTTGTATCTACAAACATGAAGGATTTAGTAAATCTCGACAATTACAATCGACAAAATAAAATCGAAGAAAGTATTAAGGTTTTTTCTTTTTTAAGTTTTAAAAAAATGATGCAAGATATGGTAGAGGATGAATACGGAATTGACTTCGACAGCGATAAAGCATTTGCTTACTTTTACGAAGAATGCAAAAAACAATACAGAAACATACCCGGTCTAAGTTTAAGTAGAGTTAATAGAGAGCATAGAATTCTGGCGCATTTTCTTTTATATAAAAATAAAATTGACACACACTTTAAAATCAGTCAAGCAGAGTTATCTAATGAAGAAATAATTCATACTAAAAAACATTTTAAGCTAGATGAAAATTTTAATAAGTGGTGCAGATCTTTACCAAAGACAATCGACACACGAGATTTCGAAACCAATCATGCCCTTAATCTAAATTCTCATTTGCACAATTCTACGATTTTTCAAATTGTAAATGAGACTCACGTGAAAGACTGGCAAGGCAACAGTTCCTTTTTTTCTGAGAAAACGTTTAGATCTATGGCGCACATGCAACCTTTTATAATATTTGGACAACCAGGTTGCAATAAAAAACTTGAACAGTTAGGTTTTAAACTTTTTAGAGAAGATTTCGATTATTCGTTTGACGATATTCAAGATACAAAGAAACGTTATCTAGCAATAATAGATACTGTTACAAATTGCGTAAATAAACTATCTAAAATGAATAGAGAAGAACAGATTAAATGGCGATTTAGCAAGAAAGATATTCTCAAACATAACTTTGAAGTAGTAATGGATATAAACTATTTTAAACAGGACTTTGAAAAACTAATAAAGACATTATGATAAAACTAATTAACAAAAAACCTACACGACTTTTTACATTCGGTTGTTCCTTTACAGAATACAAATGGGCAACATGGGCTAACATATTAGCCTATGAATTCGATTGCGAATTTTATAATTTTGGCAAAAGCGGCGCAGGTAACAGTTATATCGTTAATCAAATAACACAAGCTAATAATTATTTTAAATTTAATAATGATGACCTAGTGATAGTTAGTTGGACAAATATCTCTCGTGAAGATCGATGGAGCACAAAAAAAGGATGGGTAACTCCAGGTAATATATATTCTCAACAAGATTACGATAAGAATTTTGTGAGAAATTGGGCTAACGACATACATTTTGCTTTAAGAGATTTTTCTCAAATTGATTTAGCTAAAAGATATCTCGATAATATTACTAATTATCATTTTATATCAATGTGTGATATAACAAAAAATATCAATCAGTGGGAAGCTGTTGCAAACAACGATAACACAAAGATACAAGATATAATAACTCTTTATGAAGATTCTCTAAATTGTATTTTACCTAGTTTTTACAATGTTCTTTGGAACGACAATATCAATAAAAAATGGGAGAAAGACTGGGAAGAGATACATCCCCATTTTTCAGATGGGCATCCGACAATTTTAGAACACTATCAATATTTGAATCAAGTTTTTGATTTTGATTTTTCTGAAAGAACAAAACAAGCAGTAGAAAATCTACATAATGAATGGGTAGAATACATTAGAAAAGGATACAAAGACACTAAGCGTAGTTGCGGATTACACGATATGCCAGATAAATGGACAGACGAAATATACAATAATTATAGATTAAAAGTAGAGGAGCCTACTCCTCATATACTATATCATTGATCCTTGCAGATATTCCAAAAACTTTTCATTTCAGGGAATCTTTCTATCAAATTTGTATTCCGTCGCTTATCGTGCTCTAAGAACCAAGCATAAAAGTTTTTTCTTGCTATAACAAGTTTATCTTCTTCATAACTAGTAGCATCCATGTAATCAACTACTCGCTTGAATTTTAGATATTCAAGATCAGTAAATTTAGTTCTATCTGCATTGTCTAGATTTTGTTTTATAAACTCTAAATGACCGCGCATGTAAGGCATGAACTCATCCTTAGGAAGAATATTCATATCAAATATAGTAGGCTCTTTTAGATGAGGGGTATCAAAACGAATTCTCTGCCATTGTGTTTCATTTTTGTCCGAATTATACTTGGTTCTCCATTCTAATATCTTTTCTAGAAGGCTAGTAAAGCTAGTAACGCCAAATATGTTAAAGGTAATCATAAATGTCACAGGTAATCCAGTGTTAGAAAGATAGTAATCGAGATTTCGTTCCCACAATTCTATATCTAAGCCGTGTCGTGCGTATTCTGCTCGTTTGCCCCACGTATCAATTGAAGTGTAAAGTTTAAAACTCTTTATAGCGTCGATACTGCGTAGATGTGTTATTCTTTCTACCAATTTCTCCACCAATCTAGGCTTGACTCCTAAATTAGAGTTAATTTCAATCTGAATATGTGGTTTAGGATGTTCTTCCAGTCTATCAAACAGGTCCCATGTGCTTTTATGCATTAAGGGCTCGCCGCCTGTTATGCGCAGTATGTTCAGAGTCTTTGAAACTTCAGGCCACCAACGCCACCATGCTTCCACATAAGGGTTTTCTTCTTCTTTCTGATAGATTTTAAACCAATCTATGTCCTGTCGGTGATCTGTTGAAGTGTCATATGGTCCGTGATCGTCAATTTCCTTCCAGTATCTCGAACTTGCTTTGGGGTGACAATAACCGCACTTAAAATTACACTCATTTGAAAAGGAAATTTCTATGTATTCAGGATTTACATTGAATTCTGCGCCGCTTTGTTTAATTTCTTCTAGTCTTTCTGGCGTATATATAGAAGCAGTTTTAATATGACGATCGGACACATAGTCTTTGCCCATTGCCTCAATCTTCCAGCAGTAGGAACAGCCTGACGGCTGTTGGCCCTTCATCATAAACTCGCGTTCTGTTTTCTTCTCTTTTGTATTATGAAGCGCAGAAGGGTTATCTTTTATCTCATTTAACGGTATAGGGTGCGGGGCAGGATGATAACAGGAGTGAGTCTCACCTGTTTGAAGGTAGATTGTAGTATGATGCCATTTTGCCATACAGAAGGTAGGAGAAATTTCTCGATCTGTATGAGGAATAATTTCCTTTATCTTTTCTAATTCGCTCATTGTCTTGATTTGATAATCCTTGGTGTATTTCTGTATGTGGATTTAAAGAAACGGCTACCGTCACTGTCAAGCAAAGCAATTTCAATCCCTAATTCTATAGCGAGAGCATTTCCTAGACCTTTAATCTCAGTTACAAGAATGTCTTCTGAGATTTTTGAATATTTTTCTTCCCAATGTTCAGTCAAGTATTCAAAATCTCTTACCTGTGTGTAATCCCAGTCAGCGCAGTTTGTCAAATAACAGCCTTCTCTTGCTCCGTATATGCTCCATAAACCATTTTTTTCATCGGCGCCAACCGAACACCATATTTTCAATCGTTCTAGATTCTGCCACCATACCGTTTTTATGTCTTTGACAGGTGCTCCTTGATTTAGACTCATTTTTACACCTTCTCTAAACCCTGCTCGCCAGGCTTGAAAGGGAGAACCGTTGGTGTAAGAAGTCGAATAACTGTCATTGAACTGATAATATTTGTCGTCGAAGCAGAATTCGACCAAAGAATGTTCGTCCGAGGCGTTAGAAGCTTCGTGTGTGCGCATATTTTTCACAAAACGCTTGTTCCAGAGCTTCAATCCGCCATTGCCATACATTAAACCATTTACATGTACCTTTCCGCACCATGAAAATACATGGTCTATTGTTAAACCAAGTTCGTCTATATCAACGGTTTGATTTAAAAACTCTTGATTTACAACATTGTCAGCATCAACTGTAACAAAATACTCTGTTTCGGACAAATCAGCGCAGGCTTTGTGTGCTGCGTCAGACCCTTTTACTCCATGAACTCTTTTTGCCCAGGGAATCTTTTGACAGAGGTCAGCATAGTTTCTTTCGGCATTAGGCTCGTCATAAGACAGGAAGATGATATCTTGCTCTGCTATTCTGATAGGATTATTCATTTAACATCTCGTCGGAAGCTATAGGAATCAAACATTTTTGCTGTGAAGACGGAAATATCCGAGTTTTTCTCTTCGAACTCCATATCGAAAGGTATCACTGCGTAGTTATCTCTCACAATTTGAGAAAAATCTACAAAAAGAGTTTTATAGAGTATATTAGGATCGTGTTTTGCTGTCACAGAAAAGCTTAACTGCTTGTTTAATCGAAGTCCCTGTTTCTTTAAATTTTTTTGTAGAGAATTCCCGAGCAGAATCTTCCAACAACTATTAGCAGTATCTTGATATACACAGATATCAACATCGTCCTGTTCTACCTCTGGAAGTTCATAGATGAAGTCTCGAACCGATGCTCCATCAAACTGTTTTTCATGTTGATTTACTAGGGCAAGTTTCTTTTTTCTAGGTTCGTATTCAACTCGATAGTTTTTTTTGCGCTCTCGTCCTTCCAGTATAGCAACAACTTCTTCTAGTTCTACCTCAATATCGTGATGGTTAGCACTAGGTCGTGGAGAAATGCCAACAATTTCTCCTGTTTCCTGTTCAAATTGAACATACATTACATCTGAAGACATTTTTCGTACTTCTCTATTATATCTCTAGTAACAAAATTGTTTTCTGTATAATGGAAAACTGTATCCTGTCTAAAATTTCCTATTTTCAAAGACAATTCTTGATTAAGATAAACACCTACCTTGTCTTGCCAACGCGAAGTTGGTGTTTTCCAATTCTGTACCTGTGATTTCATATGCACTACTTTGACAATATCGCTGAAGCTGTTAGAAATTTCACAATCACAGTCCATAATCTTGCTGGCAATAGCAGTTGTTACATCCATCGACGGTTGGCCCGGATAGTGTTCAGCACAGAAACTGCCATAAAACAGTTCCCAGTTGTTTGATATAAGTTCTACCCATTCAAAAAACTGTTTTGCCTTTGAAGACTTTTTAAAATAGTGAAAACAATTATAAAAATTAGGCAAATTGTTTGCTGTAAATGCTTTTCTGTAATAGTCTGACTCTACTGCTTCTGATCTATATGTAAAAACTCTTGTAGGATAGTAGATATCATAATTTCTTAACAGATTCCACGCATAATCTAGATTTTGTAGTACTAATACGTCTGAATCTAATACAATAGTTTCGTCATAAGGCGTAGCATGATAGATTTTCCAACGATTTTCGGTTTTTAATCTAGTATTGTCCTGTTTATACCATGGAATTTTCACAATTTTATCAAATACAGTTTCGATTTTATCAGAAACTATGTTATTTGTAATAAGTGTTACAGGATATGCGTTATCTGTTGCTGTTAGACTTAGCGCAGCAAGGTATGCCTGCTCGACATGTGTTTCTCCGTCCGCAAAAATGACAAATCCTCTAGACTTCATCGATACACCTATTCAAACTAAACTTGTTCATACAGTGTAGATTTAGATTTTCCACTGCTATTGCTGTATATTCTCCGGTATATTTAGGTTTTTCAAGCAAAATTGTTAATTTTTCGTCGTTGATATTCCATAAAATGCTTTTATCAGTGGTAAAATACAGCGTTCCCGGCATAGATTGCGCAAAATCACCCTGCTGATAACCATTCATAATGT
>Ga0209937_1000463_pt1 | contig 13033 bp, 12 predicted proteins | sample SalPon1_B_H2O_MG_FD_185699 | JGI IMG/M metagenome (GOLD analysis project Ga0209937, IMG submission 185699) | Salt pond water microbial communities from South San Francisco under conditions of wetland restoration - Salt Pond MetaG R1_B_H2O_MG... | ecosystem: Environmental > Aquatic > Non-marine... | reverse complement strand
TGAATACATTTATTTCATCTGGTATCTAGTCAACTGGGCGATCTGAGCATTTTTAGTCCAGAATATTCAACTTATCAGAACATTCAGTTCATCAACAGAGTCATGAATGATACTTATACTTGATTGTATCTCATCCACATAGTCTTATATAGTCTACCTATGAGAACTCTGCGGGGTGAAGCTTATGCTTCCTTTCATACTATCCACATATACAGAACTGGTCTATTTATCAGAACTAGGGAGAAGAAAAAGTTTTTTTACAGCCTATCCATAAAGACAGAAATAGTATAAAATTACCATGGCGCGCGGCGGAACGCCCAAGATAATATTATATAAGTTGGAAATACCTTACAACAGTAAGCAAAAAAATGGAATACATTTGTCACGATGGTACACAATATGTTCTTTTCGAGGAGATAATGGGAAAGATGCCCATGAATAAAAAGGAATTTGCTTTGCGTGACATGCGTTTGCATGAAAATGAATACATATATGTGTCAAAAAATAAATCTGGATACAAGGTATTAGACAAAGCATCGCGCTATAAAGCGAAAAAATTGTGTATCTCCAAAGAATGTATAAATCAGCATCAAGATGTCATAAAACAATACTTAAAACCACCAACCCCAACTATATTGCCAGTTGCAATCGATGACAATTACTTGTCAAATGTAAAGAAAGACCAGATATCTGTTCGTGAAAAGAAACACCATATTTATATCGTATCTTCGCCACATGTTTTACTCGTGAAAGTCGGGATTTGGTGTAATTGTCTCTCCATTCTAGCGAGTCGATATAAAATGTATTATGGAAGTAATATACGATTGCTTATATTTCATGTCAATTCATCATTGGAAAAAGAGAAGATCGAAAAAGACTTTATGTGTCATTTCAGACAAGAAAGAGTAAGTGGTGAATTGTTTGATAAGAAAGCATACGACGAATACATAACATTTTTACAGAAAATAACCGCAAGCGATGGATTTGTATGGGATAAAGATGGAACAATCAATGCAAAACCACCTCGACCGATTTTCAAATTACCTTTGTTACCCGCAGTTGTAGAGCTTGACAATAAAGAGATGTTCCATTTTGATGGAACGTCATATAATATAAAGATACGCGGGACACGCTTTTTTGAGACGACCTTTTTTTGCATGTCAGACGTCGGGAAACTATTTGATATGAAAAGAATCAACACTATATTGATTAACTATCATAGAGGGGTCGATTACGTGACATTCAAGAATAAGGATGTACACGGACATGCAGATAATATGAGTAGCAACAATGTCGTCAATTATTTCACTACACAAGGCCTTTACAAGTTTGTCGGAAGGATCAAAAATAGATCTGCTATACATGAAGCTTTTCCGTTATGGCTTTCACGAATATTGACTAAATGTTGAAATTCCTGATGATTCATATAGATATTGTATATGATGCGATTTTAGCATGAAATAAATCAAATTATACCAGCTACTTATAAAAACTAGTTTGAAAATACTGAAGGTAACCCTCCAGTCCATCCATAGAGACAATAATAATTTTTTTTTATGCGTGGTGTGCGTTCGCCATCGAAGATCGTCATTTCCGTCAAAAGCCGGCGTTCCGCTTGGTAATCAAAAATCCCTAAACCCCTTTGGGGTTATATGGGGACATGCCCCTATGCCGCACACAGTGGTACGCTAAAATGATCATACCATATCATATCCCAATCCATTGAAAGTTATTTCAATCACAAATACTCGATTCAATTATACGATTTTAATTGAAATATGTAATGACTGGGATCCAGTCAGTACTCAGATGAATACATTTCAATCACAAAACCGACAGCTGTAAGCCATTGGTATCATCATTTGACTGAAAAATTGAAAATGCATGAATGATGTATTGATATTATCCTTGATCTAAAAAAGGTGAAAATGTCAACTATCATCAACGGAACCGCATACTACGATCTTGCATTTGTCAAGGAAAAGAATCCTGACTTGACAAAAGGATGTGTCACTGTCAACAGAATGTTGGAAAAGAGAAAAATCCCTGATGATGCATACGTATTTGTCTCTTATTCAAAAAATAAAGGGTACACAATTTTGAGTCATGATTCAACTTACAAGGCAAAAAGACTTATGCTCAAAGTGGATTGGGTAGATAAAAACATTGCACCATTTTGCAAGGTTGTCACTTCTATGGAAAAAGAATGTCCAAAATACGATTTGCTACCTGATAGAGTGTATCTAGAAGACACTGAGATTTTCAATGATGAGCAAGGTAATGCTTATCCGCTCACAATCCGAGGCGAACGGAAAACCGATCGTATCTTTTTCAAGTCAAAAGATGTCGGAGAAATGATCAATATACAACGCATACGCAATACAATTACATCCAATACATCATCGTTTCACGAAGGTGTAGACTATGTCTATTTTCAAAACCTGGACCATCACGGAGAAAAGGACTCGGCATCGAGCAATACCAAGGTGACTTATCTGACCTATCACGGATTGATTCATTTGCTGTTTGTCAGGCGTCACCCAGTGGCCCAAAAGTTTTGCCGATGGGCCACCGAAATTCTCTTTGCGGCTCAATATGGAACGGTCGAACAGAGAAGAGAGGTGAGTTCAAATATCATGGGTATTACCGTCAAGACGCTCAAATCGTTTATGAATACCAGCACAAACACGATGCCCGTGATATATCTGTTTTACCTGGGCAACATGGGTGAAGTGCGTAAAAAGCTGGGTATTTCAGAAGAAAAGTATCCTCATATCAAAGATTCGTATCACGTGTTCAAGTATGGTCTGAGCGAGAATTTCAAGCAAAGAGCAGAGAAGCACGAAGCGACATTCAAAAAGTATGGAATCGAGCCTCTTTTGAAGTATCACACATATGTAGATCCTTTTCATCTTCAAAATGCCGAAAATGACCTACGAGATTGGTTCAAAGCATACAATTGGCATTTGCAAGAACACAAGACAGACCTGACCGAACTCGGTGTAGTACAATCGGATTTATGTGATCGCATGCTACACGAAAAGTTTAGTAATCTTAGCAAGGTGTACAACGGCAAGCTACAGGATTTCATATCTCGCATCGATCATCTAGAATACGAGAAAAAGAAATCTGACGAGTATATCGAGGAATTGCGTAATCATTGTGAACAAAATAGACAAGATTACCATCAAAACATGGAGCGCATGCGTGAATTGTATGAAAGGTTTATTTCAGCTTTAGAAAAAAGATAGTACATTCCTTATTCACCGTGGCACGCGGCACGCGGCATTGCACAGGTCCAACACATCTAGTTGTTGGAGGCGATACGTTGTACTCCTGGTAAACTGGGTCTTCCCCAAAAAGCGAGAACACCTTCTTCCCATTCCAGTTCATCAGGGACTTTGATCAGATCGACCAGCTTTCTTACGCTGTGCTTATTGTACTTTTCGTTGTAATCACGGTATTGTTCACATACCGAATCATATATGCGCTGTGCCTTGAGACCATCTACACTGACACAATGCAGCCGAACATCCGAATTGCCACCAAAGTCAAAAGATAGGACAACATACATTATGCTTTTTACCGGTTTTCTCTTTTACATGTCTTGTCTTATGTAGCATCTTCTTATACTATTTTACATGATGCGATAACCCCATAAGGGTTTGCGGATCTTTGATCCCCCAAGCATTGGCCATCTTGTATGGCAAACGCGTAATTATCCACAATAATTTTTATTGACGGCAAAATAAATCCAATAAAACGGTCCCACCAACACAGCCAACACGAATCCTATGACTTTTTCTGCCACAGTTCCAGATAATCCAAAACAAACAATGGACGCTATAAATGCCGAAATACCCCCAAGGATCCAGAGACCTATGATGACAGCAATCGCGATGAACAAGCCGCCTTTTTTGTTTTCGACTCGTTGCGTATCTTCTTTATTCTCGGGCATTTTATACACATTCATCACAAAAAATATAGTATCATTTGCACCTGGATCGCCCCGATTTTCTGTAGAGTCGGGAATAGCCTGCTTATTCGATCTAGGCGGGGAGAAGCATAAGCTTCTTTACAGGCAATCCATAGCGACATAAAATCTACTTTTTTTCTCTGTGGCACGAGGCGGAACGCGTAATGAAAGAGTCCCCATGTCAGACATCGAAACAACAACTTGCTGTCCATGTACACCACATCAAACTTTGTGCATGACCAAAAAAGGTCGGGAATTGATTCTTTCGGCTCTCTATTTTACCTTTTTGTTCGTATTGGTTGCCAGGATGGGGCTTCATGCTTCAGCATTGAGTGACGAGTGTCGAGTGTCGAGATGGAACAGGGTCGGTTTTATCTTGACAGTATATGATACAAGATGGTCATCACTCTCTTCGATAGCTCGACTCTCCGTGGTGCGCGGCGCATATAAAGAAGATCGAGACTGATGTATAGACAAGAAAAAAAGACAGCCGAATACACTACTCTATTGCCTAGCTTCACTTCCCACACAACACCATCATGATCCACATGAACGCTGCAGCTTCTTCTTCCTCCGCTCCTTGCGCGATCGACCGCTACAGTGCGCTGACGCGCGACTACAAGACGCGCTTTGGCGACAAGACCGTGGTCGTCTACCAGATGGGCGACTTTCACCAAATCATGAGCATCGGTGACGATGACATCCACGGTATCGCCGATGCCGCCGGGGTATATGTCGGTCGGAAAGACAAGAAGAATCCCGTCATCAACCGCGACAACCACCTCATGTGTGGATGGCCTGTCTCTTTGACATGCAAATACACCGACCGATTGTGCGCTGCGGGCTACACGGTCGTGTGTGTCGACAAGGAGCCGAACACGGATCGCGAGGTGGTGAATGTGCAGAAGGAAGCGACGCCTAAGCCACACAATGCAGTGGAGCAATACGGTGCGCATATGCGCGCCTACACGACGCGCTTTGGCGACAAGAACGTGGTCGTCTGCAAGCTGGGCGACTTCCATCAGATCCTGAGCATCCGTGACGGCCTCGTGGACATCGAAAGGCTGGCAAATATCGCGGGGGTCCGCGTCGCCCGCATGCACAAGAAGGATCCCGTCATCACTCGTGACAACTTCCTCATGTGCGGTTGGCCTGTGGCTGCGGCACGCAAATACATCGATCGATTGAGCGCTGCTGGCTACAAGGTCGTGGTGGTGTAAACGTACTCAACGATTGTATACTCCATCTTATCATCTTGTAATCATACGTTTTCTTATCATACAAGTATTTATAACATATTCTTCATTCTTTGGTAAAAAGTGGACTATAATGAATGTGTTTGTATCTCATAGCAAGAACAAATCAAAATACTCTGTTCAAAACCTTTTTTTTTCGGATTCGATGCACGTCATCATACTTTTTAGTTTCTTCTTGACCTTGACATCTTGTTCGGCGTCAAACAAGAACCGGACCTCTTCTCTTGTCGGAAAAGCTTCCAATGACACGCAAAACATGCGTGTGTCACAAAAGTATCGTGATAATATGTAATACCAGCAGGTTGATCGGCTCATTGTCGATCACAAAAACGTTCCATATGAAAATATGAATGAATTATATACACAGAAACAAAAATGACATACTTTGAGGAGAAAGATTTTCCCACCGAGGAAGAAGCACGTGATTATGGATTTTCTCGCAAAGAATTTGAAACTTTCAAACAGATGTTTTTGGGTAAATGTGTTCCTCGACGACCTATCAGCATCACCGACCAAGAACTGAAAGAAAAAGGATATCGTAGCTGGCCACATTGTAATCTCGTGACGAGTCTCGGAAACTTTTCTTGAGTCTTACTTTTCGACAAGAGCCGACTTACGCACAATCCTGTAAAGACAAGAAGAGTATACTTATACGAACTAGGCGGTGATAAACTTAGGTGTACCCTTCGACTTGTCCGTAGAGTCGGGAATAGCCTATCTATGAGACCATAACAGGAGAAGCTTAGGCGCCCTTCGGGACATCCATAGAGACGGGAATAGTCCACGCATCAGGACATGAGCGGGAGATGCCGAAGGCATCCATACATACCATCCACAGAGTCGAGAATCATCTGCGTATACCGTGGCGCGCGGCATAGGGGGCAATGCCCATATAACCCCAAAGGGGTTTGGGGATCAGAGATCCCTAAGCGGGACGCGCAGGAATAGTCTACATAGTCAAAAAGGCTGGCCATGTGTGTCTAAAAACAAGTATTTACGAGGTTTTCTCAATATGGATTCACAAATGATGCGTATCAGCTGAAGGGGTATCTCGTAATCAACAATGCAGATGTAGGAAAACTTGTTTGTCGCTGATAAAAACAAAAACACACGATGAACAATGAAGAAATCATCACAGAGAAAAGATATCCCCGTGCCTTCTGACGACTTTCCGAGATCACAAAAATTATCCGATAGAGTGATTCGCGAGCTAGGATGCGCATCTTGGAAAGCCTACTACATAGACCAAATGGCTTCGTTTCAGTAGTCAACGCATGTATAGAGTCAGGATATTTCATCGGTGCCTGCTTTGGAGATCATATATTCTTGAACGGCGGTCTACAAAAATAAGAAATTGAAGTCGCTCATCATAAAAAAATGAGCATCGGGATGGATGAATACATGCAATTTTCTATAGTCATTCAAGCTTGTCTATAGATAAAAAAGATGGGTGTTTTCACTATTTTTGGTCATTTTCCTTATTCGTTTGTAAGATCCTTTTCATGCAATTTATGAATTGATCAAACGATATGCTATTATTCATAAGCTTTGGAGATCCGCTATTTTGTCTGTTGTACTTTGGTATGAATTCGCCGTTGAAAAAGTTGTTGAACTTTGCAAATTCATTCGGAAGATATGCTTTTTTGTCCAATATGTTTTCGAGCGAACTCTCCAAATCATAATGCGTGATATACTCTTTTACGATGTCATGAGCAATGTGCATAGGTAGCGTGGGCCAATTTAGCTCTTTTTTTACATCCCATACTTTATGTCATTATGATAGAGGTTTGCGGATAATATCTATTCATGAAGATTTGGGAGATAAGAAGCATAAGCTTCCCTACAGCGTATCCATAGAGACGGGAATAGTTTGTGTTTTCTTTTAGGTTTTAGTCCGTTTCACTTGAATGTTCCATTTTCTTAGATAAAGATGTATTCTTTTTGATAAAAAATATTTTATTTCTTTCTCGATAACGTTTTTAGTAATTTTAGTAAATTTTTACTAGATTTCTAAACGGAGATTATGACTACCACCTCACAATGTTTGATCGTGAATTTTGAATCGAAAAAATTGAAAGTCAAATCAGTCCGGAACCTCAACCGAGTAAACAGTAAAAGATGGATACTTACAAGTTGTCTTTGTTGAACGCTGCGCTTCTCCTTGAGGATGAGGCATATGTCCGTAATCCCTTATCTGGACGTATGATCAGCAAGAAGGGAAGTCTCTTCAAAAAGATGAAACGAGAGGTGGAGGGTGAAAACGCGGCCTTACTGGCAAATGTGCAAGGCTTGTCATATGACATGTTTGAGGAGGTTGCCATGAGCTTCGAGTGTCCCAAGAAGCTGTTTGCGTTTCTCCTGATGGTCATCGACAAGAAGGAAAAGGAAAAAATCACACCCATCATGAAGGCTTGGAAGGCCAAAAACTATGAGCAATACCTCAAGAGACAAGAGCTGGAGTCGGAGAGACGAAAGCTGGAGTCGGAGAAGGAGAAAGAGCGTGAGAAGGCCATTCAGCGTGAATTCACGAGAAAGCAAAACATCGAGCTGTATATGCAGAGGGTGGACCGTATCGATTCGTATCTCGACGGTGTGGAGGAGATGAGGAAGCGTAAAAACACACCTCCTGCAATCGATTACTCACGGTACATGATCAAGAAGCGTCCGGCTTCATGCCAACCTGATTGCAAGTGCAATGCGTGCATAGTGTACAATGTCAACTTGCGTGCAAAGCGCATGGGTTTCATGGACATCCACATTTAGAGACACCATCTGCAGACAACGGACAACGGGCAAGGGACAGCGGACAAAGGACAACGGACAACGGGCAACGGACAGGTAGGTATAAAGGTAAGTTTTTTCCTTTTTATATTCTACAATTGGCGTGTATTGGTGTATAGTAGAAAGCACACAAAATAAATGTAAACAGAAATAAAAACAGAGATAATAATAAAGCAAGGTATGATCACTTTGGATGAGTTTGAACGGCATCTTACCATGTTTAGGGGCGAGCTGCGCGAGTACGTCGTTCGGTTGGACAAGGCCCGACAGGAGCTGAAAGATCTGTCAGAACCGGAACAAGTGCGGATGAAGCAAATGCAAATCAAACTCCTCCAGCGCGATATAGAGTTGGAACAAAAAGTTATACGTGTGACCGAAAAGAGTATGGAGATTCTTCACGGCGTCGCTCCGGAACAAGTGCGGAGGTTGCACACCACTACCGCTTCTCCATTCATTACTATCGGAGAGTGGATGACGGATAAGTGGAACAGAGTGATGACAAAAATGTGGCGATCTCCAAGAGAAGATGGCTACGTGCCGTTGCTTTAGCGCCTAAACAAATAAATATTTTATACGATGTCATGCAAAGGTCGAAAAAATTGAAAGCAAATCGTCTTCAAAATATATTCAAAAAAAACAACCATACTTTCAGTTTGTATTCAAGGTTCTCCAAGAAAGTAAATCCAAGTCATGCGTCAAGACAAAGACACAAAGGAGATGATCATCGCTTTGGATGCGACATCTTCCATGGGATTTGTCATAGATAGTTTATGTAAAGCCATCATCAATGTCACGACAGTGTCAAGGCTTTTGACAGGTGTCGAAAAAATTATGATCATCGTCTATCGCGACTACTGTGATGGACCGCGCGTCATCGAATGTAGTGATTGGTTCCATCTGTCGAATGATGATGATGTCGACGGTATCATTCGATACATCAAGAATATCCATGCGTATGGAGGTGGAGATTTGCCCGAGGCCGTCAAGACATCCCTCTATAAGGTATTGGACAACATAAGTGATAATGGCGTCGTGTTTCTGTTTACGGATGCTCCTCCCCACAAAACACACCTTTTTCATAGTTATGGTGATAATGCCATGACAGAAAAATCTGTGCTGAAAAGCTCTGATAAGAACCCCGATTGGGTCCACATTTGTCACTTGTTCGCCCAAAGGAATATCACCGTGTTTTCATTGATATTACTGCCTTCTCGAGAATATTCATCGACCCAAAATCGAAATGACATGTTGTCCTATTATGCCATGCTTTCTCTGTCTAATGGTGGTTTATGTCTGGAAATCGACACGCTAAATTCTGTCACGATCGGTCTGGCCATAATGTACTGTATCATGCGGATCATCGACGTAGACTCGCCTTTTCCTGACCAAAATGTATTCGCGACAACCCTCGATATGTGTCAATATACTCTCGGTGATGTCGAAAGCGAAACAAAAAGTTTGGGGCTCATTCCCGGATCATATGCTACCCCGGCCAAACCGGTGATTCGATTTGTACCCGAACCGAGTCGATTGAAATATTCAGACAAGGAATCCAAACTATTAGAAGATGACGGACATCTCTTCAAAGTGTTCGAGAGGATCTTTACAGATTCACAAAGTGTCATGGCGCTTTCATACAGCTACATCCTCGGTCGTATTTGGCGTACTATATGTACCAAGTTTTCACAGGATCCTCGAAAGGTCAAATTGGCAGACAAATTGTCCGCGCTCGTGTCCAATATGAATGAAACTGACAAGAATGACATGAAGAACGTCATCGAGGAATCTTACAACCAAGCAGATTTCATAAAGAGCACCATATCCGAGGCGATGAAAAAGTCGAGCGAAGAATCCGATAAGAGTTTGTATATCGTCATCGATGATGGTGGACACCATAGTCTCGCCGATGTCATGGATCTCATCCGTTCTTGTTCGAGCAAGAACATCATCACGGAATTGCTGACAAACTTGCGTATCGTCCACCAGATCCCTCCGTCATCGGTAGATTATTTACCGGTATCACAATTCTCGGCCTTTGACTTGTTCCGCTTCCTACCTCATTTGCTGCGTAAAGGTACGGTTTTCGGATTACGTGGCGCATGCGTCTTGGCGATGGTATGTGTTTCCAGCGGTGCGGGTCCTCGTCCTCTTATCGAGAAGGCTATCGAATTATTAGAAAGCCGGTGTGGTAAAGGATGGATCGATCCTAACGCTCCTGAATCACAGTCGGGCGGTTTCATCCGATTGGTGACCGATTGTCACACTCTGATGCTGAAAAAGGGAAATAAAGGCATTCTTACCGATGAAGAGGCGGTGCACTTTAATCATTTGCGAAAGAATCTGGGTATTTTAATGTGTAAAACTAATACTTTATCAGGTGTCGTTCTTCCCTATTCATCAAATCGATATCCTGTCAAGCGACCGGATGCAAAGAAAAAGGTTTGCGGGACATGCGAGAATCCGCGTTCGGTATATGCTTTTGTGGAAAGTGACATGTGTGTCATTTGTGAATCGGAAGGACCGGAGAAAGCAAGGGATATTCCGGATCCAATTCCAGAACGCATCTTCATGAATAAGGACGGTTCCGAGTTCTGCGTGCCGCAATCTTTGTGGTGTGAATGCAACAGTTGCGGTCTAAACTACCCTCTTCATTGTCCAGATAGGTTGGGGAAAGGATTGCGTCCAAAGTGTCACTATTGTCGGTCTAACTTACTGAAGCCACCGACGATCGAGTGTTCGCGATGCACCAACATTTTCCCTCGTGGAAAAGAATCTATGGATGCCGATTTTGTGTGTGCACCTTGTCATTGGGTGGAGACACATCCTGAACTCGCTACAGAATGGGCTCCTATCAGAGAAACACGCGACGATTTGACGGTATGTGAATTTCTGGAGAGCAACAGCCATCTCATTTGTCCAAAGATGACGCATGCCGATGTGAAATCATTTTTGATGAGCAAGAATTCTTACAAAGCATCCGAGATGTTACCCACCGATTGCAAGCATGGACCTTTATTGGACTCATCCGCCTCTGTTGACGTCTCCGATCCGGCGTCTTTTAAGATTTTGGGGAGAACCGCCGTTTTGAACGGTGAAGAAATCCTGAACCAAATACGCGATATGATGGAATCATGCCGGCGTGATCTGGGTGCGTGTTCAATTTGTTTCGAGAGTACGCCAAAACATCAGTTGTTTTCCATGTGCGGGAAGCCAAAGCGCTGCTCGTCTACCGCTTGCAAGGATTGTTTAGTGGCTTGGTATGGTTCGAGTAAGCCCGGTCACTTATGTCTGCCTTCCCATTTGGCGTGTCCGTTTTGCAAAGGAGCACCAGCCGCCAAGACGCTGACGGCGTTCAATTCCGCATTGTGTTCTCTACAAGGCGTGAAGAATGGGAATGTTATCGAGGTCGATCCATCGATGTACCATGCGTGGTGTTTGAGCTGTCACACACTACAGCCTGTGGCCGAGAGGGCATGTGCAGATGTGGAGAGTGTGGCTTTCCGACGGCTTCAGGAACTCGAACATTATGTGTGTGATGGATGTCGTGAGCCAGGAAATTTCTCGGACGGTGGAGATATCGAGAAAGTCATGCATTGTCCCGGATGTCGCGCGCCCACACAAAAAACGGCTGGATGTAATCATATGACATGCTTATGTGGTCAACATTGGTGTTGGATTTGTGGAAAGGGTGAATCTTCGGCGGATGACGTACACGAGCATATCTACGAGGCCCATAATAGTCGCACCACCGCTATGCCAAATTATGATACCGATTATGATACCGATTATGAGTGAGTATGTATGATGATATTCTAAAGTGACTCATCTTCTTTCTTCGTTTGTAAGATCCTTTTCATGCAATTTATGAATTGATCAAACGATATGCTATTATTCATAAGCTTTGGAGATCCGCTATTTTGTCTGTTGTACTTTGGTATGAATTCGCCGTTTAAAAAGCTATTGCACTTTGCAAATTCATTCAGAAGATATCCCTTTTTGTCTAATATGTCTTCGAGCGAACTCTCCAAATCGCAATGCGTGATATACTCTTTTACGATGTCATGAGCAATGTGCATAGGTAGCGTGGGCCAATTTAGCTCTTTTTTTACATCCCATACGTCATCATTTATATAGTTCATATCATCATTGGCACAGCATGGACCTGCACGGCTTTTACCCTTAGCGTGAAGCCTTGCAATCCTTTTTATATTATCATCCACTGTGTCTTCGAGATTGATACCCAACTGGTCACATACTCTTTTATAACCCGTCAATTCGCCTTTTATTTTTTGTAATTTGCACTTTTCACTCCACAATTCATTTTCCAAACTTTTCATGTCATCTTGCTTAGAAATACCGCATCCCATTTTTGTTTGATATTGTCATCAATTCTTTATACCATTTTTTTACCGTACGCAAGAATAAAAGTTGCATCGAGAGCAGACAGTCAAAATAAATCAATACTTTCGCCCATCTTCCATCTCACAATAGAATGAAGGCGAACATCGTCTTCCAGAATTCCATAGATCAATAAAATGTGCGCTTGATCCAAAATTTTCGCACATTCATCATCCTTCTTCCTAGGTCGGACATCGATTTTGAGGTCTATCGACAAATTATGGCGTACAAGATTGTATGCCGATTTGAAAGTTATTTTTTCATATCGCGATGAAGAACACTCCCGTTTCTCGATTATTTCATCACGATGTAATAAACTGACTTCCAACGGCTCATCACTCTGATTATACATGATTATTTCCAAGAGAATATCACCATGCCTTCGAATGGTTTGTGGCCAAGTCACATCAGTACGATGTAAATCTAATTCATGAATCGTTCGCAAGTTGGACGGAAAATCACCGTGTGTGACAAAAAGTCCTTGATGGTCTACATGCCCGTAGGCGGTATTTTTTCCATTTGTCTCCTTTTCAATTCTATCACCGCGAGGCATAAACTTGGATTTCCGTTGCATTCCATTTTTCTCCTTTCTATTTCTACATTGCTCTTATAGTGTATATCA
>Ga0209937_1000462_pt1 | contig 13037 bp, 30 predicted proteins | sample SalPon1_B_H2O_MG_FD_185699 | JGI IMG/M metagenome (GOLD analysis project Ga0209937, IMG submission 185699) | Salt pond water microbial communities from South San Francisco under conditions of wetland restoration - Salt Pond MetaG R1_B_H2O_MG... | ecosystem: Environmental > Aquatic > Non-marine... | reverse complement strand
GATTCTTCACCGTGTTCCATAACCTCTTGAAAGTACTTGAAAGAGTTTTGTTGTGCTTCCCTTACGTTACTAAGAGAGTAGTTAAGCCTATCAAGATTATAGTGGTTTTTATCTTCTTCGTTAAGATTATTAATAAAGTTTTCTACTTCATTTACTAGGGTGTTTTTGTTTTCTTCTAGGGTGTTAATCCAGTAGTTTAAGTTTGCTTTGTTGTAACCCATGATGCTTCCTTCCTTAAAATAATTTTTGTTTCGTTTGTTTTACTTACCGGAGTATAATAATAATTTTTTTGGTTGTCAATAAGCGTTTGTGTTGTGTGGGGTTTCTTGTGTTTTAGCGTAACGTTTTTGGTTGTCTTTAGCGTCTTCCATGTATGCTTTCCTGATTAAGTACATGTAGTAAATAACGCTTATGCTTACTAGGGTTATTAGTAATGATAACATGTTTACTTACCTCCTGTTTGGTTTTTTGTTTCAGCCTGATTTTTTTACCGTCCACACTCAGGACAGTAACCCATACCAATAAAACCTTCACTCTTACTCACAACAGTCACACTATTACTACTAGAATCCAAGTACACACTCTCTACCTGACTATCAACATCAATAAGTACTTCTGAATCATCTGGGTAGTTTGAAAGCAATTCACGTAATTCAATGTTAGTCATTTAATTATTCCTTTCATGATTACTTGCGTCGTTTTCTTCCAGCCCGATTTTTTCATGATGAAACCTATACAACTCACCACGATAATAATCCAACCAGTCATTAAACCAAAACACAAGCACGTAACTAAACTTAACAACCCCACCAGTAATCGCTAAAAACCAAAACAAACCCCAATCCATCTCATACATCTAAACCATTCCTAAAAGCAACCTTCTCATCCACCGCTTTACGAAGTTCCTCCGTAGCCCAAGCCCTAACAGCACGCATCACAGCAGGACAATTAATAACCGCCTCATCATTAATGTTACCCACCATATTATCCTCATAACCTTCTAAAATTTCTTTGTTTTCCTCGTACGCAGCAACAATTCTTGAGTACTCACGAGGCACCACATGCTCCGCATGATACTTAATACCTTGCTCCGTATGAGAATTATAATACGTACCAGCGTACCTATCAAAATAAAGGTTATTCGTTAACGCTATTTTAGCCTTAGCTAACATATGACGCGTACTATCACTCTTTTCGTTTGCCCAACGTACGATACTCATGACGCCTCCAATCCTTAATCTAATAAGAATTTTTTAAAACCCAAAAATTTTTGTCCTAATGTACTACTATAAACCTAACTCAAAAAGAGCAGTATCCTTCTCCATCTCAGTCAAAGTACTATCATTACAAATATCCTCCGCCATCCACTCCAACTCACGGCGCGGTGGCTTACTGAACCAATCCTCAACAAGTTTAGCTGCAATAGGAAGAAGCAAACCAGCAATGAACCACTTGTGAGTCTGAATCGGCTTGAACTCAAAATCTTTAAACTCAACCTTATCCATAAAAACCTCTCCTCTCAACTACAAAACTATTATAAATTAGCCTAAATGAGTTACGTGAGAAAACTGACTTACTAACTTACACCTTCTAACATACTAACAAAAGAAACAACGTAATCCACATCAGTCTCAGCATCATCCTCGAAAACAAACACGTGACGACCAGAACCCTTCTCAACAAGAACCTCACCCTTAACGCGAGTATCCTTATGAAGCCACAAACCAACACCCAGCTTCTCTTCAAGACGTTTAATAACCTCAACCTTGCGTGCGTGCTCAAACATAGGCTTACCTCCTCTTTTCTTATTTAGAGTATAACCTACGTAATATTAAGAAGTATGAGAATCTTGTTCAAGGCGCGAAATTTTAGAACGCAACATATTAATTGACGTCCAAACACAATCCAACTCATGCTTCAAACCACTAATCACAAACCCTTGCACCAAAACCACAAGAATCAAAAAACCAAAAACAATAAACTCAATCATCATTCATACGCTCCAATAACTTAATAAAGAATATAATTCTCGTACTTACCTTTAACAAACCGTTTAAGTTTAAACAACTCCACAACTTCCCAAGCAGCATACATACGCTTAAAATCAAGCCCATTCAACCAAATAGCCTGAACGGGAGCATCCTCCTCACCCTCACGACAAAACTCAATCGCTTCCTTAGCCATAACGCGAACAGTCTTCTCATCCAAAAAGTTTTTACGAAGATGCTTATCCAACTCGTCCTTAATCATCCCATACCATTCACTTTCATCATAATATCTTCACCCAATTCTGTAAGCACAACACCATACATAGGTGTGGACTCCACGTAAACCTTATACCATGCCACTAAATCCAAATCAGCAATCTGACGAACAAAATGCTCCCTATACATCCACTCTTCTTCAGTATAGTAGTACTCTTGCTCTGCTTCTTGCTTAAGCGTATGAACCATCTCTTCAGTCAGCATTTAATGGCCTAACTTTATTTAATTCAATAGTGCGTAAGAATTCTTTATACCTGCCGGAATTTTGAGCATCCAACCACTCCTCAAGCCACACCTCACAACCATGAGACTCCCTAACACCCATAGCGTGCTCAATAGCATCCTGATAAAGAAGAAACACACCATTATCCGTAACGTACTGACCATTGACCGACTTAATAATAAAAATACTTCTAGCCATCAGTAAACTCCTGAAGTTTTGCCTGCACCTCATTAATCTCACTTAATAAAGAAACACGTTCATCCTCATTATCATTATACTGATTAGCCTCTTGGTAAGACTCAATTAATAACCTAAGTTGAGACTGCAACTCTTCCTTATAAGCCTCTTTACTCATCTACATCAAGCCCATCAAAATACTTCTCTAACAAATTAAGTTGATTACGCTTACGAATAAAATCTTTCTCTAAGTCCGTAACCTCAGACGACAACTCATACAATTTAACTTCCATAAGAATATTCCAAACTTCACTCTTAACATCATCACTACAATCAAGAGACTCAATCAACTCATCCAAATAATCACGATTCATACCGTTAAACACATCCATATTTTTCCTCCTTTTGATTACTTAATAATGAAAGAGTATCACCACATGCATAAAAACTTCGTATCATAAAAAACATTACTTTACTCTCGATAAGTTGGCAACGTAAAAAAATAAGTAGTTAAACTCGACGCAATAATAACAAGAAGAAAACTAACCCACAACACTTGTATAACATAAATACTAAAAAGAATTGTTAAATTAGACAAACCAACAGCCAAAACTTTAGTCTTGACTGTCATCCCTTTACCTTCCCTCCAATTACGAATTAAAGGACCCATCTGAGGATGATTCATAATGTAATTATAAAACTTTTTACTACTGCGCATAAAAAAGTACACAGACAATATAGCCCAAATAGTGGTAGGCCAACCAGGTAGAAAAATACCCAAGGTTGCAAAAACTAAAGTTACCCAACCAAGGATATAATAAAGAACCCTCAAAGGTTTGTACTTAGATATGCGCAACTCATCACTATAATCCTTAAACGACATCAGGAAACATCACTTTCGTCATAAACTCCGTAGCTGCCTCTTCACCCACATGAGCAACAAGCATCTTATAAGTCTTCTCATTACTGCGTTGCATCTCTTCGTAGGCTTGTTGTGCTGCAAGTACATCTTCTGCTGGTGCAAATTCTTTTTGTAGCATTTTTAAATACTTACGCATAACATTAAGACCCTCTTGAGGACCATCTTCATACGGTTTAACAGCAATAAAATTATCAGAAAATGCACCCCAATCTGGAATATCCCGAGCTTCACCTAATTCTTTTTCCGTAATTTCTACTAACTCACCAACAGTAGGTGTAATATCCATAAATAGTCCCGTACGATTCCCATTAATTTCAATAACATCAAAACCAAAAATGCCAGCCGCATCATCAGAATGAGGCATAATCACGCAATGAACAATGTCAGCAGTGCGGTAACTATAGAACTCTACGTGAGCCCACCTAAACAAACCAGAATAATAAATATCATTATCCCAAGGGTACTCATCAACAATTAAATGAGAAGTGGCAACCTCACTTAAAATGTTTTTCATTTCATCAGCAATTTCTCTAAGCGTCATTTAAACCCAACTTTCTAATATCAGTAAAAATACCATGAAGGAATTGGAATGCTTGATTCGCAGGGTATTCTAACTCTTCAGCCCTATCATCAATACGTAACCTAATATGTTTAGCCAATTCACGAATTTCTTCAGGCCCAGAAAAAGTTAAATGGTTACATTCCCTATGAGGATTATTCTTCTTAATAATTTGCCCACCAAACGCATCACCTAAATAATTAACATAAATGTGAGCAATCATATATCTTTCTTCAAGCTCATCTAAATAATCCAAGTACTCACGAGCCCTCGGCATGATATCATCTTCAGAAAATTCTTTAGTAATGTCCTCCAAAAACTTTTCAGCTCTATGGTACTGAAACGGAAGGTAATTATCTAAATAGTTTGTAATTAAATAACGCTGAATTAGATACAATTCATATTCAGTGTCATTAAGTATTCCATTAATTAAATCTTGGTTAAGTGGATGCGCTTCAGCTTTTTTATGTGACTCCCAAGTTAAATCTTTAATCTTTGACATAAAATCTCCTTTGTTTCTAGATAAAAAACTTTCTTTTATTGAATTTGAATATACCATAAGTGAATAAATCGTCAAGTAATCAAATAACAAAAAGAGGCGCACAAAAGTACGCCTCTTTAGTGTGGTGAGCAGCCACACTCGCGGTCACAAAGACCCCGCAACCCGCGCATTATTCCGCTATCACTCAGTCTGTTCCTGAGAGTCTGGTGGACGAAGAGAGATTCGAACTCTCAACCCCCTGCGTGCAAGGCAGGTGCTCTCCCGTTGAGCTATTCGCCCCTACGGGTTTAATGCTAACGTAAAAAGTTAACTCTGTCAATTCTCATCTTTTCTTTTACCCACAACAGCAGAACCAGTTAAAAGAGCACCAAAAGAAAGATGGAACAACCCACCACCTTTTAAAGTAAAAGGTTCATGCTGATAAGTTTCAGCTTCAATAATAGCAATCTGAACACCTGCATCTAACTGAGAAAGTTTTTCCACGCTGTTATAAATATCTTCATCAAACAAATCAGTAATACCACGCCAACTAGGAACAACCAAAAAATCAAAAACGCAAATCAAAGCATAAACAGTTGCTAACATTCGTTTCCAGTTCATGATTCACCTTCTTCTTTTCTTTTATTGTTACCAGTCACAGCAGAACCAGTAAGCAAAGCACCAAAAGAAAGGTGAAACAACCCACCACCCCGAAGAGTAAGTGGAGAATGGTCTTTAGTTAACTTATCAAGAACAACAATTTGAACTTGAGGGTCAAGTTTTTGAATTTCATCAACGGGGTAGGTAAACCTGTTAAAACCACGCCATGTTGGAACAACTAAAAAATCAAATACGCATATGACTGCGTAAACAACCGCTAAAACTGCTTTCCAATTCATACTCCCTTCTCCAAAACGTATAGATTCAGGGAATATTATAACAAAAAAATGTGGTAGGCGCGGACGGGTTCGAACCGCCGACCCTTCCCGTGTAAAGGGAACGCTCTTCCGCTGAGCTACGCGCCTATGATAAAATCAATATTTAATTTTTTCAAGCTGAACAGTTTCAACTTTATAAGTTAGTTGGTGACCCGTGAAGGATTCGAACCCTCGACCTAGTGATTAGAAGTCACTTGCTCTATCCTGCTGAGCTAACGGGTCAAGATGGGACCGGGTACGGGAATCGAACCCGCGAATGTCAGAACCACAATCTGATGCCTTAACCACTTGGCCAACCCGGACATGGTTGACCCTCAGGGATTCGAACCCCAACCTACCGGACCAAAACCGGTTGTCCTGCCGTTAGACGAAGGGTCATTGTTGGTACACCCATCCGGACTCGAACCGGAAACCGTCAGGATATAAGCCTGAAGCTCTCACCATTGAGCTATGAGCGTTTACAGGTGGTGCCTAAGGCGGGATTCGAACCCGCAAGCCCTACAGGGCAACAGATTTTAAGTCTGTCGTGTATACCGTTCCACCACTTAGGCATGAAAAAATTATAACTAATTTAACATGAGAATGGTGAGGGAGTCCTTAAGAGGACTCCCAATCAGTACGAGGTGCACACTCCATCAAAAAACCGCTAGCAAAAGCAGCACGCCAATCAGCAGGCAACACAAAATCATGAGCGTAATTATCGCCATCCAAACGAACAGTAACTTCACCCTCAAAATAAGTCAGCAACTCAAGAGACTCTGTACCATCACTAAAAGGAACAAGAATATACTGAACCCAACTACTTCCGTTAATTTCCGTGTCCATCTGACCAATACTCAAATCAAAAATCTCACTAACAGAATCATTCTCAAACTTTACGCGAACTTGTTCACCCGTAAGAGGACCATAAATATTATAGATAGGGTCATTTGTTTGAACCGTAATAGCAAGAACGGAAGGAAGGTCAGCCCTATCAGTATTAGAGTAAGTAATACCAACATCCATACCATCAATTGTACCTAGAATAGTTTGACTGCAGAGCGTGTAACCTTCAAACGAATCCGTTTGACGTTCAACACCCCAGTCTTCAAACGACTGACCAAAAGCAAACCCAAAAACAAGAACGAATAGCACAAAAAACTTTTTCATTAAATCTCCAATCCATTACTTTGCGTAAGTACTTCGAAATATACCCCAGCTTCCTTCAGTAGGTCAACCCCTTTCGTACTTCTAAACAACTCACTAACGTACACACGCTGAATACCAGAAGTAACAATAAGCTTCGCGCACGTGTAGCACGGAGAATGGGTAATATAAAGGTTACTACCTTCAACAGAATGACCATGCTTAGCAGCTTGAAGTAAAGCATTTTGCTCTGCATGAATCGTTCGAACACAACTACCACCCTCCATCTCATGCCCAACCTCATCACAATGAGGCATACCAGAAGGACTACCATTATACCCAGTAGCAATAATGTTCTTATCCTTAACAATCAAAGCACCAACATGAAGCCTATCACAAGTACTACGAGTCGCTACAAGATGAGCAATATCAAGAAAGTAAGCATCCCAAGATTTCCTCACGATTTCTCTAAACCTTCCATAGCCTCAACAATCTTATAGACAATATCTATAGCGCGAGTAACACCCATACCCCTTGTTGTTTCAGCAGCAGTCCCAATACGAATACCAGACGTCTGAACAAAATTACGAGGGTCATTAGGTATGCTGTTTTTATTTACTACAATATTCCAGTTGTTTTCTAATTCATCTGCTAATTGTTTACCGCTGAAATTTTTGTCAGACAAATCCAACAACAGCATATGAGAATCCGTACCACCAGTCACTACATTCACTCCAGCTGATTCAAAACCAGCAGCCATAGCACGAGCATTATCTACAACCTGATGCGCATAAATTTCAAACTCCCTCTTACCAGACTCCGCAAACGCCTGAGCCTTAGCAGCAACCATGTTCATCAAAGGACCACCTTGCGTACCTGGAAACACACCAGAATTAATTCGCTTAGTAAGAGAATCATCATTCCACAGAATAAGGCCACCACGAGGACCACGAAGAGTTTTATGGGTTGTAGAAGTTACAACGTGAGCATGAGGCAGTGGATTTAAGTAAGCCCCACCAGCAATAAGACCAGAATAGTGAGCCATGTCAGCAAGCAAGTACGCACCAACAGTGTCCGCAATATCCCTCATTACATGCCATTTAATTTGCCTAGGGTACGCACTACCACCAGCAATAAGCATTCTAGGGTTCCACCTTTTAACTAACGCTTCAACCTCATCATAATCAATAAAACCTTCATCATTAACTCCGTAATGATAAAACTCGTAATGATTACCAGACCAATTCACAGGAGCACCGTGAGACAAGTGCCCTCCAGCACTTAAATCCATAGCTACAACTTTATCCTTATGGTTTAATAAACCCTGCATAACAGCAAAGTTTGCGTTAGCACCAGAATGAGGTTGAACATTAGCAAAGTTAGAATCAAAAGCCAAAGTAGCATAATGAATTGCTAATGCCTCAATATCATCCATATTGTCACAACCATTATAGTAGCGTTTGCCTGGGTAACCCTCAGCATACTTGTTAGTAAACACACTACCACTCAACTGCATGACAGCTTCACTCGCAAAATTCTCAGAAGCAATCAGTTGAATGTAGTCTGATTGTCGAACAGTTTCTTGACCTAAAATTCTGCTTACTCTTTTATCCATAATCTCTCATCCTTTTCCAAATATATAAGTCATACTCTGCGACTGTATCAAAAACAGTATCCTCAAACAACAACAAAAACTTTTCTTCTAACACCGCGTACTGTCTACTACTCTGCGGAGTTTGTTTAGGTGTATCAATACCATAAAACTCCCGCATGTAACGCAAAATATGCGTATCTAACACAGCAACATAAGATTCAGGCCGTGAATGAAGCACAAAAAACCTAGCTGTCTTCGGCCCTACACCCGTAAACTTCATCAACTCATCAACAGTTATAGTGCGCAAGTCAGGTTTTCGTTCAACATACTCACGAAAAAACCTTTGAAAGATATCATACTTACCTAACTTTATTTCTCTAGCATGATGAACCAGAGCTTGTAACTTATCAAAGTTATCTAGTAGTGGGTCATGAAGAGATTTTTTAACGGCGCGATAAAAACCATCGGTCTTCTCGGCAATCACAGGTGCACTTTTACCAGCAACGAAAACACAAAAGAAGAGGAATTCTTCTAACTCCTCTTCTGTGCGTTCATAATTTGTAATTTTAAACGGGTCAATCATACTTAAAAATTACACTACCTTCTTTTACGCCCAATTGAAAAGCTTCACTCACAGCATTTTTAGGTAACATGACATCAACCGTATTAGTGAACCTAGCATTCATCGTGTCGTTAATAACGTAATCTTCAAGAATAAGACCATCTGTCGTCATGACATCTACACGCACACCACACAAGTGTTTATTACCATACTCATCAAAAAACAAATCTTGACTTAAAGCAATTTGTTTGTCAACTGTAGGTCCACATGAAGACGCTTCTGGTGTTGAGTCTGTTTGCCACCAAACTGGGTTGTAAAAAGTAATACGGCTTACGTCAATTGCGTCGTATACTTCAACAATAGGCTCTGGGACATCTAGCACAACAACTTCAGGAATATTCTCATAATAAAACCCAACATTAAGAGTCACGAAAACACCAGTAAGAAAACTCAACAAGTGAAGACCCACCCTCCGATAAACTTTACGTGGAATTAGCCTCAAGAATTTCATCACGCTTACGCTCAAAATCTTCAAGGCGTTGAGAAACATGTTCAATAGCTTCATAATCACAATATTCTTCCGCCCTTTCCATTTCACGCTCAAGTAAATGAATTTGTCGTTCTATTTCTGAAAGTTCCATGGTTCTACTTAACGGTAACCTCTCCGCTTACGGCTTTTACCAAAATGTTGAATGTAAGCAATCTCTTCTTCAATACCTCGTTTTTGCTTACGAAGTGTTGTGTCCTGCGGATTTTTTGCAAGGTCAGCAATTGTACGAGAAAGCATCTCACGAAGTGTTTTTTCATCCAACCGATTAAAATGACTCATTTGTTCTCCAATCTAAATAAGAAAGAATCCAACTAAAAATGCAACACCAATAAGAATAGCATAATCCATCAACAGTTTCTGTTCTTTTTCTCCTCCCATCCATTTCCTAAAGAAAAAACCATAAGCTGTGATAATAGCTGCGGCTACAAACCAATAAAGCATAGTTTAACTCCTCACAAATCTTTTTCTTCTCGGGAATCATACAGCACAATCCACCCAGCGTCAACAAACGAGTATGCAGAACCCCAAAAAGATTCGTCTCGAAAATCAACAATGTACTTATAATGCTTTTTACCTTCAGGTGAGTGACCTAAAAATTTGTTGTGCACAGTTCTATCTGCTTGCTCTAGGTAAATGGAAGGGTACACATCTGTACTTGGGACTTCTGTTTGGAGTTTTATGTATTCACCAAAGTCGTTTTTAAAACTAAAGGTTAATACTGAAAGGTTTTCTTCTTCACCTAAGTCAAACCCCATGTCTTCTAAGTCATCACCAAAGCTCATTCTTCGTCTTCCTCTTCTGGAGTGAAGATTATCATATCTTCATCGTCTTCGTATTCTTCTTCCTCGTCATCGTCGTCCTCTTCAGACCGTGTAAAAACAACACTACTTACAGCATCATTCATTTCACTTACTGCATCTTGAACACCCAAGTCGTAACCTAAATCAATATTTCTTTCTAAAGTCCAACTAAAAGCATAATAAGCAGCACCAATAACAATGGCGCCTAAAAACAAATTAAGACTTAAAGCAAAAATAACAGTAAAAACTAAAGCTAGAAACGTTGCAATGTCACGCAACGCTTTTACGTTAATGGTAATCATAAAACTCCAATCTACTCATCAAAAACGGCACGAGCTACATCTTCTGGTGAGTAACCTTCTAAATAAAAAGTAAGGTAATCCACTTCGTAGTCATCAATGCCTGCACCTAGAAGCACGTAAAACTCGTAATCAACATCATCTAACCACATTTCAAATTGTTCTTCACTGTAATTCATTTTAATTCACTATGCATCATCCCAATCGACATGGATTGTATCATCTGCTGAAAATACTTTAACTCGTCCGGCGTGAGTTTCATGAATAATAACACCTGTTTGATGAGAATTATGATACTCAACAATAAGAGCCATAGCCCTTTCAACACCGAGTTTGTTAGCAACATCACCTCGAACAGATTTAAGTTTTGTTAATGGATGATACATAAGCCTCCTATGTAAGTTTGGCAAGTTTAACTTCAGAATAAACTTTTTCTTCAACAAGTCTATGGAATAAAGAACCAACAAGCAAAGGTAACAGACTATAAATATTTGATGCGCTTCCTAAATCTTCTTCTTCCCAGCTCGAAAAATTAAAATCTGTTTCACCTGGATGATGCTCACCATAAACTAAATTAAATTTAGCTCGCGTCACACCGCTCGACGTCGTTTTAGTGTGACCTCGAATAATAAAATTATCGCCAATAAGAATGGCATTGTCACGCTCGACATACACCCATTCTAAATTAATTACTGGACGAATCCAATCAAGCACCTCTTCAAGTTTACGTAACTCTTGACTTGTCGGCTGCCTCATTTAATCCTCTCCTAGTTGACGACGATACTTTTTAACCAAACCTTCCGCAATTTCTGCTTGCCTATCTGACAAAAATAAAGACTCAGCAAGACTATGACCAATATTCGTATCTGTTTTAGAAAAACCTAAACCATTAGATGTCTGAGCCCTATCAGTATCATATGAAGCAAGAACTCGCAGTTTTTTATGCAAGTCTGCTTTTTCTTCATCAGTATATGTTTTTGATGCTTTCTTTTTACTTGACGCGATTTTTTCCGGCGGGACAACATAATCTTCTAAATTATATTCTAAATCCAAAGCCCTATCTGATGCGTTTTGTTTTTTCATGACTGCCTTAATCATATTCATGTCTACACTATCTTCATACAAAGGATACTGAACTGTCACATTATTTTGCTGACCGATGCGTAATGACCTATCTTCAGCTTGAGTTAAGTCCGAAGGTACCCAACTAATCTCAGCAAACACAACATTACTAGAAGCAGTCAAAGTAATCCCAACACCCGCAGCTTTGATATTACCAATAAAAACACGAGTGGAATCATCATTTTGAAACTTATCAACAACCTCTTGGCGAGCTTCAGATTTAACATCACCCGTAACATACACTGCAACGTCTTCATATTCTTTATACAATTCTTTTACAATATCTTTATGATGAGCAAACACAATTACTTTTTCGCCGTTATCTAAAACATCATTAATTAATTCTTTAACAGTAGGAAGTTTCTTAAAAGCAATTTCTTTACGAAGTTGCGCAAGCCTTCCTAAACCCTCATCCTCGACACTTTCTGATAAATCAATATTATCTGCAAGAGACTTAATGTAAAGAGCTTCGTGCTCCTCATTAATAAGTTTACGCGTTGCACTGTCCGCGTACAATGGAATGATTTTACGAGATTTCTCAGGCAACTCTTTTAGAACTTCTTCTTTCAACCTACGAATCATAATAGTGGACCGAAGTGTATCCTGAAGTTGCTCTAAGTTTTGTGGTCCAGCAAACTCTAAACCAAACGGACCTTCATACGCACCTTCATACGTAAATACAAACTTCCACCAACTACGCCACCTATCAGGGTCAAGATAATGAAGAGCACTAAACAAGTCAGACGGCTTGTTTGTAATAGGAGTACCTGTCATGAACACAGACTTATGAGCTTTAATGCCTTTACTTTTACCTTTACCCAGAAGGGATTTCGTGCGTTTAGCTTTACTGTTTTTAACGTAATGACTTTCATCTGCAACAAACAAATCCCACGTGTGGGCTTTAAGTTTTTCTTCATGTTTTGACACAACATCATAATTAATAATTAAAATGTCATACTCTTCAGGAAAATCTTTTCTTTCTACAACCCCAATGTTGTAGTCCTTAGTTAACCATTTCTCTAACTCATTCTTCCAGTTGTATTTAAGGCTGTTAGGGCAAACAATCAAAACTTTTTTCATCAAATGATTATTTTGATTCCACCAGTTGATAGCGCCAATAACCTGAATCGTCTTACCAACACCCATGGCATCCGCCAATAAGGTATTATTACGTTGAGTAATGAACTCTACACCAGCACGCTGATAAGGAAAGTAAGACAAACCATCAGGAGCTGGAACATAAAAGTTAGAACCTTTAGAGGCAGAAGCTTCCAAGGTTTCTTCTTTGTCTTCAGGGTCGCTCCAATAAAGAACTTCCCATTGACCATCTTCATTTTTTGTTACGGCATACCCGTCCTCTTTAAGTTGCGCTTTATTATAGCGCCACTCTTGCCAAAAACTTTCGGTAGGCGTTGCTTTTT
>Ga0209937_1000461_pt1 | contig 13057 bp, 17 predicted proteins | sample SalPon1_B_H2O_MG_FD_185699 | JGI IMG/M metagenome (GOLD analysis project Ga0209937, IMG submission 185699) | Salt pond water microbial communities from South San Francisco under conditions of wetland restoration - Salt Pond MetaG R1_B_H2O_MG... | ecosystem: Environmental > Aquatic > Non-marine... | reverse complement strand
CTAAAAAAAGGTTTTCTATTATTTTTTCTTAAAAACTCGTCGTATTTTTGTAGTGCTTTGGCATTTTTTATCTTTACACCAGATCCTTCTGCTTGCTGCTTTAGTGCTTTATTGTATAAAATTTGTTTGTGGATTTTTGCTTCAGGTGATAAGACATGTACTTTGTAAGGCATAAAATTTTGTTTGGACGGAGTTACTTTCCAAGCATATTTCAAGGCATCGTCAATATAATTGGGATCGATAAAAGACGATGTATCGTATTCTAGTACATACTTATAGTTTTCCATGTGCTGTTCCTAAATATATAAAACTCAAATATTTCCTATGCTTTTCTATAGGAATATGTATTTAACTTTTCAATCTAATCGGTTTATCTATTAAATTGCACATTTTACTATATGTATTACTTTATCAATTTCTTCTTGTGTTAGCCATGCATGCACTGGCAAACTTAACACAGTATCCGAAGCAGTTATAGAATTAACACAACTGTCTCTTCTATGTTCTATGCTGTCATACATACCGTTAGCACTCAACGGGGTTTCGTAGTGTATGCTTGCTTGTAGTGCGTCTTTAACACCCTTACGAGTGTCTTTGTCTTCAAATCTAATTACATACTTATGATAATTATGGTTAAGTCCGTCAGACATCGTTTGTGTAGTTACAGGCAAGTCTGCAAATGCTTGATTATACTGTTGTGCAATTTTCTGTCTGCGTTGTTGATTTTGCTCCGCTTTTTGCAAACGCAGTTCTATAATTTTTGCATTTAAAACGTACATTCTGCTGTTATATCCTAAGACATCAAATGTTTTATCTTTACCGTGCCTGCGGATTTGTTTAATACGTTTTGCGATGGTGCTATCGTCTGTAAGAACAACACCACCGCCATTGATGCCCGCAACGACCTTGTTACTATTAAAACTGAACACACTGGTATCGCCTATAGTTCCTGCCTTTACGCCATTTAAACTACTTCCCCAGCTCTGCGCCGCATCTTCAACAAACAAGATGCCTCGTTCTTTACAGAAACTTTCAATGTTGCGAGTATCGGTCATATTGCCAAACAGATGTGGATACACAATAGCTTTTACTTTGTCGCTATACATACGACGAATGCTGTCTAGGCTCATGTGGTAACTGTCTAAATCAATGTCGCAAAACACAGGAGTTGCACCGACCATGCTAACGCATGCTGAACTACTGATCCAAGAAAAGTCTGTGACAAGAACTTCGTCGCTGTGTCCTATTCCGTGCGCCAATAGCGTAAAGTGCAAAGCATCAGTGGCACTCGCAACACTCACACAATGTTTGCGATCAATTTGATTTGCAAATCTCTGTTCAAACTCTTCGTTGTTTTCGTAATTTGATTGCGACATAAAATCGTCGAACAACTCCATATAAAGATGTATATTTTCTTTATACTCTCTATCCCAACCGTCGTATGATAACATCTAAAATCTCTTTACCCCAAAATTATTTGCAAATTTGTTAAGAAAGTTCACGCCATCGTTGTAATTCTGGCGTAACATGGCCATACCATTCTTTTTTTAGTCGATCTTGTCGGTATTTTGCATCGGGACCTGTTACGTTAAATTGTACATTTTTTCTTAATACCGGACTGTGGGGGTTAAATCCTCTATTAGTGTTTACAAATAACAATGCAAAATTTTCGTTCTTTGCAATCTCAACCGCCTGTTCTATTTCGTGTTCATTATATCCGAAAATTATAAATTGCCAAACTATGACATGACCAAGGTCTCTGCCTTGTTGCATACGGCGCCATTGGTCTTTGAAATTACTCCCAACACGATATAATTCACTCTTTTCATCAATACCGTCAACACCAAATGTCCATTGATTTTCGCCAAGGCCGTAACTATAAGCTTCGTTCCACCACTCATCGCTTTTTCCGCTTCCTACAGTTGCAATGCGAATAGCTTTATTTTGACCGTCACACAGTTTTAAAAACTCAAGAAATCTGGGATGATATATCGGATCTGAAATTTGACCGCAGAATGTTAGTCCTTTCTCGTAATATCTAAGTATTTTAGTAAAATTTTCTTCAGATAAATCGAAAGATCTTCTAATTTGATTTTGACTTATTGTTTTTTGTCTCACACACTGAGGACATCGAAACGGACATCTGTGAGAAGCATCAATATTAATTCTACACTTTTTTTGATGTTTTACGTATTCATCAGTAATTCTTCCCGCCACTGCTTAGTGCTACCTCCATTTTTTCTTCTGCCATTCGAATTAAATTTTCTTGCTCTGTAAATTCTACGCCACATTTTTGCTTACACATATAAGAGCATTTATCTGGCTCGTCGAATAATTTTTGGAAAAATTTTTCCCATTGTTCGGACGTAAATATATCTTCTAAGCAGTCGTTATTTTCTAATGCAAGTTCTGGATCTTTTAGCCCGGCTTCTTTTATGTATCTATATACCGGAACATCATCCAACCAGCAGCATGGTAACAAAAATCCGTCCGACGTGTAAGCGGCACCTTTGTTATCCGGGCTGTTAAATTTTAAACATTTAGGGTCGATTTTCATAGTATTTCCTCTAATCCATCTATTAAAGGGCTAATATTTGGCTTCTGTATTTCTCTTCGCCAATATACACTGCCGCCGTCTACAATTGCTTTATCTCTTTCGTACAATATATTTTTATTATAATATTTGCATTCTTGTATTATTCTCGGCGCGGGATCAAATGTAGTTTTTGTATAAACATAAGTGTCGAAAATACCTATAATATTAGGCACAGGAACATATATGTTATTATTACTAACATTAACATAGTCCGCATCATAAGTCAAGATTCCATAATCTGGATATTTGTCTATTAGATTTTCTGCCGCCGCATAATACTTGTCATTGGTACCGAAAAAAAGATATTTAAACTGTATATCTTGAGTGTACGGTTTATAAATTTCAAAATTAATGCGTTTTTCAAAATGTTCTCCTACACCATTTGGATAAACTTCCCTATCGCATAAATCTACTATTTGTGTGGGATTATAGAACTCTATGGCTTTAGGATATTCCGTATGATGATTTTCGGAGTACACACTAATTATATTTGCTGAAAATAATCGAAGTAAACTACTTTGCTGTTCTAAACTGTAAGAGTTATAGTCTAACCAGCTGAGTGTAATCATGCTTCTGCCCATAACCAGAGTAACATCACTCTTGTTAGGAATAAAACGGTCGAATACTAGATTTTTACAGTGAATGTATTTGTTTGTGATAACATTTATGTAATCTGTTACAGAATAATTTTTATGGCATATCACAATAACCTGCGCATTTATGCCTGCTTTATTTAGAAGATCGCAATATTCGTAACTATAATAAAAAAGTCCGTCGACAGGTTTGCTGGTCACAACAATGTTAATCATATGATTTAATTCTTAATAATGTGTTTATAGACTAATCGCGAGTAAATATTTATAAGGAGGCCAAAAAGGCCAAAAAAAATGTATAATATACACTCTTAGGAATTTATAATTTTCTAAATGGAAAAAGATAGTCTTTGCATAGATCTTAACATCCCACCTCCGGCCAAGTCTAATGTTTTAAATCTTGACTCTTTCGGCGATGATATAGTTCATAAAAAAATATTAGATATCGATCAAAATTTCCAGAAGTTATTATACAAACTTCGTTTAAAAATAAGATTAGCGGAAATTTTTTATTTGCCGCCACACCGTCATTTGAAGATACACGAAGACGGGGGAGAATATGAAGATGTTGCTAAGTTAAACTGGGTAATAGGCGGCGAAGATAGTTTAATGCACTGGTATCAATCAACGAAAGATCCTGTTTGGCAAAAAACAGCATTAGGAATTTGGTATAGATCTTATAGCAAAACAGATGTTAAAAGAATTCACTCTCAAAAAATAGGATTTCCTAGTTTAGTACAGGTAGGAATTCCGCATAATGTGACAACACAAAACAGCAATAGATTATGCATTTCAATAATGCCTGAAGATCTTGAATCGGGTAATCTTGTAGAATTTGAACGATGCCTTAATATTTTTAAGAATTACATGTCTTTGTCAAACTAAAAAGTTTTTTGTTTTTGTAAAGATTAACAACTTCCTCAAAGGGTTTATCGAAACATAATTGTAAATTAAGACGCATGTTTTCTTGATTAATTAAATCGTGAATTTGCTGAGTATTTAAAAATGCTGGATTAAATTCTACAAAATCACACTGCCCTACAAAGGCTTCGTTTATGTCATAAAAATTAGTTGGTGGATAATTAAAGGTAGGCAATAAAGGAATAGATAAAACGCAGTTCCTGCCAAAAGGCCCATCTCTATGTTTTATAACCTTGTGATAGGGTTTATGCATTATGATCATATAGTAGAACTCTAAACTGCATTGCTTTTTTAGACTAATCAGCTCTGTGTCTAAATATTCTTCTAACCTAAAAAAGTTATTTCCATCATAGTGCCCGTTTTTCATTTTATAGGCCTTAAACCTATCTTGGTTTTCTAAGGCGAGTTGTATAATTATATTTTTACAGCTCTTAGATATCAGATTGTCTTTAATTTTTAAAAAATACGGTTCCATTTTTCCTGCCCATTAGAATGTAAGGTAAATATTTAACATCATTTTAAAATAGGCCTATAAAATGAATAAACACCATTTGACTTTATGTAGCTTCGGAGATCAAAGTAGTCTAAGTCTAGAAATGAAAGACGTAAGCAGTTTTTTAGACTGGACAGAGAAAAATTTTACCTACGTTCGATACAATCCAAGAAAAGATATCAACAGATATGGTTTAAGTATAACCAGTTTAGACGGCGGGCTATCTGGCATACCGGATCTAGATAGTCTAAGAGAATACAATATAGAAAACGATGTTTTATATCAGGAAGAAAATTTTACAACTTTTACACCTGTTAGTAAACATTCTAGTTTGCAATCAGTTCTAAACCCTATAAAAGATAATATTTTTAGAACACATATTCTAAAATTAGGCCCAGGAGGGTTTTTCCCTCCGCATCGAGATTTTAGAAAATCAAGTGTTGATAGCTGTAGATTAATAATACCTCTTAAAAATTTCAACCCGCCAGGAGTAAATTTTGTAATAGAAGATAGGATACTACATTGGGTAAGAGGTAGAGTATACTTTGTAAACACTGCAAAACTTCATTATCTGTTCAACGGAACTACAGAAAATAGTTATTGGATTGTAATAAATTGCAAACTAGACGACTCAACAACAGATTTCATTATTTCAAAAATGTAAATTTACCAATCCTCAGTTAGCTCTACTTTATTATAACCCTCAATTTTCCATAAATGACGGCGACCCTCTCTAGAAATCTCTCTTTTGTGATTGGTTGTAATATTATTGGTTACAACAAAATCACCTTTTTCCCATTCGTGATAATAAATTCGACCAGGGTCATATAACTTTTTTTCGATCGCTTCTTTTTCCTCTTTAGGTAGCTCTGTGTAAGCTTCGCAATAGTATATAAATTCGCCTCGTTGATCTTTCTGTATTAGATCATGCCAAACATTATTGTGCTTTCTACGAAACCAACGACGTTCTGCTTCTGTTCTAAATTTATATCCGTATCTCTCGTCCGATGTAAATCTGTCCATATCTACTGTTATTTTTTTATTGGGGATGGGACATTCTATTCTGTTATCAACATAAAGTGTTCTCCCGATATCACCTTCAGCTTCTAACGCATATAACCCTGTAACGTTCACAGGGTGCTGTGTGTATCCTTTATCGATATGCCATTCGAGATCTGTGTTTCCATAAAGATCGTGATGTTCGCCTGTAAGCGGAATATCCAAAAATATCTTGTCCATCGGGTCTTGCGGTGCGATATCGTAATAGGTTGTCAAAAACTTAAAAAGTTTCAGTTGTGATGGTGGTGCATTTTTTATTAAGATTAAGTCTATTTCGTTTTTTAATAGAGGAGTAAGATCTCTATTGTTCCACGTTTGTATAATATAATCCATCGTTTCTTTTAAACTCCGTTCCGGTATATCCTAAATATTGCAAACCGCCTTTAGATTTTTCATAGGTCACATAATGAGGTCCATCTATCTTCCAATTGTATTTAGAATAGATATTATGACCTCGAATTATTTTTTCTAAAGTTTTTTGTGCTCTTTTTTCGATAGAGATAAAAATACATTTAAAGCCCCTATCTTTGCAAAAATCTGTCTGCGATTCTAATAATGCAGAGGATGTCTTTTTAAAATTTCCATCATAGTTAGATGGTAATAGTCCTTTATTTCCTTCTATTAGCGCATATCTATCGAACACTCTGACGGCATTAACATAACAAGTTCTGGTAAGTATTCTTGCCGTTGAAACTGGATCGCCATGTTCGTTATATCTTATCGATACACCTAATGCCGGTTCTTGCAAATTTTCTGGGAGATAGTTTTTTGAACGTTTGCCGCCATTTTTAATCACAACACTATATATGTAATTAATATCTTTTTGAACATCTGCTGGAGCCGATTCGTATGTGTAAATCATATTTTTATAAGTTTTATAAAAAAATAAGTTGGATCAATTGGTCCTTGCCTTAGCTTCTTAGAATCGTCGTGATGAGTTTTATGATAGCCTTCACCGGCTGTAAATAAGTTTATTAGTCCATTATCTGATGCTTCGCCGTCTTTATGTAAGTAGGCATTAAATAACCCAAAAAGATGCGAACTTAACACGCATGGCAGACAGTATGCAAAAATTAATAAGAGTGGATCAATTATGAACAACAAAAATACTAATCCAAAAACTAGCTTCCAGTAATTTTTATGGAAAAATATTAATATTTCGTTGTCGATAAGGCCTTTGAAAAATTTCCTTTCAATTCTATTCTCTAAGCCCCATAAGTTAAAATAAATTTTCCAAAAACCGTGATGAGTAGGACAACTAGGGTCTTTTTCAGTATCTGCGTAAGCGTGATGCTGTCTGTGTATTGCCGCTCTAGTTAAATAGGGACCCGAGCCTACAAATAAACTTAATATATTGGTAAACCATTCGAACCACTTATTAGCATTAAAAGATCTGTGGGCATAAAATCTATGATATCCCGCGCTTGATGAACAGATTGTTATAATATAATACCAAACAAATCCTGCAAAAAACATCCATGGGTTCCCGTAAATAAATCCAGGAATTAATGCTAGATGACAAAAGAAATGATTCAGTAATAGTTTGTAAGTTGTTTTCATAAATCTACCTTTGCGTAGTCAAAAGCTATTCTATGTAGAATTCTGCGATCCATTCCGTTAAATTTCCATCTTTTATGAATACTTAGCCATTGCTCACTTAACACAACATCCCCGTCTCTCCAATAATGGTCATACCTAAATTCTTCTTTAAGAATATGTGTTGTTAGTCTTTCCATAAGTGTATCAAAATTATCTTTAGTGTATCCTTTTATTCCAAAAATTTGAAGAAAGGGAAAGTATAAGCCTGTTTGTCCTGCATCATTAGTGTAGACCAGTCTAAATGGATTATCAACGTGATGATGTTCTTTAAAAAAATCACTATTGCTGTACTTACCTTTTTTATATCCGAGTGTTATTTCTAAATTTTGTATTTCATCTTTAATATCTTGGGGTATTTTTTTATAACTTTCTATATTGTTGATCCAACTTGTTATACTTCCCTCGGTGTCCTTTACGCCATAAAGCCAAATTAATGGTTTCCTATTTGGATTGCTTGCTTGATTTGCATGCCAATCTAAAGCGGATGTGTGTCCGAACAACCCTTCTTCGCCGTGCTGATTTTTTTGTCCGGTAACCCTTAGAATACCGTTAGTTACAGATAAGTGTTTTCCTCTTTCGCTGTTAGTAGGCGTAACGTTTCCTATTAAATTACAAAAATTTAATTCATCGGAAGGACTAAGGCACTGATTTCGTAGAACAACTACCATATTGCTTAAAAGAAGCTTTGCAATCTTATGAGCGTCTTCGATACTGGACTCTTTTATATCAAAGTCTTCAATTGATATTGCCCAGTTATTAATTAGATTAAATTTCATCCAGGTATTTATAGGTCATATCTGGAGAGATTTAAAAATATGATATCGATTCAAGAAATTACGATGCAGGAGAACCGTCGTCTAAGTTGATCCACACTCCATTTTGATAGCCTTCAAATTTATTGTTAGAAGTATTATAAATCACCATACCATTTTCTGCAGCAAGAGCGTCTCTTTCGGATGTACTTAACTGTCCAAACTGTAAAAAATTTCCTAATGTGATTGAGCTATCAACAGCGTCAACAATAACTGTAGAATCATCGCTAGTAAGCGAACCTTTGAAGGCGGAGGCTTCAACATCACCTGAAAAAACGCCGTTTCCGTTAACATCTAAAGTTTGACTAGCAGTAATCTTTCCTATGCCCAGACCCGAGCCTGTCCAGGTAAAGAACTTAGACGTGTCTGTAAATGTTGATGTATTGTCCACTGCAAACACTAAAGCTGTATCTGTGCCCGAAACTATCGCATTAACTGCCGGGCCATTAGCGTCATCTCTTGCAAAAACAATTCTGCCGTAGGCGTTTATATCTCCACTTAGATCAGAATCAGATATTTTTCGTAAAGTTAGGATCCCTGCATCGTCAGTGCTGCTTATACTAAATGTTGAACTACCAGTCAACGACCTATAATCTAAATCTGCGTTAATGTTTAAGATATTTCCAGTAGTTATACTATTTGCTGAAATTGTAGTATCAATAGCATTTATCATTAAGGTCGAATCGTCGGCAAACACGGATCCCTGTATATCACCAATGAACTCCGTAGCAGCGACTATTCCTGCATTGATGTTTCCAGTTGAACTATCAACAATTAATGAACTATCTTCACCGACTATATCTATTTTCAGTCCATTTCCCGGCTGGCCTATCTCGCCCAAAGGCTGACCGTTAACTGTAGAACCGGCTGGTAAATCAATGCTTGCGCCTTCGGCATTGATCTGTGCTGTTCCTATCCACAAACTTTGAGAAAGGTATGCTTCTGTAAACCGTAGACTAGGTGTACCTAAACTAAAAATTCCTGTGCTTGCTGGAGTCAAGTTTCCTTTGATGGTTCCCTCTAAGTTTATAGCGGATTCGACAGCATCGACGAGAAGCACGCTGTCGTCTCCAAATACACTACCTTTGTAATCGCCTACAACTGCGTTTGCTTGGACATCTCCAGCTATTGTAAGGTTCCCATCAATATCAATATTTCCAGTACCCTCGATATTAAAATTATTCATATCGAGATTTTGAGTAAGCTGACTGACACTGACCGTTGCGTTTATGAGGTTGCTACCGTCTAAATAATCAAAAGAAATATCACTGTGGTTGCCATTTACAAATATTGCCGCGGCCGCGTCTTGTGCTTCTTCATCACCGTATCCCACAACTGGTTCTAAATTTTGCGCCAGTGTTGCGCCGTCTCCAATATACAGCTTTCCGGTGTCTGTGATCCACAAGGGCTCGCCTTGTGCTAATGGTTGGTTAAGATCCGCTTTTTCTGCCGCAGTCCCTCTACGCAATTGTAATGGCATCTATGACTCCTAGATAATATCGATACATTGTATTTATATCAAAATCTAGTTAGACGCACTCAACATCGGCAGCTAAAACAAATCTGTAATCTCGACTTTGGGGGATTCCTGGCCTATGCCAGAGTTTTGAGGGGTATACAAACCACGTAAAATCACGAGGTCGTACAAAAAAAGTTTCAGACGTTTCTGGATCACCTACCGCTATCTCTGTTCCACAAGTATCCCTGTCATTTACATCTTCTGGTATGTGTAGATACAGTATGCCGCTCATCATTTGTGGATATTCTACATGCTGATGATGATGCCAAAGACTCTTGCGGTCTTCGGCTCCTTCAGTATTGGTCATAAAACTCCATGCTTGCATGTTTCCAACACGAACTTCTCGTCCAAAATACATAAACACAGCAAACAGAAAGCTCATCCTAAATTTTAGCCATACAGGATCTTGTCTAGCAAACAAGTTTTCCTTGGTTTGATAGCGTGGACTATTGGTATAGTAGTTGCCAGAACTAATAATTTGTTGAATCTGCTTACAGGCGCTGTCTGCATCAGATTGAGAAATTACTGACGAAAAGTCGTAGGCCTTGACGAGGTTGTTTTCGTCAATAACCTTAACCATCAATCAAACCTTCCTGCTTTAAAGTCTCTACGGTATCTTCGCTCAAAGGAATCTCAGTTTCAACATTTGCCCTGAGAATTTCGTCGTTAACTTCTTGTTTTTGACGCTTGAGATTGAGGATCTCTTGTTCGGCTTGTGCAATCTGCTCCTTGCCTACAACACCAGTCTGCACAGTGTCGCTGTAGTAGAGTCCATGACGTTCGGGCGTCTCGCCTAGTTTTTCTACTCGACCTTTAACTACTGCTAGGCTTTCAAACGGGGGCTGTGCAACAATCTCCTTCAACTGTGCTATCCTTTTGTCAATAAAGGCCGCACGGGCAAGATGATTGGTAATTCCGCAGCTAGCATTTGCAGTTCCTACCAGTGCACGAATATTGTAGTATGCAAGCAATAACTTCTGGCGACGAGCGTCATTTGCAAACAATTCGTCATTTGCGGTTTGAATCTTGCTTTCTACATTTTCAAATTCTGTAATTTCAACACTGTATTTTAACCGAATTTCATCAAGCATTTCTCGAATTGCATTTTGTAAACTTGCGGCTTTGCGTAAATTAATCTTCATCGTCAAAAAGTCCTTCTATATGTCTACTTTCGTATTTTTCTTTTGTGTATAGGTCTTCTTGTATTTCTTTAAGCGCGGACACTGCCGGGCTATGATATTTTTCTTCTAAAAGAGTGGGTGAACCTTTTTGGATTTCTTTTGCTCTGTGCGCTGCCATTAAAATTAAGTCGAAATGTCCATCAGTCTTGGACAGCGTCTTATCTCGATCAAACCTTGCCATGATATCTCCTATTATAACGGATCAGCAAAAGGTCAAGTAATAGGTTGAACAAACTACAATGGAATCGCCTTCCAAACAACGCACAAAAACAAACAAACTACAGAGACTGTTTATTTTCGGCCAACAACAAACAAAAAACTTTGGCCGAAACACACAGTGCGCTTTTTGTCCATGAGGCAAACACAATCATCTGCCGTGATACCTATCCTCTTCTACCTCTTGCTTCTCCGGCCAGCTACGCTGACTTTATTATTGTAGTTTGTGTAGTTGCAGTTGTCAACCATTTTTTTGAACCAATTGAACATCCCATGCTATGCAGGTTCTGTGCCCCTGTCCCTTCCAAGGATAAACGCCGTGCGCGATATAAGAAGGAAACACAACGCTTGTTCCTGCTTCGGGTCGATACCGCCACTGGTCTACGAAAATCAAATGTGCAGGGTTTCGTATTACAGGAAATCTAAATTCGATGCAACCGTCTGATTCATAACCATCTTCAAAGTCGGGCACGTCAATATAACTTACACCGCTGAGATGTGCTTCGTGATTGTGCAGTGCCTGATAGTCGCCGGGCGCTTGACGAATAGTCCATGCACTGATCATAACAGGGTCAAAACTCTGCAGCTCTTGTCTACCACTGGTGCTGATTACATTATGCATGTACTCTCTGCATGCACCTTCCACATAATCTCGCACAGGTTTTACGTCAATGCCTAGATTAAAATCGTCTGGATAGAGGTGAACTTGTTTGCCACCTTTAATGCTTAGGTTTGGATCACCATTGTCATTTTGTGTACTTATACTGTGTGCTTGATCCGCTACATCTTTTAGTTGTCGATATGCCGATTCTGATATCTCATCAACACTCATAATTGTGGGATTAAAATATGCGAACTTCATCATTTTTGGTTTTTTCTATCCTGTTCTTCTTTTTTAATTTTTCCGAAAATTTTATCCCAATTTTCGGAAAACTGTTTCTGAGAAACTGAAAAAGGACGCGGGGAAGAACCTTTTCCGCTCATATGTTTGCCTCCATTGTATGTGTGTAAATTAGTTATCTATAAATATTATAATGAAAAAAATTGTTGATTTCAATCTCAAAAACAATTCTATCTTTAGACTATATCTAGAACGGATACTAGGAGTAGAAGTAGTAGAAGATAATTTTGTTATAGGAAGAATTATTCCTGAAACCTATTCTCGCAAAGATGACATTTTTTTAGACTTAAACGAACATCAACTAGCTGATATAAAGACAACAAATAAATTTATTATAATCGACTCTAGATTTGAAGGGTGGAGCACAATTTATCATGGACCTTATTTAACTGCTTTTTATAGATCCTGCAAACAATATAATATTGATCCAACTCGGGTAGTGTATGTGACTTGTAATTTACGCGAACCCCAAGTAATAAAGGAATTTACGGCAAAGCACAACATTAAAAGCCTGCATGTATTTGCACAGCCGTTTGCTATTCTCGAAGCCAAACCACTAATACGTAAACCTGTTAAAAAAATAGTAGGCCGATCAAAATGGATAAGCAAAAATAAAGTTTTTAAGAAATATGTACTTAGCCTTAGCAATCTAAGTAGACAATATAGAACATATGCACAGTTCATGCTGGCAACAAGCACTTTTAGAAAACGCTGTATGATAAGTCACAACGAACCTGTGTTTGACGAGTTTGATGAACGTTTGATAGGAAGTACTAAACAATGGAAGCGTTGGAAGAAAAAACAGCCGACAATACTAGACAATTCAATAGAATTTAATCCCGAGTTTTATAAAAATACAATTTTTAACATTGTGAATGAAACATTTGTAGAAGACTGGCAGGAAACATCAAGAGAATACAGCGAAAAAACATTCCAGCCTATGATTGGATGCCAGCCACTTTTAATATACGGACAAAAAGGTGCTAACACCTATCTAAAAAATCTAGGATTTAAAACATACGAGGATTGGTTCGACTTAGAATTTGACTCAATCGAGGATCCTATTGATAGGTATAAAGGGCTGCTAAAAGAGGCGAGAAGAGCGGTAGAAGATTTAGAGACAATGTCACGGTCGGAAAAGGCAAAATGGAGATTTAAAAATAGAGC
>Ga0209937_1000459_pt1 | contig 13069 bp, 7 predicted proteins | sample SalPon1_B_H2O_MG_FD_185699 | JGI IMG/M metagenome (GOLD analysis project Ga0209937, IMG submission 185699) | Salt pond water microbial communities from South San Francisco under conditions of wetland restoration - Salt Pond MetaG R1_B_H2O_MG... | ecosystem: Environmental > Aquatic > Non-marine... | reverse complement strand
CAAGCATAATGATTATCTGCAGGTTAAACCTGAACATCCGGACAACCTAGGCAAACTACCTAAACCAACACCTTCTAGAAAAACTGCGCCCAACATCAAAAAAGGCGGATGGCACTACTGATGATTAAAAATTTTATAAAAAACAGACTGCGTGAAAGAACCACACTAGACGGTGTTGTATTAGTCGCAGCAGGTGTAACATTCCTTATCTTCAAACCCATTGCTGCTATAGTTGCATACGCTGCTATTATATACGGTGCTTATACTATCATAAAGAAAGACTAGATTTTTCCGATGGGCATGCTAGAACTAGCAGTAAGATGCCAAACTTTTCTCTTTTCTACTCCACGCTTTTGTGCGAAGATTTTTGCGTCACAGTTTCCGCACACATGAAAAAAATTGTTGTTTAAACGCTCAGGACTCATTCTACTGCGTTCGCGGGTAAATTCTGTGTCACAGTTATCGCAGCGTAGTTTAAGGATGGTTTTTGTTCTGTAGTATTCATGCTTTACACCTAGTTTGCTAGATCTAACATGCCGAGTCTTATGCGTAAATTCACCCAAATACATAACTATATTTACATTAGGATTATAAAAATTCTCGATAAATATCTATAAGGAGACTAAAATGACTGTTTGTACAATCACAGACGCAGCAAAATCCCATATCAATCACATATGCAACACTAGAAACTGCTATGCTGTTAGCCTATCTCTAAAAGGTGGCGGCTGTGCAGGTTTTGAATATATGTGGAACACTGTTGAACGGGATGCTGTTTCAGAAAACGACACGGTCATTTCCACAGGTGAGGGCTTTTTGGTTATAGACAGTTACAGCGCAACCTTTCTAGAAGGCACTGAAATTGACTATGTGACAGAAATGTTAGGGTCTAAAATGGAAATTCGCAATCCAAATGTCGAATCAGCCTGTGGCTGCGGCGTAAGCATAAGTTTTTAACAATCGGAGTAATAGATGGCAAGACAAGATATTGATATTGGTGTAGAAGGCAACGACGGCACCGGGGATAGCATTAGAGAAAGTTTTAGAAAAACAAACGAAAATTTTAATGAACTCTACGGCGCATTTGGTGTAGACGGCACTATAAGTTTTACCACCCTCGGCGACACTCCAGATGTTTTATTGCCTAATACTATTCCTCTGGTTAACAATACTGGCACTTTTGTAAATCTTGCAGAACTTGTTTCCAATAGTGCGTTAGACGGGGATGCCCTTGATACTATTACTTTTGATTATTCATTAGACGGTAAGTTAGTAATTTCAACTGCCTTTACTCAGTTATCAGACGATACACAACCACTTCTAGGCGGGCCATTAAATGTAGGTAATAATGCAATTGGAAATGTGGCAATCAGCGAATCGGCAGTAGGAGACTTTAATAATAGACATAACACTAACCTAGATATCGACGATCTTGTTATAACAAAAGGATTTGCTGATAGAAGATATATCAGCACAGGTCTTCCCATTAGAGTTGCAGATGAACCTGATAACACCGATGGATTTATTTTCCAAATTACCGATTATGTAAACGGAAACTTGCTAATTCCGTCGCACGGAATAGACAGGGCAGCAAACGGCTCAGCTTTTGTTTATTCTGCACTATTTGATGACGCTGACAATCTTACATCAGGAGAAACCTATTTTATAAGATTTGTTAATACCGACGAAATTGCAGTCTTTGAAGATCGAAACGATGCTGAATTGATTGATAACGACATTGCCTTGTCAAGAAAAATCACAGTAAGTGGCAACATTGCTGGAGATGATGTACACAGAATAACAGATGCAGGATTTGATCCTAGTCTAGAAGGGAATTTCCTTGCCGATGTTGCTATGCCTAGAGAAAGTGTTGTTCGACGTCAGGGCGATATAATGACTGGGGAACTTTTTCTCAGTGACCATCCAGGAGAACTAGCAGGTTTCGGAAATGTAAACGGCGAAGACGACCTACAAGCCGCTACAAAATTCTACGTAGATACTACCAGTTTTTCAAGCACTCAAAATATATTTGTAAGCACTAGCGGCGACGATAGAATGATTGGCGTGCCCGGAGGCAGAGAAGGAACTTCTCAAGATTTTGCTTTCAGAACTGTTAACGCCGCTGCACAAAGGGCAGAAGAAATCATCAGAGCCAGTGACGCAGAACCTGGTCCATATTTCCAAACTGTTACTACTAACAATGGTGATATAGAATCAACTGTAACATTTGCCGATGTAGTGTCACCACAATCTGAACAAACAAGAAAACTTATAGAAATTAACAAAGAATATATTTTAAGGGAGTATGTGGGTTACATAGAATATGAATTTCCAAATTTCATATTTGACAGAACAGATTGGCAAAACGATATTGAATTGATTGTGAATGCCATTGCGTTCGATATTAATCGCGGACTAACGGCTAACACACTTACAAGAAGATCAGCAGAACAATTCTATGCTACAACAGCAGGGCGTTTTAAAATTCAAAGCGAAACAGAACAGGTTGTTTCAGCAATAGAGTTTGCAAGAGATCTTGTTAACGAAATCCTTCAAAATAGATTATATCTACAAAAGAATGTCGATAGTGTTTCTGTAAACGGAGAAAGAGCAAGAGTAACTACTACACAAAATCATAATCTCGAAACTGGTAACCAAGTAGTATTTAAAAATATGGGTGGCATGGTAGAAATAGAAGATCAAACTGCTTATGTTCGCGTTATTAGTGACACTGAATTTGAATTGTATGAAGATAGTAATATTACTACGCTGTTTGACATATCAAGTTACACAAACTATACCACCGGTGGTCTGATAGGCATAGTCTATCAGCCAAGAGTTACAGACTTTGAAAGCATAAAAATACAACAAACCTTTGATACTCCAGACGCAGGCAGTGCCCAACAAACTGCTGTGGGGGATAAATTTGACCTTGTTTTAAATATTATCGAAAATGGAATAAACGCTGGACAAACTGAAATTTTCGGAAACAACTATAAAATAGTTTTAGATAATGCAAATCAAAACAGTGTAGACCAAGCAAACCCAGACGATCTAGATATGATTCCTGGTAAAATTATTGTAGGTAAGGAATCAGGAGCACGCGGTAGAATTGTCGACGTTACAACTAATGACGGCACAGAAAATAACAATGATTCCTTTGAACTTTTACAACTAAATGCAGTTGACTTCAAGGTCGGTGAAACAGTTGAATACGGTAATTTTGTAAAGAAAAAACAGATTACAATTTTTGTAGAATCAGGAATCTATGAAGAAGATCTTCCTATAAAGTTAAGCAACAATGTATCTCTAAAAGGAGATGAGTTTAGACGAGTTATTATAAGACCCAACTCTAGAACTTCTCAGTCGGTTTATGCTAACACTTATTTTTATAGAGATCTCGAATTTGATGATATAAGTGTTTTAGATAAACGTCATTCAACGGTATCCGCAGTAGCAGACGGCGCCCCTCAATCAATAACAGTTGACGATACAAGTTGGATGTCTGTTGATCAGCCTGTTAAATTTGCAGGCGAAACTCTGTTTGCTTCTGAAGTAGAAAAAAACACAACCTATTTTATTACTGGAATTATTTCGTCAACAGAAATTACTATTTCTGAAACCGAAGGCGGCTCGGATATTTCTTTCTCTGCTGCAACAGGTACAATGTATATTGTAGACGATGCTGTGTCCCCATTCCTAAATCAAACAAATCAAGTTCAGGGTTATTTTGGAAGACATTACCTTGAAGACTTTACAAAAGAACAGAATATCGGAACGAAACCAAACAATACCGGTGACTATGCAACTGCAGCCAATATACTGCAATTAAATAAGTCCTTTCTATTAGAAGAGTTAATCCTATATGTTAACAACAGTATAAACACTGCCAACTCTACGAATGATACTAGCAGTATTTGGTTTGGCTTTACATATGATACTACTAAGTGGCAAACCAACATTAGATTAGTCATAGATGCGATATCACGAGACTTAGAAAGAGGCGGTTCAGAATTTTCACTCGAAACACAAGGCGAAATATTCCGATTCATTTTAAATCAAGAACAAACACAGTTTCAAGATGTACTAGATAGAATAATCTTTTACACTGATCAACTATTGATAGAGCAGCAACCGCAGCAAGTAGGAAGTATTTCTCCGGACATAAGCCTAGGTTCAGCACAAAGTATTACGGTCAGTATCGTGCAAGATCTAATAAGCCTTATACAATTTGCTTTCAATTCAGATTATAATCCACCTAAGCGCAATGACGCAGACGGTGTAGACGTTTTCCAAATGGGCGATGCTACGATTGTAAGAAATGTCACTGTGCAAGGGCAGGGCGGATTCATGGTTGTACTTGATCCAGAGTCTCAAATACTTACTAAATCACCGTACATACAGACAGGGTCTAGTTTCTCGAAGAGCGACAATGAAAAACGTTTTAGAGGAGGAATGTTTGTAGATGCATTTGTTGGTAATATCCCAGCAAGAATTACAAATGTAGTCAATGCATTTGAACTTGAACTAGAAAGTGATTTCGGACAAGGATTGTTTGTTCGTCCTCCAGAACTTCCTGCGCCGTTTTACCTAGAAGGAATTAGATATCAAGTTAATGCTATTGCTAATTATGATAGCGGTAATGGCACAGTAACAATTTACCTTGATTCTAGTTCTAATCCAGACGGCTCTGGTGTTGGACAAGGTTACCAAGGGTCTGCTCCGCAGGAAATATTCATACAAACTGCTGGCAATAGATCTATGCTAGGCAACGATTTTACTCAAATCAATGACCTAGGATACGGACTTGTAACAAACAACGGCGCATTTTCAGAAATGGTGTCTATGTTCACCTACTACTGCCATGCTGCTTATTATGCAAATAACGGATCTGAAATACGCTCGCTTAACGGATCAAACGGATATGGAAACTTTGGACTAGTAGCAGAAGGTGCAGATCCGAATGAAATTCCTGATCAGGTTACTCTTACAAATCCTATGGCAATACCTTGTAAAGCATATACAACGTCAGAGTTCACAAATGCTGCTGAGGATCCATTTATAACTGTTTATGATTTGCAAACACCGCCTACTAACACCTCAATAATTACAATTGATCACGGTGCAGCAACAGGCGTTGTTAATTATAGAATATCTGCTGTAACCAGTTTAACAGATCTTGAAGGAGAAACTGCAACAACAGGTGTATTCAGTAATGAAGTATATAGATTATCACTAAGAGCAGACGAAGCAGTCACAGATGATTTCTTTGGACAGTTGCAAGAAACTGTAACTAATGACACTCCTATAGAATTTAGAAATGTAAGAACTCAAATCTTTAGTAGTGTAAGAAACCCTGACGATCTTGAAACAAGACCTAGTACTGCTATTAACTTCGATGAATCAGATCTTGTCACATATAGAAGTCTTGATTTTTCAACCGCAGATAGTATAGCAGACGACTTACCCGATAACACTGTTCTAAGTGTTTTAGAACTAGACTATGACTTTATAGGACTAGAGGTAGATTTAGATAATATCTCAGGAGGTTTTGGAGACAGTCAAGGAGACACTGCTGTTGCCGTAATCGACATACCTAATCCTAGCCGTATCGAACGACTAACAAGAGACACAGCTGGTAGGCAGCCTGGAGACAGTGGTTATTCGGGAGGTATGATCTTTACCTTTGCTGGAAAGACACATCAAATAGTAGACTTTGATAACAGTGGCAGTTTTGCTTTTATCACTATACAAGATGTATCAGGCACAAATGTTAACAGTTCATACAGCGGAACTGGTTTAAATATAGGAATTCCAAACAGAGAAAGAACATTTTTTGCCGGCTTGCCAGATGGAGCTACCGCTGAAATTACTATTGCTATCTCTCTGCTTAGAGCAACAGGACATGATTTTACACAAATAGGTGCAGGTGGTTATAACGATTCTAACTATCCTAACGTTATTTTTGGTAGACCTGAAAATTCACTAGCAGAAGCATATACAGATGCTGCTACTGCTACGTCATCACAGGTTTGGGAACGTAGAAAAGGAAGAGTTTTCTTTGTCACTACTGATCAGGAGGGTTTTTTCCGTGTAGGTAAATTCTTTACAGTTGACCAAGCAACAGGCAGCATAGAGTTTTCAGGAGATATAGGTCTTACTGGTGCAAATGCACTTGGTTTTACACGTGGTGTAACAATAAACGAATTTTCAGCAGATGACTCTTTTTCTGATTTATCCAGTCAAGCAGTGCCAACAGAGCGTGCTACTAGTGGCTATATCAATAGAGTGCTTGGTTACAACATACAATCTAATTCGCAAATTGATCCTGCTCCATCGGGAAATCGAATTGGTCCTGGATTTGTTGCGCTTAATGGTTTCTCTTCGATGGAGGGTAATCTAAATCTAGGCAACAATCAAATAACTAATCTAGCTCTACCAGGCTCTGACGGCAGTGCCGCAACTAATAAAAACTTTGTTGACGAAAGAGCCCAGGCTTACGACGAACTTAACGATTTAAGGAATATAGAGTTAAACAGTGTTGCTCAAAATGACATTTTAGTTGGCACCGGCAACAAACGCATTTTTGTTACCCCTGTCACAGGTGGCACTATATCTGTAGGAGATACTATAGGAACTACAGGCGGTATTAAAACAGGAACCGTAGTAGATTTAGAAGTATACACAGATGATATCGAAGGGGTTTTAAATATAATCACCTATACAGAAACAACTGGTGTCTTTCAAATTGGAGAAACTATTTTTGATCAACCTGGCGAGACTGCTAATGCTGTAATTGTAGACGGACCTGTAGATGAAATTGCAAATGCAAGCGAAGCTACTAATTCTGTTATTAATATAACAGTTTCTCGCACAGCCTCTGGTGCAGAATATGATTTCCAAATACAAGACAACACTTTAACAAATGCGGATGTAAATTCAGACGCTGCAATTTCGCAGAGTAAATTAAACATGCAGAAGGCTGATCTCTTTGATGAAGATGATGCAACAACAGGATGGAATGGCACTGCAGGTAAATTGCAAAGTGATCTTGGACTTGCTAAATTCTCAGACGAAAACTTCGATACCGATGAAGGATTTGTAAGAATTAAGACTAACGGTGTTGTGTTTTCTGAGTTAAATCAAGTAGATCAGTATCAGGTATATGGTAGAACAGCATCTGACCCCGGAGATATTTCTGCAGTTGACTTCAGTGATGTAGTAAAATTTGGATCAGGCCTAGAAGACGGAGACTTCGAAGAAACTGTTGAAGCAGGAGATACAGGTTTCCCTGGTGAAGCATTGGTTAAACTAGAAGAAGGAGTTTATGGTGTTAGTGCAATATCAACCGGAACAGGTGGCGACACTATTGCTCGTCGAGATCAAACCGGAGCACTAGACGGTGCAACTATTAGAGTAGCAGGATTTGATACTCTTAGTGTTGTATCAAGCACTATTAGATTCGATACTCCTGGAGGAGCAAGAGTATTTTCAGCAGCAGGAACAAACAGCGACTCTCTAGTTACAGGCTTTCCGGGCAATATTGATGTAGGAGAAACAACTAGAACAAACCAAAGTACCTTCCAAAGCGGATCAAGTTTTTCCGGTGAAGGATGGTTAGCATCTGATTGGATATATACATCTTTTATCGAAGCAGGAAGTGAAGGAGATAGTACATCTACTGGTATTGGCTTAGGAGCAGGCGGTGGATTTACAAGTTCAGGCGATGACTCAATAGTGTTAATTACTAGTGGTATAGAAAGATTAGTAGTATCTAACAGTGGTATAGCAACTGATAACGATTTAACTGTAGAAGGCGAAACGTTCTTAAACGGGAATGTCAATCTTGGAGACGAAAACACAGACACTGTAACATTTATTTCAAGAGTAAACTCTAATGTGCTTCCCGACACGAACAGTTCTAGAAATTTAGGTTCAAGCGCAACACGCTGGGATGTCATGTATGCAAATATATTCAACGGTGTTGCCACAGAAGCCAAATATGCTGACTTGGCTGAAAAATATACTGCTGACAGTAAATATGAACCGGGTACAGTAGTTGTGTTCGGAGGAGAACAAGAAGTTACTGTAACAAATCAAAAAGGTGATAGAAGAATAGCAGGTGTAGTATCCACCAATCCAGCATATCTTATGAATAGCGATCTTGTAGACGACGCAGTTGCAATTGCTTTACAAGGTAGAGTTCCGTGTAAGGTATTAGGTAAAGTTGCAAAGGGAGACATGCTTGTGTCGTCTGCAATACCTGGATATAGTGTTGTAGATAATAATCCAAGCATAGGCACTGTGATAGGAAAATCACTCGAAGATAAAACAGACGACGGAAAATCTGTAATAGAAATAGTTGTAGGAAGAACATAATGACTGATAATGTCCCACTTATATTTGATGCGCAGGATAATAGAATAAAAGAGCTGCCAGTAGGTAACAATCTCGATCTAACAGGAAGCGGGGTGGTAAATGCAGATTCAATTGCTATTACCGGTAGCCTTACAGTAAATTCTATAACTATTAACAGTCAATCACTGTCTACAGTTGCATTTTCTAATAATTATGAAGATCTAGATAATACTCCAACTGGGTTTACGGGCGATTATAACGACCTGACAAACAAGCCGACTATTCCGGGAATACTAAAAAATCTCAGTGATGTAAGTGGCGACGATCCGGTTGGGGGTGATGCGCTGGTTTATGATGCACTAGAAGGATTGTATAGACCTCAGTCAATTATTAATCAAACGGATCTTGATGCACTTACTCTAGGGGCGCTTAACAATGTTATAATTGTAGGTAATGTGACGGATAGATTTCTAAAATTCACAGCAGGTGCCTGGCGTCCTTCTCGAGTTCAATATGCAGAAGTACAGAATACACCAACTGCTGTTAGTGCATTTACAAATGATGCAGGTTATCTAACACAGCAGGATCTAGAATCTGGTATAGATATTACTCCGACAGGTGATTTAACTGGTTCAGTGTTCAGTGATGACAGCACATTACTGGTAGACGGAGTAAATGGCAAGATTGTTGGGGATATCGAAAGTGGTGTTGTTAACGTTGATGCCACTACAGGCGATGTTAATATTACTTCTGTAACTGATGATATTGTTATTACCGCAGCAGACAATATTCAGTTAACTGCAACAGACAATGTTAACATCTATGCACAGGATAACGTTATAGTCGAAAGCAACGGACAAACAAGCATTCGAACTGATGTCGCTAATGCCAATCACAATTTTATCTTTAGGGCCGACGGTGATATTGAATTTCCAGACAGTACAATTCAATCAACTGCGTGGACAGGAGCATATACACCTACTACTAGTAGCGATTGGAGCAACCCTGCACCAACAACAATACAAGAAGCACTGGATAGAATAGCAGCGGCGCTAACAGCGTTAGGACAGCAAGCCTAATAAATATACTAAACGGGGCAGACGATGACAATAGAATCAATTAATGTAGGTAATTTAGCAAACGACGGCACAGGCGATGATCTTCGAGAAGCGTTTATTAAAGTCAATGATAACTTTACGGAGTTAAGTAATAGCATTACTTCTTTACCTATACAGGGAGAAAACCTAGGCGTTTCAGGTGAGGGCATATTTGCTGGCAAGAACGTAAACACTCTTCAATTTAAAGAAATATTAGCCGGCGAAAATACCACTATTACTTCTAACAGCACTTCTGTAATAATAGATTCTACAGGAGGATTGAACAGTTTTCTTGTTATGGCAGATAGCGGGCATATTACCATAGACGGATCTGCTCCTTTTGTTATACAAGGAGGAGACATAATTGAAACTAGATCTCCTGGCAACACTCTCTTTATTGATCTTAAAGATGAAGGTATTGTTGCACATGATACTAATCCTACACTATCTACCAATCTACAAGCAGCAGGAAACAACATACAAAACGCAGGCACTGTAAGTGCTAACAGTTTTAATGGTCCATTAACAGGGCTTGTTTATGGTGTAGATATTCGAGATATTAATCAATATTTCGATAACAACTGGGATTTCGGCGCAATCTTCCCAGAATATTCTAATGCTGTTGAGTACCTAATTGGAACTACTGATATAGATATGGGGTCCTTTATAGGAGAAGATGTTGCTGAATTTAATATCGATCTTGGATTTATTGCGTAACTTATGTCTAACTTATGGACTGTAAGATCAGAGACTAAACTTGCTGTATTAGAGGAAGATGTTTTTGCCTCTATCAACCTTCCTGTTAATTCAAATGCAAGCACAAAAATAATCAGTGGCGATCTTCCAGATGGCATGATTCTATCAGAAAATATCTTATCTGGTGTTCCAAAAGAAGTACCTAGGAACACCGTTTTCCGTTTTGTTATCAGAGCAACTTTATCATCTATTATTCAAGATAGAACATTTTCAATCGAAGTACAAGGCGAAGACGAACCTGTTTGGCAAACTCCAGAAGATCTGTTGCCTGTAGGTAATAACGGAACCTTTTATATACTTGACAGTTCGCCAGTTGACTATCAGCTAGAAGCAGTAGATCCAGACACAAATGCTGGACAAGAATTAAAGTATTTTATAGCAAACGACGGTGGCGAACTTCCGCCGGGATTAACACTCACAGAAGGAGGAAGGCTCATAGGAGTTGTTGACCCTATTTTGGCTTTAGAGAAGGAGGCTGCTGAAGGAAACTTTGATCAAGGAAGATTTGATCGTTACCCTTACGATTTTGCAATTAGCACTAGCCAAGGTTTTGATAGTTTTTTCTTTGATGTTAGTCTATTAGATGAAGATCAAGAAGAAAAAGATTATTATATAGAAAATAATCTAGGTTACGACGCTAAACCATATGATCTATCAACCCCAGTAAAAACTCCTAGAAAACTTAATCGTTACTATCAATTCACAGTTTCTGTATCCGACGGTGATACAGTTGCAAAAAGAACTTTTAGAATTTTTGTAGTCGGAGACGATTTCCTAAGAGCAGATAATGTTATAATGCAGGTAGGAACAGGTATATTCACAGCAGATAATACCTATCTAAGAACACCTATATGGCTTACTCCAAGTGATCTTGGTGTAAGAAGAGCCAATAATTTTGTAACACTTTTCCTTGATGTACTAGATCCTAACGATATTGCAGGTATAGTAACTTATGATTTACTTTCCTTAAACGATGACGGATCAAGAAGTGAATTACCACCGGGAATGATTTTCGATAGAAATACAGGAGAAATTTTTGGCAGAGTGCCCTATCAGCCTGCTATTACTAGAGAATACAAGTTTACAATAAATGCTCGTCGAATTGAATCCGGTGCAGATACTGTACAACTACAGCAATTTGCAGTAGATGCAGTTGCAAAAAATTCAATAGAAATCAAGATTAACAAGCTAGAGAGTCTCTCTAGTAAGGCAATAGGTAGAACATTTTCTATATCTGGATTATCCTATACAGTTGAATCAATAGATACAAGAAACACTGAATTTGATATAATCACTATAGATCAACCTTTGTTTGAAGATCTAAGCCAGGGAGCTGAAATTGATCTAGGGCTTGTTACTGTTGCTTCACAAGAAATATCGGAATCATCCAAAACTTTCTCAGTTAGATTAATAGGGGAAATAGACAGCACAATTATTTGGCTAACAGACAGCGATTTGGGCACCATACCAAGTAACTATATATCTATTTTAAAAGTAGAAGCAGAAACAACAGTGCCCGACAGTTTTCTACTGTACACGCTAGAGGAAGGCTCTCTCCCTCCAGGATTAGAACTTTCTTTCTTCGGTGAAATCAACGGTAAAGTTGATAACGATGCTGTAACAGAAAATACCGAATATCAATTCACAGTAAGAGCAAGAGACCAATTTGGCTTTAGTGCAATATCTCGTCAATTCACTATCACTGTTTTAAATCAAGACGACACACTCTATAGCAACATCTATTACAAGCCGCTGTTGACTGTTGAATCAAGAAATAATTTTAGACGCTTTCTCAGTGATTCTGCTATATTCCAGCCTGATTTGGTTTATAGACTAGATGATGAAAATTTTGGAATCCAAAGAGAGCCTGAAATTTTAGTTTATGCAGGGGTTGAAACTCTTGATGCCGAACAATATGTTGTTGCAGCAAGTAGATTCGCAGCTAGGAAAAAATTAAAAATTCGAGATGTAAAAAAAGCTGTAGCAAAGACTCCGGGTACAAATGACGAAGTATACGAAGTTGTGTATCTCGATGTGTACGATCCGTACGAACACGATGGTAACGTAGCAAAAGAAAGATCTATCCGCAACGGCGCTAGTATTACTGTAGATAGTATGAGTGCTACCCCCGACAATCTTTTATACGACACAACGCTGTTAAGTAACTTTGAAATAGAGACTAGGCTAAACGGCAGCGTAAAAGTATTTTTTGCTAATACTGTTCCTATTGAAACTAGGAACGTCAACGCTGAATGGATACTAGAAAATAATACAACTATAGAAACACGCGAAGGATCAATAGAGTTTTTGTTCGAACGAGGCAGTGCTACAAACATTGTTTATAAACCTGACCCAGAAAACACAATTAAAACAGACACAACAGCGGTATTGGCAAGTGACACTCAAATTAATACAAAATTCATAAGCAATACGAGCAACATAAGAGACGTATTAAGAGAAATCGGCAAAACAGAACGAGACTTTTTGCCTTTATGGATGAGAACTGCTCAAGAAGGGTCTCTGCAGGAATTGGGGTTTACTCTTGCAGTGCCTCTTGCATATTGTAAGCCCGGTACTGCTGATGCTATTTTAAGCGCAATTCGAGTAAGCGAATTTGATTTTAGACAGTTTGACCTAGAAGTAGACAGATTTGTAATAGATGCTGTAGAAGGCAGCAGCGAAGACTCTTATATACTTTTTGCGAATCAAGAATTCACGCTAGGATAAATATGGTACGGAGATACTAAATGGCAAGTGAAATAAACACAAATAACATAGACACAGAATATCCAAGAGCAGGTGAAGACAATCCTACTCAGGGACTTAGAGATAATTTTGTTTCTATTAAAGACAATATC
>Ga0209937_1000455_pt1 | contig 13116 bp, 14 predicted proteins | sample SalPon1_B_H2O_MG_FD_185699 | JGI IMG/M metagenome (GOLD analysis project Ga0209937, IMG submission 185699) | Salt pond water microbial communities from South San Francisco under conditions of wetland restoration - Salt Pond MetaG R1_B_H2O_MG... | ecosystem: Environmental > Aquatic > Non-marine... | reverse complement strand
ACAGCCGCACTCAAGCGATCGCAGGTTGGAGTAGGTGCGCAACCTCGGGGAGGTTGCACGTTATCCCTTACGCTTTTACGAGAACTTTCGCCTTAACCCGATTCCGTAGAGATTGCGACAGACGCACTGTTCTGAACGCACGAGTGCGTTTCAGGGTGTTCCATTCTTATTTTCGTGGGTGTAGGGAGCGTGACCGCTGCCACGAACGATCTCGATTCGCGACAGGCCAGGATTTTTCCTGGCCAACGCGGTACCCTGGTGACTCGGAGTGACCGCGTCGTGCTTGCCGTAGACCATGCACACCGGGATGCGATGCAAGATCTGGATGAGCTCCGGTAAAGCCGGGGAATTCCATCGGGAGCCCTTGAAGAGGTCGGTGTCGATGAACTCCGCGATGTAATCGGGAGCGTTGACATGGGGATCGCACAAAGCCTGAGCATCGAAGCCCTCGAATACGTGAACGGCTTTACGGACAGACAGCGCAGGATCCCGGACGCCTTCTTTGACCAGCTTCAGGTACGTCTACCAAGTGAGTAAAGATCGACCAATCTCGCTTCTCTCTGTGGAGCTGTCGACACAACAATTGTTCGTGCTTCACCACGATGCTCAGCTGCAGGAAGAATTACACCCTAAGGTTGGAGCGCTTCGGAAAGAAGATTTTCAAGGTGTGCCCTCGCGTGCTTCCTCGCATGCTTGCCGCCCATGGGTTCTTGATCGAGAATCAACTGGACATGGCTCTCATTCGCGCGTGCGTAGATGACGGATGCATCGTGAGCTGGACCGCCGTGCATCCCGACGCTCGAGTGTTGAATATGTGCTTCATCTTCGAGAGCTTCGAACAGTTGGGAGCGGACTTGATCAGAATCACGCACGAGGACATTCAAAACGCCATGCAGACCACGCCCGACATCATGAACGGCATTGTCAGCGTCGTCCATCTCGCGTCCTCGACCTGAGACCGTCGATGCAATCCTTTTTTCACGATTTGAAGCGCACCCTTATACCCGACAACATCGGTCGTCCGTCTCACACCACGGACGACGAGATGGTGATGCCGCAGTACTTCTGTGGGTGGCGGGCGTAGTCCACCTTCTTGTACACCCCGATGTCCATGGCCTCGCGCAGCAGGAACTTGAAGTTGTCCCAGAAGGTTTCGGTGTGGCCCATGCCCTTGGTCATGAGGTGCGCCAGCTCGTGGATCGCGACGTACAACAGGACGTTGGTGTCCACGAAGCGGTCGTCCTTCTGGCGGATGCACATGACCAGCTTCTCCCCTTTGTTCACGGAGTACGAGGTGTAACCGGACTCGGTGCCGCCCTCCGACACGTTCTCCGGATCGAAGTTCTCGTACAGGCGCTGGATGCTCTTTTTCTTGGGGTACTTGGCTTTCGCGTGCCTGATCACGCGACACAGCTCGTGGCTCAGGGTGGCCAACAGGTCTGCGGCTTTCTGGTTGCTCGGAAGGTTGCGCACCAGGTACGTGCGGTCGTCCACGCCGGACCGCACCAGCTTGACCTCGGTGTAGTGGTTGCGGACGTACATGTACACCAGGGCCGCCATGATCGCGATGACCATGACGTCCATGAAACTCAGACGATTATCGTTTTTGCCGACGAGCAGGCCTCCGCCTCGGACTGCAGCCGTGCGTGGAGGCGATACCATGATGATACAGCGTGATACTACCAAAAAATGACATTATTATTCGCGTCGGCGGATGTATTCACACGGAAAAATACCTTCCGGAACACGCACTGCATTCCAGGGAAGAACCGACTGTGGCGTCTTTTCCGCGACAGAGACGACGGTCGGTTCGAGTCCGTCGGCGTGAAGCTGAGGAAATCATCCAAGAAAAATGAGTCGGAGCCGTTCATACGACGCGCATTTCGACGCTTCGTAGAAATTTAGCAAGATGTGCGGTCGGCGCCTCCGTCGCTGGCCGTGGAGGGGTCGTGGGGCCTGCGGCAGCGCGACAACGAAGACTCCAGGTCGTGGATGGGACGGTCGTCCTTCATGTAAGGCGGCAGCGCCAGCGTGGGGTCCACGGGGCGCGGCACGTGAGGCCTGTGGTAATCCTTGGCCATGAGACGGCTGTCGATCGATGCGTCGAAGGGTTCTTGGACGCGCTCCTGTGGGTCGCGAGGCAGCCATTGCCAACGATTGAAGCCGTTTTCGGTCCCGCGCATGTTGATGGGGGGGTTGCTGAGCCGTGTGTCCTCGGACACCATACTCTCGTCGCGACACGGCGTAGCGGCTTTGAGATTGCAGAACGCCTTGCGGTTGTCCGGGAAGCCCTCGGGCACGAACTGCCCCAAGGGGTCCTTGGAGGCGCGGTAGGTGTAGCCGCGCAGCTCGGAGTCCACGTCCACCAACGGCACGTCGGTGCACACCGCACCTCCGCTCTTGGCCAGCCTCTGACGTGGGTCTTTCGCGAAGCAGTCGTCGCAGTGCGGCATCGGCGTCTGCGACACGTACTGCCCCGGACCCACGGACTGGCGAAGGTGGTGCATGTAGGCGGGGGGATCGTGGCTGGAACGAGTGAAATTGACGTAGGCCGACGCGTTCGGCTTGCGCTGCCTCTGCTGCAGCTTTTGCTTGTGGTCCGTGACGTCCCTCACGAACGCCGCGGTGGAGTGATCGAACCTCATTATCTCGCGTAGTAGTGTTACGTCACAAATTTATTCGCGCAAGGTTCGTTCCGTTCCTCGCGTTCTATACCGATCCACAAAAATGTGGAGGTACTGCATATCATTTCCATGTCGTCGTTCGTCACCGCCCTGCGCAAGGTTCGTTCCGTTCCTCGCGTTCTATACCGATCCACAAAAATGTGGAGGTACTGCATATCATTTCCATGTCGTCGTTCGTCACCGCCCTGCGCAAGTTCCTCACCGGATCCGGACGTCAAGCGGCGACGGCGGCGGGCGGCGGAGAATGTGACGGCAGCGGCAGCAGCAGCGGTAGCAGTAGCAGCAGGATGATCCCTATGATCATCCTGCTGCTCGGGCTCCTTGCGATCGTGGCCGTCCTGGTGTACCTTTTCGTGTTCAAGAAGAGCCGTGGGAATACGGTGACCGCAGACGAAGCATCGCGGATTATGATGCAACAAGAAGTCGACGGAGCGATCGCCGCGACGGCATCTCAGCCTCCTCCTCCACAGCAGCAGCAGCCGCTGCGACAAGAAGACCTTCGATTGTCTTCCTACGACGAAGGAGGAGAGCAGCAGCAGCAGCAGCCGCGTCAAGAAGAACTTCGAGTGCCTTCTTCCTACGACGACGTCGGTCGAGGCGATGGAGAGCAGCAGCAGCAGCAGCAATACGACGACCGCGATCTGCAGCACGAACGGCAAGGCGAAGGAGAAGACGACGGTGGAGCAGATGTCGTCCACGAGACGCAAGATGGTGACGTCTGAAGCGAAACGAACGCAGTCGTCCAGCTCGATGGCACCGAGTCGCGCAGTTAAGGTTTTGGGTACACTGCTATGGTATAGTACAACACCCGCACGACCTCGATCCGTTCCGACATGGCCGACATCAAACCCGCACCCGAACTGAAAGAAGATTTCCTGGAGCAGGATGCTCCCCTGCGCGGACAGAACTTTGCGTGTGTGTCCTTCGTGTCCCCGGAGAGCGTGATCCGCCAGCGCGACGTGTTCAACTTCGGGAAGTTCATCGCTCACGTGGGCAAGGATACCGCGGAAATGTTCGATACCATCGCGGAGAAGTACAAACACGACAAACAGACGAGCGACATGATTGCCGTGCTCCGCGAACGTCACGCTCACCTGTGGAACGACGAAGAGCTTCAGGAGCAGTACCGGACCTTCTTGGGCGTGAACTCGGACGAGCTGAATCGCGAGTACGGCAAGGTCCACGGGTTCCAGACGTCGGTGCGAGGCCTCAAGATCCGCGGCGTGTTCGAGAGCTACGAGGAGACCCTGCACCACAGCAAGGCGCTGCACCGCAAAGACCCCACCTTCCCGGTGTACATCGCCCAGGTGGGCTGCTGGTGCCCTTGGGACCCCTCGCCGGAAGAGATCCCTAGCGGCCAGTACGACAACGAGCAGCTCAACACCATCGTGAAGAACTACAAAGAAAACGCGGAGAAGAAGGACGCGTACTTCCAGGAGCGCACGCGCAACAAGGTCGAGGCCTACAAGCACACACCGAGCGACGAGCACAAGACGAGTGTGATGACGCTGGAGTCGGCGACGGCGGATGAGGTGTGTAAGGCTTGCGAGGACGACGGCGAGAACTCGGCGTACGACAACTGGCTGAAGTCACGTCACGGCGTGTAAAAATCACATCATCATGGGGGGCGTGTACAGCGAGGACGTGCAACGCTCCAGGTTGCCCTCCTTGCACGTGGGGGGCGTCTGGTACAGCCAGCGTGCGAGGGCGTCGCGGTCGTTCGGTACCGTCGTCGACGGCATGGTGTAAAACTGGCGGCTGCTGGTGCTGCGACCGAAGGCGTCGTCCACGTCCCGGAACAGGTTGTGCGAGAAATGTTTGTCTATGTTTTTTTTGACCGCCTTGTGGTTGGGGTGACAAGCGGACGGACGGTTGGGAAAGTCCTTGAGGTCGGTGAGCATGACGTTCATGAAGGGGTTGTCGCGCGTCGGGCGGACGCACGCGGCTTCTCCGGACGCCGACTCCCCGGGACGGGTCTTCTGCACGTCCAGGCGCTCCATGAGTTCCTCGCGATGCGCGTCTTCATCTTCGTGTGAACGATGGAGGACGTACGTGAACGCTCCCGCGACCACCAGAGCGAACAGGGCGTCCACGCTGCGCCTCACCAACACCAGGATGACGGTGAAATACAGTGCGAACCGCATGATCGCGTTGGTCTGGCTGGTGGTGTCCTCGTGACCGGAGGGTACGATGTTCCACATCTCGTCGGCGTCCAACAGGACCATGGGGTCCTCGTACCACACCGTGCCCGACAAAGAAGAAGAAGACGAAGACGCGACGTTCGCTTTCGTCGTCATCGTGGACTCTCTCTCTCTTTCTTTCTCCTCACACGCCAGAAAAAAACGAGACGACCTCGGCCATCTCCTTGCTCGTCAACACGCGTTCGCATTGTCCCGTCGTGACCAGGCGTCCGAGGCGGACCAGCCATACGTTCGCGATCCGTTTGGCGGACGTCCACGCCTCTCGCGCTTCTGTGCATGATGTGGACAACGACGACTCAGACGCTGCATCACTGTCACCCAAGAGAAGAACGACGGCGGCGTCGAGATGCTCAAGGATCGCCCCACGCCGCGATACCTCACGTAAGGCGTCTTTCACCATACAGACCGTGGAGCGCACGAGCCTCGCCCTCCTGGTCTCGACGTCGCTGAACTTGGAGACGTGGTCCGCGATGTCGCGGATGTGACGCTCTCGAATGCGCTTTCGCTCGAGGTCCACGCATTTCATCGCGGACGGAGAACAACCGACGTTCGCATGGAACCACCTGTCGTCGTCATTTTCGGGTTTCGCATCTTCGTTCGTCAGTACTCTTTCCAGTCCGCGAAAGGCGACGAGACACGAAGGCAGAGGAGACGCGCGCGAAAATCGCACGATCTGCTCCACGGGGTCCGCGGTGCGCAAAGCTCTCGTGTCCTCGGAGTCCATCTTTTTTTCGTTCCCGTTCCGTTACCCATTGGAGACCGCATGAGCTTATCTACAGCCGCGAAAACGAGAACGGAACCGCCCCCCTCCTCGACCTTTTTCCCGATGGGTTTATAACAGTGAACTCATGGTTGTTTACCCATGTGAATGAATAACGACGATCTTCCGATCCATGCGTCGAACCGCAGATCAGGCAGGTTTTTTATTCGGTTGGTGTAGCGAGAGCGGCAGCGGAGAAAGAGAATGAACTTCTACGTTGCGTCGAGGATCGTCCTGCTGGTCGTGTGCGTGATCCTCGTGGTCGCGACCGCGGTCCTGCTGATACGTTCTTCCGATTTCGTTTCGTGTACAAGACGAGAAGAGAGGTTCGAAGAAGACGAAAACGAGAAGAAGGATACGTACACAGACACCGGAGACGAAGAAGAGGAGGAAGGAGAAGACGACGACAGCATAGATGTGGACGTGTCGCAGCCCGTCGGCGAAGAGGAAGACGTGTTGAACTTTCGGGGAAAGGACGTCGTCAAAAAGGAGGATCCGATCGCTTCTAAGATCAAGGGAGCCGATCAGGGATCGTGCACCATCAAAGGAGTCCCCATGCTTCGGGGATGGATCCGGAAATCCGGCGATCCGGACGCCTGCGCCGTCGATCTGTCCGCGGTACAGCATCACTGCGACAAGCGCAACCGCAGGTTCTACGTCCCGGGCGTCGTGAAGGACATGCACATAGATCCCGTGAGCGGGGCGTGCGACGTGTCTTTCGATCCCGAACTCAAGGAACAGACGGTCGCCAACTACAAGAAACTCGTGGACGTGCTGGAACCCAAAAGGAAATTCATCGCGCGGACGCTGGAAGAGATAGAGGCGCTCAAGGAGGTCATCGAGGAACAGAAAGAAAGACAACAGCGTCTGCGGGAGTTGATCGAGAAACGTGAGAAGGAATACAGAGACGCCAAGGCCAAATGGAGGAAATTGATCGCCGAGTACAAGAGGGTCAAATTCCTGGAAGGCGCGGCGTCTTCCAAAGGAACAGACAACTATTATGTATTCACCGACGACAACGGGAACTCCTTCGACGTCTTCGTGTTCACACAGACGTCGAAGGATGCGGAGTTCGAGGTGACCAACAGCGGACGTTTCGACGTTCTCGTGGTCGGCGGAGGAGGAGCGGGAGGCCAGAACCATGGCAGCGGGGGGGGAGCGGGAGGAGTTCTCGCCATGTCGGACGTCATCTTGCCCGCCGGAAAGTACATGGTACGCGTGGGCAAAGGCGGCAAGCCCCACGACGACCCCGAGGTGAAAGCGGCCAACGGAGAGGCCGGAGAGGACTCTCGTTTCGGACCGTTCGTCGCGTACGGGGGAGGCGGCGGGAACGGCAAGAGTTACCGTAAAAGGGTCAGAGCGTATCACTGGCTATGGCGTCACGTGGCGGGCATCAATCGCTACAAGTACGAAAGGGTCCGCACCGGAGGAGCGGGGAACAGCGGGGGGAGCGGAGGCGGCGGAGGAGGGATCGGGATCCAGGGCAGACTGGACACGTACATCGAAGATGGTCCAGCCGCCGTCATTTATGAGCACCCCAACTATCAAGGCAACAGCTTGGAACTCCACAACCTGCAGCGGTACGATTTGTACGACCTGCAGCAGAGCGGCTTCTCCAACGACACGCTGTCGTCCGTCGCGGTTCGACCGGGCGTGCGGGTGACGCTGTACGAGCACATGAACATGAAGGGTGCTGCTATTCCCCTGGAGAGCAGCATGCCCGACCTCAGATACATCGACGGCTTCGACAACGTCACCAGCAGTATCCTGGTGGAAAAGACGGACCGGCGATCGGGGACCGTTCCGAAAGGCACCTGGATCAAGGAGCTCGGGAACGACGGTGAACCGATCATGTCGACCGACTCCGACCAAGGGGCGGGTGGCGGAGGGAGTTACGACAAGGGAAGCGGCTGGATAGGTGGAGAAGGGATCGAAGTCTCTCAGCTCTTCGGAGAGGGCGTAGGCCACGGTTACAGAAGGATTACTGGCAAAGATGAAACCAAACGTTACGTGGCCTACGGAGGTTATGGAAGACCCTTTAGAAACCCGCTGGGGTTAGTTGAACGTGCGGGAGGGGGTGGCGACGGCATCGAGAAAGGAGAAAGGGGGGGCGGCGGTGGCACCGGTTTGGTCGTCGTCCGGAGACTTCGTGGAGAGTATAAAGCGACCAAGGAGAAAGGCAAACGACGTTTGTGAACGCCGAGAATCGTAGGGTGATGTTCGTGGAAAACGCCAAGAATCGCGTGTCCCTGGAGACGGTGGCGACCGTCCTGCGCTACACTTTTCCCGCCTTGCAGAGGTCGGTGGACGAGGCGCACGTCATGGCGATGGTGGAAGACCAGCGAAGGGAGTTCGACTCCATCGGCGAGTTCTCGTTGCTGCAGAGCCTGTCGGTCGCACGCATGCAGCAGCAGGACAACCGGGTGTACGTCCTCGACGGCCAGCACCGGGTGCGCTGCTTCATGCGGCTGCGCGAACTGGGATACCCCGTGGACTCCGTCATCGTCCCCGTGGTCAGTTACCGCGTGGCGGATCGCGCCGAGCTGGCCGCCTACTTCAATCGCATCAATCAGAACCTGCCGGTGCACCCACTGGATCTGCGCGACGGCGAAGAGGACCCCCGCGCGAGATTCGCCAAAGCCTTCGTGGCGTGGATGCAGAGTACGTACGGACCGTACGTGAAACGCACCACCGGGGGCGCAGGGGTGCGCTGCCCCCACATCGCTCTGGAGCATCTCAAGGACGAGATCGGGAAACGCATCGACGTCGACGGCGGTACCCCGTTCGACGCAGACGGCGCCCTGCGTTCCATGTGTTCCGCCGTCCGCTCCTTCGACACCACCATGCGGGCCATCCATCTGGAAGATGACCAAGACCTCGACGACATCGTGCGCAAACGCATGGACGATTGTGCCAAGAAGGTCGCGACGACACGCGGGCAACGGCAGCCGTCGTCCGTGTGTTACCTGGGGATGTTCAGGAAGTACGAGTGGCTCGACGCTTGTGTCGAATGCGTCAGAAACGCCGCCGACTCCTCCGTGGAAGTGGTGGTGCCGCGCTGGTTGTGTCGGTCCCTGGCGTCCTCGTTCGGCGGAGCCACTGCGTCGTATTCCTCGTCTCGTCGCGAGCGTGTCTCTCACGTCGTGCGGCGGGAGGTGTGGGCCAAAGTCAACATCCGCGACTACGATGCGGGCAGGTGCTACACGTGCGGCGAGGACTTGCGGTTTCACGAGATGGAGTGCGGTCACGTCGTGGCTCACGCCATGGGAGGAAGAGCGGAGCTGTCCAATCTCATGCCCGTGTGCAAGACCTGCAACCGGGACATGGGAGTCCAGAACCTGGAGGATTACAAACAGCGCATCCTGCGGTCCCTCCCCCCGGCGTCAGGTGCAGGAGAATACATGTCCGATGGATGACGTGTGGGCATGTCATGCGTGGAGTCACGCATCTTCGTCTCGTCATCTGCTTCCGATCAGTCATATTTTTACCCTTTTCTTCGGCGGTGAGTCTTGTAAGGAGGAGGAGGATGCGTTCGCCTTTTCGTTTGATCACCACTTCGGCCGCGAAGAGACCAGGCCAGAGCGAGACCGATGACGATGCCGACGGAGTTGGTCGCGATGTCCTGCCACCGGGCGTACCACCACTCCGACCTCACGCTGACCGCGAATTCGTACGCCTCCCACGCCACTCCCAGCAGGAACAACAGGGGCCACCGGGCGGGAAACAGGAAGGCCAACACGCCGTAGAAGAACAGGTGCAGCAGCGTCCAGCCGTCGATCTCCAGCTCTCCGTCGCCGCTGCCGTCGCCCCCTTTTTTCACCACCCTCCTCCTGCTCCTGCCGCCGGTGCCGTTGCTCCTCGCGTCTCCTCCGTCCTCCTCCTCTCCGCCGTTTCCGGCCAGCACGATGCGCAGGGGGTCGCCGTAGACCAGGTCCAGGGCTCCCAACAACACGCCGTACGCGTGGATCACCAGCACGCACACCGCGCACGCCAGCAGTATCCACGTCGTGTCGTTCATGATGAAACCCACACGTCTTTGCATAAGGCGGAGTTATTCGTCCACGACGTCCTCCTTTTTTCGCCGTGTTACAGCAGCAGCAGCATCGACGCCGTCGTTCCATGGTGACACACGTCGTCGCTCCGTCTCTGCGCCTTCCCAACCTGGGAAACACGTGCTACGCGAACGCCGTTTTTCAACTCCTGGCCGCATCCCCCTCTTTCCGCGATAATCTGCGCAGTGAGGACGACGCCGACGACGAAGCGAGGCGAAGGGGTCTGGTCGGGGCCGACGATCGCACCGCGCTGGCTTCGGCGCTGCTGGCGGCCACGCGGGAATTGATCGTCGACGGACGGTCGGACCGGACGAAAAGCGTTCTACGCAGGTTCGCGGCGATGACCACGCGATCCGGTTTCCGTGTCCACGACTCCAACGACGCCCAAGAGTTCCTCGTGTTGTTCCTGGAGCTGCTCCGCGCCTCTTCGACCCGCGGGTTCCGACTGGCGAACAAGCCGGATAACTTCGAGAACCCGTCGGTGCGCGACATGATGAAGGCGAACTGGGACGCCGAGATCGGCGCGTCCTTCTTCTCGCCGCTGGCGTGTCTGCAGAGCCAGTACCTGAGCGAGACGCGGTGCGGCAACTGCTCGTACGCGACACACTCCGCTCAGGTCCACACCGTGTTGCCGGTGTCCCCGCGCTCCACGATAGAGACGAGCGTGGCCGAGTTCTTCGCCGACGAAGGGGTGGAGGACTGGAGGTGCGACCGCTGCGGAGAGAAGCACCCAGACACGCGAAAGAAGATGTGGCTGTGGCGCCCATCGCGAGTCCTCGTCCTGAACGTCACGCGCTTCCTGCCCGACGGACGGAAGGACGCCACGCCGGTGTCCGCGTCCGACTTCCTGGATCTCACGCCGTTCTGCGCTTCGGGAGCGAGACGCCCCCCGCGCGTCAGGTACGGTCTGCGGGCGGTGGTGGACCACACCGGACGCGGGCGTGCCGGAGGCCACTACACCTGCGACGCGATGCGGGTGAGAGACACGGTCGCCGAAGACGACGCGGAGAACGTCACGGTGCGGCGTATCACGTGGGACCGCCTGGACGACGACGACGAGGCAGTGGGAGGCGGGGCTTCGCGTCGAGGAAACTCCACGTCCTACCTGTTGCTTTACGAAGCTTACATCGCGGAGAGATAGAATGGAACAGGACGTAGTTCACTACTCGTGAGTGCAGGAAAGCGTTCCCGAATACACGGCTTCTAGGGTTGATTGATGTGAGCGAGGACTCGCAAATCTTGAAGGCCGCGATCACCCATCCAAGGAACAGCCGCACTGAAGCGATCGCAGGTCGGAAGTAGGTGCGCATGACCTCGAGGAGGCAGAGCACGTTATCCCTTACGAATCACAAGCATCTTCTTCTCCTTCACCTAATTCCTTTCGACGCACTGGTGCGTTTCGTGACCGATTGTTACGACGAGAATAAAAGACGTCGCGAGGAGACGTGTTCAAATCACCTCTCTTCGCTGTAGTGTTCTGTTCATCGACGAACCAATAAATCATAAGAAAAAAGACCGGGACGCGTGACTCTTCACGATTTCAACGTGTCGTTCAAACGCTCGCGTACCGCCTCGCAAGGCGTGTCTATCGCCGCGAACACGTAGGTCACGTTTCCGTCGGGAGATGTGAGCAGGACGTCCAGCCCCGAGGTCTTGCACTCCGCCAGGAGGACGGGAAAGTCCACGGTGACGATACGTAGACACGCCGCGTCGTCGTACTCCGGGCTTCTCAGGGCCTCCATGAAGCACCGGTTGACCGACTCGCGACTCATGAAGACCATCAGGCACCTCCGCGGCGCCGGCTCTTCTTCTTCATCCTTTTCCCCCTTACGCAAGGACGACAGGTAGTGGCGGGGGGTGGTGGTAGGATTGCGTCTTCTTCCTCCCGCGATGATCGCGTATCGCGGCGAGTGCTGCTTCTGGGCGGGATGGCGATACGGCATGATGTTGGAGGCTGCGTCTACCCACACGCGAGACGAATCCGGCGTCTTGTGCTGCTGCTGTGGACGCTGCGGCCTCCGAGGCGGCTGCTGCGGCTGCAGCTGATGTCGCGGCTTCTGCGCCGGTCGGTGCTTGTCGCCGTCTTTTCCGCCGCCGAGCCCCGCCGAAGACCTGAACGCCATTATTTCGGAGTTGTCGGACTCACCGAGCGTTCGTATCGATTCGATTTTTTATGCACTTCCATCGTTTCGTCGTCCTGCCAGACCATCGCGGCGGTGATGTTGTCGGAGCTGCCCTTCATCATCGCAGCATTTGTGAGGACGCGAGGCAGCCTCGCGAAATTTTTCACGACGGACGCGGCCCTCACGAGGTCACCCGGATGGATGACGTCCCACAAACCGTCCGACGCGACGAACAGGACGTCGTTCCTGCGTAGGTCGTACTCCGCGACGTCGGGTACCTGAGAGATGAAGGGTCGTAGATGAGAGTCTCCGACGGACCGCGTCAGATTCAGGCAGCCCATGACCCTGGGAGTCCCGAAAACGTCGGGGAACACGTATCCGCCTATCGCCACGATGCGCTCCTGCTCGTGGGGACAAGAGGAGCTGTGGTCCACGGTGAGCGTCTGTACGGCGATATTTTGGGCAGGATGACGCCGCAGCAAGACCATGCGGGAATCCCCCAGGTTGGCGGTGACCACCTTGCCCACCGAGTAGGAGAACAGGCACATGCACAGCGTGGATCCCACGTCTTTGGCCCGGATCTCGGAGACGCACCGCGCGTCCAGCTCCGCGATGGATTTCACGATGACCTCCTTCCAGGTCCTCCAGTCCTTGGCGTCCTCCACCTCGTCCAGTTTTCCGCGGATGATGCCGGGGAGCAGCAGAGAACACATCGCTGCCACCTCCGACCCGCCGTGGCCGTCGTACACCGCGAGGAGACTCACGTCCCCGTGTTTGCTGAGAAAGGCGCGGATGTTGTGGCGGTCCTCCATGTACGGACGACGGTTGCGGACGTTGCACGAGACGCTCCTGAATCTCCGCGAGGTGGGAGACGGAGAAGAATATGATGAAGGGGAATAAGGAGACTCTCCCCCCGCCCGAAGAGACGAGTGCGGAGACCGTGATCGTGTTTTGACTTGCTGCTGCTGAGACGCGAGCTCAGGGCGCGGAGGATGACGGGGCGACGTCATTTCTGAACACTCTGAAAAAAAGCGACGGGTGGGTATGCGTCGTCAGGACGCGCTGCGCGACTGGTTGAAACAGAACAAGCACTGGGTCTATGCGGACCCCGCGAAGAACGCCGAAGACGTCCGCAGCCGACCGCTCACCCACGTGTTCTACGACGGCGGGCGGGCCGCGGTTCCTCCTGGACCGCCTCGCGCCCGTTTCCTGGAGGTGTACGCGGACGCCCTGGCCCTCGGAGAAAAACCCCGGGTCGCGGAGATGACACCCCCCGACGCGCCCTTCCACGCCTTT
>Ga0209937_1000454_pt1 | contig 13122 bp, 11 predicted proteins | sample SalPon1_B_H2O_MG_FD_185699 | JGI IMG/M metagenome (GOLD analysis project Ga0209937, IMG submission 185699) | Salt pond water microbial communities from South San Francisco under conditions of wetland restoration - Salt Pond MetaG R1_B_H2O_MG... | ecosystem: Environmental > Aquatic > Non-marine... | reverse complement strand
AGAACGTAAGGAAAAGCAATCGGACGTTTGGAAGATGCGCAAGCCTGGCCAAATTATTTCGGGAAAGCATCTCGCCGGCTTTGATGCTCAAAATTCCTTATTTGCACAGTCGGCTGAATGGTTTGTTTCGTCAACTGCTCGATCTGGACCTTACGCAACCACTAGGTGAACGAACCTTCTCTCATGCCTTGTATAACCGTTTTTTCCTTTCCTATCTTCAGCAATTTGCTTTTTCACCAAAGGCGGATTATTGGTTAGCTGATGTTGTTCGAGCCATTGCTATTGATCCATCTAATGCAGCGCTTAAATTTGATACTGCTGCGATCGATTTTGATGCTTTAGAAAATTTCATTCACTTTGAAGTGGTTTTAGGTGAAGTCTTATTCGACTGGGAAAAACAAGATTATTCCCATAGTTTTACAGGATTTCGCGTTTACTATCATGAAAATCGTATCTATCGACTAGAGCCTGAATTTCAAGTTACGTCCCGAACCCAAACGCGCTTTTATATGGCCGGTATTTTAGCGCAACCTGATTTTGACCTTTCCCGCAAACGAAACCGACAGATCGAAGAATATTTGGGGTTGAAGTTGTTTATAATAGGATAGCTTGTTTACTTGCTTGACATATCACCATTCATTATCTAAGGGCGTCACTCTCTTATCTTCAATATAAATTTCATCCTGCCTCTTTTTTACTTTTAGCTCAAATTTACCAGTAGATCTTTTCCCGTTGTAATCGTATCTGAAGTAATCTTCTACTGCTTTTTTATATCTTTTAGGAATCTCGGGATCTTCAAAGGTAATGCGGTATAAACTACGATGTACGACGATAGTGGATTCCCGTAGATCTTCCATCGGAAAATCCCCATACGCTTTAAATACTTCGCCTTGCATTTTTTGAGTTGAAATTTGACTGATGCCGAGTAGCGGTAATAGGATGAGAAGAAGTAGTATTTGCTTCATGTTTTGAATTGGGCAATTTTTGTGCCGTGAGGATTTATTATAAAATCCTACAACTGCTATCTCTCGTTTCTTTGAACACTTCTAAGAACCTATTAGAACAATCTTGCTGATTTTTTTTCTATTCACGTCAGTTGTTTCCATTTTGGAAATAACTTAAACTTCTTTTGCTGCTTTAAATTCGAATAGGTTCTTCTGGGTTTTGATTATAATAATTGAAAGTTTTTGTTGATATTTTTCAAAGCTTAAGAATCAAAAAGGAGGCAAAAATGCCCCCTTTTTTTTAGGAAATAACTACCTTGCATGCTAAGTGAATATTTATTGCATACTAGAAGTAGTTGCCCTTTACGTGTTGTACAAATATATATCATTATTGATATATAACAAAATTATTTTTATCAAAAATGATAGATTTTTTTAAACGACTTGATAAATATATGAACTACAAAGGTTTAAATGATAATAAACTCTCCCATGAAACTGGCATAGCTAATGGTTTAATAGGTAAAGCAAGAAAAAGAGGGTCGCTTTCAGGTAGAAATATATCAAAATTGATAAATACTTATCAGGATTTATCTGCCGACTGGTTGTTTACTGGTCATGGATCAATGCTAAAAGATAATAAACAAGAACCATTATCTGAAGATAATAAAGACTACATCATAGACTTGCAGAAAAAAACGATAAAAATACTAGAAAATAAAATTAGAGAATTGGAAAAAACCTAATACAAAACCCTTTACGTGTTATGTCTAAAATAAAATTAAAAAAAGCAGAAGCGATTATTGATGAAATGATCGATCAATACGCTTATAGTGACCAAACGAATAGACCATGGATTATCGGATTTAGTGGCGGTAAAGATTCAACAGTTTTACTTACACTTGTCTGGACTGCTTTAAAACGATTCAAAGAGAATACAGAACATCCTTTTCAATTAAAAAGACCGGTTTATGTAGTTTGCAATGATACATTAGTTGAGAACCCGATTATATCAAATTATGTTGATGAAGTGCTTCAAAAAATTGAAGTCGCTGCAAGAGAGCAAGACCTTCCGATATTTGTAAGAAAGACAACACCCAAACTGGAGGAGTCTTTCTGGATAAACATACTTGGTAAAGGTTATCCAGTACCTAATAATAAATTCAGATGGTGTACAGACCGTTTAAAAATTAAACCAACCTCAAATTTTTTGCATGAAAAAATAGATGAGATCGGAGAAGCAATTGTGTTATTAGGCACAAGATACGAAGAAAGCGTTAGTAGAGAAAGATCTATGAGAAAGAACGAAGTAGCTGGAAAAAGACTATCTAAACATAATACCTCACCCAACACTTTTGTTTACGCACCAATAAAAGAAATGGTATTAGAAGAGATATGGTATATTATAAATGCCGTGCCATCACCGTGGGGTTATGACAACGAAATCCTTTTTCAAATCTATGCTGATGCAAGTGCAGATGATTACGAATGTCCTACCGTGGTGACCAATAAGAAGCATTCATCTTGTGGGCAAAGCAGATTTGGGTGCTGGACATGTACGGTAGTTAAAAAAGATAAATCCATGTCTGCCCTTATTGATAATGGACAAGAATGGATGGAACCCCTTTTAAAGTTCAGGGATAGATTAGTGGAAAATAGAAATATTAGTGAAAACAGAATGCCAACACGTAGGAATGGTGCACCAGCAATTGATGAAACTGGTCACAACCAAGGTAATTACACGCCGGAATATAGAAGAAGAACACTTAAGGAGCTTCTTGAAACACAAAAAAAGGTTCAGGAAAAAAAGCCGCATATTTCACTTATCAGTAATCAGGAACTCATCGCTATTCAAGTTATCTGGAACAGAGATATGATTTTTGATAAAAGCGTCTCGGAAATCTACAAAGAGGTTTATGGAAAGGACATAGATACAAGTGTCATAGAAGAAAACATCAATCAAGAAAAGAAAATGCTCAAAGACATTTGCGTTGATGAACCTGGTTATGTTGACCTTATTGACAACCTTATCGACCTTCAGGATGCTAAGTCGCTTATGATTACAAAATATGGTATTCACAACGATATAGAGAAAAGGATCGGTGAATATGTTGAAAAAGTAGAATCATGAGAATTGAACGTATAAGCATTAAGAATTTTAGAAGCTATCAAGATTCTACTGATATTATTTTGGATAAGAACAACAATAAAAACCTTTATGTTATAGCTGGAAAAAACGGCTATGGTAAGACATCCTTTTTAACGGCCTTAGTTTGGGCTTTCTATGGTAAGCTATTTACACAGGTAGAAAGTAAATATAAAAGAGATGTCCTTAAGAATGGAGGATACGCAAATTATATAAAAACTCAGTTTAACAATAGCTCTAAAGCAAATATGGAAAAATCTGGTAATTCTGAGCTAAGGGTTGAAGTAGAACTAAGTCAGATTGCTATTCCGTCTATTCCCTGTCAATCCGTAAGAATCATAAGAACATATGACCTTAAGAAACACAAAGAAAATGTAAAACTTTTAATTGACGGTAAGGAAAACGAGCTCACAAAAGAAGTAGGCTATGATGTCTTTATAAACGATTTTATACTTCCCCGTGAAATCGCAAAATTCTTCTTTTTTGATGCAGAGAAAATCGTAGAGCTTGCAGAAGCAAAAACCACAGAAGAACTGAGAACTTTGAGTAAGGCTTATTCTGAAGTGCTTGGTATTAAAAAATATGAGGACCTTAAATATAATCTTGAAACACTTATATCAAACTTAAAAAGAAAAGGAGTCTCAGATGCTGATAGAAAAAGATTAGACCAGCTTAGATCTGAAGATGAAGAGCTGACTAAAATACTTAATCTTAATAAAGAACATCAAAATGAGCTGGACGAAAAAATTGCAAACATCAATGCAAAAAAGGAAAGACTACAGGAAAAGCTTATCCGTGAAGGTACTTCTATTACGCTAGAGGAATTGAAAGAGATAAAATCTGGATTGCAAGAATATAAGAATAAAGAACTGGAAATAAAATCTGAACTAAAAAAATGTTATGAGCTCGTTCCATTTCTTATAGCACAAAACAAGTTAAAAAAAGTTTACGATAGGTTAGATGTTGAAAATCACATTAAGAAAAAAGACCAGAAGAATGAAGAATTAAAAAATAAGTTACAAGAGCTTAATTCTTCCTTTAAAAATAAAGTTGATAGCATCCTTGAAGATGAAAATAATAAAAATGAACTTATCAGCTGGTTCGAAGAGCAAATTGAAACTAACAAATCAGAAGATTATAAAGATGAACTTAATGGAGAAAAAATCCTATTTGAGTTCAGCGAACAAGAATTTCGAGAGTTTGAGTCTTTTTATGATTATTTGACCGGAAAGTTTAAAAAGCACTTAGAGCAAGTAAAACAAGAACACAAAAAAGTAAAATATTATATTAGTAAATTAAGCAGACAAATAAGAGCTTACGAAAGTAAAGGAGATAACCACTTGGTGAAAACTATCAGAAATAATAAAAAAGAAGCTATTGAAGAAATTGAACGCCTTCAAAAGGAAAAGACCAAACTAGCTGAGGATTTTGGAAATATACATGCACAATACAGTTCTAAACGCAAGCTTATTTCAGAATATGAGAACAAGTTCAACCTTTTTGAAAAGGATCTTAAGAAGTATGAAACTACCCAAAATCTAATTAAAAAGATTAACAAGCTCATCTTAAAAATCAAAGAAGAGAAAAAGTACGCCCTACAAGATGCGATAAAAGAAGGTCTAGACTCGCTTTTTCATAAAAAGAGCTTTATATCTGATGTAAAGGTGGTTATCCAAAATGATATCATGGATGTTGAATTGTACGATAACCAAGGAAACGCTTTAGAAAAAGAAAACCTGTCCAAAGGAGAACAACAATTGTATGCTACTGCTTTATTAAATGCTCTGGTTGAAGAAAGCGGGATTCAATTCCCTGTCATTATTGATAGTCCTTTACAAAAAATAGACAAGCAGCACTCTGAAAATATCATTAAAGACTTTTATCCTAAACTATCTAATCAAGTTATAGTTTTACCTCTTTTAGAGAAAGAGCTTTCAAGAGAAGAATTTGAAATGATGAAACCTATGGTGAGTAAGTCATTTAAAATAGAACAAGATGAGAGTAAAAACTCTGTTATTACCTCTAAGAATGTAGATGATTTGTTTAATAAGGAAAATCTAGGATCTCATGTTCACACACATTAAAACAAGTAAGGCTAATAAAGAAATAGTCACCAAACTTACTCAAAAGAATAATTTAGGTGCTGAAAATGTTATCGCCCGTATTGCTTTAGCTCATTCCCTAAAAAGCGAAAAAAAATTGAGTTTAAAAAACTTAAAAGATTCTGGTGGCAAAGAATATTCAAGGAAAGTGTTATTTGGAAATTATGAAAAATACTATCTAGCCTTAGTGGCTCAAAATTACAACTTACATATTAGTCATCAAGATTTAGGGAAATATGTGAAATTGCATTTGGATGATGGGTTAGAAATTTTAGTAGAACAAATTAACTCTAAATATAGTATTAATAGTTTAGGCCTTATCTCATAATAAAGGTTAAATAGTTACTTTTTCAATACATTTTTATCTAATAGTTTTTTTAGCTCCCTCCATGTTTCCTCATACTTTGTAAATATTTGGGGGTATGTTGTTTCTACTCCATATTTTTTTCTTATTATTTTAATAACATTCCTAATCTGGACATTTACTTTGTTAAAAGTAAAATTTCTTGACCACCTTTTTTTATCATTTAGATAATAAATACCAGCTACGAAATGGAGATTTGCAGGAGCATGGTATGTACGTTTCTCTTTTTTAATCGAAGAAATTTTATCTTTTACAAAAATGCCTAATTCAGATATTATTTTAATATCTTTAAGATTAGTTTTGTCATTGAATATTTTATAATATGTTGACTTAGCTCCTTTTGAGTTGTCAAAAATTTTTGCTCTACTATTTTTTGCAAAAGCTGGTTTAAATAACTTAGTTGCACATACCCATTGACCTAATTCTTTAAAAGTAAAATAATTGTTTTTACTACTTCTAACTAGTTTTCTATTATATTTGATACCATTTTTATTTAAATAAGACTCAATTATTAATTGAATATCATCATTAGTTCTTAAATCCCATGGATTTATAGCAATCTGGCTGTTGCTGGCTAAACAAATACTTTCAACTTCATTTTTATTAGCTGCAAAAAATTTACAAACAACAGAACCATATTCTAGCTCTTTTGCATTTCTATTAGCTTTAAAATGATTTGAAATTGTTGTTACAGTTTGACAACCATTTACAATTTGAGGATTTGAAATTGAATATTTTTGTGAATTAATTTCTACTAATTTATCTCCGACTATAGTAATCCCATTATGAAGTTTATAAAAATTCTTAGACTTTGGAACATTTTCTAAAGAACCTAAAATTTGTTTAGAAACTTTTTTACTACTTTGGAGACCTCTTACATTTGATTCAAAAATCACTTCAGGATTTGGTTGAAAATAATGATATAAATCTATAAGTTCTTTTAAGGATACTCTACAAATAAGAGAGTTGATTGCTTTATCTTCTTTTATTTTAATTTTACTTGGTTTGTCTTTTGCATTATTTTTCTTTACATTAAAATTCCATTCATATTTTACAGGCGAGCTATTAAGATTTAATTCCGTTTGAATAAGAGCTTTTCCACTTATTAATTCTTTTTTAAGTATTGAGTTATATTCTAATTTTTTAAGTACTTTTTCACCTTGAGGATATTTATTATTTTCACCACCTCTTACAACTCTTACTATAACATTGTTCCCGTCATCTATGGCATTTCTAGCCTCAACAATTCTGTTCTTTACTAAATCATTGGATTGCGATAAATCACCATCAGGGTCAAAAATTAGTTCATCTATACTATCGACAAACAACCTAATATCTTTTTCTTTAAAGCCATCGTTGGTTTTGAAGTCATAAATATAAACTACTCCTCTATCAATTAAAATTGCATCTAGTTGATTATCATGATCATCATCAGTTATACTATTAGTTAATTGGTTATCTGAAATATTTGGATGTAAAATTTTTAATGCACTAATTATAAAGCAATAGGCATCTTCACTACTACCACCAATGTTATTTACTTTCCGAATTTTTTTTGCTAATTCTAAATTGTTTTGCTTGAGTGAATTAAGGTAATTTACTATATCCATTCTAAATATTTTTATTCATTCATCAAATCCACAAACATATAATTAGAAACCTGTAGCTCATCGTTTTCCCATTGATCTTGAATGTATTTTAACCCACCATTATAGTAATAAAATTCGATCATCAATCAATTTTATTTTCCAATGCTGATTCAAAAATAGTCTTCAAAGCAAACGGGTCATCGAATATTTCTGGATCTTGCTCCTCATATCTCTTAATAAAATCAACACCACCTAATGAAAATTGATCACAAATGTCTTTGAGTTTATTCAAGATAATAATGGTTACAGATTCATTTTCATTTGTCAACTCAATATACTTATCAACTTCTTCTCTTTTATTTAGGCCTATCTCACCAATAATATCTGGCTTAGATAAGACTAAACTTATGCAGTATTTATATTGTTCCAATGTAGCAGAATTCCAGCTTCTCATCTTTTGCTGTTTGTCTTGAAAGCCTTCATACCTTCTCTCACCAGTTATTATACCTATTAATAAGGTATAGATATAACCTTCAAACCAAGAACCTAAATAATTTCCCAGCTTACCTTTAGGAAATTTTGTCCCAGTTGTGCTTGAAAACTTATTGATAAATTCCTCATCTTCCTTATCAATATATAAACTGTGTTCTTTTATTAAAATATCAATGTTCATAATTCATCTATCTTTAAATCAGGTTGATCTAGCGCTATTTTTTTGTCTGCTGTCATTATGTGAAATGTTGAATTCTGATTGTCCTTTATATTATCTAATAATTCATTACCCTTTGAGTTCAAATCATTTTTTTGGTCATCCCAGAATTCTTTAGTCATAACAATATTTTGATTTGGGGAAGAGTTGAGTTGTTTTTCATAAAAAGTAAAAGCCAAATTTGCTGTCATATTTGAAGTAGGTGCATCAGCAATAAAAGGATGCCTGACCCTGTCAACCATATCAATAAGTCCAAATACCAATGCTAGTTGTCTTAAAGTTTGAGCTGCTCCGCCACCATCACTCATATTATTGCCGAATTGATCTACTATTTTTACTTCAAAATCGGGTTGATTCTTAAAAGCAAGTTTATAATCGACTTTTACACTTTGAGCGTTTAGATTTTTATTAGTAACAGTAAGTTTTTTAAAATTCTTGTTAGCTGATTCTTCTAGTTGGTTTTTAAATTCATTATATTCCTTATCAATGATTGAGACTAAAATATTTCTTAAATCACTACTAAACTCTTCAAGTCTTTTAGCCTTTAAAGTGTTTTTTGATTCTTTTAATTCCTCGCCATCTTCCGTTCTTAAATTTTTAAGTTCATTTAATTTATTTTTTTTGATTTCAAGTTCTCCAGATATGTTTTTTATGTGTGTTTCATATTTTTCAAGATCACGAGATGCATTTTCATAAGTGCTAATACTTAATTCATCATTAGTTTTTACGTTGGAATCGCCATTCTCTTCAATAAATTGTTCTTTTTCTTCTTCTATTGACTCTTTAGCGGTTTCAGCTTCATTTATTCTTTCTATTACTCTATCGAAAGGATTGAAATTTGGAGTTTCATATCTATTTTGATGATATCTGAAATCATTTAACAAACTATGTACTTCATCATATAAATCCAGAAATTTATCGTCTTGATTTTCTAATTGTCCTTTAAAATAAGGAATGAGAATGTTCTTCATATAATCTTTACTTTCATTATCCAGATTATGGGAACACACATAACATTTACCTTCATCAATCATTCTCTCAAGTATTTCAGGCTTTGGTTGGCTCTTTTCCAAGGTATATAACATTGATTGAATATGATCATCTAAATTTATCTGAATTTCACTTCTTCGTTTTGACATAATGTCTTTAAAGAAGTTTATGGAGTTTTCTAATTTCTCTTTTTGAGTATTTATATTAAACACCTTTGAAAAGTAAAATTCATTAAGAATATAATTTTCTTTAAGTCTAAAGTAATTCTCCTCAATTTTTGAATTCTTATTTTCTATTTTCTGTTCATAATTATCTAATTTATTTTTTAGCTTTCGATTTTCTTTTGATTTTAGAAAACTTTTCTCCCATTTACTTTTTTTCTTAAGAGCATCTTCTTTTAATTCATAGTATTGTTCTATCTCATCTTCTAGCCTTTTTATATCATTTTCTAATTCTGTTTTTTCTTGTATTTTTTGCTCTAACTTTTCTTGCCCTTGATTGTCTTTTTTTTCATAATCCTGTCTTAGCGTTTCTATTTTATTAGATGCATAATTTGACGTTTTTAAAAATTTATCAAGAACATTAATATCTACAAATTTAGTTAATGTTCTTTTTAAGTTATCACCTTTTAAAGGTGTCATAGTGTCTAAAGTTTCTCCTTGCACTAGGAAAAAACTTCTTAGATTTTTAGGTATTATTTTTTTAACCCAATCTTCAAATAATTCTGAAGTACTCAATACATTACCCCTTTCTACTTTCTTGACAGATTTTAATTCAGTAAGAATTTTTAGTCCATCTGGTTCCTTCCTAATTTGTATCTCTTTTATTAATATCCGTTCTTTACTTTGATTGCTATTTTCTACATAATGAACTTTTACACCTAATCGAATTGTTTCATTTACAGAAGCAGCATTATATGATTTATTGTTTAATATTTTAACAATGTTTTTTTCATTTAAGGAAACAGCTTCGTATGCTGCTTCATCATCTTGATAGTCTTCTTTTCTTAAAATTACTTTATTTTCTAATATCCATCTAAAAGCATTATGAAGTTTGGTTTTACCAACATCGTTAGCTGCAACAATTACATTAAATCCAGGTTCAAATTCAAAATTGTTTTCACTGTAATCACCTAAAAAGTTGAACCAGTTTTTTAATTGAATTGATTTTATATAATTTTTCATCTAAAATAAATTAGTTAAACTCTGTGTTATTCTATTTTTGGTACTGTCTAAGTTATTGAACATAACATATAAATATTTTAAGTAGTCGTTATCTTCTTCATCTGCAAGTCTATATAAAGTATTTAAATTAATATTTTCAACTTCAATATCGTTCCAATATTTTTCTTTCAACTCTTTGTTATGAAGAATTTCTTTTAATAATTTGTCTTTATTCATTTATTTTGGATTTTGTTCTGATCAATTCTTCAGTCAATTCATATTTTTCTAATTCACTATCTATTTTTCTTTTTACACTTACGTCTATAGTAGCATTTCCCATAAATTCATATAATCTTTTGAATTCACTTACAATTAATTTTAAAGCTGTTTTAGTATTACTTAAATATTGATTTACAGATGGAAGCACCAAAACATCAAATATATTAGCGTATTCTTTTTTGAAACCATTACTCTCATAATTTCTTAGAACTCTTCCTCTTCTTTGAACATATTCCCTATAATTTTGTCCACTTGCAATAAATATCGCATTTATAGTTTTAGGAATGTTAACACCTTCATCTAAGCACTTAATAGCAAATAGCATGGCTATATTTTCATTTTCAAAATCTTCTAAAAGTAAATTTCTGTCTTTGGTTTGTCCTAAAAATGTAGCGGTATTCAAATCAGAAAAATGACTCTTGACATAATCTTGTAATTCAAATATATACCTTTCACCGACATCGTTATTTTCTCCTTTTGGACAATAAATTAAGGTATTATTTAATTCATAATTGAAACCATTTTTCAATTTATAAATAATATCCTTTAAAGCATATTTTTTATTTCTTGATTGATCTTTTAATAGTTGTCTTTTAAGTGCTGCTGTTGTATTTATTTTTTCTCCTTCTCTACTAAAGGGTATTTTTTTTGTTAATTCTAAATATTCTTCCCATTCATCATTATTGAAAGTGACAAAAAAAGGTTCATAATTATACTTGCATAAGAATCCGTTATTAATGGCATCTTCCATATTATAGGAGAAAGTATATGGTGGTTTTGAGTTGAAAAAATCTTCAATAAATGAATTTTCATTATTCTCATCCCATAACCTTAGAGGCGTTGCCGATAAACCAATTACACTATTAAATTTTAGCGACGAAAGGACTCTTTTAATACCGGGAGCCCCCATATTATGACACTCATCAAAAATAACTGTAAATTTTGTAAATCTATCTTTCAGTAAGTTTAAAAATCTCTTATTTTTAAAGCTATCATAAGTTATTACTATATTCAGGTCGTTGAAATCAGTGTGGAATTTTACTCTTATCCTTTGTATATCTCTGTTAAGTTTGCTGTTTTCAGAATACCATAAGATTGGCTTCTTAAAATTGCAATTTTTAATTTCTTCATCCCATTGGTAAATCAATTCTTTGCCTGGTACTACAACAATTATATTTTGTTTTTTGTTGTTTTTTTTATACTCTTTAATACAACACAAAAGAGACGTTAATGTCTTTCCAGTACCCGTTGCCATTGCAAATAAGCCTTTATAATTGTTATTAATCCACTTATCATAAGCTTCTAATTGGTATGGGTAAGGTTTTTCATAAGGAAATCTAGGCTCATTATCTATTTCCTTAATTACAGCTTCAAACTTTTCTCTCTTAGCTTGTTTTATTTCTTTTAATTTTTTGCTGTAGTTTTCATTACCTAAGTCAATACTAGTTTCAAGCAGATCTCTAATTGATTTTTCTTCACCTATCTCATCAATAGCTTTTTGGATATCATCTCTCTTTAAGTAAGTATAATCAGAATGTTTTTTATTAAAAACGTTATCAAAATGTTGTCTTTGTTCTTGTATTCTTACTTGACTAACTTTAGAATTCCAGGGAACTTCAACTTGAAAACTTTCAGAATTTTTTACAATTCCAGCAAGCGTAAAGTTCATGCTCCCTTGTGTCAAAATGTAATCTTGACCATCGTAAAATAGCATTTGCTTACTGTGACTTAAATTCTGCTTACCAAAGCTTACTGGCTGTATCTGTAATCTATTTTCTTTAATTAGGTATTTTAAACAATCAAAAAAGTGTTGTCCATATTTATCTAAAGCTTCTTTGAGTTTGCTTAAATCTTTAATCAATCTTGAAACTTCGCCATAATCATTTAGCTCTGGCTCGGCAATTAAGTTTTCAAAATCTAGCTTAGTATAATAATGATTGGTGATCATACGCATACTGCCACCATTGTAAATAAATTCAGCAAAACTTTCAGATAAAACTCTAAAAGCTCCTGAATTAAAATATCCTAAGAATAGGTCCACCGTCTTAGAAAGCGGAAAAACGGCATTATAAAACTCTAATGGTATATGTTCAGAGTCTGAACTATACGTATAGGAATCTGGAAATCTAATTTCTTTAAATGACACGTAAAAGGCTTAGATTTTATTAAAAATTGAAATTAATTAAAACTATTGAAATTGGTATAATAAAAATGTTTTTTTATTGACATATTGATAAAAATCATTGATTAATTCAACTCATTCTCCTCCAAAAACTCCTCATACGCCTTCGCGCGTTGGCGTTCCAGGTCGGCCATTTTGCGATATTGGGTGGATTGGTCTTGTTCTTTTTGGTAAGCGGCATAGCCGGTTAATCCTTTGATCAGCAATACCAATCGTGTTATCGGCCAGGTGCAAGTGAGGATATCCAGCAGGTTAGCGATGACGGCTTTTGCGGTATTTTTTTCGCCGCCATTGGCATAGCGGGGCATCCAGATCACATGTAACCCGATATAGCGACCTTGATGGACGCCTTTCTGCTCGCTCGCCATTTCTTCCAGTTCATCGGCGCGCTGATAACAGGCTTTGATGGAAACGCTTAGCACTTCATGGAACACTTCTTTGAGTGCTTCTACGATCTTTTCCAGTTGCTGGTATTCCTTAGCCGATTCATCAACGGTAAAGCTCAACACATCTTCTACATCGCTGATCTTATCATTGAATTGCTTCAGCATCGTAAAAAGTTGGGTGCTTTCATCCGGATCGAGGTACCCATCATCGACAAAAGCTTTAGCTTCATTTTTAATAACGGTAAACGCACCGCCGAGTTTTGAAATG
>Ga0209937_1000453_pt1 | contig 13129 bp, 16 predicted proteins | sample SalPon1_B_H2O_MG_FD_185699 | JGI IMG/M metagenome (GOLD analysis project Ga0209937, IMG submission 185699) | Salt pond water microbial communities from South San Francisco under conditions of wetland restoration - Salt Pond MetaG R1_B_H2O_MG... | ecosystem: Environmental > Aquatic > Non-marine... | reverse complement strand
AGGACAGGATTGAAAAACTTGGCAAATTTGATTTTTTCGAAGAGAATAACAAAAACAATTACAATCTAATAATTGAAACTCCTAACTATTTCAAGTATAGAGAAAATTTTGATTTAACAGAAATTGACCATAAAAATACAGAATTTAAAGAATACAATTCTAGATCACCTGAATTCAAAAGACAAGAGCAAGCACCTGAAATTGATAGACGAGTGTGTGCGCAGTTCCCTCTAGTGCCTGTAGTAGATTTTGAATTACAGAAAATTCGCCATTGCAGTAGAAAAGTAATCAATGGCTCGAGACAGTATGAAATAACCAAAGAAAACATAGACAAAATGATGAACTTTGACCTATTCCAGTTTGAAAAATACTGCGAAACCTGTATGGACATTATTCCACGACGTCCTAACTGGCAGAGACAGATGATTCTTAATAAATTGGGGATGTCGGAAACAGAATAGAGTTTTTTATTTTTTGGCATAACCATATAATTTTTAATATGAGCATAGAAAACAAAATTTGGAATTATATAATAATGTATCCTGATGTTTATATAAAAGTCATATCAAAAAACACCAGACTAGTGACAGAGTTAAAAAAATACAAAGGCAAAACACTTGCACAAAAAATTTATAATATTCATGGAATACAGTTAATTAAAAAAAAATATAGAAAAAAATTACTTGATTTTTTAGCGTTATCAAAATCTCAGCTAAGGCAAGATTTGTTTGTTATTAGTGAAACCGATTTTAAAAAAAATGGTTTTTTTGTTGAAATAGGCGCTGCTGATGGAAAAATTTGTAGTAATACATTCTTGTTAGAAAAGCACTTTCACTGGCAAGGAATATTAGTCGAACCAGCTAAAATCTTTCATAAGCGTTTGCATAAAAATAGAGATTCGTCGATTGATAAATCTATTATATGGAACAAGAATATTGAAAATCTTAATTTTACGGAATGCCATACAGCATCCACTATATCTAAAAAAAGAGGGGCCTCTTTAATTCCTCCTAATCATAATACCAAATGTTATGATTTAAGATCTATTACTCCTATGCAGCTACTAAAAAAATATAATGCTCCTCGTTATATCGATTATCTCTCTATAGACACAGAAGGCAGTGAATTTGAGATTTTATCATCTATAGATTTTAAGAAATATAAGTTTGGTATAATTACAGTTGAACATAATTTCCGGCCAGATCGGAAAAAGATATACGAATTATTATCTGGCAACGGATATAAAATAAGATTAGGTGCACCTAGATCTTTTGAAGATTGGTATCTTTACGAGACAAACAGTGACAAAGAACTAAAATGCGGAATACAATGAAAATTTTCTCTATTGCTGTAAACATTCATGATCATAATTGGTACGACGGTATTACGCACAGACAGGAAGAAAGACACACAAGGCTAAAGCACAATCTCAATCCTGAAAACTCTCACGACACAGAACCTAGCAGACAGTTTTTTCGTGAACACTTTGTGCCTAACTACGAGAAGTATTCTAAAAACAACATATTTGCATTCACAGTTTCTAACCTTGGTCAGGAGTTTGTGATTGATCTTATAGAAGAAACACTGCCAGATACAGAGTTTTTGAATTTTAGGCCAAAGTACCTCTTCGACTATTACCAAACAGAAATATATTATTATATCGACCATCACCAAAGTCACGCAGCTTACGCCTTTCTTACATCAGGATTTGAAGAATCTGATATACTGGCAATTGACGGCAGAGGCTGGCAGTTTAATTGTATTTTTGTAGACCGTACAGGCAAAATTATAGACTTGTCTCAACAACTATCGATCGGAGGCTTGTGGAACAGGCTTGCTCAGGATATAGGATTAGGTTATCTAGGCGCCGGAAAAGTAATGGGTTTGGCCGGATACGGCAAATGGGACGAAGACATTGCAGATATGATAGATCTATATCTTGAAAATCCTAATCACAAACTTCCTAATGGTGCGAAAGAACTTTTGGAAAAAACCAAAAAACAGGATACTGCCTATACACTGCAGAAAAAGACAGAACAGTTAATAAAAGACATTGTATACCCTCTAAAGACCAGCGATAACATTTGTGTAGCAGGCGGTGTTGCATACAATGGCTACGTAAACGAAATGCTTACCGAACACTATAACAAAGTACATGTTCCTCCTGCTGTAGGTGACGAAGGACAAGCGCTCGGCACTTATCTACATGCAGACTATGTGATTAATAACAACGTTCACGACACGAGCGCATATGCGGGCACAGACTGGGAATTAGACACTGCTCTACTAGCAGAGTTTGACTGGAGCGAAAAAACGTTTGACGAAGTAGCAAGGGAGACAGCGCAGGCAATCGCAGATGGCAAAATTGTGGGATGGTTTCAAGGTAAATCCGAAAGTGGTAACAGAGCACTGGGAAACCGAAGCATACTAGCAGATCCTAGAGATCCTAATATCAAAGACAGAATAAATCACACAATCAAAAAACGTGAAGATTTTAGGCCGTTTGCGCCAGCAGTGTTAGAAGAACATTATCAAGAGTATTTTGATACTGATCAAGCATCCCCTTATATGTCAAGAATTGTACCGGTGAAATCAAACAAGATTCCCGGCGTGACACATGTAGACGGGACTGCTCGCATTCAGACGGTTTCTGGTCAAATCAATGATAAATTTTATACAGTAATAAAAGAATTTACAAAATTAACAGGCATTCCCATGCTATTGAATACCAGTTTTAACTGTCAAGAACCCATAGTAGAAACACCCGAGCAAGCATTGAAAACTTTTAAAAATACTCATCTTGATCTACTGGTACTGGACAACTATATAATCAGGAAAAAACAATGATCGACTTTGATAAAGACACTATCTCTTTGGATTTTTTTCAAAATGTAATAAACGAACTAAAGGAAAACAGCGATCATGCACAAGACATAATGGATTCTTTTAGTGCTAACCAGTTTAAATCAAAACAAAAAATATTAGAATTGATAAAAAGACACAGTCGTAATGATCAACAGGAGATTGTCATATTTGGATGCTGGTACGGGAGCATACTCATACCTGGTCTGTTGGAAAATGCTTCTAACATCACAGGCATAGATCTAGATTCGGCTGTGTTAAAAATTGCTAAAAACAGATTATTTAAAAATTACAATGGAATTGATTTTATTCAAGGTGATGTTTTTGAAAAAGATCTAAGCAGATATCACACCTGTGACCTTTTTGTGAATACATCTTGCGAACACATGCAACCAATGAACAAATGGCCATTTTGGAGTTATGCAAAATCAGGATCTATTTGTGCCTTTCAGTCAAATAACATGTATCAAATTGACACACATATTAATTGTGTGTCATCTTTGCAAGAATTCAAAGAACAGATGCCCAAAAATCTCAGCATACTCGAAGAACATGAATTAGACGAAGAAAGAGGTACACGTTTTACGTTGATAGGAGAAATATCTTGGTGAATTACTTCATAACCGGCACACGCAGAGGACTAGGAAAGGCCTTAGCGGAAAAATATGGCAACTGTGAGAGTTTAGAAAAATGTGATGTGTTTATTAATTGTAAACACGATGGATTCTCTCAAGTTGAGATTTTGTATAAAGCAGCGGAAAAGAATAAAAGGATAGTTAACATAGGATCAAACTCTGCAGATGGAATTAAAGATCATGTCCATACATATGCGGTAGAAAAAGCCGCCCTAGACAAAGCAAACGAGCAACTCTTTTATCAAGGCGTTGCTACAAGCATAATTAGGTTCGGTTACATAGATACCGAGAGAGTAGCAGAGATTAAAAAACCAAAAATTAATCTAAACGACGCAGTTGAAATTATAGACTGGGTAATATCTTGTTCATATAATATAAAAGAGTTAACTGTTACGCCTTGACATAATGAAAATAGGAATTACAGGACATACGGCCGGAATAGGAAAATATATCTTTGAAAATTATTCAAATGTGCAAGGTTTCAGTAGATCAAACGGATTCGACATATCAAAAAAATATAACAGAAAAAAGATATTAGATAATTTAGAAGATATTGATTGTTTTATAAATTCTGCTTATTCTGATTTTAATCAATCTTCACTGTTATTAGAATTTTGGTTGAAATACAGATGGCAGAATAAAACAATTATAAATATTGGTAGCAAGGCTGCGGAAAATAAATTTTCTGAGAATAACATTTCAATTATAGAGTATAGGATGCACAAAAGGTCGCTTAAGGATTTATGTGAGGATTTGCAAAAATGCAAATCACAAGTTAGTCTTTCGTATGTAAATCTAGGCTATGTTTATACAGGCAAAACAAAAGTACCTCTTATGTCTAACTATCTTACAGTTGCGCAAGCCGCTACAATAATTATGGAATCTAACAATGACACATTTTAATATTATTAACGAGTTACCAATTTTAGATTTAGAAACAGAATTAAACAACATGTTATATGATAATATACTAAATTGGTCTAAGGAAGGTCAAATTTGTTTAAATTGCACAAAACCTAAATCCTACGATTATTATGAAGGATGTGGTAGTCTAGGCTTAGATTGGAGTAACAGTAGGAAAGTAATTGATAATAACGGAAACGAAAAATTGATTGTTCCTGACAAAAAATCGTCTGTTGGAGAAAAAGATTTTAAACATTTATGTATGGTTTTTAATGGAACATTTTTTGAAGATGTTTATCAATCAATAACAGAACAATTTGATGTAGGAAGAGTAAGGTTAATGAAATCTTCTCCCAAAACATGCCTCTCCTGGCATATAGACTATCATAAAAGGATTCATTTTCCTCTAAAAACACAAGAAGGTTGTTTCATGGTTATAGAAGATGAAGTAAAACATCTAGATAAGGGACATTGGTGGGAAACTAATACACAGGTTATGCACACTGCAGTAAACGCCAGTAAGGAAGACCGAATACACTTAGTTGCTACAGTTCTTGCAAAAAAAGACTAATACCTAAGATATTCAACACGGTTTAGTTCTTGCAAGGAAGCTTTGTTAACAGATATTTTTTGTATACATGCCGGATTTGTGCTTTCTAAACCACATACACGATAAAATCCGTTTAATAATACGAAATTATCTGACAGGTCAAAAATTTTCATAAATCTTTTAAAGCTTCTAAATGTACACTCTCTAGACAAAAATATCAAATCCTTTTTGTATTGGTTTAGCTGATGATGTAATAGTGCGGAAGTATAGGATGTATTTTTTGTAAATTGATCTAAAGCAGATCCTTGTATCGCTGTCTTTCTAAATTTTGGTCTTATGTAAAGACGAGTACCTATTCTTTTAAATCCATTCCAAATTTCTTTTTGTTGTACGCCGGCAAACGCTTCTATCTCATTTTGATCTGATACCACTAGATGAAAATCAACGAATGACATTGGATCTAAATTAAGATAATTTTTTTTTAGTTTATCATTGCTATACCGTATTTCTTTTTGAAGCGAACCCCAATCACTTTTAAGTTCCTTTGTTATGTCATGCCATGAAATTATCACTTTATGTCGTCTTGTCCATCTAGAGAAAGCATAAATGTTATTCGAGGTTCGTTGCTCCAATTCATAACTGCATGTTTGAAACCGGTGTTTAAAAAGTACGCTTTTCCTTCTTCTAGATAAAAACTTTTAACCTCCTTTTTATACCAAAAAACATTTACACATGCTTTAGGAGCGATTACAGGGACTATGATTCTAGTAGCATAGCTTGGATCATAATCAATATGAGGAGGTATACTTGTGTTAGGGTCTAGCTTCACAAGTCTAACACGTGAAACCTTAGACTTAAACTGATTTAGTATTTTATCAATTCGTTCATCTATAAGGTCTGTTCTGTAGTCATAAAGATGTTCGTTAATAGAAGTGCCTGCTTTTGCTTTTTTTAGTCTATCTTTTACTTCATTGGATTTTGAACCCGTGTCGTCGATTTTGATATCTGTTGAAACATCTGGTCTCAATGTAGTTAGACTTATCTGGTGAAAATTTTCGTAAACATCTTTAACTAATTTTTCATGAACAGCACAAAGTGATTTATTTGTAGTTTTAACATCGGTAAACTGGTCATGTAAATCAGAGGTATATTGTTTAAGTTCTTGGGGATCTATTTTAACATGATCAAGCTCTTTAATCAGAGGCAGGTCATATTTTTTCAATTTGTCTGACATAATTATACCTTTTCTTTCTTTTCTAATAGACGAATGAAAAACCATCCGAGGTCCTTTTCCCAAGGACGTCTACCACCCATATTAGGATTGCCTGGGTTTGAATGATGGTTATTATGAAATCCTTCTCCGAAAACAAGATAACCCAGTATTACATTATTATGACTATCGTCCTTGCTTTCGGCGTTACGATAATGGCCTAGCTTACCCATAAACCCATAATCTAAATGGCAGAAGTAATTTACTAAGGAAGGCAAAAGCCATACAAGCGCAGAAGGCGCAAGGTAAAAAGTTACTGTAGCACTTATTCCGCCTAGTAATAAAAATACGGAAAGAAGTATAATGTGCCCTAAAAAATAATATCTATGTAAGAAAATTTGAAAAGGATTTAACCTTACATATTTTATCTTTCTTTCAGCGTAAAACATCGAAGTTAAAATTCCTAAAAATCCATATTTTTTTGGACAATGAGGATCCTTGTCAGTGTCTACATATCTATGATGTGCAATATGATTATTCGCCCATCCTGCAGGAGATCCTACTAAAAAGTAAGCGCCGATTAAACTTCCTAGGTAATAGTACCAATTCGGAGCATTCCATGTTCTATGAGCAATTAACCTATGATATGTCATAGTTCCTCCAAAACACGCGCCAATAAAATAAAGGAAAAATATTATTCCTAATTGAGACATGCTAAAAGTGAATATTGCATACACTAACGCCATATGGGCTAGGCTTTGAAATAAAAAAAGTGTTATTGGTCTGTTAATAACGTGCAGTAATTTTTGCATGGGAATCTCCTACTGGCAGATATTTATCATACAGTTTTAAGGTTCCGCCGCAATATGAAGATTGTATTTGTGTTTTGAGTAAATATTGGTATGTCTAGCATTACTAAGGATGATCTTATAAATAACCCGTGGGTGCAATGCCCAAATATAGCCGATGTAACCCATTTAGTTTCAAATCAAAAAGTTAAGAACTTTTATAGAGGAACTGGATTTCCTACAGCAAGATTGAGTAAGTTGGAAAAAAAATTTAGGTCTTGGATAAAAGAAATTGTAGATTTGAAAGAATTGCCCTACTGTTATTTTGTGAGCGGAGTCACAGACGCAATTAACCAATGGTGTATGGCAGAAAAAAGAGAATGGCAATATTTTTATGGAGATTACGAGTATCCTTCGGTCATTACCGGTAATGGCATAAAGGTAAAAGAGCCAAAGGATAACATGCTTCTATATGTATCAAATCCCTTTTGCGCCACAGGCGATTTTATAGATATCAGTCATTACAAATGTCCAGTAATTTTAGATTGTGCATATCTAGGAGCCACAGCCAAAAAAGAAATTATTTTACCAAAAAATATAGAACAGGTATGGTTTAGTTTTTCTAAAGGCTGGGGCTTAATTGGACAGAGATTAGGTTTGGTTTTTTCAAAGTATAAAGTGCCAAGTTTAGACATAATGAAAAATGTTGAGTGCTGGAATTTTAACGGTGTTGAACTATGTCACCTTATTATAGATAATTTTGATCCTGATTCTACTCATAAAATGCATTATGAAAAACAATTAGAAATATGTGGACAATGGAATTTCGAACCGAGTGATTGTTTTTTTATAGCAAAAACTAACGATCCGGAATACAAGATACGACAACGTATCCCTGGCATAGCAAGAATAGACCTTTCGCGGTTTTTTAACGAGGAGAAAGATAGTGATTAATATTCTAAGATCTACACAAGATGTAAAATCGATGGCCGATGAAGAACTAGCAGAACTAGCACAGACAGTGCAAAAAAATGGTGCTGCTGTATTATTTGAACAGAATTTAACAGAAAAAGATTATGTTGATTTCATTAAGAAGTTCGGAGAATGTGAAGCACCTGGATTTTTTATGAACATGGAAGATTATCCAGAAATTTTTAGAGTTACCAATGAAAAAGATGAAGAAGGAAACAAGATCGGCATGTTTGGTGGAGGAGAATTAGGCTGGCACAGCAACGGAAACAATAGACCTGTAATTGATAAGATTCTAGTTTCACTTTTATGCATACAAGGTGATCCGAATACTACACTTAGTATATGCAATACTGTGTTGCCTTTTTATGATCTATCTCTAGATGAACAAGAATATTGGAAGACAATTAATATAAGATTAAAGTTTGAAAACAACACTATGTATCACTTAGATGAAGGTGATCCTGAACTTGAATTTATGAGTACATTTAACGGCAGTATTCGTCCTTTAGTAAATCAACATCCTGTAACAGGCGAATATTATTTTTATTTTCCATATCATTCTATTAAAAAAGCGTGGCAAGGTAAAAAACAGATAGATCATGAAGATATGATAGAGAAGTTAAAAAAGATTATATTTAAAAGTAAATATCAGTATCATCATGTGTTTCACCAAGGAGATTTAGTCCTAATGGATCAGTTTTCTTCACTGCATCGAAGAACTCCTGTTCAAGGACCTAGGCTCCTTTATAGAACAGCGAGTGATTACAAAAATATCACACCTTATGACTAATAAACATTTAATAATGCCGCAAAAACAACCTAGTTGGTGTTATAAAAAAGCGGACGTATATAATTTACAAAATGTTCAGGAAGAGTTACGAACTGTTTTACCTAGATATGACAACGGAAGCATCAGTTTTTCTATAATATGGAAAAAACAAATTCAGAAAAGTTTACCACTTACTACAAAAATGCTGTCTGACATGAATATTATAGAAAGATGGTCTCATGTAATCTTAGTGAAAATGCAAGACGACAAATGGACTCCTCATATAGATTGGCATGACTGGAGAGAACAATGTTTTTCTTTAAATATTCCATTGCAGAATGTAGGAGGAACTTTTACGGCGTTTTATAGGGCAAAAATTATAGAAAAAAGGCCGGAAAAATCCGAACATAGAAAAGGTACCGGAGAAACTCATAGGATGGTAGATCCAAAAACAGCAGAGGAAATATGCAGAGTTGACGCCGATCAGCCTTTATGGATTAATACAAGTATTCCTCATACTCCTATAGTTGATCATGATAAACTAAGAATAAACGCCTGTTTTCGTTTTAACCCTGAACTTCATGATTTTTTTGAAGACGGTACCATTCCGTAACCTCATCTAAATTGACTATTAACGATTCTTTTTTAATATTATCACCATACAATTTATAGATAGGTCGGAAAAATTTAGTATTTTTTTTCCACTTAAGGGCGGTTCTAGATTCTATAATTTTTTTTGGATTTTCTATGAAATCCTCATAAAAGATATGAGAGTAATTTTTTTTCCTGGTTTTTAATATTTCTTTCTTTTCTTTCCATAAATTTTCAAGGTAAAAAAAGTCGTATACAGTTTGTTTTTCTACTCTAACTGAAGGTGTGTCTATTTTAGTTTTTTTTATCCGATTAAAGTTAAATGTAGTGCATGCTAATACAAACGAAATAAATCGTTCCCATTCGTTCTTCCTTTCACATATAATAACGTCGTATTTTTGTATTATCATATCTAACACAGACTGATATAGATGCTGAGGAAGGCATTTTATAGTATATCTATAATTATATTTTTCTAAAAGGAAAAGTCTTCTCTCTATTTCTTTTTCTTTATTACTAAAACTTCCTTTGTTTTGATATAGGCTATCGCCGTTATCATAAACATAAAAATTAGATAGATAGGTTTGAAAAAACTCATCACCTAAATTAGAGTCATAATCAGACGAAAGATCTTTTATTGCCCTATAAAGAAGAGTTGTTCCGGATCGCATCGGACCGATTATTGCGTACATGATATATTTATATTCCAGAAGTATTTTACCTGATAAATATGTTTTTGGAGAATCTGATGCAGCAAGTTTGGTTTCGAGAATTCGATTTGAATTATTCATTAGACAAATTACTGGTTTTTGCTAGGCAAGTAATGCTGTCAGGCCCCAGTTCGCCTGTAGGAGCTAGAGTTTCAAAAAAACAAGTATGGTGGCCTGGTTCTGCTCCTGAAAACTTTTGGAGACGATGTGAAGAAATTGCTCCATTAAGGAGTTACTTTAATGATTTTGGCCCCAGGTTTGTGTCAATTTGGGAATACCCTGAATATGATACTCTTGCCCCGCACATCGACGATCCGGGCAAAGGAATTACAAGTTTAATCATTCCTTTAATAGGAAGATTTAGAACTGATAGATACAAAAGCATTAACGATTTGACAATTGATGTAACAGCAGAGTCTTTAAATCGAAGAGAGGCTACACAAGAACAATATGAGCAGGTTGGAAAAGAAATAGCAACCGATCCTTTTGATAGTCACGAGTACGGTCCTGGAAAGATTTTTTTATTAAATAATTCTGTATATTTTCACGGTGGGGAGCCCATAGACAACTATAGACTATGCATGCAGATCTATGTTTCTCCCGAATATGATCTAAATAAACTATTTAAAATATGAAAAAAGATTATAAAATTAAAATAGAAAATTACAACGACAAAGAGTTGTATATTAGAAACGGGATACCTTGGCCAAGAATTCCTGAAAAAGAAGAAGATCGTCCGAAAGAAGTACCTTTGGAAGAAGTTTATCCCCTTTATGCAATGGACTTCCTTGATACAGAAGAAGCAAAACCTATTTTTGAATCTCAAGCTAATTTAGTGATCAAACATGGAATAAAAGGAATTATTGATGTAGGATGCAGGATAGGTAGAATAAATGATATCCTTTTAGAAAAAGGTTATTGTGAATACGAATACATGGGATTTGACACAAGTCCAGAACCTATAGAATATGCTCAAGAGTTGTGGAAGTATAGCAAAAATATTGAATATCGCGTAGCGAGTTTTGACAACTTTGAAAAAATTGGAGTAAATTTCCCCGTTGATTGTGTAATATGGTCAGGGGTATTACTCTACAGACCAAATCAACATGCTGAATTATTTAAAAAATTGACTGTTGACTTTTATAATGCATCTCATGCTATTATACAAGAGCCATGTGCAATTCAAGATAACGGAAAATATCCCGACGGTATGGAATTAAAAACTATTGATAATGAGTTAGACTTTTATAAAAGTAATTTTAAAAGTTATGCTGAAGAAGAATTAGATTTGAATTTATTCCTTGGCCGGAGAAAAATTTGTCATATCTTACTATAGTTATTGCCATTTAGTATTCCATTCATTATATTTCTTTTGCCAAGTGTTTGCTGTTTTGTCATTATAATTTAAATAATGATTAATTTTCTCACCAGATTTCTGTAAAAATTTTACATTATTAGGAAGAATGTTATTCCAACAATCATAGAAGCATTCTGAATACACAACGTTTCCGCCTAGTTTGTTAATAATTTGTATTGTAGTTGGAAAATGTCTATCACCGGCTTCTGCAAAAGATGGAGTAAACGTTAGCAGAATAACTGGCTTATTAGAAAAAGGATAATTTTTTCCTAATTTTGCATTAAATTGCGTAGATACTACCATCCAGTCTAACAGATTTTTGAAACCAGCTGACATAAAACCAGTCATTTCGGGAACTGCAAAAATAAATGTGTCATATTTGTGCATTTCTTCAAGTAACAAAGAAATATCTCTCGGGACCCCGGCATCTAATCTATTTGTGTTTATAACTGGAATATCATAGTCGGAAAGATTTTTTATTAAACTAAAATTACAAATTTCTGACAGAAGGTTTAATCCTCTATAGTTTAACGAATTACAACTATGTGAGGCAGATAAAGCAAATGATTTCATTTGTTTATGCAGAAGATCCGTCGTCTAAATTTATCCAAGCACCGTTTTGATAACCTTGGAATTTATTCGCAGTAAGATTGTATATCACCATACCATTTACGCCATCTGGCCTGTCAGTATCAGTGTATGACCCGAATTGTATAAAACCTCCTGATGTAATTGTGTTATTAATTCCATCTATAATAATATTAGAATCATCACCTACTAGTGTGCCTTTAACCGAATCTGCTTCTAAACTACCTTTTATGATCGCAGATCCGTTTACATCTAGAGTAGCTTGAGGGTTAGATTCTCCAATACCTAATTTCGATTCATAAAAAGTGACTCTGTTACGCGCATCTTGTAATCCAGCACTATTAGGAGCAGCAGCAAATGTGATAAAATAATGGCCGGCATTTACAAAAGCAGTTGTTTCTAAACCGTTTATGTCGTTCCTTTCGAAATCAATGTTTCCATATGTTACAAAAGGAGTATTTAAAAGATCGCCAGACGACTGTCTTGATTGCCTAACTCTACTTCCGAAAACATTTTGATCATTGGTTTCTGTAAGCACTGTTAATTCTGATGCAATATCGCTTAATCCTTGGACTAAAAGATTATTACCAGGCATGTTTAAAACATCTGTAAAAATAATTCCTGATCGGGAATCAAAAACTAAAGTGCTGTCTGGCAAAAATATATCTCCTGTAAAACTGTCGGCAACAACACTTGCTAATTGAGCATTTCCTAAACTATCTATTAATACTGTAGAATTTTCACCTATCACTTCACCATTTAGATCTCCTGTAAAACTGTCGGCAACAATACTTGATAATTCAGCATTTCCTACACTGTCTATTAATACTGTAGAATTTTCACCTATCACTTCACCATTTAGATTTCCATAGATTTCGCTAAAATAACCGCTTTTCCACCTATATTGAACCGTTCCTAAGTCGTATTCTCTATCTGCATCGGGTATCAAACTAGATCCTATAACACCACCTACGATGAGGTTATCTTCTGCACCGTCGCCTAGGTTAATACTTCCGGTAGCGGTAATTGTACCGTCTATGTTGATATTACCTGTGCCAACAATGCTGTTGTTGTTCAAGTCTAGATTACCACTCAAACTAGGTGAATCGTCGTCAAACAAAGAAGCAGAAACTAACAGTCCGCCTTGAGTAGTCCCGTTTCCTACATATACCTTTCCGGTGTCGGTGACAAAAA
>Ga0209937_1000451_pt1 | contig 13150 bp, 10 predicted proteins | sample SalPon1_B_H2O_MG_FD_185699 | JGI IMG/M metagenome (GOLD analysis project Ga0209937, IMG submission 185699) | Salt pond water microbial communities from South San Francisco under conditions of wetland restoration - Salt Pond MetaG R1_B_H2O_MG... | ecosystem: Environmental > Aquatic > Non-marine... | reverse complement strand
TATCGGAACCGTCCCCGTCGGACGCGTCGAGACGGGTATGCTCCGGACCGGTGACAACGTCTCGTTCCAGCCCTCCGATGTGGGCGGCGAGGTGAAGACGGTCGAGATGCACCACGAGGAGGTCCCAGAGGCCGGCCCCGGTGACAACGTCGGGTTCAATGTCCGTGGCCTCGGCAAAGACGACATCCGCCGTGGCGACGTCTGTGGCCCGGCCGACGACCCGCCGAGCGTCGCAGAGACGTTCCAGGCGCAGATCGTCGTCATGCAGCACCCCAGCGTGATCACCGCCGGGTACACCCCGGTGTTCCACGCGCACACGGCACAGGTCGCGTGTACGATCGAGTCGATCGACCAGAAGATCGACCCGGCCTCCGGAGAGGTCGCCGAGGAGAACCCGGACTTCATCAAGTCCGGCGATGCCGCGGTCGTCACCGTTCGCCCGCAGAAGCCGCTCAGCATCGAACCGTCCGGCGACATTCCGGAGCTCGGCAGCTTCGCCATCCGCGACATGGGTCAGACCATCGCGGCCGGGAAAGTGCTCTCCGTCGACGAGCGATAATCGATGCAGCAGGCACGCGTCCGCCTCGCCGGTACCAGCCCCGAGGACCTCGACGACATCTGCGACGACGTCCGCGAGATCGCCGACTCGACCGGCGTCGCGCTGGCGGGTCCGATCCCGCTGCCGACGAAGACGCTCGAGATCCCATCGCGTAAGTCTCCGGACGGTGAGGGGACGGCGACGTGGGAGCACTGGGAAATGCGCGTTCACAAGCGGCTGATCGACATCGACGCGGACGAGCGCGCGCTCCGACAGCTCATGCGCGTCCAGGTGCCGAACGACGTCAGCATCGAGATCGTTCTCGAAGACTAAGCGCTGAGGCGCATTCGCGCCACGCTCTCGTTTTCGTCCGTCACCGTACGTCGAGCACCCGCGCTCGCCCCGCGAGCAGCCCACACAATGCACCCGTCGCGTGTGCGACGAGCGCCACGCCGGGCGCTGCGGTGAGGAGGGTACCGAGCACTGCGACACCGATGAAGAGTCTCAACTGCGTCCGCGGTGAGAGCCGGCCCACAGCCGTGTCGGCGACCTTGTTGCCGGTCAGCGCGTAGCCGCCGAGTGCGAACACCGCGCCACTCAGTCCGAGCACCGCCGCGCCAGGGCCGATCACGCCACTCGCGACCACCTGTCCAACACCGGCGAGCCCGCCGGTCGCGACGACAAACGCGTGGAATCGGAGGCGGGTCGTCCGTCGCTCAACGAGTGGACCAACGAGTCCAAGCGCGAGCGCGTTTGCGAGCAGGTGACCGACGGAGGCGTGCGCGTACACGCTCGTCACGAGTGTCCACGGAGCGACGTCAAACGGCGCCGATAGTGCGAAGAGGCGGCCGAGACCGACGACGCCAGCTGCCGTCTGTGCGAGCCCGACCAAGCAGGCGAGCCCGAGCGTCTCAACTGTGGCGCGCATGACTGTACAGACGTGATTCTTTCACTTATAGTACCGTCTGTAACTGGGTTCACGAATCGATTCGGTATGTAGATTACAGCGGTGTTGACACAATACGACAGCAAAATCGATTAGCAAGGCCGTGTAAACGCTGTCATCCCAGTACCGTGTGAGTCGGCTCGCAGGCCGGACCGGTGGGCCGGTCGCGACCGCCACGCTTATATTATTTAGGCCGACCTAAAATAATCAATGAGCTGCGAAGCGGCACCCCGGACCGGGAGGCGCCAGCAATGAGCGGCTGGACGAGATTTCGGGCGTCGGTCACGGACGGTCGGCTCGCCGTCGTGGGGACGCTCGTGCTCCTCGTTGGCGGGGGCGTCATCGCTGTCCGGACGCTTGATGTCGGGCGTGCGGTCGACGCGGTCGTCCGTGCGGACCGATGGCTGCTCATGCTCGCGATTGGCCTCTATGCGGCGTCGTGGCCGCTTCGCGGTCGTCGCTTCGGTGACGTGCTCGCTGCGATGGGCGAGCGACACGGGTCAGGGTACCTCACCGCGCTCGTCTTTATAAGCCAGACCGCGAACCTTGCAGTGCCCGCTCGGGCCGGGGACGGTCTCCGCGCGTACCTGCTCAAGCGCCACCGCGAGGTCAGATACGCAACCGGCGGCGCGGCGCTGGCCGTAGAGCGGGTCTTCGACCTGCTCGCGCTCGGGGTACTCGGCGGCATCGGTCTCGTGGTGCTCGTCGCTGGCGGCCGATCATCTCTGGTGGTCGGCGCCCGCAGCACGCTCGTGGTTGCGGGTGGACTCGGTGTCGGGGCCGTACTGTTAGCGGGGGTAACGATGGTGCTCGCCCAGGCGGACCGTCGGTACGCGCCGGCGATTCGCGCGTGGGTCACTCGGGTGGGCCTCTCGTCAACCACCGGTATCTCACGGATCGTTACGGGTGCGCTTCGGTTCGGGGAGGGAGTTCGTGACGTCGCGTCGCGTCCGCGCCGGGTCGTGGCCGTCGGCGGCTCGAGTGTCACGATCTGGGCACTCGATGTTGCGACTGCGGTGGCCGTGCTCGCTGCACTCGTCGGGGTGACCGGCAGTGGCCTCACGCCGGTGCTGCTCGCTGCAGCCGGCACGCTCGCGGTAAGCGCCGGTAACCTTGCGAAAGTCCTCCCGCTCTCACAGGGCGGTGTCGGACTCTACGAGGCGGCATTTGCGGGGATCATCGCGGCTGTGACGCCCATTCCGCTCGCGGTAGCGGTCGCTGCTGCGGTCGTCGACCACGCGCTGAAAAACGCCGTCACCCTCGTCGGTGGCGGGGTTGCTGCGACGGGGCTTAACGTCTCGCTCTCATCACCGCGTGAGGAACCGGTCGACCGATCGTCAAAGTTTTAGGCTGACCTAAAAAATAGTGTGACAATGGTCACCCAACTCACCGACCCGACCGACCGAGACATCTGCGTGATCGTGCCGACGATCCGCGAGTACGACTGCGTTCGCGCGTACGTCGAGAACGCCCGCGCTCACGACTTTGACGTCTCTCGGCTCCACTTTGTGCTCGTGACCGAGGACTTCTGTGAGACCGAGGCGATGGCCGACATGCTGGCGGACCTCGACGTCGCCGGCGAGGTGTTCGATGGGACCCGCCGTGAGGCGTGGTACGACCGTCACGGCGTCGCGGCGTACGGTGACCTGATTCCGGCTGCCAGCCACGCCGAGACCAGCTTCGGGCTGTTGTACATGTGGGCCGACCCGACGTTCGAATACGGCGTGTTCATCGACGATGACACGCTGCCACACGCGGACGCCGACTACTTCGGTCGACACCTCGCGAACCTCGCGTTCGCCGGCGACGTCGAGCGCGTTCGCTCTGATACCCAGTGGGTGAACGTGCTCTACCAGCGCGCCGACGAACACGGCCTCTACCCGCGCGGGTATCCGTACGCTGCGATGGACGAGACGGTCGAAATCGACACCGCCACACTCGGAGAAGGAAGCATCGTCGCCTCACAGGGGTTGTGGACGAACGTCCCCGACCTCGATGCTGTCCGGATTCTGATGGACGGCGACCTCGAGGGACAGGCGCAAACTCGGACGACGGCGGCCGACTTCGAGCGCGACTTTGTCGCCGCCCGCGGGCACTACCTCACGGTGTGTTCGATGAACCTCGCGTTCCGCCGCGAGGTCGTCCCCGCGTTCTACCAGCTGCCGATGGACGACAACGAGTGGGAGGTGGGCCGGTTCGACGACATCTGGAGCGGAGTGTTCTTGAAACGCGCCTGTGACCTACTCGGCACCCAGATCTACTCCGGAGGCCCGCTTTGTGAACACAACAAGGCCCCGCGGTCAACGTTCGACGACCTCCACAACGAGGTCGCCGGCCTCGAGTTGAACGAACACCTCTGGGAGCTCGTTGACGACGTGGAGCCTGCAGACATCGACAGCGACGTCGCGGGCCGCGCCGAGACGGGCGGTCACCCAGACGCCACCGACTACGCTGCGGTCTACGCGGCGATGGCCGACCGGCTCGCCGACGGCACGTTCGAGTCGTACCGAAACGGCGCGTTCTTGCGGTACGTCGGTGAACACATGCGCGAGTGGCTCGACTGTCTCGACACGATTCGCCGGACGCCAGCGGTCGCAGACGACTGAACCGACACGACTAAGTTATTTTAGGCTACCCTAAAAATATGAGCCATCACGACACAGACGGACACGACGCTGCTCGACGACGGTTCCTCGCGGCCACGGGGGCGCTCGGCGTCGCTGGACTCGCCGGGTGTGCCGGCGAGAGCGAAGACACCGACGAGGCGACGACGTCGTCGATCGGCCAGATCGGCTCGGGCCGTGCCGGCCGCGATGCCCCTGGCGGCACGCCGATAGCCGAGATGCCTGACCTTTCGGGCGAGCTCACGGTGTACTCCGGTCGCGGGGAGTTCCTCGTTGGCGAACTCGTCGAGTACATCGACGACCAGTACGACGACTTTTCGTTGACCGTTCGGTACGCCGGCTCGACCGACCTGGTAAACCAGATCGTCAACGAGAGCGACGGATCGCCCGCGGACGTGTTCTACTCGGTCAACGCTGGGGCGCTTGGCGCACTCGCCGACGCTGGGCGCGCGCGCTCGCTCCCATCGTCGCTTACCGACCTGGTTCGCGGCGAGTTCCACACCGACCGGTGGATCGGCACCTCCGGCCGCGCCCGAACGGTTCCGTACAACACCGAGGCGCTCGGTGAGAGCGACATCCCGACGGACGTGATGGCATTCCCGACCGAGTTCGATGGCGACCTCGGCTGGGCACCGTCGTACGGCTCCTGTCAGGCGTTCGTTACTGCTATGCGGCTCATTGAGGGTGAAGATGCCACCCGCGAGTGGGTCGAGTCGGTTGTCGACGGCGGGATCACCGCGTATGCAGACGAGTTCGCGGCGTGTCAGGCGGTCGCCGACGGCGAGATAGACGCGGCGTTTGCGAACCACTATTACATCCAGCGCGTCCTCGACGGTTCGCCCGACGCCTCGCTCGCGGCCGCGTTCACCCGCGGTGACGCCGGTGCGATGTTCAACGTCGCTGGCGCAGCTGTCGTCGACACCGCGACCGACGCGACGCTCGCGGAGAACTTCGTGCGCCACCTGCTCTCGGCCGAGGCACAAGACTACTTCGCGCGGACCACCTTCGAGTACCCGCTGATCCCGGACGTCGAGCCGATCGGCGACCTCCCGACTATCGACGAGCTCGACGTCCCTGACGTCGACCTCGCCGCGCTCTCGGACCTCGAGCCCACGATCGATCTCATGCGTGACGCCGGCGCCGAGGTGTAGCGGCAGCCACCGCGTCCCGTCGTGTCACCGCCTCTCAACCGCCATCGCATCAGCCGGGTCGTGAGCCGCTGCTGCACGCGGCTCGCCGCGACCGATCAGGTCACGCTTGCGGCCGCGGCCGTCTCACTGCTCACCGCGACGACCACCTTCGTCGTCGCGTCTACGGTCTTTACACATCACTCCGTCAACCACGACGAGGCAGTGTACCTCACACAGGCCGCGATGCTGCTCTCGGGACGCCTAGAGCTCGTTGCCGGCGGGCTCACCGAGGCGTTCCGCCCGTGGTTCTTCGTGCAGGATGGCGGCCGCCTCTACCCGAAATACACCCCGGTGCCGGCGGCGATGTACGCGATCTCGATGGCGCTTGTTGGCGAGCCACGCGTCACCCTCGCTGTCGTCGCGGGCGCCAACACGGCGCTCGTCTACGTGCTCGGCGGGCTCGTATTCGACCGGCGTGTCGGGCTGGTGGCCGCGATCCTGTTTGCAGCCTCACCGCTCGCGCTCGTGACGGGCGCGACGTTCCTCCCGTACGCGCCAACGACGGCCCTGAACCTCACCTTCGCGGTCGCGTACCTCCGCGGCGTCCGCGACGGGTCACGCTGGATGGCTGGAATCGCCGGCGTCGCGATCGGACTCGCCTTCTTTGCGCGCCCGTACACCGCGGTGTTGTTTGCGACCCCGTTCATCCTCCACGCACTCGTTCGAGTCGCCTCGGTGCTTCGCGAACGCGGGATCCGTCCCCTTCCGGGTCCCGTTCGACGGCACGGTCTCACAGCGCTCTTCGGCATGCTTTTTATTGGTATTACGCTCGCGTACAACCTTCGGCTGACCGGGTCCCCGCTGACGTTTCCTTACCAGGCGTTCGCGCCGATGGACGGCCCAGGGTTCGGTGAGCGACAGATCCTCGGGCACCGCGAGACGTACACGCCGGCACTTGCGCTTCGCTCGAATGCCTACGGCGTGTGGTTTCTTTTCACCCGCTGGGTCGCCGCCGGGCCGCTTGGGACCTTCCTCGCGGTCGTCGGTGGCGGGCTGGCGGTCCGTCGGTGGGTCGATTATGGATTGCCGGCCGGCGACACAGAACGTATCGGCGGTCTCCTACTCGCGGGGGTCGCCGGCTCGGTCGTCGTCGGCAACGGGTTCTTTTGGGGTACCCACAACCTCCTTGCGACGCTTTCGGACCCGACTGACGGCCTCGTCGCCTCGCTCGGGCCGTTCTATCACTTCGACCTGCTCGTTCCGTTCGCCGTCTTCGGCGGGGTCGCCGTCGTGGCCGGCTGGGAGGCGCGCGACGCGGCCGGGCGTCGACTCAGCGCGGTGGTCTCGCCGCGGCGTGCTCGCGCCGTCGTCTCGGTCGGACTCGCGGTCGCGGTGCTCGTCGGAGTCGTCGCCGGAGCCGCGGTCGTCTCGACCCCCCTCGAGCGGAATGCGGCTCAGACGGCGAAGTACGAGGCGGCCTACGAGCCGTTCGCGTCGACCGACCTCTCGGACGCGCTCGTATTTTTGCCGACCCCGTACGGCTCCTGGCAGCACCACCCGTTCCAGTCGCTGCGAAACGAGCCCGACCTTGCGGGCGACGTGGTGTACGCGCTCGATCGAGGACCCGAAGGCGACTTGGCCGTGCTCGCGGCGTACCCGAACCGGACCGCGTACCGGTACACCTACCGCGGCGAGTGGGTCCCCGACCCGACCCGACACGTCGAGCCGACACTCGAACCGCTCGCGGTCCGCACGGGCGACCGACTCGAAGCGAGCACGACCGTCGGGGTTCCCGGCCGCGTCGACCGCGCCCGCGTTCGGCTCGAAACCGCCGACGGCGACGACACGATGCGTTATACGGTGTCCTCACCGAATGAGACGGTCGCGGTCGGCTGGGCGCTCGACGGCGACACGGCTCGGCTACTCGACGACCCGACCGCGATGGGGGTGACCAACTCGCCGTCTGGGTCCGTCTCGCTCGACGAGACGGACCTCCTCGTGGTGACGGTAACGCTCGTCCAGCCGGACGGCTCGACGCTGACGTACAGACAGGAGGCGACGGTCCGCACCGACGGCGACCGCGTTTCGGTCGTCTGGCCGCCGGAGCGATCGGTGTGTCGGCTCGTCACCGACTGCGGGACTGAGGGAACGTACCTACCGGACGACCCAGCTGCACACCCGCCGTGGGTCGTCTTTGAGACGCGAATCACCGCTGAGGACGTCTGAGACGAGAATATCCATCGGCCGGCCGACCGCTCACCGGAGCCGCTCTTCGAGACAGACCTGCAGGATCGACGTTGCGATTGCGGCGCCGCCTTCGATCGGGTCGAGTTTCGTCTCGCCAAGCCGCTCTGCGTACGCGATTGGCCGCTCATGGACGTCGTAGCCGCGCATCAGCGGCCGGATGAGCAGCTCCGCTGAGAGACCGGTGTTCTCGGTCCACTCGATCGATTCGACCACCTCGCGGCGGTACGCGCGCATCCCGGTGGTGGTGTCGTGGACGCGCTCACCCATCAGGAGTGACGCGACCGCGGCAAACGCGTGGTTTCCGAGCCGGTTGAACGCCGGCATCGTCTCCGCGCCGTGGTAGAGCCGGTCACCACTGACGACGTCGGCGCCCTCGTTGATCGCCTCGAGGAACGCGGGGAGCGCCTCCATCGGGTAGGTGTCGTCGCAGTCGGTGGTGACGACCACCGGTCGGTCGGGCGTGAGGATCGCCTCGCGGACGGCGACGCCGTATCCCTGTGGCTCCTGCTCAACTACGCGTGCGCCGTGCTCGCGGGCTATCTCGGGGGTTCGGTCCGACGAGCCGTCGACACAGACGACCTCGGCGCGCCCGTCGGTGACCGCATCGATGTCCGCGAGGACGGTCGCTATCGCCGCCTCCTCGTTATAGGTGCCCATCACGACGCTCACGTCGTCGAAGGTGTAGTCGTCGTCGACGGTCGGGGTCGTTGCCTCGGGTGCCGTGTCTACGCCAGTTGCGTCCGCGGTCGTCATGTCGCCTGTCGCGTCTGTGGTCGTCGCGTCCGTGATCGACGAGTCCGTGGTCGTCGTCGGCGTCTCGTCGTCCGTCGTGCCATCCGTGGCGGGTGCATCACTCATATCGCGGGAGTTGCGCCGCACCCACTTGAGCTTTTAGGTCGACCTAAAATAGTATCAGAGAGACGACTTGACGTGGTCGGCAACGCGGAGGGCGAGCGCGGCGATCGTCAGCGTGGGATTCATCGCGCCGCCGGTCGGGAAGACGCTACTCGAGGCGATCCAGCAGTTGTCGAGGTCGTGGGTGCGACAGTCGGCGTCGACGACGCCCGCTGCGGGATCCGCGCTCATCCGTGTCGTTCCCATGTGGTGGTACGCGGGGCCGGTCGCGTCGGGGCCGGCGACCCACTCGATTTCCGCGCCGAGCTCCTCGAGGATCGCACGCTGTATCTCGTTTGCCCGGGCTATCGTCCGCAGCGCCCGGTCGCCGACCCGCCAGTGAACGTCCGGAACCGGGTTGCCGCGGTCGTCGGTCCGATCCGGATGGAGTCGAATCCGGCTGTCTGCCTGTGGGAGCTGTTCGACGAGCCCGCCGACGGCGACGTGGCCGCCGTATTCCGTTCGGAGTCGCTCGAGTAAGGCGTCACCCCAGTCGTCGCCCGTCAGCGCCATGCCGACCGGCGTGGGGCCGGCGTAGTTGAAGAACTCCAGTTTGAACGGGGCGAACCGCTCGTCGGCCTCGTCGTAGAACTGGTCACACCCGCTCGTGTAAAAGCCGACGTGGTGTTGTCTCGTCGGTTCCTCGAGCACCCCACCCACGCCCGCGAAGAGGTGGTCAGTGAAGAACGCACCCACGTGCCCACTGCTGTTCGCGAGGCCGTCCGGGTACGCCGCAGACTCAGACAGCAGCAGCAGCCTGGGCGTCTCGACCCCACCGCCGGCGAGGACGAAGGTGTCGGCCACCTGCCGATGGGTTTCGCCGTCTGGCGTCGTGTACACCGCGGCGGTGACGCGGTCGGCCTCGTGGTCGAGTCGCTCGACTGCCGCCCGGTCGATCACTGTCGCCCCTGCCGCTTCGGCCCGCTCGATGTGGACGGTCGCGTCGTACTTCGCCCCGCTCGGACACACCGGTTGACACGTCCCGTAGCCGACGCAAGGCGAGCGATCCCCGTACGGTTCGGAGTTGCGCGCGTTCGGGACCGAGTGCATGTCGAGTCCGAGCGACGCACACGCCTCCGCGAACAACGAGTCGCTGTAGGAGGGTTCAAACGCCGGCATCGGGTGCGGCGCCTCTCGCGGAGGCGCGTACGGGTTGTCCGACGCGCCGGCGACGCCGAGTTCACGCTCTGCCTCCCGATAGTACGGCTGGAGGTCGGCGTACGTGATCGGCCAGTCCGGGCCGACACCGCGGGTCGTCCCCGAGGCAAAGTCGTCTTCGTGTAGCCGCATCACCATCCCCTGCCAGTGAAGCGTGGAGCCGCCGACCCCTTTCACTCGCGCGTGGTTCAGCGGATAAAAGCGCTCGCCGGAGTTCGTATGTGCGTCTCGGTCGCCGCCGACGTCCCACACGTCCGGTCGGTCGTACGCCGGGCGGAGTGCGCGCTCCTGGCGGTCGATCCGGCTCGATGGGTCGAATCGAGGACCCGCTTCCAACACCACTACCTCGTGATCGTCGGCGAGCCGGTCTGCGACGAGTGCGCCCGCCGGCCCCGCTCCCACCACACAGATGTCGGCCCCGGAGATGGGTGTGCGGTCGCGGTCGGTGCCGTCGGGCGCGTCCGCCTGTATCGTCCGGGCCGTCCGCTTGTGGCTCACTGCGGCCCTCGCGCGTAGCTTGTGATCCCCCCGGGGTGGCCCCGCGGGTTCTCGAGGCCAACCAGCTCGCCCCCAGTCGGCGACGCGTACAGCGCGAGCAGGAGGTCGTTCACCACGTAGTACCGCACGCGCTCGGCGGTCGTGCCGTCCGGGTCCTCTTCGGCGGTGTCGGCGCCGACTTCACGCAGGAGGGCGTCGCGGTCCGCAGCTGGAAGCGCCGCAACCGAGTTCCCGTACCACGCCTCCGCCAACTCCTCCAGTTCGGCAACTGTCTGCCGCAGCGCGAGGGCGTGGTCGCTGCCGTCGAGCCGCCCGTCCAGATAGCGCTCGAGAAATGTGTCGACCCCGGTGAGCTCGTCAGGGTACACGACCGCCGCGATCGCCTCCATCGTGGCCCGAACCCTCTCGGTGTCAGCGCGGTCGTCTCCGCCGGCTGTCGACTCGTCCGTTATCTCGCCGCCTCTCGCGCTGTCGGCTCCCCCGCCAGCGCGATCGACCGCCCGCTCCCCGGCGAGGACCGCGGCGCCGGTCGCTCCGACGGCCGCCAGCGCGGCCACGGCGTCGCGTCTCGTCAGCTCCATGCTCTAGTTTAGGCTCACCTAAATACTTGTACCCATCGGAGTCGGCGGGGTGTGGATCGGAACGCCTAATCCCCGACCCGCCCTCACCTCTCGGTAGACCTGTCATCGACTATGGGAACGAGAGATCAGATCACCGCGCGCCTCTTCGGTGATGAACGGCCGCCGCCGGGACTGACACTGCTCTCTGCGGCGATCGCGGCGACGCTCGCCATCCCGGTCGTCTGGCTCGTGTTCGAGGCCATTACCGTTGAGCCGTCTCGGGCCCAGGAGCTGCTTTTCAGCCGAGGAACCGTCGAGGTCGTGGTCAACAGCCTGCTGTTGATGGCCGGCGTCACCGGGGCGTCGATTCTGCTCGGCGTCCCATTAGCGTACCTCATTGTCCGCACTGACCTCCCGTTCCGCCGATTCTGGGCGATTGCGGTCTCGCTACCGCTGGTCATTCCCAGTTATGTCGGGGCGTTCGCGTTCGTCTCCGCGTTTGGACCCCGCGGTGAGTTCCACGACGTGCTCGCCCCGCTCGGTGTCGACCGGCTCCCGGACGTGTACGGACTTCCCGGGGCGGTGTTCGTGATTACGTTGTACACCTACCCGTACGTCTTTTTGACCACCCGGGCGGCGTTGCGGTCGTTCGACACGACGCTCATTGAGGCGGCTCGCACGCTCAACCACGGTCGGATCGCCGCCTTCCGGCGGGTGACACTGCCGGTGATCCGACCGGCCGTCGCCGCCGGCGCCCTCCTCACCGCGCTGTATGCGGTCTCCGACTTCGGCACCCCGGCGATCATGCGACTGCCCGTCTTCACCCGACAGATCTACGTCGAGTACAACGCGTTCGGCCGCGACTACGCCGCGCTGCTCTCGTTACAGCTGCTCGCGGTAGTACTGCTCGTGCTTGCGTTAGAGTGGCTCGTCCGCACCGACCGGACCGCCGCCGGCGACGACGCCGGCCAGACCGACGAGCGAGTCCGACTCGGTCGCTGGCGATGGGTGGCGATGCTGGTGCCGGCAACCGTCGTCGGCTTCGCGCTCGCGGTCCCGCTGTGGATTCTCTCACTGTGGCTCGTTCGCGCGGAGGCCGGCCGTCGCCCCTCGATGGCGTTCGAGTGGGTCCAAGTGCTCAACTCGGTGTCCGTCGCGGCTGCGGCCGCCGTCGTCGCCGCGCTCGCTGCGATCCCCATCGCTTACTTCGCTGCGACCTCTGATTCCCCGCTCTCGACGCTCTTCGAGCGCGTGACGTACGTTGGGTTCGCGGTTCCCGGTATCGTGTTGGCGCTCGCACTCGTTTCGTTCGGTACCGGGTACCTCCCCTGGATCTACCAGACGCTCCCGCTTTTGGTGTTCGCGTACGTCGTTCGGTTTCTCCCACAGGCGGTTGGCTCCTCTCGGGCGTCGATCCTCGGGGTTGACCCGCGGCTCGTCGAAGCGAGTCGCGCGCTCGGTGAGTCGTCACTCGGCTCGTTCCGGCGGGTGACGTTCCCGCTCACTCGATCGGGTATCATCGCCGGTGCCGCCCTCGTCTTCTTGACGACGATGAAAGAGCTCCCGGTTACGCTCGTCCTCCGCCCGTCCGGCTTTGAGACGATCGTCACACAGATCTGGCGCGCCCAAGAAACTGCACTCTACCAGTACGCCGTCGTCCCGACGCTGTTGTTGCTCGTCATCTCCGGGCTCTCGATGGTCGTCATCCTCGCCGGCGAGAGCGCCGAAGGCGGCGGGCTGTGAGCTATTGGTTGCTGACTTTCCACACGTACTTACCGTCCTCTCCCGAAGAACAAGTATGTTCGATGACACACACGTGCTCGTCACCGGGGGTGCCGGGCTCGTCGGGAGCCACCTAACCGCTCGCCTGCTCGCCGACGGCGCGACCGTCCGGGTCGTAGACGACTGCTCGAAGGGCGACCCCGCCCGCGTGCCGGACGACGCGACGTTTTACGAAGCCGACGTGCGCGACCCCGCGGCCATCGCCGAGGTCCTCACCGAGGATGTCGACGTGGTGTTTCACCTCGCGGCATACACCGACACCAACTACGAGCACGACCGTGAGCTGTTCGAGGCGAACACGGCGATGACACACACCGTCCTCGAACGAGCCCGCGCGGTCGACGTTGACGGCGTCGCGTTCACTTCCTCGTCGACGGTGTATGGCGAGGCGCCACGGCCGACGCCCGAAGACCACGCGCCACTGGAGCCAATCTCGATCTACGGCTCCTCAAAGCTCGCCGACGAGGCGCTCTGCTCGACGTACGCGCACTCGTACGGGGTCCAATCGTGGGTGTTCCGTTTCGCGAACATCGTCGGGCCGGGCCAGCGCGGCAACGTGATCCCCGACTTCATCGAGAAGCTCGCCGCTGACCCGACCGAACTCGAGATCCTCGGTGACGGTCGCCAGGAGAAGTCGTACATGCACGTCACCGACTGCGTCGACGCGATGTGTCACGTGGTCGACCACGCCGACGACCCGCTCAACGTGTACAACCTCGGCACCCGTACGACCACCTCGGTCACCGATATCGCCGACATCGTGAGCGAGGAGG
>Ga0209937_1000450_pt1 | contig 13161 bp, 15 predicted proteins | sample SalPon1_B_H2O_MG_FD_185699 | JGI IMG/M metagenome (GOLD analysis project Ga0209937, IMG submission 185699) | Salt pond water microbial communities from South San Francisco under conditions of wetland restoration - Salt Pond MetaG R1_B_H2O_MG... | ecosystem: Environmental > Aquatic > Non-marine... | reverse complement strand
GGCGTCAGTGCGATTGCGCGTCGGCGAGCCCACCGCGGTCGTGGCCGAACACCACTGTTGCGTCGTGTTGTTGCTCGATCTCACGGAGGTGGTGGCGGCTCGCGCGCCACTCCGTTTTCCCCCACACAAAATCACCACCCGGTGGCACGCCCGCCTCGTAGTTTTCTGGAAGGGCGGCCTGGTCGCCGGTGAAAAGCAGCGTCTCCGTCTCGAGGTGAAGCACGCTCCCGGTCAGTCCGGGAGTGTGCCCCGGTAAGCGGACGAACTCGAGGTCTGTGAAGTGAGTCTCGCGGTCTCGGGTGAGCGGCACCCAGTTCAGATCGTGGTCGAAGTCGGCCCGGAGGTACCCGCCGTCGCCAGCACCGGCGACTGCGTCGTAGTATGCGAACTGGAGCTCTCGCTCGTGGACATACACCGGGGTGTCTGTCCCCGCGAACCACTCGAGCCCGCCGGCGTGATCGACGTGGAGATGACTCTGAAACACCGCGTCGATGTCGTCGATCCCAAAGCCGGCGGCCGCGAGGTCGTCGTCGAGCCGGTGGTCGGCCGCATCGTGCGGATAAAACGCCTCACAGAGGTCGTCCGGCCAGTGGCCCGCCGCGGCCGCGTGGTGAACGCCCGTGTCCCAGAGGATCGTCGCCGCTGGGTGCTCGATCACGAAGGCGTAGACCGGTAGCTCCGCATACTCGAGATCTGGGTTCTGGTCGCTGTGTGTCGCGCGGGTGTGGCCCTCAAGCAGCGAGTTTCTGTCACACAACAGTCCGCCCCGATCGATGACGTGGACCTCGGCGTCGACCATCGTCGTCGAACGGGGCAGTGTCGGGTTAATGGTTCGGGTCGGCTCACGCCATCATGGCCGGTCGATCCACTCGAAATAGAGGGGTTGCCAGATGCGACAAGAACTGAGACGGTGCGCAGTCGAATGGTCAAACCGCCAGACGACAGTGTGGCCACTGGAGTGATATTGTCGGATATAGACCACACAGTGATCTGTTTCGTCTCGAGATCTGTGCCACCACACCCATTACTACCCAATTCACAGCTGCGGTGGCGCGCGCCTCAGGAGCGCGCCGGAGGCGGGCTCACGAGCGCGTGCGAGGGATGAGCGAGGTGGTGAAGCCACCGAGCGAATCGGCTGGGGAGGATGTGGCTGAAAGGAGTGTCCGGGTGTTGCGCGGTCGTATCGATGACGCAGCTATCCTCACACTCGTACAGAATCGGCTGGGGAGGATGTGGCTGAAAGTGGTGCCCGTGTGTCACGCGGTCGTGTTGCTCATAGAGCTTCCACAGCAATACTCCCCACATACGTACGGAATCGGCTGGGGAGGGTGTAGTAAAGTGGTGTCCGGAAGTCGCGGAGTCCTCGTGCTCACTCGCGAACAGACCGACTCAGTGTGCAACCGGCAGTCACCGTCTCAATCGCTGATCTGCTCAAGGATCGCATCGGCGTCGTTCGGGACCGGCTCGGGGTCGCCACCGGCCTTATAGGCGGCTTCCGGGTCCTTCAACAGGTGGCCGGTCGTGAGACACACGACGAGTTCGTCGTCGTCAACGCGACCCTGCCGGCGGAGCTTCTTCAGCCCCGCGAGGCTCGCAGCAGAGGCGGGCTCGACGCCCACGCCCTCGGTCGCGAGGTGCGCCTGTGCGGCCGTAATCTCGTTGTCGCTGACGGCGACCGCGGTGCCGCCGGTGTTGTGCACGCCGGGAAGGGCCTTCGGCGCGTTGACCGGGTTGCCGATCCGGATGGCGGTCGCACGCGTCTCGACGTGCTCCCACCGACTGATCTCGTCGTTACCCTCTGTGACTGCCTCGACCATCGGAGCGGCGCCCTCGGCCTGGACCCCGGTGAGCTTGGGGACCTCGGCGACGTCAAGCGCGCCTGACTGGACGAGTTCACGGAAGCCCTTGTAGATCGCAGAGGTGTTCCCCGCGTTGCCGACCGGGAGGACGATCCGGTCCGGGAACCGCCCGTAGTCGGCGTAACACTGCTCTAGGATCTCGAAACCAATCGTCTTCTGTCCCTCCAGCCGGAACGGGTTGAGCGAGTTGAGCAGGTACACCACGCCGCGGGCGGCGAGCTCTTGGACGATGTCGAGACAGTCGTCGAAGTTGCCGTCGACCTCGAGGATGCGCGCGCCGTGGAGACTGGCTTGGGCGATCTTGCCGGCAGCAACTTTTCCCTGCGGGAGGAGCACGAGCGTAGGCATCCCCGCGCGGCCACCATAGGTGGCGAGCGCCGCGCTGGTGTTGCCGGTGGACGCACACGCGAGCGCGTCGACGTCCAGCTCTTGGGCGACACGAACGCCCACAGTCATGCCGCGGTCTTTGAACGACCCCGAGGGGTTCATCCCCTCGTGTTTGATCCGAAGCCCGTCGACGCCGACGATCTCTTCGATACGCGGCACGCGGTGTAGCGGCGTGTCGCCCTCTGGAAGCGTCACTCCGAGGTCAAACGGCAGCGCCTCTCGGTAGCGCCACACACCGCGATCGGGGCCATCTGTCGAGGCGCCGGCGCCAAAGTCGTCGAACGTCGGCAGATCGGCGTATCGCACCTCGAGCAGGCCGTCACAGTGATCACAGGTGTACCGAACGTCCTCGAAGGGGGCGAACGTCTCGCCGCACTCGATGCAAGCGAGCCACGTCCCGTCGTCCGCACAGGCGGGGACGGCGTCGGGCGCGGCGTCCATGGCGAGGCTCATTGAGAAGTCATGGGAACTGGCGCGTCTTAAGCCGGCCGGTGGCGTCCCGCGTTGCCGGGTGCCGACAACGCGATCACACCTGACGCAGTCGCGGCCGACACGGCCACGGCGGTTCGGTCCCGCCTCAGTCGACGATGATCTCCGAATCAGTCGTCTCGCGGCCCGTCCCACCACCCATCTCGGTCTGGTAGCGCTGAATCCACGTCGCAAAGCACTCCGGACAGAGCCGCTGGGTGTCGATGTTTGCGCGGTCGACACTGAGCCGAACGGTCCTGGCGAGCGCGTCGGTCGTGGGCTCCCCACACGCGTCACAAGGGTCGGTCGTCGGCGCGTCGCTCATACGCGTTGCTCGCGGCGCGGGCCCTTAAATACCTGCGGCGACCACCGGCGTCGTCTAGAACGCGCACTCACGTTGTGCGGAACGCGCGGTCACCGGCGTCACCGAGCCCGGGAACGATGTAGCCGTCGTCGTCGAGACGGTCGTCGATGGCAACGGTGAGAAGGTCAGCGTCGGGGAACGCGTCACCGACGCGTACGAGTCCATCAGGTGCAGAGACCGCCGAAAGCACAAATAGGTCCTCGAACTCGGTCGCCTCGGCGAGGATATGATCGAGCACCGCACACATTGTCGAGCCGGTCGCGAGCATCGGGTCGGCGACGATCACGGTGTCGGTCTCGCGGATCGACGGCAGCTTCACGTAGTCGATCGTGATTGGGAACTCGCCGTCCGCATTCATGCCGGCGGCCTCATCGCGACCGGCCGAGATGACTCCTTGTTTCGCTCGGGGAAACGCCTTCAACAACCCTTCGACGAACGGCGTCGCCGCCCGGAGGACGTTGATTATCACGACGTCGTCGACGCCTTTCACCCGCTCACCGGTCGTCTCCGCGAGCGGCGTCTCGACCGGAACATACTCCGTCTCCATCGCGCCGTCGATGATCTCGTAGCCACAGACCCGTCCGAGTTTCACCAGGCCCTTCCGGAAGGCGACCTGTTCGGTCTCGACGTCTCGGAGCCGCGAGAGGGTGTCTTTCGCCAGTGCGTGCGTGATGAGGTACGCGTTGTCCCGGTCTTCGATGGCCATTGTCGATGCGTCGACGCGACACTCATAAAAGCTTGTCACCAGCGGCCGACGACTCGATCCGTCACCGAGACCGGATGGCCGACCGCGCTCCGGCTGACTATCCCCTAACTCACCGCAATACGAGGAGGTACGTCACAAAAAACACGACGAGTGTCGCAGCAGCGATAGTCCCTCGGCTCGCGGTCAGCACCTCGAGCCGGTCGAGACCCCAGACGACGGTCCACCCGAACAGCAGCGAGAGGACGGCGTTCATTGCGAGCACCACCCGCGGGTCGCCAGACGACTCTTCGAACCCCTCGGCGAGTCCCTTTGGCTCGTCTGCCATATCCACTATCCGAGCGGTCCGGCACTTAGCTCTTTGTGCGAGGACATCCAACACTCGTTTGTGCGCTCGTCCCTCCAGCTTCGGAACCGTCGCGGCGAGCCGATCGATCCCGTGCCGTTCGGGGTGAGCGTCGGCCTCGGATTCATGCTCGCGTTCTCGATCGGTCCCATCTACGGTCAGGCGTACGGTATCCCGACCGGCGCGTCGCTCGGCTGGTCGGCCGGTGCGTTCCTCGTCATGACCTTCATCGCGTACGCCCAGTTCGTCCATCGCGCCCCAGCGCTTGACGCTGGTCCCCTCCCGCCTGGCCCACGCTTCGAGCGGTTGCTCTACGCCGCGATAGGATTCGGTGCCGTCCTCGTCGGGATCACACTCCCGCTTATGTGACTCACCCACGTGTGACTCATCCATGCGTGACCCACCCAAACGTCCACCTGCGGTGGCGCGTGCCTCGCGGGCCGCCGGAGGCGTGTCCGCGAGCGCGCGCGAGGGATGAGCGAGGTGGCGAAGCCACCGAGCGAATCGGCTGGGGAGGGTGTGGCCGAAATGGTGCCCGGGTGTCACGAAGTCGCATTGGTCACACAACCACTGACACAGACGTACAGAATCGGCTAGAGAGGGTGTGGCTGAAAGTAATGTCCGGCAGTCACGCAGTCGTGTTCGTTACACACTCACAACAACAACCGCCACAGACGTATGGAATCGGCTTTCGCATCGACCGCACAACAACCGATTCGAACGTGACGACGGGAACACAACAAAGGCTACGGCTCTCGGAGCACCGCCTCATCACCGGGGGCCGTCGGGAACGAGTCAACGCCGGAAAGGTCGCCATCGGCCCGCACACGCGCCCACTCTTCGTCAGTGACCAACGCCGCGTCAAGCTGCTCAACGATTGGGTCCGTCTCGAGGTCAGTCCCAATGACGACGTAGGCGGTCTCGCGGTCGCCGTGGTCGTCGTGCCACGATAACTCGGGGCGATTCGACCGGAGCATATCGCGTTCGACCGGCGGCCGGCTCGCGATCCACGGCCCCTGTGCGGTCATCCGCACTGAGCGGCCCGCCTGGCTGACCTGCTGGCGCTGGTCGCTCCCTGCGACCCAGAGCGTACCCTTCGACCGAACGACAGCAGCCGGCAGCGACCGGAGTGTCTCAGCGAGTCGTTCGGGATGAAACGGCCGGCGACGCCGATACGTGAACGACGAAACACCGTACACCTCGTCCGGGTGGCGGTGCGCGTGGTCCTCCGCCCCGTGCTCGTCGTGGTCCGCGTGGTCTTCTGCCCCGTGCTCGTCGTGGTCCGCGTCTGCGAGCGCCCGCTTCCATCCGGGGAGTGTCGCGAGTTCGCTCGCGTCGAACGCGTCGATCCCGATCAGACGGTCGGGATCGACCGCAGAGAACGACGTCGGAATCGTCGTCGCGTCGGGCTGGAGCGCTGCGACGAGGTCGGCCGCACGATCGAGCTCCGCATCGGAACACAGGTCGCGTTTGTTCAACAGGACGACGTTCGACACTTCGACCTGTTCGACGAGGAGATCAGAGAGCGGCCGACCGTCCGCGTCGGTGCCGCGGCGTGCCGGCACATCTGCGTCGGCAAAGGCGTCGAGGAACCGACGGGTGTCGAGTACGGTCACGAGCGCGTCGACGCGGTACCGGTCGGCGACCCGCGACTCGGTGGTAAACAGTCTGGCGACCGGGGCCGGCTCGGAGATGCCAGACGACTCGACGACGAGCGCGTCGAACGACCGGTCGCGCGCGAGTCGAACGACAGCGGTCTCGAGGTCGTCTTGGAGCTCACAGCAGATACAGCCGTTCGAGAGCTCCGTGACGCCAGCGACGTCGACCTCGGAGCCCTCCGCAATCAGCTCTGCGTCAACGTTCACGTCGCCCATATCGTTGACGAGCACCGCGATGTCACGGTCCCCGGCGGCACTGAGGAGGTGATTCAACAGGGTGGTCTTGCCCGCCCCGAGACTACCTGAGAGCACCGTCACCGGGATCCGATCGGTCATGTGTGGTCCGTCGACGCCGAGCCTCTTGAACGCCCCGACGTCGGCGACACACGGACACAGCACCGTGGCGGGCGCCCCGCGGTCGAAAGCCGATACGTTGATACCGCGGCCACGCCGATGGGCGGCCATGTTCGGACTCGTCTTCGTCGTCGGGATCGTCGGGCTGGTGGCGACGGCCGCGATGGTCGCCGCGATGTTGTACCTCGTCTGGCTCTCGATGGGCGACGGCACCCACGCGGCCAGCCCAGACACGGGCGAGACACCGGAACTGGACGACGACACCGCCGAGGACCGCGACCCGGAGCTGACCGACGGCAACACCGCGTGAATCGAGGCCCACGAGACGACCACACGACTGCGCGTCGTCGACGGGGATGACCACAACAGCTTTAGGGTGATTCGGCGGTCATCGTCGACCATGACACTCGCAGCCCGGATCGAAACGTTCCGGACGGTGCTCGAAGAATGGCTCCGCGGGCTGTACCACGGAATGATCACCCACCCGGCCTACGAGAAGATCGAAAAAGAGGCCGAAGACGCCGAGGACGCGTTCATGCTTGCGTGTTTCCCGGACGCGTTCGGCATCCCATCGCCCGTCTCGTATTACACCGCCGAGCTGTTACCATACCTCGAGAACGAGTTCGAGGCGTGGGAGCGCCGGCTGTGGGATCGCGAGTCGCTCATCGAACGCAAGGGTCAACAGTACCACTTCTGATGGAACCGTTCGTCTTTTTCGGCGGTAAAGGCGGGGTGGGGAAGACCACCGTGTCGTGTGCGTACGGGTACAAGTGTGCGACCGCTGGGCTCTCGACGCTCGTCGTCTCGACGGATCCGGCCCACTCGGTCTCAGACGTCTTCGATCAATCGTTCGGCGACGAGCCGGCATCTGTCGAGGGGGCCGACGGGCTCGACGCAATGGAGATCGACCCCGACGACGAGGTCCAACGGCACCTCGATTCGATCCGCGAGGGGCTCTCAGAACAGGTGTCAGCGGCGATGGTAAACGAGATCAACCGCCAGCTCGAGATGTCACACGGGACCCCAGGCGCGTACGAAGCCGCGCTCTTCGACGCCTTCGTCGGGGTGATGCGCGAGGAGAGCGAGCCGTACGACCGGGTCGTCTTCGACACCGCGCCGACGGGGTCGACGCTCCGGCTGCTCGGGCTACCGGAGTTCCTCGGTGACTGGATCGACCGGCTGTTGTACAAACGGCGACAGTCGATCGACCTCTTCGAGAAGGCGGCCGTCGGCGATATGGAGCCGCGACGCGTGATGGACGGGGACCCGGTGGTGGCCAGACTCGAAGAGCGCAAGGAGTTTTTCGAGTACGCCGGCGAGACACTGCGGAATGACGCCGCCTTCTTTCTCGTGTTGAACCCGGATCAGCTGTCGGTGAACGAGACGGGTCGCGCAATCGAGGCGTTCCACGAGCGAGACCTCGCTGTCCGCGGGCTCGTGGCGAACAAGCTCACCCCGTCGCCGGACGACGACGAAGACGGCCGCGGCGCCCGGTACCTCCGTGAGCGTGTCGAGACCGAGCGCGACCGCTTAAGCCAGGTCGAGTCGATGTTTACCCCGCCACTCGTCGCGACTATCGAGTCTCGGACGCGCGAGGTCCGCGGCGACCTCCTCGCGGAGGTCGCTGCCGCACTCGACGTCGACCCGGCGTCTGCAGCCGAGCACTGAGTGGCTACCCAACTCACACCGCCGACGGGATCAGCCACACAACCGACAGAAGTAGGTTCATTCGGGTCTGGATCGCGCGCGAGCGTCCGATATCGACACCGTTGTAAATTTCACGAGATAGCTATTGAATCAACATATAAGAACACAAAAATAATTGTCGTGTCCGTCTCCAACGGGTGTGTGCGGCAGATCCATCACGGATGATGGTAATATTTAACAGCCCCTTGGGGGATCTGTTTCACGAGAGCTTATGACGAGCATCATTTGGATCGTGGCCGCCGTGCTGGCAACGTTCTCCGTGGGATACGTGGGGTACTCGCGGTACCTCTCGCGGTTCGTCGACCTCGACGATGACCGCGAGACGCCGGCACACAAGTACGAAGACGGTCAAGAGTACGTTCCGGCCAAAAAGCCAGTGTTACTAGGGCATCACTTCTCGAGCATCGCAGGCGGGGCGCCAATCGTCGGTCCGATAACGGCCGGCGCCATCTGGGGATGGGCCCCGGCGTTGTTGTGGGTCGCCATCGGCAACCCACTGATGGGGGCGGTCCACGACTTCATCTCGCTGTCGAGTTCGATCCGTCACGAGGGGCGGTCTATCGGGTACATCGTCGGCCAGTACGTCGGCGAGCGTGGGAAAAACCTGCTGTTGTGGTTCGCGTTCCTCACGATCATCCTCGTCGTCGCGGTGTTCGCCCTTGTCGTCGGGATCGTGTTTAACGCGTACCCGCAAGTGACGACCGCGAGCTTCGTGTACGTCCTCTTGGCGCTCGCGTTCGGGGTGTACCTCTACCAGCTCAACGGGCCGTTCATTCCTGGAACCGTCCTCTTCGTCGCCGGCGTCTTCGCCGGTGTCTGGTTGGGGATCCAGTACCCGTTCGCGATCTTCGAGTTAGCCGGCGACGCCAGCCACCCCGCAGGGACGTTCGTGCTGTTCGAGAACGCGGGCTCGTGGTTCCCAGGCGCCGCCGCACTCGGTGGGAACACCGCAGCGTGGGTGCCCGTGATCATGGTGTACGGTGCAATCGCCAGTGCCCTGCCGGTGTGGGTGTTACTCCAGCCGCGTGATTACCTCTCGTCGTTCCTGTTGTACACGGGTGTCGGCGGGGGTGTCCTCGCTATCATCGCCGGAACGCTGCTCGGGACTGCCTCCCAGCCACTCGTCATTGATTCGTCGATCGGCCTGTTCAACGGCTTCTGGGGGGTGGAGTCGGTCGGTCTCTTCCCGCTTTTCCCGCTGCTTTTCATCACCATTGCCTGTGGGACGATAAGCGGCTTCCACTCGCTCGTCTCCTCGGGGACGACCGCAAAACAACTGAACAAAGAAAGTGACGCCCGGCTCATCGGCTACGGCGGGATGCTCGGTGAGGGACTCCTTGCCGCGCTCGCGCTCTCGACGCTTGCGGTCGCCGGAGTCACCGCCGGTGGCGGTATCGGCCGCGCACTGCCGAACTTCGCCGAGGGCGGGGGGATCATCCTCACGAGCTTCGGCGTCCCGCTCGGCGTGGGATCGGTGTTCATGGCGCTCGTGCTCGTGAGCTTCCTGCTCACCTCCACGGACACGGCTGTCCGCCTCGGCCGCTACATGATGGAGGAGATCGTCGGCGCACCGAGTGGCTCGACGGTGACGGGTGTCTCCGGTGGGCTCGGCGACATTGCGCGTGGCCGCTACACCAACCCGCTCATCCAGGTCGGTGTCGCGTACGCGCTCGTCCTCTCGGGACAGTGGGCCACGCTGTGGGGCCTCTTCGGCGGGGCGAATCAGCTGCTCGCCGCGCTCGCGCTGCTCACCGCAACTGTCTGGCTCGCCAACTGGGACGAGTCCAAACAGCTCGTCTCTACCGGCCTGCCGATGGCAATCATGGTGGCAATTACCGTGCTCGGGCTGTCGTGGATCGCACTGTACAACAATCTCTACCAGAACCTGCTGCAGGGCGGCGCCGAGACGCTGAGTGCACAGATTTCCTCGGCCACGCAGCTGGTGTTAGGGCTCGTGTTGATCGGACTCGCACTGTCGCTCGTCCGAATCGGCCTCGGTAACCTCCGGTCGGTCCGTAGCAGCGATACGCCGACTGCAGAGCCGAGCGACGACTGAGCACGCGGACACGGCGGTTCTTTTTTCGCGCGTCTTCGGTCGGTAAGCTCCCTGACGCGCGTCAACGTCCTATGCGTCACCGCACCCGTTCGATGCGGCTCACCGCCAGAATCGCTTAGCGAGCCGCGAGAAGAATCCCTCTTCGGGTGGTTCGACCGGCTCCCACAGCCGGAACGCATCCGTCACCGTCGCGGCCTCGCTGTCGACGATGTGCTCTGTATCAGGTGCGACGACGATCAGGTTCACCTCGTAGTGGCCGTAGTAGCCGAACGTGAGCAACGTTCGGTCGCGGAAGCCGTCGACGAAGTCGGCGACCGCCTCCGGGATCGTCTCGGCAACGACGACGAAGGTAATGTCGGTGCCATAGTGTTCTTCATCGCCCTCGACGCGTTCGTCGGCGATTGTGTGTCCGAGTGAGACCAGCCGCTCGAGCTCAGCGACGGTTGGGCGGTCGACGCGGCGAGCAAAGAGGTACTCGTTGGTCTCGTGGTCGGCGTAGCTCAACGCTGGGTGCAGGAACTGCTTTTGGCTCCGCATCCGCATCTCTGCGGCGAGCGCGAACTGCTCGCCGTCGATGACGACGTCGCGATCGAGATCGTAGCTGTACAGTAGCCGGTCGGAGACGCGGTCGAGATACTCGTCTTCGTAGTCGGGGACCGCCTCGCGAATCTCCGCGGGGAGCTCCTCCGGTGGACGACGTGGTGCGGTGCCCGGCTTCGATGGCGACTCCTCGTCGCCCGTGTCCGTCTCACCCATCGTCGGAATCGGTGTCGGTCGCCGTCGGCTCGTAAACCACGGCGTCACCCGCGACGGGCGGGGCACCAATCGCCAGCAGCTCGACCGCCGTATCGGCCGTCTCGGGGTTGTGTGCGCGCTGGGGACTCCCCGGATCGACGACGAACAACTCGTCTGTTTTGACGGTGTACCGCTCGTCTGGGGTCTCGACGACGAGTGTCCCCGAGAGAACGTAAAACGCCTCCTGTTGGGTTTCGTGGTAGTGATACGCGAGCGGAACCTGCTCGCCCGGGGCGGCACGAAATCGGTTCAGCGCCAGCTCGTCGAGTCCCGCCGGGTCCGCCAGCTTCCGACACGTGGACGGCCGCTCCGGCTCCGGCTCGACGGCCGTCGTATCGACGACTCGGTATCCCATGGGGATGGAACTCACACGAGCGATAAAAACGCGTCGAGAGCCGCGAGGACCCCCGTCGGTACCGTTTTGTACCCGGGTGTTGAATATTTGTATTGAACGACGATGAGCGACACCGACGGACGGACAGAGGCGTGTGGCCGGTGTGCGATGTCGACCGTGGTCGACGCCGTTGACGATGGCGAGAGAGACCGTGATCCGTTCGGCGACGCGCGGATCGAAGTGGATGAGACGGCGGTTCGACGCGTCTCACCGGCCGGCGTACTCGCCGACGCGAAAGACTGGCTGAATGACGCTGTCCATCGGCTCACCTACGGACGGTGAGCCGGCCACCCTGACCGACGAGGAGACTTATAGGCCTCCGTGCCCTGCCGATCGGTAGCCAATGGACGAGAGTATCTCCGGGTTCAAACAACGCGGGGACTGGGGTGACGTCGTCGAACACGGCGAGCGGATCACGCTCGCGCTTCGTGAGGCCGGCGTGGACGGCGACGCCTTCCACGACTTCGACGACTGGCGCCCGAAGAGCCACGAGCGGATAGACGAGGACGTCTCTGAGAAGACCGCAGCACAGGCGTCTGTCGCCGAGGGAAAAGGTGAGAAGGCGGGAAAGACACCGGGTGAGGACCTCCAGACGGCCGGCGAGAAGCTCAGCGAGTCCTACGAGCGTGTCGAAGCCGACGATACCGAGGGAGCCGTAGAGCGCTGGGGCGAATCGATCACCCACGTTGCGCGGGCGGCCGACTCCGCGAGTCGGAAGGCGATCCGAAAGGTCGAGGACACGGTGTACCGGAAGGTGATGACCCAGGTTGCGCCGTACTACTTTGACAACGAGCTCGTAAGCGCCAACGTCACACAAGTAAACCGGAGCGACCCGGGCGAGCAGTTCGTCTTCGAGGTGAACGTCAACGACGACGAGTTGAAATCACGCGTGAGTGACATCCTTGCGGCCTACGAGAGCAAGATCGACCGATGGCACGTCGAGACGGAGAAGCGAACCGAAGACGTCGCTGCCGCCGAGGGTGTCGAACCCCCAGACGACGAGGGCGGCCCGAAGTCGACGATGACCTGAAGCGGAGGTGAGAGAACGGACGCCCTTATACGTCTTGGCGGGGTATCCGGCGGTATGATATTCGAAGGGCTCCCGACGACCCCTCGCTCCACGGAGCTCGTCGACAAAGCGTTCTCGCGGGCGTCGCGAGCCGGCCGCGCCAAACACGGTCGAGACGCTCAAGAGTCGATGCTGCGGACGGCCGGAAACGTGCTCTCGGACAACCTCGAGAACGTCGTCGTGTCGTGGCCCGACTTTGGCTTCGACGTCGACCCGTTCTACTACGAGCTCGCGGATGCCATCGTCGACGTCGACCGGCTTCGACAGGCGCTCTCACAGGTGATGTGGGCGAGCCGGCAGATCGAATCGCTCCGCGACGAGTACACCACGAAGGTCCGAAACGCGAACCTCGATACGGCAAGAAAACACCGCAAACAGGCGTTCGCGCGAATGGCCGACGTGATGGAACAGATCGAATCCGACCTCCGGTATGTCGGTGACGCACGCGATGAGTTACGCGACCTCCCAGACGTCCGACCTGAAGAACCCGCGATCGTCGTCGCAGGCTATCCGAACGTGGGAAAGTCGTCGTTCGTCAATCACGTCACGAGGGCGTCAAACGAGATCGCCGAGTATCCGTTTACGACCCGTGGCGTCGCGCTTGGACACTTCGAGCAGGACCACCTCCGGTACCAGATTGTCGACACACCAGGGCTGCTCGACCGGCCGGACGCCGAGCGCAACGACATCGAGCGGCAGGCCGTGAGCGCGTTGACCCACCTCGCTGACGTCGTCCTCGTTGTGGTCGACCCCTCCGGCGACTGCGGCTACCCGATCGACGTCCAACTCGAGCTCCGCGAAGAGGTGTGTGACCGCTTCGATGCGTCAGCGCCGGTTATCACCGTCGCGAACAAACACGACCGGTTCGACGACGTCGACGCTGCAGTCGATGCGACGATGAGTGTCACCGAAAACGAGAACGTCGATGCGGTACTCGAGTTGGCTGTCGACGCGGCGGCGTACGAGCCGCCGCTGCCGACGCGGGACGCCAACGGCTCCTG
>Ga0209937_1000449_pt1 | contig 13169 bp, 15 predicted proteins | sample SalPon1_B_H2O_MG_FD_185699 | JGI IMG/M metagenome (GOLD analysis project Ga0209937, IMG submission 185699) | Salt pond water microbial communities from South San Francisco under conditions of wetland restoration - Salt Pond MetaG R1_B_H2O_MG... | ecosystem: Environmental > Aquatic > Non-marine... | reverse complement strand
GAGCGAACTTGAACACAGTCACCATCCCGAGGCGATCGCCGAGCGCCTCGAGGCGGGCCATCAACCCAGTTATTTGCGTGATGCCATTCTCGGTGGCATTGACGGCTGCGTGACCACCTTTGCCGTGGTCGCAAGTGTCGTCGGGGCCGGGCTACCGGGACTTGTCGCCTTCGGCCTTGGCCTGGCCAGCCTCATTGCCGATGGCTTTAGCATGGGCGTGAGCAACTACCAGGGGGTGAAAAGCGAGCACGACACCCTGGCTCGGGCCCGCGCCACCGAGAACCGACATATCCACCACGCCCCCGATGGCGAGCGCGAGGAAATCCGGCAGATCTTCGCCCGCAAGGGGTTCAGGGGCGATACGCTCGAGTCCATCGTCAAAACCATTTCGGCCGATGAATCGTTGTGGGTGGACACCATGTTGCGTGAGGAGCATGGGCTGGAACTCTCCGCGTCAAGCCCGCTCAAGGCGGGGCTTTGGACATTCGGTGCCTTCGTGGTGGTCGGTGCCATTCCGTTGCTGCCGTTCATGCTGCCGGCGCTCGGCGTTGATGTTGCCTTTGTCGTGAGCAGTCTCATGACGGCGGTGACATTTTTCGGCATCGGGTTCGTCAAAGGCGTACTGGTCGGCGAGCGGCGTATCCGCTCGGGTGTCGAGACGCTGCTCATGGGCGGTGGCGCCGCGTTGATCGCCTATTTTGTGGGCGGGGTGTTTGAACCGATGATGACCGAAATGGGTCTTGCCCTGCAGAACTGAATCCGATGCCAACCCAATCGAGGAGATACTCATGAGTCAAAGCCCTGCCATTCTGCTTGTCCCGGTCGATGGATCGGAGGGCGCAAGCAAAGCGGTCCGCTACGCCGGTGGTCTGGCGCAACGGCTGGATCTGCCATTGCGGTTTTTGTTCGTGTTTCCGGATGACCCGGTGGATATGTTCGGTATCCCCACCGAGGACCCACGGGCCGAGGAGCTTGAGTACTTCTCGCCGGATGCGTTCAACAAGCTGCGCAACCGCACCGCCGAGAAAAACTTCGCCGCCGCCCGGGAGGCTCTGGGGGCCATGGATGTGACCATCGAGGAGGTCACCCTGTCGGGCGCCCCGGCCGAGGCCATCGTCGAGCACGCCCGAGAGACCGACGATCCGATGATCATCATCGGCAGCCGGGGCATGGGAGGGCTTAAAAGCCTTCTCATCGGCAGTGTCAGCCAGCGTGTCCTCCACCACGCACCCTGTCCGGTGACGGTGGTTTGACACCTTCTGATACGGGGTGCGACCCGGCCGATCGTATCGCCGCCGCGCTCGAGTCGGTGATCGACGGGCTGGTGCGCCGGGACTGGGCGCTTATTTGCGCCGAGTCCTGCACCGGTGGGTGGGTGGCCAAGGTGTGTACCGATCGCCCCGGCAGTTCGCGGTGGTTCGACCGCGGCCTTGTGACCTATTCCAACGAGGCCAAGCAAGCGCTGCTCGGGGTGGCGCCGACGGTTCTGGCCGAGGCCGGCGCGGTCAGCCAGCCTTGTGCCGAGGCCATGGCCGAGGGCGCCCGGGCCGGTCGGGATGATCGGGTCAGCCTTGCGGTGACCGGAATCGCCGGGCCCGAGGGGGGCAGCGCCGAGAAACCGGTGGGCCTTGTCTGGTTTGCCTGGGCCCTGCCGCAACGAGCGGTGGCGAGCGAGGCGGTGCATTTGACGGGCGATCGCGAGGCCATACGGCTTGGTAGCGTGGCCCACGCGCTGGATGGCCTGGCCCGCCGGCTCGCGGCCTGACGGCGGTCGTCAACCGACAATCGGGCTGGGCGCTGTTTCCCCGCTGTGGGATACTCCACGGGTCATCCATTTCACCGAAAGGTTGTAGGCAAGGCATGGACGAAGATCGTAAAAAGGCACTGGGCGCGGCACTGGGGCAGATCGAAAAGCAGTTCGGTAAAGGGGCGGTCATGCGCATGGGCGATGCCCGTGCCGTAGGCAATGTGCCGGTGATCTCCACCGGGTCGTTGACGCTCGATGTGGCGCTCGGTGTCGGTGGCATCCCCCGCGGCCGGGTCATCGAGATCTATGGCCCCGAGTCCTCGGGCAAGACCACGCTCACCCTGCAGGCGATCGCCGAGGCGCAGCGCGCTGGTGGCACAGCGGCCTTCGTGGACGCCGAGCACGCCCTCGATCCGGAGTATGCCGGCAAGCTGGGTGTCGATGTCGACGAGCTGCTCGTCTCGCAGCCGGATACCGGCGAGCAGGCGCTCGAGATCGCCGATATGCTGGTGCGCTCCAGTGCCGTCGATATTGTCGTGGTGGACTCGGTGGCGGCCCTCACCCCCAAAGCCGAAATCGAAGGCGAGATGGGGGATTCGCACGTGGGGCTGCAGGCCCGACTGATGTCCCAGGCGTTGCGTAAACTCACCGCCAATATCAAACGCTCCAACACCACGGTGATTTTCATCAACCAGATCCGCATGAAAATCGGGGTCATGTTCGGCAGCCCGGAGACCACCACCGGCGGCAATGCGCTGAAGTTCTACTCGTCGGTGCGCATGGACATCCGCCGGATTGGCGCGATCAAAAAGGGCGATGAGGTGGTCGGTAACGAGACCCGCGTCAAGGTGGTCAAAAACAAAATGGCGCCGCCGTTCCGGCAGGCCGAGTTCGAGATCCTCTATGGCGAGGGTATCTCCCACGAGGGCGAGCTCATTGATCTTGGCGTCAAGCACGGGCTCATCGATAAATCCGGGGCCTGGTACAGCTACAACGGCGATCGCATCGGTCAGGGCAAGGAAAACGTCCGCCAGTACTTGAAGGACAACCCGGATACCGCGCAGGCCATCGACCAGACGCTGCGCGGCCAACTACTGACCAATGCGGCGCCCCAGGAAGATGAGCCGGCCGCCGAGAACAGTGAAACCTAGCCTCCATGGATGAACCGGACAGCGATCCGGAAGAGGCGGCCCGGGAAAAGGCCATCCGCCACCTGGCCCGCCGCGAGCACAGCCGCCGGGAGCTCCGCCGAAAGCTCTCGGCGCGCTTTGATGATCCGATGCTGATCAACGGTGTACTCGATGCGCTGGCCTCGGAGGGGCTGCTCAGTGACGAGCGTTTCACTGAGGTCTTTGTCCGCCAGCGGGTTGCTGCCGGCTATGGACCGCTGCGCATCCGCGCCGACCTTAACGAGCGTGGGGTCGATGGCGGCATTGTTGACGCCCATCTCCAACTTTATGACGATGAGTGGACTGAACGCTGTCATGAGGCCTGGCAGAAGCGCTTCGGCGAAGCGCCGCAGAACCGACGCGACTGGGCAAGGCAGATGCGGTTTCTGACCAACCGTGGCTTTCCGAGCGGGTTGGCGCAGTCCATCATCGGCGACAGGCAATAACCGACAAAACCAACGAAGGGCGCATGAGCACGATCACCACCAGCGCGGAAATCCGCGAGGCATTCCATCGTTTCTTTGCCGAGCGCGGCCACGAGATCGTGCCAAGCGCCTCGCTCGTGCCCGCCAACGACCCGACGCTATTGTTTACCAACGCCGGCATGGTGCCGTTCAAGGACGTGTTTCTCGGCCGCGAGCGCCGTGGCTACGATCGGGCGGTGTCCTCGCAGCGCTGTGTCCGGGCCGGCGGCAAGCACAATGATCTCGAGAACGTCGGCTACACCGCCCGCCATCACACGTTCTTCGAGATGCTGGGCAATTTCAGTTTCGGTGACTACTTCAAGCGCGATGCCATTCAGTACGCCTGGGCCTTTCTCACTGAGGTCCTGGAACTGCCGCCCGAGAAGCTGTGGGTGACCGTCTACGAAGAGGACGACGAGGCGGCCTCTATCTGGCTCGATGAGGTGGGTGTCGATCCGCAACGATTCGGCCGCATCGGCGCGGCGGATAACTTCTGGTCGATGGGCGATACCGGGCCCTGCGGGCCGTGTTCCGAGATTTTCTATGACCACGGCCCGGAGGTGCCGGGTGGGCCGCCGGGGTCGCCGGATGAGGACGGCGATCGGTTCGTCGAGATCTGGAATCTGGTGTTCATGCAGTACGACCGGGGCGGTGACGGGGCATTGACCCCGCTGCCCAAGCCCTCCATCGATACTGGCATGGGCCTTGAGCGGGTCGCCGCGGTGGTCCAGGGGGTGACCAACAACTTTGACATCGACCTTTTCCGGCGACTGATCGCCGCGGCGGCAGCGCTTGCCAATACCTCGGATCACGAAAACAGCTCGCTGCGCGTGATCGCCGATCATATCCGTGCCTGCGCGTTTCTGGTGGTGGACGGTGTTCTGCCGAGCAACGAAGGCCGGGGCTATGTGCTGCGGCGGATTATCCGGCGTGCGGTTCGCCACGGCTACAAGCTGGGTGTCGACGAGCCCTTTTTCTATCGCCTGGTCGAGCCGCTGATCGCCGAGATGGGCGAGGCTTTCCCCGAACTGCCGGCTAATCAGGCGCTGGTCGAGCGGGTCCTCAAACAGGAAGAGGAGCGCTTTCGAGAGACGCTGGCCCAGGGGCTGCGGCTGCTTGCCGATGATCTCCAATCGCTCGAGGGCGAAACGGTGCCCGGTGAAACGGTCTTCAAGCTCTACGATACGTTTGGATTCCCGGTCGATCTCACCGCCGATGTGGCCCGCGAACAGGGGCTTTATCTGGATATGGAGGGGTTCGAGTCGGCCATGGAGGCCCAGCGGGAACGCGCCAGGGCCGCCAGCACCTTCCGCGCCGAGTATGGCGGTCTGGCCGACTTTGGCGGGCGCACCGAATTCAGTGGCTACGACGTCAGCGAGGATGCCGCCCAGGTCATCGGCCTGTACCGCGACGGGGCCGCGGTTGACCGGCTCCAGGCTGGCGAAGCCGGCATGGTGGTGCTTGATCGCACGCCCTTCTATGCCGAGGCCGGCGGTCAGGTCGGCGACAGCGGGCGGTTGCTGGCCTCGAACACGCAGTTCGATGTCGATGACACCCAGCGCTATGGTGAGGCACGCGGGCATCTCGGGACCGTTGCGGTGGGCGAACTGGCCCTGGGGGATGCGGTGGATGCCTGTATCGATGTCGCCCGCCGCGACCGCACGCGTCTTAACCACACCGCGACCCATCTGCTGCATGCCGCTCTGCGCCAGGTCCTCGGCGAGCATATCCATCAGAAGGGCTCATTGGTCAGCCCGGAGCGGTTGCGATTCGACTTTGCCCACTTCGAGCCCATCAGCGACGAGACGCTTCGGCGTATTGAGGGGCTGGTCAACGCATGGGTGCGGCAGAACGAGCCGGCGGATATCTTCGAGACCGGCTACGACGAGGCCGTTGCAATGGGGGCAATGGCCCTTTTTGGCGAGAAGTACGGCGATCGGGTGCGGGTGGTTCGTTTTGGTGATTTCTCCACCGAGCTCTGCGGCGGCTGCCACGTGGATCGCACCGGCCGGATCGGGCTGGTGGCAATGACCGCCGAAGGCGGTGTGTCCGCCGGTGTGCGACGCATCGAGGCGGTCACCGGTGATGCGGCCATCGAGTTGATTCAGCAGCAGAACCAACGCCTGACTGCGGCAGCGGATCAATTGCGGGTCTCGCCCGACAATCTGGTGCCGCGGCTTGAGTCCGAATTGAGCCGGATCCGCGAACTCGAGCGCGAGGTGGGGCGTCTGCAGCAACGACTGGCCAGTCAGGCGGGTGATGAGCTCGCGGGCAAGGCAGTGGAAATCGATGGGGTGAAGGTCCTCGCCGTGCGGATGGACGAGGCGGCCGATTCGCTGCGCGAGACGGTGGATCAGCTCAAGAACAAGCTCGGGACTGCGGTGGTTGTGGTCGGCGCGGTCAGTGGCGAGAAGGTTAAACTGGTTGCCGGCGTGACCAAGGACGTGACCGATCGGGTGGCGGCCGGCGATCTGGTCAATGCAGCGGCTGCCCCGGTGGGTGGCCGTGGTGGTGGCCGGGCGGACTTCGCCCAGGCCGGCGGCTCGGATGTGGCGGCAATCGGCGAGGCCCTCGCGGTTGTCGAGCCCTGGGTCAGGGAACGAATCGAACAACAATAGGATCGAGCATGGCGCTGATTGTCCAGAAATTCGGGGGCTCTTCGGTCGGGAGTATCGAGCGCATCGAGAACGTCGCCCGCAAGGTCATAGCGACACAACAGGCCGGCCACGAAGTGGTGGTGGTGGTCTCGGCGATGAAAGGCGAGACCGATCGACTCACCGATCTGGCCCATGCAGCGGCGCAGAGCAACAGCCCGCGGCCCCGCGAGCTGGATCTGCTGCTCTCCACCGGCGAGACAGCGACGATTGCGCTGCTAACGATGGTGCTCGAGCGGCTCGGTGCCGGGGCCCGGTGCTACACCGGCGCACAGGTCAACATCCTCACCGACAGCGCCTTCAGCAAGGCGCGCATCCAGGATATCGACGCCGAAGTCATTCGGGATGATCTGAGTTCGGGTCGGATCGTGGTTGTCGCCGGGTTCCAGGGCGTGGACGAGAATGGCTCGATCACCACCCTGGGCCGGGGTGGCTCGGATACCACCGCGGTGGCACTGGCCGCGGCCCTTGGCGCCGATGAATGCCAGATCTACACCGATGTCGACGGCGTCTATACAACCGACCCGCGGGTCGTGCCCACCGCCCGACGACTTGATCGGATCACTTTTGAGGAGATGCTCGAGCTCGCCAGTCTTGGCTCCAAGGTCCTTCAGATCCGGGCGGTGGAGTTTGCCGGCAAATACCAGGTTCCCCTGCGTGTGCTCTCCTCATTCGAGGATGGGCCGGGCACACTGATTACGATGGAAGGAGATGCAATGCAGCAGGGTAGTATGGAAGAGCCGCTGATCGCCGGAATCGCGTTCAGTCGGGATGAGTCCAAGGTCACCATCCTGGGTGTCCCCGACACCCCGGGGATTGCCGCACAGATCCTCGGGCCGGTCGCCTCAGCGAACATCGAGGTGGACATGATCGTCCAGAATATCAGCAACGACGGGCTCACCGACTTTACCTTTACCGTCCACAAGCGCGACTACGACCGGACACTCGAGATCCTCAAGGACAGGGCCCAGACGCTTGGCGCGCGCGAGGTATTCGGCGACAGCGATATCGTCAAGCTCTCGCTGGTCGGTGTTGGCATGCGCTCGCATGCCGGTGTCGCCAGTCGCATGTTCGACACCCTGGCGGCAGAGGGCATCAACATCCAGATGATTTCGACCTCCGAGATCAAGATCTCGGTGGTGATTGCCGAGAAATATCTGGAGCTTGGGACCCGGGCGCTGCACAAGGCCTTCGATCTGGACGAGGCGAGTGGCAAAACCGTCGCGGTGGAAGGAGAACATACCTAAACCCCCTCATATGGAGGGGGCGTTTTCGTGTAAACTGTATACAGTTTTGGTCGGGGTGCCGGATGAACCCCGCAGCCAGTCGCCCATGGGGGGAGATGACCAAGGGCAGGGCGGCATTTGAAGAGACTGCAGGATCATTTACGGGTCAATGTGGTCTGACCGGGCAGGCAGATAACGATTAGGAGAAGTCGGAATGCTCATTCTGACGCGCAGGGTCGGCGAAACCCTGATGATAGGCGATGAAATCGAAGTCACGGTTCTGGGTGTCAAAGGCAATCAGGTGCGGGTCGGTGTCAAGGCGCCGAAGGATGTTTCGGTGCACCGTGAAGAAATCTATGACCGCATCCGTGAGGAGGGCGATCCACCGAAAGATTCAACCGACGGGGGCGCAGCCTGACCGGATCCAAATGCCGGCCCCCGGTTTACGTGAAACCGTCCTTGCCGTATTCTTGCCCGCTCATTGGGAGAGGTGGCCGAGCGGCTGAAGGCGCTCCCCTGCTAAGGGAGTAAGGGCTTAATCGCCCTTCGTGGGTTCGAATCCCACCCTCTCCGCCAGATATAAAAAAAGGCCCCGCAGGGGCCTTTTTTGTGTCTGACAATCGCGTTGGGTGCGAATACCCGGGGAACACACAACCGGTTGGAGCAAACGCGGTCAGCAGTTGGGAGACAGGGGGTTAAAACCGGTATTCGATCCCGGCCGAAAAGCTCGGCGTGTAGCGGAAGCTCTCGAATGCGGTGCCCAGTGAGGCATCATCCGAGGGCGCAGCGTCGTTCACTGCGGGCTCACCGCCCTCAATGGTCGTGTCGTTGAGCCCCTCGAAGGCCAGGCCCATGTCCAGCGACAGGCCAAAGCGGCCCTGGGTGCCGAAATCGTTGTCCCAGCCCACGCCCAGGTAGGTCTGCATATCCGGGTTGTCGATACGCGGTGTCCCGATGCTATCGGTGGACAGCCAGTCTTCGCCAACCACCGCGCCCCCGGTCATGCGCAGGCCGCTCTCATGCAGCGAATAGTCGATGAGCGTGGAGAATTGCAGTGACTCATCGTCCAGGGCAAAACCCTCGCGCTGTGGGCGGAGCGCGACCGAGTCCTGGCGATTGACGCCAAACCGGATGTCGAGTCGCTCACTCAGGTGCGAGGTAAGCTCGAGCTCTGGTTGCAGCGCCTCGCTCCACGCCCCGTCCTGGCCAAAGGCCACCGGACTGGCAATCAATGTCACCGCCAGCAGGGATGAGCGAAAAAGCGTGTGGTGTCCTGTAACCATGCATTCATTATTGCGCATCCACGGGCAAAAGCGAAGGGGGGCAGCCGGACTTAAGCCATTGTTATTGCTGGTAGCGATCTTTCCACTCTTCGTAAGGCATGCCATAGACGATTTCGCGGGCGGTTTCCTTGTCCAGGTCGATGCCCCGGGCCTGGGCGGCCTCCATGTACCAGCGCGACAGGCAGTTGCGGCAGAACCCGGCAAGGTCCATGAGGTCGATATTCTGAACATCGGTCCGTTGACGGAGGTGGGTGACAAGGGTGCGAAAGGCAGCTGCCTCGAGCGATTCCCGGGTCTGATCATCCATCGCGTATTCTCCTGGGCATCGATTGGGTATTGATTAAGGTACATTACGAGACGTGATGCGTTGTTCCAAACCCCGAAAGCATTGTCCGTCCCGCCGACACCGGGCTCTGAGGGCTGATGATCGAGCCGCGCCCAGAGCGCTGCTCCTGGCGGTATGGATATCGCTTGGATGCCTCACTGCGGCGGCCGCACAGGCGCTGACGTATCCGTTGCCACCCCCGGGGAGCGATGTGGTGGGGGCGGTCCAGCGTATCGAGGCCCGTGAGTCCGACACGCTGCTCGCGCTGGGGCGTGAATACGGGATTGGCTACGAGGAGATGCGCCGCGCCAATCCCGGTGTAGATGTCTGGCTGCCGGGCGAGGGGACGTCGATCACCATTCCCTCGCGTTTTGTCCTGCCCAATGCACCTCGCGAAGGGGTAGTGATCAACATCCCCGAAATGCGGCTTTATTACTACCCCGAAGCCGAGGAAAATCAGCGGCCTGTCGTCGAAACCTATCCTATCAGTGTCGGTCGGATGGACTGGTCGACACCCCTTGGCGTATCGCGGATTACCGAGAAAACCCGCAACCCTTACTGGTTTCCGCCCGACTCGATCCTCGAAGAACGGGCCGCTCAGGGGCGGCCTCTGCCCGAGGCCGTGCCGCCGGGGCCGGACAATCCGCTGGGCCGGCACAAGATGCGGCTTTCCATTCCCGGCGGGGCGTATCTCATCCATGGCACCAACGAGCCGCGGGGGATTGGAATGCGGGTCACCCATGGCTGCATCCGGATGTTTCCCGAAGACGTGGGATCGCTTTTCGAGCGCCTCGCCCCCGGGACCAAGGTGCGGATCGTCAATCAGCCGGTCAAGGCCGGGTGGCTGGGCGGTAATCTGGCCATCGAGGCGCATCCGGTGCTGCCGGCGGACGCCGAGAATGCCTATGACCCGTTAAGCCCGCCGCCCCTTGAAGCGGCGGTGCTGGCCATCGCCGGTGTCCTTGACCGTGGCAGCGGGCGGGTGGACAACGAGCGGTTGGTTAATGTGGTGGATCAGGCAAGTGGCATGCCGGCGCTGGTGTCCAGGGATCAGACCCGGCGACTGGCGCTCGAGGCGATGACCGCCCGATCGGAGCCATAAAAAAACCCCGCCGGGGCGGGGTTTGCGTGCCAACGTGGGTTGGCTTACTTGTACATCGAGCGCTCGAACATGCGATCGATCTTCTCGCTGTTGTCATCGGCGGTGCGCTGAGCGCCCTTGGCCAGCGCATCGGCACCTTCGGCGGTGACCATTGCGGTGCTTGCCTCGTCCATGGCGGCCTCGGCCATGGCCCGCACGTCTTCCAGCTCCGCCTGCATCTCCTGGGTGGAGGCCTGCGTGGCACATCCGACCAAAAGCCCCATCGAGGCGGTGGCGGCGCTCAGCTTGAGCAGCGTTTTGAGCGACTGGGACATTCCTTAAACTCCTGTACTGCGTTCACGATTGCAATCGTTTGACTTTGCGGCGGTAATTACCCCGCGGACGTCGCGGGAATGATTGCGCGGGACGATGCCACTTGCAACCCCTTTTAGGACTACTCGATGACAACGGGGGTGCCGATTTCGACAAATTCATCGAATTGTTCGATCTGTTCGTTGGTCATCGCGATACAGCCCTCGGTCCAGTGAAAATCCTCGTGGATGACCGGGTCACCCTCACCGATGCCGTGAAACCCGATGTGACCGCCGAGCGGGCCATCCTGAGGCAGATAGCCGCGGGCGCCGGCATGATCCAGTGCCCGGGTGTATTCCTCGTCGCCCACGATCCCGTCTCGCCGGGCGGCGTCGAGATGCTCGACGGTCGGGTAATTGATGGCGAAGAACAAGTGAAAACGGCTGTCGCGGTTGATGCGGTTGATCCGAAAGCGCCCGGTGGGGGTGGTGTTATCGCCGCGGATGTGGAGATCCGATATACCGCCGCGGCCAAAGGCGACATGGTCGAGGACCGTGACAAGCCGCTCGCCATGGCGGATCTCAGCCACCGACGCCTCGGTATCGACGCGTATCCAGGTCCCCGGGTAGGGCATCGCAGCGGCGGCGGCCGTCAGGGCGGCAAGCAGCATTAAAGCCGTGACGGCGCCGGCGATTGCCCGCTGACCGATTCCCGGGGTCATGGCAGGTACCGGTAGAGTCGGCTGATGTCGAAGGGCCAGTAAAGCGCCTCGTCGCGATCGTCCCGGGCGACCACCGGGATGGATTCGGCGTAATGGCGTTCGGCCCAGGGGTCATCCATGACGTCAATCGTCTCGATGGTAAGGCCGCGCCGCCGGGCAACCGGCGTCAGCATGGCGAGTGCCTCATCACAAAGATGGCACCCTGCGGTTGTGTAGAACCGGATCCTCGGTGAGCGCGAGGGCGTCGTGCTAGCCTTTGCTTCCATGACTGGATCATACCCCGGGCTCAACCCGAATGCGTAGTGCCATGGACCTTCGACTGAGCGTCGCCCCCATGATGGACTGGACGGACCCGGCCTTTCGTTGGCTGCTGCGCCAGATCACCACCCGAACCCGTCTTTATACCGAGATGGTCCCGGCGCAGGCGCTCTGGCACGGCCGCGCCGAGCGTTTCCTGGCCCGCTCGGATGTCGAACACCCGGTGGCACTGCAGCTCGGTGGCAGCGACCCGGCGCAACTCGCCCATGGCGCAAGCCAGGGCGCGCGTTGGGAGTATGACGAGATCAATCTCAACGTCGGCTGCCCCAGTGATCGGGTGCAGTCGGGCCGCTTTGGCGCCTGTCTGATGCGCGAACCTGAACTGGTCCGGAGCCTCGTCGCGGCGATGGCGGAAGCAAGCGATCGGCCGGTGACTGTGAAATGCCGTATTGGCGTCGATGAACTCGACGATTTTGGGTCGTTGTGCCGATTCACCGAGGCGGTGGTCGCCGGTGGGGCGCAGGCACTGATTGTTCATGCCCGAAAGGCCTGGCTAAAGGGGCTCTCGCCCAAGCAAAACCGCGAGATACCGCCGCTGCGATACGATCGGGTCGAAGCGCTGAAAGACGCCTTCCCGGCACTGCCGATCGTGCTCAATGGAGGCATCGAAACGCTCAATCAAGGCATGCCGTGGATCGACCGGCTTGACGGGGTGATGATCGGACGGGCGGCGTACCACGACCCCTGGCTGTTCGCACAGGCCGATGAGCGGGTCTTTGGCGATGCGCCGGCCAAAGGGCGCTCGCGGGAGTCGGTGGCCCTGGCCTATCGGGATTATGTGGCCGCCCGGCTCCGCCCGGATGTCCCGGTGTCGCGGTATACCCGGCATCTGACCGGGCTTTTCCAGGGCCAGCCCGGCGCCCGGATCTGGCGTCGGGCGCTGAGCGAGGGCGCGGCGGATAAAAGCGCCGGTGCCGAGGTCATCGATCAGGCCCTGGCCGCCCGCCGCGCGGCCATCGAGCGCCACGCGGCCTCGACGGCAGCATCGGCCTGATCACTCGCCCTCGAGCGAGAAAAACCGTGCCGCCACCCGGGTCGTGCTGGCCGCCAGATCGGCTGCCGACTCGCCCCGAAGTGTCGCGACGGTCTCCAGCACATGGCCCAGATAGGCCGGCTCATTGCGCCGATTGGCCGGCTTTTCGGCAATGTCCCGGGGCAACAGAAAGGGGGCATCGGTTTCGATCATCAGCCGCTCGACGGGGATGTCGGCCACACAGTCGCGCAGCGCACCGCCGCGACGCTCGTCACAGATCCACCCGGTCACACCGATATGCAGATCCAGATCGAGGCAGGCATGTAACAGCGACCGTGGCCCGGTAAAACAGTGAAGCACCGCGCCCGGCAACGCATCGCGGTGCTCTCGTAGGATCGCCAAAAAATCCGCCTCGGCATCGCGTTGATGCAAAAATGCCGGCAGGCCCTGGGTGGCAGCGATGTCGAGCTGGGCGGCAAAGCAGGCCTGCTGGTCGGGTCGCGGCGAGAAATCGCGGCAATAATCCAGCCCGGTCTCGCCAATGGCAACGGTCGGCTCGCGACTGGCCAGATCGACGATGACCTCGCGGGTCGCCTGGGACCAGGTGGATGCCTCGTGGGGATGGACGCCGGCGGTTGCGGTCATGCAATGGGGATGGGCGCCGGCCAGTCGGGCGGCCGCCTGCGACTCGGCGGCGCTCGTGCCGGTGAGCACCATGCGGGTCACACCGGCGGCCCGGGCCCGCTCAATGACGGCCTCGCGGTCGTCATCAAAACGTCGATGCGTCAGGTTGACGCCGATATCGGTCAGGTTGCTGTACGCCATGGGCGTATTCTGCTGCAATCATTGCCATGAAAAACAGGGGCGATGAATTCTCGAACGCGTATGAGCCGCCC
>Ga0209937_1000443_pt1 | contig 13315 bp, 11 predicted proteins | sample SalPon1_B_H2O_MG_FD_185699 | JGI IMG/M metagenome (GOLD analysis project Ga0209937, IMG submission 185699) | Salt pond water microbial communities from South San Francisco under conditions of wetland restoration - Salt Pond MetaG R1_B_H2O_MG... | ecosystem: Environmental > Aquatic > Non-marine... | reverse complement strand
TGCCTCGAGCTCGTCCCATGAGTTGTATTTCTTTGTGCCAATCTGAGGATTAGTGCGTGGACGCAGCGTGATTGTTCCATCTTTGTTCTGCTTAACGTTCCAACGCTCACCGTTTACATATTTACTATATGTACCGTTTACGGTCTCTGTCCATGTTTCTACAAAACTTGGTGTCTCTGTAAACTCGGTGGGTAGCGAATCCTCAGGGACGTTATCCTTACGCATGTCGTCGACAAGCTTCTTTGCATCTACTTCTGCTTGCTCAGGGGTGGCCTTTTTCTCAGGAGTACGGGCATCTACAGGCTCGTCTTTAGCGTAAGTAATTTTTCCATCTGCCCCGTCGTGCTCAACGCTAACTACATCAATACCACTCTTGGTTCGTCCTTTACGAACATTAGTGACTTTTCCAAGCAGTCCGCCCTCGTCATCAAAAATCTCGTCTCCGACTTTAACGTCTGCAGCAGTCTTACCGGGTGTTCTGGTGCTAGGAGCTTCCTTTGGCTCAGGAGCCTTTGGAGTTTCTGGTTCTCTAGGAGCGGGCTCTTCCCGAGGTTCAGGCTCGCCAAACTCCAAGCGTGAGACGCGGTTGCCTTTACGGAAAGTTTTTTCGTAGGGGTCTCCGGCTTCGTCTGTTCCTATTAGAAGAACTTCGTCGTTCTCCAATCCTTCGCTGTCTTCCAAGCGGACATTTTTACCTGTCTCCGGGTCAACAAAGAAAGTGTCGTCATCTGGGTCAAGGTCCTCAACCGCAGCTCTTCTTGTGGTTCTAACCGGCCTGTCAAAATCAGAGGGGGTGTCATCTGGGTCTACATCCAGACCATCTACATCATCGTCAAAATCGAACTCGTCGTCGTCTAGCATGCCTGAAGGGGAGAAGCTAGCTTCTTCCAGCTGTGGCATATTCCAGGCAGCTGCACCGACATCAGGTTCTCTATCCATGGCCTCGTTGGCAGGAACTACACCTTCTCTACCTTGGTAGTCGCGTAGCCACCCTAGCTTACCGAGTGACATTTTTTCTCTAGCCCTAGTTACAGCTACGTATATAGTACGCATCTCTTCCATAGACGGCATCTTAGTCTCAGAAGTAGGAGTACCGTCTTCGGCGTTAGTTAGGGCTTCTTTTGGTTCAGGGAAGTCTTCACCAATAATGACATTATCTGCCTCCAGACCCTTCATTCGGTGAGTAGTTGTTACTCTAACGTCATAGTCAGGGTCTTCGTCAGCCTTTGGCTTCAACCCCTCTGGCACCTTGTTAGAAATTTCAGCAATAACGCTTGCTCGCTGCTCATCGTCAGCATTAGGCATGTATTTGCTCCACACCTTGTTGGCGCCATTCCACCTAAAGCCTTTGCTCTTTATGTAGTCCTTAAACGTTGTATCGCTATCAATCTTTGCAGTGACAGCTTTAAAGTCACCAGAGATTTCTATATTGCCTTCATCATTAACTTTATAGTTTTGGCGCTGTCCGCCAATATCCAGCAGAGTGGCTTCCTCGCCTGGAGCTCCCGTAATCTCATCAGAAATTAGGTTGGATGCTCCGCCCTCCGAATCATTCAAAACCTTCAAGTTTGGAATAATATTGTCTTCGACTTCCTTCAGGCCTGCTTCCCAGTCGTTGCCTCCAATCTTGGTTAACAGGTCTATCCACTTAGAGGCTCTTGCCTCTTTGTCGATTGCAATTAAGTCCCTGACATCCTTCATCGTTCGAAGTCCCGCGAAGTCATCGCTGTCAGCATCTCTACCGTCAGGAGTTTTTGGAGAAGCACCTCTTGAATCAAAGTCAGTGTCTTTCAACCACTTCAAGGTGTATACAGCATTCTCTAGGTCAGTCTTAAATACTGGCAGAACACCTACACTTCTTCCTTCTTCTAATAGCTTCTGAATCTCGTTCAATCCACCTGAATTAGAACGGACAATAATTACAGTGTCTTCATCAGGACCCATGGGGATTGCGTCCCGGTCAACAATTTCCCCGCCTTCTCCAACTGCCCTAATTCTTGTGTCACTACCAATTAGGTTAAGAGCGGCGTTACCGGGGCCCGCTAGTTCTGGACCAAAGCGACGAACCATAGTAAGAGGTAGAACAACCTCGGCGTCTTTACTTGCTTTCTTTAGTGCGTTAATTGCACCATTCCACTCATAGATTGCCTGGTTAGGGTCTCCAACGTGGACTATTTGAACATTCTTCTGATTCTTAACTACAGCAGCAACTGCCGCGTTTGTGTCCTGAGCCTCGTCAAAAAATACTGTGTCAACTTTTTCGCCGTTGACTTCCATCTCGCTTAGGTCAGGTTCACTTAGGGACCACATTTTGACTGAGTGATTTCCTTGCACCCTAATACGCTTGCCCTCGTACTTGCCCTCTGACTTGTTGTAATTAGGGTTGGTACCGCGCTGAACATCTGCCCAATAGTCATTAGCATAGTCCAGGAGCTTTGCTACTACTTTATCGTCGGGCTTGGCGTCTGGCTTATCTTCTGGCCTAAACTTTGCTACAGCAGCTAGAACATGCTTGCGTGAAATCTCTTTATCGTCACTGTTAGAAAAACGCCCGACAATCTTGCCTACTATGTTAGCAACCTGCGGAGACGTAAAGTTCTCTCCAAAGAGAGGCATTTCATCGTAACCCTTTAGCTTTGCAATAGCTTTATCTCCTGAAGCAACATAACCTTTGCGGCCATTCATGGCTGCTTTTTGGTCTTTGGTTAGATATGCATATGCTAGAGAACTTGTCGTACGTGCCTCTGTATTTTCCTTCGGCATACGTCTTTCAGCTTCTAGCTGGTTCTTTTTATTAAACTGTAGAGCTAGTACTCGAGACTTGGGCCTTTCACGCTTAATTGCCTTGGCAGCTGCTACTAAAGTTGTAGTCTTTCCTGAACCTGCAAGTGCATTAACTACTGTACGGTATCCACCTCTAACAACGGCATTAAGGGCATTGGTCTGCTCGTCACTTGGTGTGAAGCCATCAAAATCTTCTACATATTCTTCAGGCTGTCCTAAAGCTTCTATCTCAGAGAGTGAAACCTTCTCCTCGGTCTCCTCAGGCTCCTCATACTCTTGCTCGGCTTTTTCTTTATCTTTTAAATCTTCTTCGGTGGGCTGCTGCAGGGGGCGGGCTGGTTCCTCAGGGTAAACCTTTGGCTCGTCATCTTCAAAAATGATTTCATCATCATCATCCAAATTTAGAGGTGACCCCTCCACCTCTTCTAGCTTGGGAGCCTCTTTTTCTTCTTGTTTTCTTTCTTTTTCTCTTCTTTCTTTTTCTCTTCTTTCTTCTCCTTTTTCAAAATCTAAATCTCTAAAAGGAGTTTTATCAAATTCATCAACTGTTTCTAAGGGGGAGCTTCCACTGGTATCAGACACTAGCCCTCTAATTTGTTTACGAGTTAGAGGCTTACCAACCTGTTTTCCAGTTTTATTAGAAACTTTATACCACTGACCGTCCTCTTCATTTTTTATAAATCTTTTCCAGTCCCCCTCTGTACCTGTAGGTCCCTTTTGCCTAATCTTGGTTCCCTTAGGCAGGTTCAGGAACTCTACTAAGTCTCTTAGCCCAGCAAAAGATTTTTTCTTTTTTACTGGCTCGCCGACAATGTCTGATACGTCTTGACCGGTTTTTGCTTGCTCTGAGAGAGCTGGTGGAAGTTTAGCCAGCGGCTCTGCCTCGCGCTCTTTGCGGAACTCAGCGTCTTCTTCGTCAGTTAGTTCGCCAAGAGCCATCTCACGGTCGAGCTCGGAGGCTTCTGTGATGTTCAGGTCTTCAATGTTTTGAGGTTGGTCAGCAACATCTTCTGGCAGCTCGTGAGCAAGGTCTGGGTCAATACCCTTCCTTCTAAGGAAGTCTTTATCAATCTGAGCGGTCAGTAGCTCACCGTTAGATGAGTTAATCTCTAGGACATCGCCCTTTTTTATGCCATATTCTGCAAAGTCGTCGTTGGTCACATAAGAACGAATCTTCGTTCCATCGTCATTACCGCCGATAGCACGTAAGTTATTGACGTTTACTGTCTCGCGTTGCTTGCTATTCCCGGAGAAGGCGCCAATAGCTGCTCTCAGGCGGGCACCAGTGGTTACCCAGCGTCCTTTTTTATCACGGGGTTGCTTGCGAGCGTTTATGCTTCGCTCTAGCGAGGTATAAGCCATTGAAATCCTCGAGGTTCAAGTAAAATTTACCCTAAGCGGGTCTTTATCAATTGTATCGGTATTTAAATAATGTTATTTAAATATAGAGGTCAATATCGTTTATATTGTCGACTATCTCACTAAACTTAGCCCAGCGGAAGTTCTGCCTATCCGTAGGCATCTCTACATCACCCCTAGTTAGATAGTCTTTAGAGTCGTTCACCCAAGCAGGTACATCATCTAAGGCTTCAAAAATCTCTTTAGAAGAACCGTCAGCTAGAGCAAGTTCTGCGGCTTTATTGGCTTCTGCATATTTTGAAAGAATCAGTTTTGCGACCTCTTCCCGCAAACTAGCCTCGTTTTCCGGATTTTCCAAATTTTCCAAAGTGTCATAAAAGTCAGAAAAACCGTCAATCATGTATTTTTCCATTGGGTCATCAGTTTCGGGGTTTTTCATTTTTTCAACATATGTGTTAAAAACCGAAATTTTTTCTAACTCTTCTTTAATTCGCTCTTTGGTCTCTCCTCGGGCCGCCATGCGGGTAATAGCACCTTTAGGGTCAAACATGTCCTCGCCAGTAACAGGCGATGTTTGGGTAGATAGCGCCCCTATAAAATCCATTCGACTTTCGTTATAGCTCATTCTCTGCGGCTTCCTTCTCAAGGTCTTTAACTAAATTATACACGTCTGTTGAGATTTGACCAGTCTCTTTTAAAATTTCTAGACGCTTCCATGCGTGGATATTAGAAAAGTCATCTAGGTTTTGGTTAACGGCTGATGCAATAAGAGCGACTTTATTTTCGTCCAAACTAGAGCTACTACTTAGCCAAGCAAGCTTGCCTTCTACTGATGTTTGGTTGTGAATATAGTTTTCTGGGAACAAGTCCAAATCTCTTGTGTACCCAAAGTTTTCTCCGACCTGAGCCAAAACAAACTCTGTTGCACGTGAAAGAGCCTTCTCTTCATCATTAGATATTTGAAGTTCACGATAGGCGACCTCTTGCACGCCACTAAACTCTATGGGCTCATCTGCTGGACGCGATTCGTTAGCGTAGGCAACTACAGAAGCTAGGTCTTTATATAGTTCCCTGTGCTCTTTATTCATCCTCAATTCTAGACTCCTTAGGTAGTAGGTCGGCATCTGGACTGTCATATAGAGCTGTTGCTAGAAGAGCTGCTCGCTTGACAGGGTCTCCACCATCTTTTTCAGCTCGCAAATAAGCCGCCCTAAGTGCTGGAAGCACGTCGTACGACATGTCGGAGAATTCTGCTAGCTCGAGGAGCGCTTGCTCGTGAGAGTCGTAATTCTTAGCTGGCTTGAGTTCGATAAATGTCTCTTGCGTGGCTGCTGCCGCTGCTGTGATTGCATTATCTTTTTTGGAAGAACGCTTATGTGCTGCTGGCAGCAAGTCGTTATCTTGAACGTATTTACTGTTTTTTGGGTTACCATTACGCAGTAGGTAGAGGAATGCATTTACTCTAGCCATTGACCATGAGTTTCTGTTTTGGTCTGGACGATGTGAAGTTGAGAAAGCGCCAGCACCACGACGGTAAACAGCTTTTAGAGTGCGAAGATTTGTTTTCTTGCTCTTTGCATCTCCGTGCTTTTCGTTGTGCTCTTCAACTTTGTTTTCTAGTGCAGTGGTTACCTTTTTTGAAAAGTTAATTTTCTTTCCACCGCTTGCCGAGCCTTTTTTGTTTTTCTTGGAGCCTTTGCGGCGCTCGCTAGGTTCAGCTGGCTTTGAACCAGCAGTAGCAGTAACACTAACCATTCCATCGGGGATAACCGCGAACCTGCACTTACCTTCTTCTTCAACCTGTTCTGCAATGATTGAACATACGCCCCCACCCTGGTAGAGGACGCAGTTTCCGCACTTGACTCCGATGTCTTTGACATCATTCTCCTCCGGCGTTTGGTAGCCAGCCCAGATGCCGGTTTCGTCTTCGTTAAATTTTCCATACGTATTGGCAATTATCTTTAGCGACTCTGCAAGGTCGGCTTCTTCGCCTACAAGTTTTCCTACTGGCCCTACTGGATTACCCTCAGCGTCGTGCTCAGCATCGTCGCGCATGATTGAACCGTCTGGCATATAGTGCCATCCCTCAAACTCAGGCATGGCTTTTTCCATATCCTGCTTGTTGCCGTATTCAGACACGCTGGTATCTACAGGGACGCAGTTTGGCACCATCTTGCCGCCCTTGCCCTTTTTCATGCCAATCTGCTTGTAGCCTTCCCAGCATGGGTCATTGGCTGCTTCAATCTCGTCGGGCTCGATAATGATGTCATCAAAGTCAAGGTTTTCTGCAGGCGCGGAATGCCCGCCAGATGAATAAATAGGCTCGTTCATTATTACTCTGGTTCTGCTAGTCCGGAAGGGGCGTCTGTCTCTGGTTCTGTCTCTGGTTCTGCTAATCCTGAAGGGCCTTCTTCGGCAGGAGAACCTTCTGATTGCTCCGCACCGGGTACTGCATCACTTAACATTTGGTCAATGTCATCAGGAATAGGTGCACCGGTTGCTTCTTGCGCGGTGTCTGAAACTTTATTCATCACATCTGGGGCTACCACTCTTAGCAGAGCTTCTGTTAGCTCTGGGGTTACAGCACCCTTCTGAATTAGAAGGCGTAGGCTAAGCTCGTTGGGGTCTGGAGCATCTTGGTCTGAGAAGCCGTGGGCACGACGCCAGGTGTTGTAGCTAACAGCCATCTTGTCAAATCCTGCATCAGCGTCAGTTGCACGGTCATTACGGGTCGCAACCTGGCTTGGGTCGTACCAAACGCAGAGTCTCTCTACTTCGTACTCTGAGTAGCCGTTGGCAATCAGATATGGACGCAGATACATAACTGTGATGGAATCTGCAATGAGCAGCATCAGTGGCTCAATGTGGGCCTTATATAGACTCTCGTCAATCTGTAGGGCATTTGAATACTTAACGTTGGCTAGACCTGAAACAACGTCTTTAGGGACGTCTAGTCCCTGCATAATGCGTTCTAAGACTCTTTCTGAACGCTCAGCTAGAGCAGGGTCGAAAGAGCGCTCGAACTTGAATTGCTTAATTTTTTCACCAAGTTCGGCGGGACCACGGATAATAAGGGGGACAACGGCGCTCGCCGAGTCCTCGTCCTTAATCGGAGTGGTCATTGCATCTATTAGCTGGTCTTCGAACTCGTCCGCGGCTTCTTCTGCGTTGTACTGTTCGTTGTAGTCCCCTTCTTCGTCATAGGGATAGTCAGGGTCAGGTGAAGCAGCGACAGAGAGACCGTCAGGAAGGTAAAGAGCACCAGCATTGAGGCGAGAGCGAGCAGTTGCACGGAATGTCCTATTCAGTAGGAGTAGTTCTGCACATAGGTCTAGTAGACCCCTCAGTGAAGAATCTGACTCTTGGGTGTAGCGTGGGTGTGAGCGCCAAATACGCCCCACGAAAGCGCTATTTGGAAGTTTTATGTTGTCAGCACTACCTGCCGACATTGAAGTTGCGTTGCCGGATTCGCGACGCGGATTAAGAATGTAATTACCTCGGGCGTCAATTTGCAGTTCATCTACTGAACGAATGTCCCAGGTTTCGGGAAGACCTGAACCGATACGCTCTGGGATTTGAACTAGGTAACATTCACCTGTGACCTGCAGATTCAAAGCTGCATCTTTCAATAGACCTGGTTGTCCGCCGTAAGCAGAGCTTAGGCGGTCAAGTGCGCGCTCTGCTGCTGCGGCCAGGCGAGGGTCAACTGCTTCAGAATTGCGAACAGGGTTAGGTGCTTCAGCTGGATTATCAACAACTGCAGCGTAAAGACGGATTCGGGACACAACAGACGCAACTAGGTTGAATGCATATTTGATTTCACCGATTGCGTCGTAGTATTCCCATGCTTCGGTCTGCCATGCAGTCGACGCTGACTGTCGGCGAGCCTTAAAATACTCTGCTTCGGTCTTGTCATCTAGTTTTACCTGAGCAGCAGCGGCGGTGAGGGGCCTAGGCGTGTTAAACGCCTGGGGTTCGGCATAGACGATGCCAAAAGAGTCAACAGAAACCCCTGGAGCAACCGAAGTCCGGTTGTTTGGGGACGACGTACGTGCTCCTGCGGTGCTACGTTGATTCTGTGACTCCGAATTGGTTTTCGAGTCTTTTTTAAAAATTCCCAACGGGTTTTCCTAACTTAGTACTTCAGATTTCCGGACATAAGACCGATTACCGCAGATATAGCTAAGAATAATGATACCATAACCAGAAAATCTGGAGCTACAAACCACAAAATCGTGAAACCACCTGCTACCCATGTTCCGGCACACCAGTTGCAAGTGAAGAAATAACCGAAATACGTGTCTGGAGGCCATTTAGCCCAAATACGCTCTCTTAGGCCTTGAAAGACAGTATCGGTTGTAATCATCAAAGTGACGCGAAAGGCTCCCAGAGCCAAAAGTAACAAAGTTAGTGCGTCTGGCATATTTTAGCCTTTCAGTCGTTTTAGAGTCTTGTACGGGTTCCATCCTCTCAGACGTGAACCGCATCCGCAACTGTCATCTACGCTAAAAACTATCATTTTTCCGCTTTTTGTGTAAATTATGGAATCTTCTTCTGGTTTTTCGGAAATGTCGGAAATTGTATATTCTTCAAAAAATATAATTTTTGGGCCGTCATCGCTGTCTACGGCAATAAGGATGTTATTTTCGACCAAAATCACTCTTCCACCCCCCATATAGAAGGGTTCGTCTTGATGTTGGTATTCAGCTAGTACGGCCGTTACATCGCATGGGAAGCGGTCTAAATCGAATTTATACATCAGCGGACCCTAAATACCTTTCCTCCGGTGCCTCCTTGGCTAATTTTACGACTTGCAAAGCTTTTTGCGCGCAATTTACCGCCAGAGAAGCCGGGAGGTGGCTTAATTAAGAGTGCAGTCATTGCGTGAACCATTGCGTCGATGCGGTCGGGGGATTTTCCCTCTCCAGGTATCCAGGCATACATTTGGGACTCTAAATCTTGCAGATAGCCGACGTGATGGACCCGGCTTTGCTCGTAAGCTAGAACTATCGGCTCCGCCCTGAGCTGTTTTCCGTGCTTTGAGTGGACTTCGAGGACTTTAATCGAAGGGTCGATAGAGTTGATGGCGTTTCGAACGAGAGCGCCGCCCTGATTAACCTCAGCCACAACAGGGCAGCCCCAACGGCGGGCCATTTCGACCACCTTATTTGCCCATACGTCCGGCGACCCGTGAATTGAAGCATCTTCAAGAACCCACGCATGGCGCTTATAGAGGTCGCTCTCGGAAGAAGACGCGCATACCACAATGCCGCATTCGTCGCGGGGATTTTCAGCAACCGATGGGTCCACGCCAATGACACGGAGTGGAGTGTGGTTTGGATAAGTAAGTTCTCTACTGCTTTCGACCATCTCTTCATTCCACAAAGCCCCTTCCATATCTTCAAGCATTTCTCCATATAGCTCCTGACGAGCTAAAGAGGTGCCTTCATATACTCCAGTAATAGTGTCTAGATATGCGCCGGACAAGTTACCGGCGTTATCCATGGTGGAACCCTTGGTAATAATTACCTTTGAGCCACCTTCTTTTTCCTGCTTGGACTCTTCGATAAGTTTATAAAGCAGGGGAACTCGCTTGGGTGTCGTGGTTACAACCATCTGTGGGTTACGACCCAAACGAGTACCAACTCGAAGGTTGTCGAAGGCGGTCATACCTGCAGCATCTGGAGTCTGACGCCAAGCTGCAATCTCATCTCCCCAAGCGTGTGTGAACTGCGGACCACGCAAACCGTCAGGTTCGTCAGCGGTAAAAAGAGAGGCAGTGTTTCCATTGGGCCATGTAAGTCTTCGCTTGGATGGCTCGTAGTGAGGTTTTTCAGAAGGAGGGGAAACATTAATGATTCCAGACTCACCTTCAACAATAACGTCACGCACGTCAGCTGCAGTACGAGCAACTAGAGCGAATCGACGCTGACCAGTGTTTGTGTATTTGGCTTGCTCACGGACCCACTCAGCTGCTAAACGAGTTTTACCGAAACCACGACCAGCCATTACTAGCCAGATGTTCCAGTCGTCGCCCTCAGGGGCAATTTGTTCTGGACGCCCCCACACAGACCAATCCCAAAGTAGCTGCTCTTCATCGAAGTCGGCAAGTAGAGCGGCACGCTCGTCTTCAGGGAGAGCCGCTATTTGCTCCATTATGCTTTTGCCCATAGGGTAGTATTCTACACTAAAAAGCGTGGCCGGGGTAAGTGCACCGTCCGGAGCACCGCCCAGCCCAAGCTCTATTGAGCGCCGCTAAATTAGTATATTAGATTGGTGTTGATGTTTTACAGAGCCTCTGCAATGTATGTTCCCGCTATGTGAAAATTATCTGCTGTTGTTAAAGTTTCTGGAGCAGTAGCAGTAAATGGGCTGTCAAAAGTTGTTTGCCCAGAGGCATCGGTGCTAGAAAGATACAGGCGACTTTCTCCTGCCTCTACGTGACCGCCGATTTCAAAGTCTCTAGATTCAGAGATGTCATGTAGACATCCGTCTCTAAATTTGTAGGCGTGCTTTGCTGGGAAGGGTAAGTCTACATAATACTGACCAGTCCCAAAGTTAGAGATGTTGTCAAAGTCAACTTGAATTTCAAAGTGAACTAAATTGCTAGACATCCTGATGTAAGAACCACTAAAAAGTGGGTCACCAGTAAATGTCGGCTGAGTGCCAGTAGTCCCTCCAGCTACCTCAAAAGAGGTTTCTATCCCAACATCACCAAGGGTGGCAAGTTTGTTACTGAGCTCAATGGAGTCCATATAAATGCCGCCATCGACGTTGACCACAATACTGTCATCGTTAGAAACTATTCTGTCAACGATTAATTTGTAGTCGTCTCTGTTTGGGTTGTTTGACATGCTATCAATTTTATCAGGGCTCACGGAGGAGGATATTTTAAGGCTCTGGCCACTCCGTTGATAAATACTCTGGCATTTCTTCTAGGGCCTTTTGGCGTAGTTCGTCTAGTAAGTAGCTTGGCGAGCAGTTTTAACACGTGCTCAGGTGTTTTGAAGAGTTGCCAGCTGGCATCGCGATGACGCTACCGGAGCTGCCTCCAAACCTATTTCTGGATTCGGTTGTCTTTTTTGATGGGGGCATATACCTTGCTGGTTGCAGTTATGGGCTGTTTATATCCATAACGAACCAAGCGGAAGCGCAATGCACCGTGTGTTACACCAAGTCTTTTAGCTAGACGATAAAGCGTAACGCCTTCAACGGTGTGGGCGTGATTTAGCAAAGCGGTGTACTCCTCTGCTTCTTCACGATATTTCTGCCCGTTTGAACGAACCTGCTGCGCGTATGGCTGAAGTTCTAACAGACGCGCTAGAGTTTCGGGCTTAGGCTCGATTACCTGACGCTTTTCCTTAATTGGCTTGCGAGGTGGCTCTGGGATTTCAAACGGGAAAGTAATGTTGTCAATCCGAGCACCGGGCTGCTTCATAATCTTTACAATCTGACGAATTCGCTCTCTGGTTACTTGTGAGCCATTAGAGATGGCCTCAAAAGTCCAGCCATTCTCGTGCAAGCGAATAATCATCTCGTTACGAGAATTTTTATCGGCAGACTTAAAGAACTCTTGAACCTCCTGCGGTAGACGCTGGTTCTTTTTTAAAATATTTTCTTCTGGCATTATTGTGGTCATTTCTATCATTGTTATTTTCTGTTTCGGTATTTGGGGTCATCTTTTGTTGCCTCATGGATTTCCACTTTGAACTTTCCGACATCGTTCAAATCCTCTTCGGGGTTCTGAGTGACGCGGATGTCCGTTATGTGAATCATGGACTCCAACAAAGTTTTTATATAGTCCAAATCTTCTGTCGTTGCAGTCTCTGGATAATAAACTTCTACTGTGCAGTCAGTCATCTCAAAAACGCCGCTGATTGGAAGTAAATCCCTAAATCGGTCTGTGTCTTCAGCGCGAATCGTTTTCGACATCATATTCGTCTCCCTTCTCCAGCTCATTAGATAATACGCGAATAAACATGAAACCCAAGAACAAAATAGTGGACGCGACAACGGCTAGGGCCGCTATGCTCCAAAGGGCTATGGGAATTAGGTCTATGTTACGCACGGTCGCGCTCCGTCAAAATGGCGAAGACGATTGCTGTGGCACCAAGCGCTGTGGTCACTGCCATATCTCCATGTGCAAAGGCGGTATAGTTAGCACCACCAACAGCGAGGATTGCCATTACGGCCCCCCATTTAATTGAACGAATAAAACTTACGGCTCTCATTTTTCTTTATCTTCCTTAGGTGATAGCACTCCAAGCAGTGCCTGAACTTCTTCTTTACGGCGCTTGTTGTACTTGCGGATACGGTTAATAATTCTCGGTGCCACGTAGACGCCGATTATAATTAGAATAAATATAATCCAACTAGTTATTTCTTGCATGGGAACAGCTTAGCACTACTGGCGGATATGTGCAAGTCTGCTAAGTTATTCGTATTTTATAAACGTTTCTGTCCCGTCTGGCGCGACTAGTACTCGGCTGTATTGGGCGAGTAAGGGCATTGGGTCTTCAGGTTCTCCATTAACTAGAATCTCAAAGTGTAGATGAGAACCGGTGGATTGTCCAGTGTTTCCAACCAAACCTATGAGCTGACCCTTTTTAACGATAGAACCGACGCCAACATTGTCTGGGATTGAGTCTGCAACGAGGTGGGCGTAGATTGTATGCCACTCCTCAAATTCTCCCTCTTCTTCCGTGCTTGGAACTAGGTGCTTAATCATTACCCAGGTTCCGTATCCTCCATTAATGCCTGCCTCAACAACAAGCCCGTCAAGGATGGAAACTACGTCTGAACCGTGGCCTGGCACAAAGTCAACGCCGTGGTGGTCTGCGCTGCAGCCCTCGCAAGGTGGTGTTCTCCAGCCAAAATCGGAGCTGATGTCGGCAGGCTCAACCGGAAAAATAGCGTTGCTGTAGTTAAGCTTATTCTCTCGAAGAATGATTTCTGCCTTGGGCTCTTCTTCTTTTTCTTCTGATTCAGGAGCCTTATCCTCAAGAGGTCCAAAGATGAGGCTTGTAAGAGGTCCGCCAGAAGCAAGTCGAGGATTGGTTATAACTAGAGACTCAGAGTTGTCAACTCTGTCCGCAACTACTGGACTGCCACTCGGCACCTTAACTTTTAGCTCTTCGGTTTCAGGTGTAGTGGAAACTAATAGAGGCGCTAA
>Ga0209937_1000441_pt1 | contig 13402 bp, 18 predicted proteins | sample SalPon1_B_H2O_MG_FD_185699 | JGI IMG/M metagenome (GOLD analysis project Ga0209937, IMG submission 185699) | Salt pond water microbial communities from South San Francisco under conditions of wetland restoration - Salt Pond MetaG R1_B_H2O_MG... | ecosystem: Environmental > Aquatic > Non-marine... | reverse complement strand
GCTCGACACGCTGGGGCTGTCAGTGCGGGTCAGCGCCAAGACGGCCCTGCCCCTGGGAGCGGGGTTCGGGGTCTCCGGGGCGATGACGCTGGGCACAGCGTTTGGGGCACAGGCAGCGGGGCTGACCGAACGGCCGAGAGCAGAGTTGGTGCGCGTAGCCCACGTTGCAGAGGTCAGCAGTCGTACGGGCCTTGGCGATGTCATCGGACAGGCCCGGGGTGGCGTCAGTCTCCGCACGCGCGCAGGAGCACCGCCGCTGGGACGGATCGCGCGAGTACGGGGGACCCCGACCATCGAGTACCTCATCTTCGGTCCCCGCTCGACAGCGGCGGTGCTCGGCGATCCAGGCACACGGCTACCAGTCGCAGGGCGACGGGCACTCCGTGTGGCCCAGTCTGAGTCATCGATGGAGGCGTTCATGCGGGCAGCTGCTGCGTTCACGGCTGACACGGGCCTAGCGGGGACGCAGGTCCGTCAGGTGCTCAAGCGGGTGGCTGCCATCGGTCACACCGCGGCGATGGTGATGCTCGGCGAGAGCGTCTTCAGCTGTGACGGGGGGCTCTCCGCGGCGGGCTACCGACCATACGAGGCGACGGTGGCGGGGGGACCGACGGAATTGTAACGCTACCCGGACAGGGTGGCACATGGCAGATGAGGCGATTCCAACCACACACCCCCGGTATGAGTCACTGAGGACACGGGCGCGCATCGAGGCGGGCGTGGATGCGGGGATCACCGCCCGTGGCGGGCTCATCGCGCAGGGGCGCGGGGAGGCGTTCGATTACCTGCTGGGGGAGGAGACGATCCCCAGCGCTGCAGAGGCAGCGCGAGTTGCAGCAGCGGTGTTGTTGGAGGCGGAGCGGCCGGTCATCTCGGTGAACGGGAACCTGGCCGCGTTGGTGCCTGATGCGACCGTGGCCGTCGCGCAGGCGACAGATGCAGCACTAGAGGTGAACCTCTTCCATGCGAGCGAGGAGCGGCGGGAGGCGATCGCAGCACACCTGCGTGCACACGGTGCGGGTGATGTCGGTGGGTTCGACCGGGATGCGCAGATCGAGGGCATCGACCATGCACGGGCGAGGGTCGATACCGCAGGCATCGGTGCTGCGGATGTGGTGCTTGTTCCCCTGGAGGATGGCGACAGAGCCGCAGCCCTGGCTGCAGCGGGGAAGCAAGAGATCGTGATCGACCTGAATCCCCTCTCGCGGTCGATGGCGGCTGCGACGGTCCCCATCGCGGACAACGTCACGCGGGCGATGCCCGCGATCGCAGCCGCTGCCGAGGAGCTGCAGACCACAGATTCGCGCAGCCGCACGGCACTGATCGCCGGGTTCGATGCGGATGAGGCACGTGCCGCAGCGGAGTCTGCGATCAGAGAGGGCGTCCTCAGCTGAGTGCCGACGGGAGCTGTCCACCCAGGCGGGCCCGGTCGTGTGGGTCGGTGAACGACAGGTTGGGGCCCACCGCGACGATCTGCTTGGGATTGATGTCAGTGTGGCTCGCGAAGTAGTGGCGGCGGATGTGGTCGAGGTTGACCGTTTCTGCGACCCCCGGGAGCTGGTAGAGCTCTCTGGTGTGTCCCCAGAGGTTTGGATACTCGTGAATCGCGCGTCGGTTGCACTTGAAATGGGTGTGATACACGTCGTCGAACCGCACCAGGGTGACGAACAGCGCGATGTCGGCCTCAGTCAGGGTATCGCCGACGACGAAGCGCTGTTCCCCCAGCAGCCGGTCGTACCGGTCCAACGCCTCGAAGAGCTCGTCGATGGCCGCCGAGTACGCAGCCTGGGTATCGGCGAACCCCGCGCGGTAGACACCGTTGTTGATCGGTCCATAGATATCATCAATCGCCTCGTCAATCTCCGGACGCAGCTCAGCGGGCGCAAGGTCCACGCCAGTGGGCGCATCGAACGCGGTCGAGAGCATCCGCATGATCTCCCGGGACTCGTTGTTGACGATCGTCTCCTCGACGGTGTCCCACAGCACGGGGACCGTCACCCGACCGGTGTACGAGGGATCGGCCCGTCGGTAGACCTCGCGGAGGTACTGGGCATCACCCAGCGGGTCGGGATGCTCTGCGGAGAACTCCCACCCGTCGTCGATCCGCACGGGCTCGACGACTGAGAGGCTGATCTGGTCATCGAGCCCCAGCAACCGCCTGGTGATCGCGACCCGGTGTGCCCACGGACACGCGCGGGAGATGTAGACATGGTATCGGTCCGGCTCTGGGGGGAACCTCGCATCGGGTGCTGCGGTGATCGTTTCCCGGAACTGGGTGACAGATCGGGTGAACTCCCCCTGTTCGTTCGTCGCCACGAACGCATCTGTCCGCCACTCACCATCGACCATCATATGCATGGGCACTGCCCCCGTTGTTGATGTTGCATACCCGTAGGTCGGGGCGCGGTCGGTTAGGTCTGCCGCGGTCGCGCACCGACCAGGTCGTCCACGTGGGCTGCGACGGATGGTGCATCTGCACCTAGCACGTACATCATCGGCTCGATGCCGAAGGCACCGTGATGATGGACGATCAACGGTGTCGTCTGTGTCTCCGAGAGGCTCTCAGTGACCGCCTGTGGACCCCCGGTCGGGTCGTACTCCACCGATGGGATTTCCAGCTGTGCCGCAGCCGCCAGCAGGTCGCCTGGTGCCAGATTGACTGCCGACCGCACGGACACGGTCGCATCACGGACCGCGAGCAGGATGGCCGCGACGTGGCCGCTGACCCCGAACTCCGGGCCGGCGGGGACCACCGGCCTCCCCTTCACCGCGATGATCCGCCCGGGGACCGCAGCGATCGCACCACGATCTGCCGCATCCGCCGTCGCCTCGACCAGATTCATACCCACCGCGGGGATCTGCTCGGCGATCGGCTCGATCGCCGTCAGACGCTGCAGGCCCCGCCGCAAGGAGGCGAGCACCGCCGCCCGTTCACGCGCGGGGGAATCGGGAGCGTGGATCGGGCCGAAGCCAGCGAGCTCTGTGAGTGCGGGTTCGGCACGTTGATGAAGCTCGGTGAGGACGCCATCATCCTCCAGCCGCCGGATCAGGACCTCGAGTTCGATCAGCGCCTCGAGTGGCGTCATCGTCTCCCTGCCCAGACCGGCCGCGACCTCCGCGACTGTGGTGCGGACCTGTGGGTCCTCGACGATGGCTGGTTCCCTCGTGACCGCACCTGCGGCATACTTCGAGACCGCACTCTGGCTGATGCCGAGCGTCTCCGCCACCTCCTCTTGGGTCATCCCGTCCTCACGGAGCTGTTCCGCCAGCAGGGACCGGACCGTCGGGAGGAACTGGTCGACAACGACCTCCTCGATGAACCTCATCGTGATCCATCGAACTCCGGGTCTGCACCGATCCGGGACGCCTGTGGACCGCGCTGACCCTGGTACTTCGAACCCCGTGCGGTTCCGTACGGTCGCGCTGCCGGCGAGGTGAGCTTGGTGAACACCAGCTGGGAGACACGCATCCCTGGCAACAGCGCCACCGGCGCGGTCCCGAGGTTCGACAGCTCGAGGGTGATTTGCCCCTCATACCCGGGGTCCACGATGCCTGCGGTCGCATGGATGACGATCGCAAGGCGGCCCAACGATGAGCGCCCCTCCACCGTCGCCAACAGGTCCGGGGGGATCGCCACACGCTCCTTGGTCGTCCCAAGGACGAAGTCGCCTGGATGGAGAATGAACTGCCCCCCGTCGGTCACCGTCGTCGTGCTGACGTACTCATCCGTCTCTGACTCCCGGTCCGGATGGATGCACGGGATGTTCGTCCGGCGGAACTCGAGGAACTCCTCGCCCAGCCGGAGGTCGATGCTGGCCGGCTGGATCTGCATCTCGGGGTCATCCAGGGGGTCGACGACGAGGTCGCCCGCGGCGAGTCGGGCCTTGATATCCTCGTCTGAGAGTATCATCACCTCGACTCCAGCGGGTGAGCCTGTAAATCTGCTGTCTGGCAAACCCGACACTAAAGCCACCTCCGAGCGGCACGACCGTATGAAGCAGGCGATCGCCGCCCGTGCGGACATCGGGATGAGTGCGGGCAAGCTAGCCGCACAGGTCGCACATGGCGCGGTTGGAGCGATGCTCGAAAGCCCCACGGAGCTGCGACGCCGATGGCTCCACGCCGGCCAGAAGAAGGTGGTGCTCCGAGTCCCTGATGCGGCGGCGATCGCGGATCTTGCGAGGGCAGCGACCGATGCGGGCTTGGCTCACCGGGTGGTCCGCGATGCGGGGCACACCGAACTCGAAGCATCGACCGTGACGGTCATCGCCATCGGCCCCGCAGACGATGCAGACATTGACGCTGTCACCGGGGAGCTGCCACTGTGGTGAGCGCGGGGTTGCCGGTGGCCGAGCAGCTGGGGCTGGACCGACGACGCAGCTCGCACGGGGGCACCGGCGGGCAGATCCGCACCGAACTCGATGATTTTCAGGTCGAGGAGGTCGAGGCAGTCATCCCAGAGCCGCTTGATGCAGACCCAGGAGCGTACCCGCATGTGGTGATCCGGGTACGATTGGAGGGGTGGGACACCAACGCGTTCGCCCACACGCTCGCCGGGCGGCTGGCGATCAGCACCGACCGGGTCGCGTGGGCGGGGACGAAAGATGCGCGGGCGGTGACGACCCAGCTGTTCAGCGTCCGCTCCACAGATCTACCCACGTTCCCGACGCTCGAGGGGGCGACGATCGACCCCATCGGCCGGATGGGTCGGAGCCTCCAGTTCGGGGACCTGTGGGGGAACCGCTTCGAGGTCGTCGTCCGCGAGGCGGATGCGCCCGAGCAGGCAGCGGCGGTTGCCGAGTCGCTCACGAGCGACACTGGCACGGGCATCATCGTCCCCAACCTCTTCGGCCCTCAACGCTTCGGAAGTCACCGGCCGATCACCCATCGCGTCGGAGCAGCGCTCGTCCAGGGGCGCTACCAAGACGCGGTCCGTCGGTACCTCACCGAGACGGCCGCGAGCGAGCCCGCAGAGACGGCCGCCGCTCGAGCCGCGGTGGCAGAGGCGTTCGCCGCGGATGCTCCAGAGTGGGGCGGGCTCGGCGACGCCTTCGGCAGGGGTCTGCGCTTCGAGCGGGCACTGCTGCAGCGCGCAGCAGAGGTGCAGCCCGCGTCTGAACTGGAGTGGCGGGAGGTGCTGGAGGTGCTGCCGTGGAATCTCCAGCGGCTGTTCGTGCACGCCTTTCAGGCAGCGCTGTTCAACCGGCTCGTCGCCATGCGGATGGGGGCGGGGCTCTCCTTGGAGCGCCCCCTCGATGGCGACCGTATCGGCTTCATCGACATGGACGCACCGGCAGGGTTCGCCCAGCCGGACCTCAACAGACAGACCACGGCGACAGCCGACACCTGCGGGCAGATCGACCGTCACTGCCGTGCTGGGCGGGCCTTCGTGCTGGGGCCACTCGTCGGTACTGAGACCACACCCACCGAGGGGCGACCGGGCGAGTTGGAGCGGGCCGTCCTCACCGCGGCGAACGTCGAGCCGGGAGACTTCGCCCTCCCGGACCCGTACCACTCGACCGGGACGTTCCGCCCATTGGCAGTCCACATCGATCTCGACCTCCAGGTGGGTGAGCCGGCGGGGGGCTACACGCTCCGGTTCGACCTGCCGTCGGGGAGCTATGCGACGGCCGTGACCCGCGAGTTCATCGGGCAAGCGGAGCTGTATCCACCGGTGAGTGAGGACGGATGATGCGATGTCGACGGTGCGAGCATTCCCTCGAGCGTCCGGGGGATCACTGCCTGCGGTGTGGCACACGCAACACAGATGTGGTGGTGTTGGATGTCGGCTCGACCGCGGCGACGATTACGATGCTCCGGGGGGACGTGGTCGTCGGGGAGACGACGGTCAGCACCATCGCGGACGAGGCTGATGTGCTCGCGACCATCCACCGTCGCAACTACGCAGGGCGCATCGTCGATGAACTGCACCGCAAACGCGCACCTACAGTGTATGCTACCGGTGAGAGGGCCATCATCGGACGGGTCCGCGCACAGGTGGCCGCCGAGTGGTTCCGCGTGGATGCGGCGGACCCGGTGGCGTATGTCACCGAAGACGGAACTCACGGAGAACTGACGGTGGTGGACCGACCACCGCGCGAGAAGCTAGGGGGGCGACACACGACGCTGATCGGGGGGCGCAAGGGGCGTACGGTGATTCAAGTGATCGCCGAACATCCGCACGTCAAGAAGATCATCCCCGGGCCGATCGATGCATCAGGAGGTGGCTCGCAGGTCAGGCTGCGCGCGAAGGTCACACGTCCCGATCACAACGGAAATCTGCGGTTCATCCTGGGGGATGGGACGAGCGTACAGGAGAACCGGATCGTGACGACAGCGAGTGACCGCCGATCGGGTGAGCGTGTGCGGATGGATCTGAACGCGGGGATCGCTCCATTAGTCGACTGATCGACCATCTCGGTGGGTTTAAACGCGACCTCGGGCTATGCGGTCGATATGAGCGAGAAACGCAAGGGGAAAATCGGGAGTGCAGGGCGCTTCGGGGCACGCTACGGACGGGTCGCCCGTCGCCGGGTCAATGAGATCGAAGCGGCGATGCGTGAGGCGGAGGTCGATGGTGACAGCGTCTCTCGTATCGGGACGGGTATCTGGCGGAACGATCGGACGGGGGAGGTCTTCACCGGGGGGAGCTACCGGCCAGAGACGCCCGGAGGGCTGCAGGTCCGCCGGTCGATCCGCGCGGCGATGGGCGAGGAGGAGGCGGCAGAGGAGATGGACCAGGCATGAGCTACAAGTGCTCGCGGTGCAAGCGTGACGTGGAGCTCGGAGAGTTCGGAGGGGTGCGCTGTCCCTACTGTGGGCACCGGGTGCTGTTGAAGGAGCGCGCACCGACAATCAAAGAGATCTCTGTCGAGTAGACCGGAGATGGCCCATCACATCGTGCTCACCTGCACATGTGCGTCCGCAGCAGTGGCACGGGCATGTGCCGAGGCGGTCGGACCAGAGGTGGGAGCCGTGGATGATGGACGCGCTGAGACGGCGGTCGCACAGGATGCCGGAACGCTCACAGTGGAGATTGAGGCAGAGGACCTGCATGCGCTCCGTGCGGCGATGAACTCCTGGAGTCGACTGATATCGACGGCCCGGGCTGTGGTGGGGTAATCGGAGAATACGGGCCTTTTTGCCGGTCGCACACCAGTGACGTCGTATGCAAGGCTCACTGCCGCCGGACGCTGAAGAGAAGCTGGAGAAGCTGCAGTCGTTGCAGACGACGGCCCGGCAGCTGGCGACGCAGAAGGAGCAGTCCGAGCGGGCCCTGACGGAGTCGAAGACCGCACTGGCAGCGTTGGAGGAGATCGACCCGGAGACTGACATGTACCGCAGTGTGGGAAGCCTGCTCGTCGAGACCGACTACGGGACGGCCGAGGAGGACCTGGGTGAGAAGGTCGAGAGCCTCCAGATCCGTGTCGATCAGCTAGAGCGGCAGGAGGAGCGGATCCGAGACCAGTTCGAGAGCCTCCAGGAGGAGCTTCAGCAGCTGTTGGGTGGGCTCGGTGGTGGCCCGAGCGTCGGCGGCAGCTGAGGTGCCTGCGGACGCCCCCGATGTCGAGGCAGCCGCAGCCGCCGCGACAGCAGTGATCACCGACCGGTTCGATACCAGTGCGGTCGCCGACCTCGACGTGTCGATCACCGCTGCAGATGGGACGCTGACGGTGGATGTGTACATCGATGTACCCGGTGCGGAGCAGCCGGCGATCGAGGCGGCCGCAGAGGCGGCAGCCGAGGCGGCCATGGAAGCGGTCGACCGCGAGGCGTGAGCTCAGGCGAACAGGAAGATCAGCATGCTCACCGCGGTCGCCGCGATGATGACCGACACCGCAAGCGCACCCCCCATCGTAATCATCGCATTCGCATGGGATGCGAGTGTCTCCGTGCGGTCGTTGCCGAAGACCGTCACCGTGGCCTGCTCGACCCCCACCCCGACGCTGACCGGTTCCAGATCAGCGTGGGCCGCATCGACCGTCCCAGCGATAACGGACAGAAGGCGGTCCCGATCGATCGCCGCCCCAACCTGATTGTTCGCGGTCACCGTGTTGACCACGTGGGTGTCAGTGGTGGCGATCTCATACTCATCAAGCTCCGTCATCTGCAGCAGCCGCTCGCGGAGCGCATCGCGCAGTCCCGGCTCCATGTTGTTCCCATCGACCAGGCTGTACCCCGTCAGCTGGCCGTCGACCGCCATCACCATCGTGCGGATTCCCAGCGGGCCGATCCCCTCCGTGAGCGTCCAGGGCGTACGATCCCACCCCACCCCCACGGAGATCTTGCTGCGCTCAGCCGCAGAGAGCCGATCCCCGAGCAGCCCGGCCGCGCTGATCAGGTCGAAGCCACGGGGTGACCCCGGCGTCACATGCTCGATGGGGTGGTCACTGACCCCATGGTTGCTGTTATGTGCGTCGACCAGAAGCACGGTGTCCAAGCCCGCGCGCCGCGCCTCCGCCACGGCGGACAGCCCCACACCGAAGTCGATGTCATCAGCGAAGGCTGGCGCGAAGGTGCTCATGAGCAGCGCATGGTCGCCGACGGCCTGCCCCAGCATCGAGACCTCGCCACTGTCGATGCGGACACTCGGGGTAGCCTCCGTCGTGTATGTCAACCGATCCATGATCCGATCGACGGCGGCGAGGATCGCATCGACCTCACGATGGGTGACGAGGTTGAAATCGTGGCCCGCGGTCGCATGCGGAGCGAACGCCATGCCCTCGGCCGTGGCTGCGACGCGCTCAGGCAGGTTCCCCCCACCGATCTCGCCCATCGGCCCAGGGTGGATCATCGGGAGCACCACCCGCGCCTTCTCGCCATCTTCGGTCCGGACCGACACCACACTCACGGGCACGATCGCCTCCTCGCCGATCGCCTCGAAGAACTCCTCAAGCTCATCCGATCCCTCAGCGATGTGCCCGATGAACCCCCGCAAGAAGTCCAGAGAGGAGACGCCCATGCTCCGGCGCCATGGGCGATCGACGATGATGATGAACGCGTAGACGCCGAGTCCGTACAGCACCGTGGTGATCGTGAGGAGGACGAAGTGGTCGCTCGTGAGGGCCGACAGCGCGGGTGGGCCCGCCGCCGGGCGTGCGAACAGGGGGAGGATGTACGCATTCACCAGAGGGCCACCCACCTCCAGGTACCGCAGGGTCCCTGAGTAAACGAACAGCAGCACCGCCGCGAGGGCGGGCTGAATCGCCGCGGGGATCGCCGCGATGACCAACGACGAGCGTGAGACCGCCATCACCACCAGGAGTCGGAGGGCGAAGATTGATGCCAGGCCGAAGATCAGCGCATCGAAGATGAAGCGTTGACTGAGGCTGCTGACTGCAGCGACACCACCGGCGGTGACGACGATCGCCACGACGACGAGCTCAGCCACCAGTGCCAGGAGGAACGACCGGTTAGTGGTCAGCAGTCCTCCCAGCCGACGGTCGACCGTGGTGGTCAACACCGCCGCGAGAACCGTGGGCAGCCCGATGAAGAAGACGCCCTCCCACGCATCGCGCCCGATGACGAACAACCCCTGCCACCCGACGCTGTACCCACCGGAGTCGAAGCCGGCGATGCCGGTGAGCGCGGCGATCCCGACAGCGAAGCCCAGGGAGACGTACCACCTCGGCGCGCGGAAGATGTACCGGGAGAGGCTGGCGAGATCGCGCTGGGTCGTGCTCATCTGCGTGCCGTGGCCACCTCACGCAGCATCACACACCTCGATGAAATGCTCGAAAATGGCCTCACCCTCGGCCGTGTGTGCCACCTCGGGATGCCACTGGACCCCAAACTGCTGCCGGACGGGGTCGCTCATCGCCTCGATTGGACAGACGGCCGATGTTGCTGTCACATGGAACCCATCGGGGACCGACGTGACCTCGTCGGCATGCGAGGCCCACACCTGCGTCTCCGGGAACAGAGGCCCCACGATGGGATCATCTGGATCCGAGATTTCGACGGTCACATCCGCATAGCCCCCGTACTCACCGGGGCCTACGGTTCCACCATGGACCTCAGCCATCAGCTGCATGCCCAGACAGATGCCCAGGACCGGCACCGGCAGGTCAAGATACGCGGGGGCCCGCCCGACCGCGGTGATGTCAGGGCCGCCCGAGAGGACGATTCCATCGGCGTCGATCGTCTCCGGTGCGGTCTCGTTGTCGACGAGGGTCACTGGCACCCCCAGATCGCGGAGGGTCCGCTGCTCGAGGTGCGTAAACTGCCCTCCGTTGTCGATCACCGCAATGGCAGCCATGGATGCCGTCGCTACTCCACAGTCGACAAAAAAGCGCCCGGTCCTCAGAGGTCTTCCCGCTCGCTCGCGGGGGGGAACGCGAGTTCGGCAAGCTCGCGACTGCGCCGCTCCTCACGGGCCGCGATCGCCTCGACCGTGGGGCGTGCGGCATCGTCGATGCGCGCGAAGGAGGTGTGGATCTTCGCATGGCACCACCGGCAGAGGCTCACCGTGATCTCATGTCCGGCCTCAGCGTCGGTGTCGTGATACGAGAGGTGGTGTTCTTCGAGCAGGGGCCGTGCGCCACGTTCGCCGGCGATGCGCACCTCCTCGAGGCCGCACCGGGTGCATGTCCGACCCGTTGTGGTCGATCGGTACTCCGTGCAGTCGCGGAAGGGGACCTCTGGGTCTGCAGCGACACACCGGTACCCGGCACGCCGTCGTGCTGCCACGAAGTCGATGTCCCGATCGGCACGGTCGAGCGCGTACCGACAGCGGCCATCATCGGTGAGGTGGTCGCACACGCCTGCGACGGCATACGGGTCGTCCACCCCAACGCTGGTGCCACGGGGTGTCTTCTCCATAAGAACGCGGGGGCAGGGGAGCCCAAAAGCCCGGCGCACCTGGAGGGCCGAACTGGTGGGATTTATATCAGGGCCTCCCTCTTGCTAGCTTGAGCACATGACTCGTGGTCGATTTATTGGGGGGTAGCCCCACCATCTCTCTCGCATCCCTCGTGGATTCCGATCCGACGGTACAGTTCCTGGATACGACGCTTCGTGACGGCGAGCAGGCACCGGGGATCTCCCTGTCGCCGGATGAGAAGGCCGAGATTGCCCTCGCCCTGGACCACGCCGGTGTGGACTTCATCGAGGCTGGGAGCGCGGTGACCGGCGCGGGCGAGCGTGCGACGATCAAGCAGGTGACAGAGCTGGATCTGGAGGCGCGTGTCACGAGCTTCGCACGAGGTGTCCAGGGTGACATCGATCTCGCATTGGACTGCGATGTCGACGGGGTGACGATCGTCGTCCCGGCGAGTGATCGGCACATCGAACAGAAGGTCGGGACGACCCGGGAGGACGTCCGGGAGACGACGGTGCGATTGGTGGAGTACGCCAAGGACCACGGCCTGTGGACGGAGGTCATCGGTGAGGACGGCTCCCGCGCGGAGCTGTCGTTCCTCACGGCGCTCATCGAGGACGCGCATGGTGCAGGCGCAGACCGCGGCTGTTTCGCTGACACGGTCGGCCATGCGTCACCAGACCAGACCCACAGGTACGTGTCCGCATTGGCGGAGGTGGGCCCTGTCTCAACACACACGCATGATGACCTCGGGCTCGGCGTCATGAACGCACTTGTGAGCATCGCCGCCGGTGCGGACCTCGTCCACGGGACGGTCAATGGAATCGGAGAGCGGGCGGGGAACGTGGCACTGGAGGAGGTCGCGATCGCGCTCGCGCATTGCTATGGTATCGAGACGATCGATCTGCCGGCTGTCTATCCCCTGGCGCAGGTGGTCTCCGCGGCGACGGGCATCGCGCTCGCGCCGAACAAGGCGGTCATCGGTGAGAATGCGTTCACACACGAGAGTGGAATCCACACCGATGGGACGCTGAAAGACGATCGGATGTATGAACCATACCCACCGGAGCTTGTGGGGCGCGAGCGCCGACTCGTGCTGGGGAAGCACGCCGGCCGAGCAGGGGTCCGAGCAGCACTGCAGGAGCATGGGATGACAGTGGAGCCGGGCGCTCTGGATACGATTGTCGAGCGTGTGAAGGCGCTCGGCGACCGGGGAAAACGCGTGAGCGACGCGGACCTGCTGACGATCGCAGAGGAGGTCCTCGGCCGTGACCGAGATCGCTACGTCGAGCTCCTCGACCTGACCGCGGCATCCGGGGGGAGCACCCCAACCGCGGCCGTACGACTCCAGGTGGGCGAAGAGGAGCGCCTCGCATCCGGCACGGGCAGCGGCCCTGTGGATGCGGCGATCAACGCGGTCCGTGCCGCACTCGGGCAGGATGCAGCTGCACAGCTGGACTCGTACCATGTCGATGCGATCACCGGGGGGACCGATGCGGTCGTGACGGTGGAGGTGGAGATGTCCCGAGGCGATACGACCGTGACCGTCGCGCAGTCGGACTCGGACATCACACGGTGTTCGGTCGCGGCGATGGTGGAGGGGCTCGACCGTCTGTGGGCACGAAACCCACCCGCACCTGCAGACGACTGACCAGATGGCAGAGTACCGGGTCTCGATCAAACCATCTGCGCGCAGGACCAACGGCGCCGTGGGCCAGTACGTGCACACGAGGGGGGGACATGCGGTCTTCCCCGATAGGGCTGCAGCAGACAGGTGGGCCGCTCAGCTCGCGGCGACCGGTGACAGGGGGGTTTGGATTCGAGATGCGAACCCCAACGATACCGATGCGGACGGGTACCTCATGGGACGAGCTCGACCGATCGAGGAGTGAGAGCTACTCGTCGCTGACGAGGTAGGTCCAGCCGCCTCGGCGCTCGAAACGGATTTCCGCGTCGTCCGCGCGGGTGGCGGCGAACTCAGCGACACGCTCAGTCGCTATATCGGTCACTTCGATCCGGCTCATCCGTCGGGTGTTGGAGTCGTCCACTGATGATGCCTGCATGGTTCAAAATCCGATGCCGGAACATATGTACCCCATCCTAGCTGGGTGAAAGTGAAACGGCGGAGACGCCGAGGGTGAGATTTGAACTCACGAGTCCGTGAGGACAGCAGATTTCGAATCTGCCGCCTTGGCCAGGCTAGGCTACCTCGGCTCATCCGGGAGTCGCCCAGATGGCGTTAATCGGTTTCGGTTCAGCCTCAGAAGTCCGCCAGTGTGAACTGGTCGCGGGCAAGCGCCTGCGCAGGGATGCCCAAGCTGCGCTGGATGTGTGCCGCGAAGTCGACGCGGGCACCATGTGTGACATACACCCGCTGGGGATCGACCTGGCGTACCAGCGCCTCCAGTTCGCTGAAGTCACAGTGATCTGAGAGCACGAACGTGACGTCGTAATCCCCGCGGTATCGGAAGCCCTCCTCGACAGCCCAACCGCTGAAGCCCGCCCGGACCGCACCCGTGCGGGCACAGAGCTTCTCGACGAAGCTGAGGCGATTCGTCTGTGCCGGCAGGACCACGACTTCAC
>Ga0209937_1000439_pt1 | contig 13417 bp, 10 predicted proteins | sample SalPon1_B_H2O_MG_FD_185699 | JGI IMG/M metagenome (GOLD analysis project Ga0209937, IMG submission 185699) | Salt pond water microbial communities from South San Francisco under conditions of wetland restoration - Salt Pond MetaG R1_B_H2O_MG... | ecosystem: Environmental > Aquatic > Non-marine... | reverse complement strand
ATTGCATGGTCTGATTGTTCGGGGTCACCGGCGTTCCGGATGACACCGAACTACCAAGGCTCACATCAGATTTCCGCTTACGCCGGAGCGCAGGGGGCGAAATCCTCATCTCTTCTTCCGGACCAGAGCGTTGTGTTCTGGCAGGTATAAACCCACCGGAGTGGTCTGGTCAGGCGACGACGGGCCGCGGTGGCCCGGGTCGTGTGTCGGTCGTGTTCATTCCGAGTGGGGTATGACACTTAACCCCGTCGGATTGGTGTTGGCCACGTCGTGTCACATCACGTCGAGCGTGGTGTGGGTGAGTGGCCGGTGTTGCCCCGCGTGGGGCTTGTCACATTCATTCGAATGCCCGGGGTACATTTAACCCCGTCGAAGCGTGGCCGCTACGTCACGCGGTTTCATGGGAACTCCGTACCACGCGAGCGGGAAGATCAAGAGAAGTCTAGTCGAGGTAATCAAGCTGGATCAAAAAGAATAGTGCAGCGAGGAGTGCCCGGGTAGTGTGAGACAGCACGCGTGGGACGTAGGTGAAAGCGGTGGCTAGTGGGGCAAGCGATGTCAGACAGTGATTGGCTGGTCAAAAGTGAGTCACAGGCTCAACAATGGAAGTAGTCGTCCAGACAGAGGGAGTAAGAGGTAGGCATAATCATCATTGTGCGCTCGCGAACTGTAGTTCGATTGACCCCGTTTATACCACGGGCGTTTATAAGGTAGGGGGACACATATAAAAGCGAACGATGACGAACCCCGCAGACTCTATCGAGATTCAGAACGTGGTTGCATCGACGGGAATCGGACAGGAGTTGGACTTGGAAGCACTGGCAGAGGATCTTCCCGGTGCTGATTTCAACCCCGACAACTTTCCTGGCCTCGTCTACCGAACCCAAGAGCCGAAGGCGGCAGCACTCATCTTCCGGTCGGGAAAGATCGTCTGTACGGGCGCAAAGAGCATTGACGACGTCCACGAGGCGCTGGGGATCATCTTCGAGAAGCTTCGTGGCCTCCAGATCCCAGTCGAAGACGATCCGGAAATAACGGTCCAGAACATTGTCTCGAGTGCAGACCTTGGTCACAACCTCAACCTCAACGCACTCGCGATAGGGCTCGGCTTGGAGGACGTTGAGTACGAACCCGAGCAGTTCCCAGGACTGGTCTACCGAATGGACGAGCCAGAGGTCGTGATTCTCTTGTTCGGGAGTGGGAAGATCGTCATCACCGGCGGGAAGCGAACCGATGACGCCGAAGGTGCCGTAGAGGAGATCGTCGAACGGATAGAGGGGCTCGGACTCCTCGGGTGAGGTTCAGTACCAACCGTAGAGACTACGTGATCGCTGCGTCTTCGACGAGTACCTCTTTGACCACTGTTGGGTCTTCGAGTAGCTGATGGTTCGTGTAGCTTCCTTCTGCACTACCTCCGCTGTGTTTCGACTGTTCGATGATGTCGAGAAACGCGTGTTCTTTGAGTAGGTCTCTCACGCGTCGTAACGAGAGCGTGTCAGATCCCTCTTGTCGGCAAATGTTTTCGTACACCTCGTACACGCGACTGGTACGGAATCCATCTTGGCGGTCAGCAGAGAGCGAAAGCAACGCGAGCGCTTGAAGAACGTATCGCGAGTGTGGCGTCGACCCTCGAATGAGCTCACGGAACCGGTCGGTTTCAGCGCGCTCGCGTGCTTGGGTGACAAAGGCCTCGCGCACGGTTGGTTCGCCGTTTGCCTGTGCAATCTCTCCTGCGTATCGCAGAATGTCTATCGCCTTCCGGGCGTCACCGTGTTCACGCGCGGCGACGGCGGCCGCACGAGGGATTGTCGACGCGGCGAGCACGTCTTGGTGAAACGCGTCTGACCGGGCTTGCATGATCGCCCTGAGCTGGTCCGCATCATATGGGGGAAAGACGAACTCACGCTCACAAAGACTGGATTTCACTCGCTCATCCATTCGGTCTTTGTACTGAATCTTGTTGCTGATACCGACGACACCGAGCTTACATTCGGTGATCTTCCCGGCTTCGCCGGCGCGAGACAGCTGCATCAAGATCGCATCATCATCGAGCTTGTCGATCTCATCAAGGATTATCAGTACGACGTCGTACTGCTTGTCAAGGATACGCCAGAGTCGTTTGTAGTACGTCGACGTCGAAAGCCCCTTGTCTGGAATGTTGATACCGGTCGCGTCGGGATCGTTAACGCCTGAGGCGATGGTCTGGACCGCCTGTGTCTCCGTGGTATCCTGCGCACAGTCGACGTAAGCGAAGGTGGCGGTGACACCCTCTTCACCGGCCGTGGAGACAAGTCGTCGAGAGACGTACTTCGCACAGAGTGATTTGCCGGTGCCAGTTTTTCCATACAGGAGGACGTTGCTCGGGCTCTGACCGAAGATAGCCGGGTTCACCGCGGTCGCGAGTTCGGAGATCTCGTCATCACGCCCAACGATGCGGCCTTCACCCGGTAGGTGACTGATCTCGAGGAGTTCCTTGTTGGCAAATATGGGGTCCTCTCTAGTGAAGAGGTCGTCCGCAGTGTTCATGTCTGAGACACCGGGTTTCCGGTGAAATGCGTTCTGTTTTGTCGGAGGGGTGGCCCAGCTGGTGGCTGCCAAGCGAAGCAGATACAGTAGGTGAGTTGTCTGTGGGTCATCGGTCGGGTACCACGGTGTCGATAGACGGTGCTAGACACACACACCGGGTTTCCGGTGAAATGGGTGAGACGGTGGGGTGGAGTGAGGAGGTAATGTGGAGTGAGGAAGTAATGTGGTGTGAGGAGGTAATGTGGAGTGAGGAAGTGAATATCCATACACCCCGAGAAAGGTGGTGTGGTGGCGCGCGCCTCGCGAGCACGCCGGAGGCGGGCTTGCGAGCGCGTGCGAGGGATGTAGCGAGTCGCCACAGGCGACGAGCGAATCGGCTGGGGAGGGTGTGGCCCAATTGGTGTCCGGTGTCACGTGGTCGTGGTAGTTGCACCACATACGCCAGCGTATACGTACTGAATCAACTGTAGAGAGTGTGGCCGAAAGTGGTGCCCATGCGTTGCAGAATCACATTCATCTCACTTGCACTGACGTGTGAGTTCAACCCAGTAGTATACTGCACATAAGCGCCAAAATTCGGCCGCGTGTGTGCAACAGAGAGTGATCGTGAGCCCGTATCACCGGAGATGAGGTGTCACCGGAAACAAGGTGTCACTGAAAAATCGATGCCACTGGTCGAACCCGCCACCAATCGGTTCTTCAGCACTGTTCTGACGTGCACATAGCCACGCTATCAGTGCAATCCTAGAAACACCCCAAAAGCCACTCACCGCGTTCCTGCATCCATATATTGACACTAGTCACAAGTCTAGCACTAGTCACATGCACTGGTGCCGATCACAGACGATTTAGGCATGTTTCCGGTGAAACACTAAGAGCTGCAACAACAGCAACTCTACTCAAGCAACCAGTTTAATGGTCTTTACTCAGTACGACTATATAATACGGTTGGTATCAGTACGTCCGTCAAAGTGATACAGACTCCACTCGCCCACCATCAGCCCACCTCCACAACACCGTTTCACCGGAAACACGGTGTGTCTCTCTCAATTCAACCGCCCTACAGAACGACCCATCACGTTTGACTACACACTGGTCGAGGACCCGACTAAATGATACTCAAGAGCAGGGAAAACTAATTCGAAACCAGTGTGAACTGGTTGTGAGGACGAGTCCCCTGACTCGGTAAGTTGGGATGGAGCCCGACACTCGGCTTAGTATCCTTTCCAGTATCCTAGCCAGCCGATAGCCGCTCAATCACTTCCTCCATGATCACACCTCTCGTTCCCACATAGTACCCGAGATTCCGGAATCTGTCACCTCAAAAGTATGGTTCCCGAATCTCGGGACGCCACTCAAACAATCGCTCACTTACTCCTGTGCATCAACGACGGCAACGCTGGCAAGATTGACGATATCTTTCACCTCGTCGCCGCGCTGAAGCACGTGAACAGGCTCGTCCATACCGACGAGCATCGGGCCGATGGCCTCAGCACCACCGAGCCGCTGAAGCAGCTTGTACCCAATGTTGCCCGCCTCGAGGTTGGGGAACACCAGCACGTTTGCGGCCTCGTCGAGCTCGGAAAACTCGTATGTCCCCTCGAGAATCTCATCAACGACCGCCGTATCAGCCTGCATCTCTCCGTCAACGGGGAAGTCAACCTCGTCGTCCTCATGAAGTAGATCGACGGCCTTGCGTGGCTTTCGCGTGCCCGCATTGTCGACGCTCCCGAAGTTCGAGTACGAGAGCACGGCCGCCCGTGGTTCAACATTGAACCGGCGGGCAAGCTCGGCCGTGTGACGCGTTATCTCTGCAAGTGTCTCGCTGTCCGGGTCCTGATTCACTGTCGTGTCTGCACAGAACACAACGCGGTTCTTGAACGTCAAGAGATACACACCGGCAACGGTGTCGGTGTCGGCTGCCGACCCGATCACCCGAAGCGGCGGGCGAAGCGCCGATGGATAGTGATGGGTGAGTCCGGTCAACATTGCGTCTGCATCGCCAGTCTTCACCATCACGCTCCCGAGGTAATTCGTATCTCGGCGAACGAGTTCAGTTGCCTCACGCTGAGTGATTCCCTTCCGCTTTCGTAGCTCGTAGAGTCTATCACCGTATGCAGAAACATCGCGCTCGGCAGGATCAACAATCTCCGGCTGAAACGAGAGACCGAGCTCGGCAGCCGTCCGAGCGATCTCGTCGCTGTCACCAAGCAACACGGGCTCGGCTATTCCCTGTTCGGTGAGCTGATAGGCAGCTCGGATCATCTTCTCGTCTGTCCCCTCGGCAAGGGCGATCCGCTTCGGGTCGTTTTTCGCCTTATTCAACACGACCCGCATCATCTCGCGCGACTTTCCGAGACGCGCCTCAAGCCGCTCGCGATAGCGCTCCACGTCGACGGCTGTGCGAGCAGATTCAGAGTCCATCGCCGCCTGCGCGACGGCCGGTGCAACTTCGAACAACACCCGCGGATCCAGCGGCTTCGGGATAACGTACTCCGGACCGAACTGTAGCGGATCGTCTCCGTAGGCTTTGACAACCGCGTCGGGCACGTCTTTTCGCGCCAGCTGTGCTAGCGCCCTCGCGGCGGCCCGCTTCATTTCTTCGTTGATCTCCGTGGCGCGAACGTCGAGTGCGCCCCGGAACAAGAACGGGAAGCCGAGCACGTTGTTCACCATGTTGGGGTAATCAGACCGCCCGGTAGCCATTATCACCGTGTCGTCGCGTGCGGCCTTCGCATCCTCGTACGTGATCTCCGGGTCTGGATTCGCCATCGCGAACAAGATCGGGTCCTCCGCCATCGAGCGAACCATTTCTTGAGAGACGATCCCACCGACAGAGAGGCCGACGAAGACGTCGGCTCCGTCGAGTGCGTCAGCGAGGTCGCCGTCGTCGGCCGTACTTGCGAACTCTTGTTTGTACTCGTTGACGTCACCAGCGACCGCGCGGGCTTCCGTGATGATACCTGATGAGTCACACATCGTGATATTCTCGCGTTTCGCACCGAGCGACACGTAAAATCTGGCGGTGGCGATCGCCGAGGCGCCCGCACCCGAAAAGACGATTTGGAGGTCTTCGAATTCTTTATCGACAATATCCGCCGCGTTGATGAGTGCAGCACCGGAGATGATCGCCGTACCGTGTTGGTCGTCGTGGAACACCGGCACGTCCATTTCTTCGCGGAGTCGTGTCTCGATTTCGAAACACTCGGGCGCTTTGATGTCTTCGAGGTTCACTCCACCGAACGTCGGTTCCATGGCCGACACTGCGTCACAAAACGGCTCAACATCGTCAATATCGAGTTCCACGTCGAAGACATCAATATCGGCAAATCGCTTGAATAACACCCCTTTTCCCTCCATCACCGGCTTGGAGGCGGCCGCACCGATGTCGCCGAGCCCGAGCACGGCGGAGCCGTTCGAGACAACTGCAACCAGGTTCCCCTTCGCTGTGTACTCGAAGACTCGGTCGGGATCCGCAGCGATATCTAGACACGGCGCTGCGACCCCCGGCGAGTACGCCAGCGAGAGATCTCGCTGTGTGTTCGTCGGCTTCGTCGTCGAAATCTCGATCTTCCCCGGCGGGTCCTCGCGGTGATACTCCCGCGCATCGTCGTCCAATCCCATGGTTACCCCAATTAGCGAACAGAGTAAAAAGCTATCCGTAGGCGTCGAACCGTCTGTTCGACGATCGTCTCCCTGCGACAGGTATTCGTTTCTGGTGAACTGGATAGTCGACACACAACCCGGCCCAGCACCCGAGCCGCAGCGTTTTACCCCGTGAGCGGCCTTGGGTGACCAATGAGGATACGGGGCGAACGCGAGTGTCGCGAATGCGGGCGTCGCTGGTCGTACTTCGAGACTGGAAGCATCGAGTGCCCGACGTGCGGTAGTCTTCACAGCGTCGGGACTGGTGACCGAGAGGCGCACACCGACGCGCCCGTCACACTCGATCTGCACGAGCATCGGGACCGTTTCGGTGAGGCGACAGCTGCGTTACCGAGCGAGGGAGTTACCGAGCTCAAACGCGACCTGCGAGCGTACGTTCATAAGCGAGGATTTGTTCACGCTGGTGAACTCACCGAACTTGACACACCATATCTCGCCGCGCGCGAACTCCTCGAAGCGGTTGACGTCTACGATCGACTCCGTCACCCCACCGACGGCGACCATACATACCTCCTCGCTTTACTCGCCGGAGCCGACAGCGGCGATCGGCCCCACGCAGCCGAGGTACCGTCAGCAATGCAGTCTGCACGAGGGATGGCGACCGCACTCGCCGTGGAGACGTACCGAGAAGAGCTCACCACGTATCTGATGGAGTCGACAGCCAGCACGGACGCGCCCAGCGACTTTCCTCACGGGCGTGCCGAGTCCGACACCGCACTGGCATCTCGCCCCCACGAAAGCGAGGGTCCCCAGCGCACACAACTTGATCGGCTCCGTGAGCGACTCCGTGACCGAACCAAGCAAATAACGGCACTACAGGGAGACGTTGCCCCTGCCACCGCCGACGAACTCGTGCGGGCGACCCAAGCCATCCACACGGCCATCACGACCGACAATCAAGATGCACTCGACCGAGCAGAGACACACCTCGGCAACGCTACACCCTCGGCGTGAGCGGTCCGTCACCGGTGTTTTCCCGCACACGACGGCTTCGTCTCTCAGCACTGATACGCGAACACGGAGATTGATATAGACCGATCGCTGCACGAGCGTATGATGGCCTTCGACATCCACGAGCATCGACACACGCTGAAACTCCTCCGTGACACGGGAACAACGAGCCTCTGGCGCTCCCGTGGGGCGGCTCGGTGTCCAGCCTGTGGGGAACCGTTCACTCGGCTGTTCATCACCCAGACCGAGACGACGACCATCGCAGAAAACGATGGCTCTGCCTTCTGTCTCCTTCGTGAGGAGTCGGCGATCAAATTGTTCTGTCACTGACTGCAAACGCGTAGAACGGAAGGCGAGACCACCGGTCGACAGCAGACTGGCAAACTGGTATCGTACCTCTTGACATCTTTATCAGCGATTCACGATTGGTTGCCGATTACTCTTTGGTGTCAACGTCCCTGTCGACATCCCTGTCAACATCCCTGTCGACATCAGAGTTGACATCGGAGTCGACAGTAGAGTCGATTGCGCCCGAATCAACCCTCGGCGTCTCACTCGTGTCTGAGCCAGTAGTGGGTAGTGTAGTCGCCTCCGTGTCAGCCCCATTGTCTGTTGTTCTCGCGTCCGACGCTTCTGTGTCGGATCCACTCGCGTCGACGCGGGCGACACCAGACGTCTCGTCGAAGACGACGTGCCGGTGTGGATACGCCATCTCGACGTCGGCATTGTCGAGTCGTTCGCGGATGTTCGTGTTCACCTCCGACTGGACCTTCGCGAGCTTGTACGGCTTTTTCACCCAGTAGCGAAGGCGAAGCAGAATACCGTCATCCCCAAACTCGTGGAGTCGACAGTCGGGCCCTGCAACGTACCGAGCAACACCGATTCGGATATCTGGTCCACCGTCGATGACGGCCTCACAGTCCCGTGCAGCACGTTCGATAAGCCGACGCGCAGCAGTCACGTCGCTCTCGTATGTCACGAGGACGTCGATCCGTCGACGGGTGCGCTCGTCTTCAGCAGAGTAGTTAATCACGTCGCGCTCTCGAATATTGCCGTTTGGAACGACAAGGAACGTATTGTCGAGGGTGAATATCTTTGTGTATCGGATCGTGATGTCGTCGACGAACCCCTTCGTGCCGTCATCAAGCGCAACCATGTCGCCGATTTCGAAGGGCTGGTCGGCGAGGATGAACAACCCATTGATGAAGTTACCCACAAGCGGTGCGAGGATGATTCCAACGATGGCCGAAAGAACCGCGGTCCCGATCAGGAGGTCGGTAAATCGGAACCCTACCAGCCAAAGTCCGGTGAGAAACGCAGCCGTAACCGTTCCAAGACGGACGCCGCGCACGATCGTCTGTGCCACACTCTGGCGGGAGAACTGTCTCGCCACGGGTCGCCCAATGAGCCGGACCACGACCCGAGACAGGGCTGCTCCAACCACGATCGAGAGCGCGACGACAAGGAGTCGCACGCCAGGGATCGACCCGAGCGCCTCAACCCAGCCGCCGAGCGACGGCACCGCCGATCGAACCATACGACTACGGCAACGGCCACGCGAAAAAGCGTTTCTTCCGAGCCGCAGCTGACGGTCTTGTTGATCGTCGTCCGCTAGGCCGCCATCCCACCAGCTGCTGTCTTGGCGGTCGTTGTCTCCCCGCTTAGTACGAACCAAATACACCCAAGTGTACAATTGCGTGCAACTTCACTCATAGTAAAAAGCTATACCAAATGCGCTCGTTAGATCACGTATGCCAGACGACCTCCGGACGACGCTCGATCGTGTCGGAGACCGGTTCAACCTCGGCGAGTACGAGATCGACGCGTACCTCGCGGTGTTAGAACACGGTGAGTTGACCGCAAGTGACATCGCCGATCGAACGAACATTCCACAGCCGCGGGTGTACGACACGGTTCGGAGCCTCTCCGATCGCGGGCTCGTCGAACTCCGAGAGTCTCGCCCGATGAAGGTCGTCGCGGTGGACCCGGACGACGCGTTCAACGGCCTCCGGTCCTCATTCACTGAGATGGTTGACGAGCTCGCCGCGCGGTACACCGCGCCGACCCGGGAAACCGAGGCCGTTTCGCTGGTCAAATCACGGTCGACGATCCTTCGCTACCTCGAAGACGTCATCACCGGCGCCGAGTACGAGCTTGCCGTCTCGCTGACGCCAGACCTTCTCCGTCGATTTCACGAAGCGCTCGCACAACAGGTGGCCGCCGGCGTCAGCGTTGAGCTCCTCGTCACCCCTGCCTCTCAGGCACCGGATCCCAACGAGTTCGACTACCTCACGGTAGCGACGGTCGCGCGTGCGCGACGAGGGATTACTTCACCCGTCCTCGCGGTGGGCGATGGGGAGTACTCCGTGTACGCAACCCAAGATGCGTTGCGTGACGACCGCGAGCGGTACGGCGTGATATTCAACCGATCTGCGCTGGGCTTTCTCGTTTCTGGCTTCTTTGGAACCGTCTTGTGGACGACCGCAGAGACACTCGCGACCGATGACGGGACACGACCGTTCCCGCGACGATACGCGTCCATCCGCCGAGCGGTCAAAGACGTTCGAACGTTCGGTGACGAGACGTTCTATGCGACGGTCGCCGGACGCGACATCGAAACGGGCGAAACAATCACCGTTAGCGGACAGGTACTCGACGTCGAGTTCGAATCCTCCGAAGAGGTCGCAGCGCTTGTCGTCGAAACCGAGGACGGGCCCGTCGAAATCGGCGGTCGTGTTGCTGCACTCGAGGATGTCGAAGGACAAGAAATCGTCATCGGTCGGGACGAACCGCCAACGTTGTGACGTCTCTCACAGCTACGATCGTTGACCTGCCTCTCAGGAGAGTGACTTTGCGCAACCGCCTCCGGTAGCAACTTATTCTCGGGGTGAGCAGACCGTGTATGGACGTACGCGTTTCCCCGTCGATGGTAGCCGGTACGGCTCGTGCACCGCCGTCGAAGAGCTACACCCACCGCGCCCTATTGGCGGCCGGGTACAGCGATCGAGCCACCGTCGGTTCGCCACTCGTCTCGGCAGACACACGCGCGACGGCCCGGGCGGTAACTGCCTTCGGCGGAACGGTCAGTCCCTCGCTCGACGCGATCGATACGGGCCACGAATCGGTCGATGTCGTCGGGTTTGACGGGCGCCCGGCCGTCCCAGACGACGTCATCGACTGTGCAAACTCGGGAACGACGATGCGTCTCGTGACCGGAGCAGCTGCGCTCGCTGACGGCGATACGGTGCTCACCGGTGATGCCTCACTACGCTCTCGGCCGCAGGGCCCACTCCTCGATGCGCTCTCTACACTTAGTGTGCACGCAAAATCAACGCGCTCGAACGGTCAGGCACCGCTTGTCGTCGGTGGGCCGCTCACTGGCGGGGAGGTCTCGCTCCCGGGCGACGTCTCCTCGCAGTACGTCACCGCGCTGTTGATGGCCGGTGCCGTCACCGACGATGGCGTCGAGATCTCGTTAACGACGGAGCTCAAGTCGGCACCGTACGTCGATATCACCCTTGAGCTACTCGAGGCGTTCGGCGTGACAGCGACGCCGGTCGGAAGCGAGACGGCCGCGGGCGCGAGCGGATTCTCCGTGCCTGGTGGACAGTCGTACCGACCGACTGACGGCCGGTACAACGTCCCTGGCGACTTCTCGTCGATCTCGTATTTGATTGCTGCGGGTGCGGTTGCCGCAGATCCCGACGGTGCCGTACGAATCGAAGGGGCCCGCCCGAGTGCACAGGGCGACGCCGCCATCGTCGACATCGCGGCGCGGATGGGCGCGCACATCGACTGGGATCGCGATGAAGGCGTGATCACCGTTGAACGATCACCACTTGAGGGCGTCGAGGTTGATGTCGGCGACACGCCGGACCTGCTCCCAACGATCGCCGCACTTGGCGCGGTCGCCGACGGCGAGACGCGGATCGTCAACTGCGAGCACGTCCGGTACAAAGAGACGGACCGCGTATCGGCAATGGCCGAAGAGTTGACGCGGCTCGGTGCCGAGACGACAGAGGAGACGGACACCCTCACGATTCACGGCTCCGAAAGCACCCTCCAGGGGGCCACAGTTGACGGACGCGGCGACCACCGAATCGTCATGTCGTTGGCGGTCGCCGGACTGGCCGCGACGGAGTCGACGACGATCCGAGGCGGTGAGCACGTGGACGTCTCGTTCCCGCATTTTTTCGAGACGATCGAGGCGTTGGGTGCAACCGCCGAAGCCAACGTCTAGGAGTCGCATCGGCGGAGCTTTTTTGATCCCGTTCGAACTGTTCGTGTGGAAAGCGACGATGGCCCACCTATCGATCCAGATGATATCGGCCCAGGTGATATCGGACCAGCAGGGGCAGCCATCGCGGTCGCGTTCACTGGAGCGCTACTCGCGGCAGTGGGTGTCGGCCTCTCGCTCGCCATTGGCCGCGCGGGGTTCGTGCTCGCTGTGATGGGCATCGTTGTTGCTCTCGCGAGTCCGGCGGCCTATTGGTACGTCGCTCGTGAATACGGCCGGTGAGACTTCCCGAAGCGGAACCACAGCTACTGCCGCAAGGCGGATAAGAGGTCATACGCAGCAGACTCCTCGCGGTCGTGTCTGACAATCATATTATAAGATACGTCCATCGCATTTATTGCAGGCCGCCATGTAATTCGGACAATGTCATCTATCGAGCTCACGTCCAGTCAGAAAAGCATCCTCTCGGCGCTCATCAACCTCTACGGCGAAGAAGAAGACGCGGTCAAAGGCGAAGCGATAGCCGAGGAGGTCGACCGAAACCCCGGTACGATTCGCAACCAGATGCAGAGCCTGAAAGCGCTTCAGTTGGTAGAAGGCGTCCCCGGCCCGAAGGGAGGCTATAAGCCGACGTCGAACGCCTACGAAGCACTCGACATCCAGCGCATGGATGAGCCCGCCCGAGTCCCGATCCAACACGAAAGCGAAGAAGTCGACGGTGTCAACGTCGACGGTATCGACCTCTCGAGTGTACACCACCCCGAACTGTGCCGCGCTGAGATCCACGTCCAGGGCTCCGTCCGCGACTTTCACGAAGGCGACTCGGTGACCGTCGGCCCAACGCCACTCTCGAAGCTTCTTATCGAGGGCACCCTCGACGGCAAAGACGACACCGCAAACGTGTTGATCCTCCGTATCGACGACATGCACGCGCCGGCCGGCGAGCCTTCTCACTGAAGCCACTCGCGTGAACGCACCCGGTCGAATACACTCGACCGCATCCACCCGGCCGACCCGTATTACTTCTGACCAACCGACAGCAACCGGTCAATTATACGCACATCACGTCGGACCACCGATTGTATCCGCTAAGATGATCTGTGCGCTCGGAGCCGATGCAATCGGGTGAGACACGGCTGTCAGATTGTATCGACTCGAGACACAGAATCGATGAGTAGCATCGGACCGCTCCCGTTGAGCCCGTGCGTCTGGTGGCCACTCGAATAGCCGTCAGTCGGCCTACATGTCACCGAAGGCCCCGATGGCCCGGCCCGTCGAGGAGACCTTCGCGATCCAGCGCGAGGCGATGGCCTTCTTCAACAGCTTTGCGGGCGTTCCACCGAAGGTATCGATTGGCATTCCCACGACGTCGTGTGCGACCGCTTTCTCGCCCACGGAGATGACGGTTCCTTTGTCCTCGTGCGTCCACGTTCGAAGTGGCGCCCCGCGAGCGGCACGGGCGAGATTCTCGCCGGCGACCTCTGCGGCCTGCCAGGCGGCCTGCGCCGTCGGCGGCGCGACGTTGTCGTCACCCTGATCGATGAGCGCGGTGTCGCCGATGGCAAAGACGTGGTCATCACTCGTGGTGAAGTCGGCGCCAGCAAACACGCGGTTCGAGCGCTCGTCTTTATCCAGCGAGACGCCTTCGAGCTCTTCTTGGCCCGTGACGCCGCCGGTCCAGACGAGCACGTCGTACGGGAGCTCCGTCGGCTCTTCGTCGTCACCGCCGCCGAGGTAGACGGCGTCCTCATCAGCCTTCGAAATAAAGTCACCAGTCAGGATCTCGACGTCGGCTGCTTCGAGTCGTTGTCTGAGTGCACCTTGGATCGCCGGGTCGTTCCCGGGGAAGACCTCGTCGAGTCCCTCCACAAGCACGATATCGATCGGTGCGCGGTGGATGTCGCGATATTCGGCGACCTCGCCTGCGGTCTGGATTCCGGACAGCCCGGCACCTCCAACGACGACCGTCGCGGGATCGCTTCGGGTGGCCTCGGCGGCCGCGTCGCTGACGTCCTCGTGGATTGCTTGGGCGTCACC
>Ga0209937_1000434_pt1 | contig 13557 bp, 13 predicted proteins | sample SalPon1_B_H2O_MG_FD_185699 | JGI IMG/M metagenome (GOLD analysis project Ga0209937, IMG submission 185699) | Salt pond water microbial communities from South San Francisco under conditions of wetland restoration - Salt Pond MetaG R1_B_H2O_MG... | ecosystem: Environmental > Aquatic > Non-marine... | reverse complement strand
TATGAATTTTAGCACTTATTTTTTATCTAAAACCGCAAAAACCATAAAGATTTTGTTTTAAAAATAGGGGACAAATGCGGAAAAACCATAAAAAAGCCATGAATTAAGCCCTAAAACAATAAAAATTTATTAGATATATAAATTACTGATAAACAATTAAATACAACTAAATATAGATGTTTAAAAATACGGGTGCCTACGGTTACCCGTATTTTTTTTGATATAAATTCGTTTTTTATGTTTTTTCGTATTTAGAAACAAAATTTACAAAACGATAAACATATCATTTATGCATCTTAAAATAACCTGAGTTTAATTTTATTAAGTGTATCATTAAAGTATTAATATGTCAAATAATAAAGCAAAATCTATACTAATCTTAGTAACAACATTTTTATTAGGGTACTCCGTTCAAGCGCAAAATTCTGTAAATAGTTCAGGCGGAGATGCCACAGGTAGTGGAGGGACCCTTGCTTACAGCGTAGGACAAGTAGTTTATACTACAAATGCAGATGCCTCCGGCACTGTTAGCCAAGGCGTACAACAAGCCTACGAAATCTTTACCTTAGACGTTAAAGAACCTATACCCAACATCTCCCTTTCAGTATTTCCTAATCCTACTGTCAATCATTTAAACTTGCAGATAAGCGATTACAATCAGGAAAAATTATCCTATTTCCTTTTTGATCTGCAAGGCAAACTAATAAAAGATGGAAAGATCAAGGCAAAACAAACACAAATCAGCACTTCGGGTTTGCCGTCTGCAACTTATATTCTTTACATACGCAACAAAAACAAACAAAACCTACGATCCTTTAAAATCATCAAAAAATAAAAGCCATGACTAAACCAATTACATTTTTATCAGCCCTGCTGTTGTCGTTAACAGTATTTGCCCAAACCCCAGAAAAAATGAGCTACCAAGCGGTGGTAAGAGACGGAAATAACGATCTATTGACTGAAGCCCAAGTAGGTATGCAAATTTCTATCTTACAAGGATCGGCAAGTGGTACAGCCGTTTATGTAGAGACCCAAACACCAACTTCAAACACCAACGGATTAGTAAGTTTAGAAATTGGTAGTGGAACAGTTGTATCTGGAACCTTTACTACTATCGATTGGGCAAACGGTCCGTATTTTATTAAAACCGAAACCGACCCAACAGGTGGGAGTAATTATACAATTTCAGGCACTAGCCAATTAATGAGTGTGCCTTATGCTTTGTATGCTAAAGAATCTGGTAGTACCAATTTAAACTTAAACCAGGTTCTCACAGAAAACAACTCAGCTAACAACCAGCAAATTAAAGATCTAGCAGACCCCACTGATGACCAGGATGCAGTCACTAAAAATTATGTTGATGATTTAAGTCCAAGTCCTGGAGATAGCCCAGGAGATATGCTATACTGGGATGGTTCATCATGGGTAAGCATAGAAGCTACAGAAAATGAAGGTGCCACTTTACAAATGATAGGTGGTGAACCACAATGGGTAGGTGGCACGCCGCCACCAGAAGTGCCTGATGCACCAACAATTACCAGTGTTACTGCAGGAGATGGGCAAGTAGATATAACTTTTGATGCCCCGTCAAATGATGGTGGTTCTACTATAACGGAATACACAGCAACTTCCAATCCTGGAGGTATTACCGGAACTCTATCACAAGCAGGAAGTGGCATAATAACTGTAACTGGACTCACTAATGGCACAGCTTATACATTTACTGTAACAGCAACTAATGCCGTGGGCACGAGTAGCCCAAGTAGTGTTTCAAACTCAGTAACACCATCATCAGGACCTCAAATTGATGACTACCCAGAAGGCACGGTCCATTGCGACCCTAATGACATTACCGAAGTCGTAGATGTTACTAACCCCACTACAGGCAAGACCTGGATGGACAGGAACCTTGGCGCTAGCCAGGTGGCAACCAGCAGTACCGATGCCGCTGCTTATGGTGATCTATACCAGTGGGGAAGAGGCGCTGATGGTCACCAGTGTAGAGACTCTGGAACCACAACTACCTTAAGTAGCACTGACCAGCCAGGTCATGGAGATTTTATTACAAATAGCAGTTCCCCATACGACTGGCGTAACCCGAAAAACGATAATTTATGGCAGGGCGTAAATGGCGTAAACAACCCTTGTCCAAGTGGCTATCGTTTGCCTACAGAAGCAGAATTAGTTGCTGAACGCGAGAGTTGGAGTAGCAACAACAGCGCAGGAGCCTTTGCTTCCCCGCTTAAATTGCCCGTGGCGGGCTACCGCGACGACAGCAATGCTTCGCTCGACAATGCTGGTAGTAACGGCTACTACTGGAGCAGTACGGTTAGCAGTACCAATTCGCGCCGCCTCGGCTTCCGCAGCAGCGGTGCCGACATGGGCCCCTACTACCGAGCGTACGGATTCTCTGTGCGTTGCCTCAAGGATTGACACTTTGATGCATTTGATAATTTGACACTTTATCCTGCCATTCCGCTTTTTCAGCGGATGGCAGGATTTTATTACCGCGACTTGTGCTGAGCATTGTCGAAGTAAGCGGTCGTTTTTTTTCAGAATAGTGATATGACAATAGCAGAAAAAGTAACCCAAAGTGCAAACAGCACTCTATTTACACTCTACAAAGAAGGCTTATTTTATAAGTGCTACAATGAAGATGCTATGCTTTTTTTGCAGAAAGTAAAGGAATATAAGGTGAGTTCTAAGTACGTTAAAGCAACTGTATCAAAAGTTTATAGTATAGGTTTTCCTGCAAGTGAGGTTTTAAACGGCAATTTGAGTTTAGAAAGTATTTCAGAAAAAATAGGGACAAAAAGTTTTGAAGTAAAAAATGAGTTAGTTCAATTCTATTTAAAGGATTTGGAATCTAAAAAAGGCTATAAAGATTGGGTTGAAATACAGCATAAAAATGAATTGCTTGTTCAAGAATCTGTGCCTATCTATTCAAAAACAAACAATAGTGCATATCTTTTAGCAATGATAAAAGACTATGATTTGGCAAATAGCACGCCTATGCAAGGTCTTGGTTTTATTCAAGAATTAAAATTAGAAGTACAACGAATTGATAAGAACAATGGAAACATTTGAACACCTTTTATATCAGTTGCACTTATCTTATATGCAAGCCCGTAAAAATAAACGCAACACCCATAATCAATTGGCTTTTGAGTTAAATCAAGAAACCAATTTGCATCAATTGGCAAAAGCTATTTTTGAGCGAAAGTACACACCAAAACCTTGTATTGCTTTTATCATTCAAAAACCGGTGATGCGCGAAATATTTGCGGCCGATTTTATAGACAGGGTTATTCATCATTTAATTTATCGCTGTATCTATCCAATCATTGATAAAAAATTAATCTACGACACTTACAGTTGTAGAGTAGGCAAAGGAACTTTGTTTGGTATCAATCGAGCAAAACAATTTATGCGTTCATGCAGCCAAGATTTTAGCAAAGAAACCTATGTACTGAAATTAGATATTGAAGCGTATTTTATGAACATGCGTCATGATATCATTTTTCAAAAGGTAGTAGATATGATACCGAAGGATAAAAATAATTTTTTGGGCATTAGTAAAGAAACATTAATTTATATTTTAGAAAAAACTGTTTTTAACAGTGTAGCTGAAAATTGTAAAATAAAGGGGAGTAAATCAGATTGGGATGGCTTGCCGGCAGGCAAAAGTTTGTTTAATTACCCTAAAGATACTGGTTTGCCTATTGGAAATTTAACCTCGCAGGTTTTTGGTAATGTTTATTTGAATGATTTTGATCAGTATATCAAAAGAGAAGTAAAAATCAAGAACTATGGACGCTATGTAGATGATATGATATTTTTTCACAATGATGAAAACTATTTAGCAAGCATTTTACCTAAACTTTCTGACTTTTTACTTTCTAACTTTAAACTCAATATACACCCCAATAAAATTTTTTTAAAGAACATAAACGAAGGCATTCCGTTTCTTGGTCAAATTATTAAACCACATCGCAGTTATGTGGGTAATAGAACCAAGAATAATTTTTATCAAGCCATTCAGGAAATTAATAAGGTGATGGCCGTTGTACCCAGATTTTCGTGGAAGCAGCTCTGCGATATACGTGCAACGATCAACTCCTATTTAGGTTGTACAATTCACGCTAATTCATTTAAAATGCGAAAAACAATGTTAGGCAAACTCATTAAACGGTTTTACGATTTTTATTATGTGACAAAAGATTTTAGTAAAGTAATGATTAACGAAGATTTTTGGCTATGGCACTTTTCACCGAGCTACCGGTTTACAAACTAGGCTACGATTTGTTAATTCAAATTTATGAGCGCACAGCAGTATTTACAAGGGAATATAAATACACGATGGGTGAGCGATTGAAAAATGAAACAACAGATATGCTCATTAATATTTACAAATCGAACAAGAGTAAAAAAGAAACGCGCACTCAATACATTGATAACGCGAGACAGAATGTAGAAGTAGTTCGTTTATTGCTTCGTATCTGTAAAGATTTAAAAGTAATAGGCATGAAAGGGTTTGTGGCCTTAAACATAAAAGTAGAAGAATTGTCGAAGCAATTGGCTTCTTGGCAAAAATACACTGCCGGAGTTCAAACGAATGAATGAAAAACAAAACGTATGAAGTGTGCAGAATTTAATCCTAACATATCGTCCTGCATTTTGCAGGATACAAGTCAAAACAGTTTCAGCATGAGCTATAGTGCCGCGATGTGCAAAAGATATGTTTTATTGCCCGTGGCGGGCAACCGCAACAACAGCAATGCTTCGCTCAACAATGTCGGTAATAACGGCAACTACTGGAGCAGTACGGTTAGCAGTACCAATTCGCGCAACCTCAACTTCAACAGCAGCAATGCCAACATGAACACCAACAACCGAGCGAACGGAAACTCTGTGCGTTGCCTCAAGGATTATTTATGTTTGGGTCACAGCCTTTTTTTAAAAATAACACTATGATAAAAAGAATACAAAATACACTATTAATCTGCTTTTTATTAATATCTAGTAGCGCTTTCAGTCAATCTATTTCAGGTAATTTAAAACTTCTGACTAATCAACAAATCAAACTCGAAGGCTTTAACGGTCTTAAAACCTATCTTATTTCATCTTCCAACATCGATGAAAATGGAAATTTTAATCTCAGCTATTCAAAAACAGATCATGGCGTTGGCTACGTAATGTCAGCAGATGAAAAACCACTTTTTGTGATTTTGAGTGGTGAAGACATTGAAATTGCTGGTGAGGCTTTGAGCCAACCTGAAACGATCAAAATAATAAAAGGCCAAGAAAATAAGTGGTTTGAGCAGTACGCTGAGGAGCAACCTAAACGAGAACAAGCACTAACTGCTTGGACGTATTTAGAAAAAATGTATCTGGCAAATGAAGAATTTAAAACCCATACCAAAGCAAAACAAGCCATACGAGAAGAGCAACAACACCTGAAAGCCAAAGATGAGGACTTTATAGCGTCTTTGCCTAAAGACAGTTACGTCCGCTGGTTTTTACCCACTCGTAAATTAGTGAGCAATGTTTCAACCATTGCCCAGTACAGGCCTAAAGAAATACCGGAGACTATAGCGGCTTTTAGAGCCCTTGATTATACTGATAAACGCTTATATAAGAGCGGACTGTTTAAAGACGCGATAAACAATCACTTTTGGTTGCTAGAGAATAGTGGTCAGCCTTTAGACCAGGTATTTGAATCTATGAAAGTATCTATAGATGCCATGTTTGAAAAGCTGGTCTTTGATGAAGAGAAACTCAACATCGTGACTAACCATTTATTTGATTTACTAGAAAAACACAGTCTATTTGAAGCCTCAGAATATTTAGCCCTTAAAGCCTTAAATGAGACCAGTTGTACCTTAAATAGTGATTTAGCCAAACAGTTGGAGAGCTACCGCGCCATGAAAAAAGGGAAAACAGCTCCGGATATCAGGTTTACTAAAAATACGATATTTCCCAATCAACCCATAGAAAAGTTAAGCGATCTTGATAGTCCTTATACGCTTGTGGTATTTGGTGCCAGTTGGTGTCCTAAGTGTCAGGAAGAAATCCCTGAGCTAGCTCAATATTATAACAGCTGGAAACAAGAAGGTGTTGAATTGGTTTTAGTCTCATTAGACGATAATGAAACAGATTTCAGAAACTTCACAAAAGACTTTCCATTTATAAGCACTACAGATTATAAGAAATGGGATGGGCAAATTGTTAGTGATTACTATGTATTTTCAACCCCAACGATGTATCTTCTGGATGATAAAAGGGAAATACTCTTAAGACCCAACTCCATTGAGCAAATGAAGGCCTGGGTAGATTGGTATCTGGTGAAGGGTAATAAATAGTACCACTCTATACTTACTTAGCAAGCAGTTGGACTACAAATCAACTAGCGTGCTCTTATGAGTATCATTGTGAAAATAGCTCGCTCATCGAAGTCTGTGACTTCGAAGCAGTACATTTGCAAAAAAAAGACTAAAACACAATAGTAGTTTGGAGCTACTTCACAAATCTGATAGCACGGTCATTCAGTACGAATCCATAAAGTTATGAGTTAACTTTTTAGAGCTGGTTTTATTTATATTCAAGGCGATTCGAAATTTTTCAAAAAAATCATGTAGATTTTCACACTTACAATTCCAAGGAAGCAGAAGGAAGATACCTACCAGCTACCGCAACTCGGTTTTTTTATTAGTACTTCACTCCCAAAAGCTTTGCTTTTATTTTGAGAAAACAAAAGTGTAGGTCACCTCGCTCATCGAAGTCTGTGACTTCGAAGCAGTACATTTGCAAAAGAAGTCTAAAGCACAATAGTATTTTATAACTACTTCACTCACCCAAATCGCTTGGAATTTCAGTCTGAGGTTATAAAGTGATAAATCTCCTTTATTGGGGTGGTTTTTTATTGTGCTAATTTTTGAGTCAATCGGCTTTAAGTGTAAAAACAAAGAAGAGATTTTTAATATAAAAAGCAAGTTGTAGTTAAAAAAAGAGGTATAAAAACTCAAGCAGACAGTTTTACTTTCATTAAGTACCATAGTAACCTAACATTCTTTTAGCGAAATGATGCATAAAAGGTAATATAGTAGACAAACATAAAAATTGTTAATGCGTTACCTCCTATCAACTAAAATTAAATTTATATTACATTTGTAATAATCGTAAAATAGTGAATTATGGATATGCAAGCAGAAATCAAATGGATAGAAACAGCACTATCAGAGTCTAATGATCCAACTTTTATAGAAGCTGTAAAGAATATGATAAAATCCATGCGAAAAGTCAAGGAAACGCGCGCAAAAGAGCTGATGAAAGAAGATGTTTTAATGGAGGAAGCAGAAGCAGACATTAAAGCTAACCGAGTCTATAGCATTGAAGAAGCTCACAAAATCGTTGATAGTTGGGAGGTGTAAACAAACCAGTTAAATGGACAAGACGAGCTTTAAAAGATTTAAGTAAAATCACTGTTTTTAATGCCAAAACTATTGGTAAAGACAAAGCCTTAAAAATAGCTCATAATCTTATTGATGCCCCAAAAATATTAGAAAACACAGAATACGATTTTAAAAATATCGGAACGGTAGATGAAGCTTTTAACCATTTAAAATACGAATATCGAAAGATATTTTACGAGAATTATAGAATCACATATCGAAACGGTAAAACCAAAATATACATCACAAGAGTTTTTGATATGCGACAAAATCCAAATAAGAACAAATAGATCTCAGAGCTCCCGATTACTTCGATAAACTCAGCACAAGTGTGTCGGTTGTCTCTGGTAAACGCTTAACTCAACCCCTTTTTATCAAGGGAATTGGAATTTTCACTGTTAAAATGTCTTAATCATAAGCCACCTTTTTTGAGCTGGTTTTTTGTTTTAAGAAACATAAGCTTTATAAGTCATTTAATCCTAATATTAAGGTTAATGTATTAAATAATCAAAGCTTTGTCTAAAGTAGCGTTTTGTTAAGCTTACCATATTCGATTATATTTGTTAACAGAAAAGACAAAAATATGAATATTGAAGCCAGGAAACTAGAATTAATGCATCTGTTATTAAAGGCCAATAAAGAAAGCCTGCTTTTAAAGTTAAAAAAAGTGTTCGAAGAAGAAGCAGAAGCATTTTATTCTTCGGATATATCAAGTCTACAACAGCGGGCAAAAGCATCTTTAGGATCTTTAGAAAATGGCGAAACAAGACCTATAACAGAGTTGAAAATGTATATAAAAATGTTTTTAAAAATAGATTAGAATATTCTAAAACGTTACCCAATGGTGAATTTAATAAATTTTAAATTATGAAAAAAAAAAATTGTGTTTGTTAATGCTTTTCTTTGTTTTTACATATAGTGTAAACGCGCAGTACAGAGCAAAAAAGGAAAGGTTTGAAAATTTTGAAAATTCTGTAAAAAAAGAAGTTTTTAATAAATTTCCCTTAAATAGGGTTTCAGAAAGCGCTTCAATGACTATATTAAATCCATATTCATTGGACATATCACAATATTGTGGTATTTTCTTGAAGTACAAATTTGAAAATAAAGATACTTTTAAGCCAGAAATAAAATCACTAATTGAGAAAAAATTATACAAAGCTAGATTTTCTGATTCATGTTTTTACAAGGTGTCAAATAAAAAGATAGGTCAAAAAAAAGAGTGTGAAAGATCATATCCTATACCATCTAACAAAGATGATTTTAATTTGCTAGAGGATTTTATAAGCTCTAATATAGATAGCTATGTATTTAACTTCAAAAAAGGTAATTTCTTAAGTAATAGTTTTAGAGAAGATATTAAAACATATTCACTAGAAGATCAAAAAAAATATAAAACAGGTAATTTTTCAAATGGTGCTTTTGTTAACTATGAAACGCTAGAAATCATATATTGGGTCATAATTTTCTAAAAAAACCTCGCTCTTCGAAGTCTGTGACTTCGAAGCAGTACATTTGCAAAAGAAGACTAAAACACAATAGTAGTTTGGAGCTACTTCACAAATCTGATAGCACGGTCATTCAGTACGAATTCATAAAGTTATGAGTTATCTTTTTAGAGCTGGTTTAATTTATATTCAAGGCGAAGCGAAATTTTATCAAAAGGATCATGTAGGTTTTTACACTTACAATTCCCAGGATGCAAAAGGAAGATACCTACCAGCTACCGCAACTCGGTTTTTTTATTAGTACTTCACTCCCAAAAGCTTTGCTTTTATTTTGAGAAAACAAAAGTGTTAATCACGAAAAGGATTGTTTCACATCCTTAGCGCTACGCGCTGAAAATACAACCTGGCTCTTCGAAGTCTGTGACTTCGAAGCAGTACATTTGCAAAAGAAGACTAAAACACAATAGTAGTTTGGAGCTACTTCACAAATCTGATAGCACGGTCATTCAGTACGAATTCATAAAGTTATGAGTTATCTTTTTAGAGCTGGTTTAATTTATATTCAAGGCGAAGCGAAATTTTATCAAAAGGATCATGTAGGTTTTTACACTTACAATTCCCAGGATGCAAAAGGAAGATACCTACCAACTACTACTGTGTAGTTTTATTATTTTCATCCATTACTAAAAGCTCTTAGCTTTTACATTCCTGAAAAAATAAAACCACCCTGACGGAAAAGTCAGGGTGGTTTCTTGATTGAGGTGACCGCGGAAGGATTGTTTCACATCCTTAGCGCTACGCGCTGAAAATACAATCATAAAAAAAACGCTCAAGCAAGGCTTAGCGTTTTTTATAATAGAATTTATTCGTGACCGCGGAAGGATTCGAACCCTCAACCCTCAGAGCCGAAATCTGATATTCTATCCAGTTGAACTACGCGGCCGGTGATTAAGATTTTGAGTTTTGAATTTTGATTACAACATCAAAAGTCTTGTGTCCAAGATCTCATATCTAAACAAATGCAAATATAATTTTTTAAACGCAAACACAAGATAGATTCAAAAGGTTATGGAGAGATATTTTGCGTTGTTAATTTGAAAAACTGGTTCTTAAATTTGTTTCTCTTATTATGATCTTATTCGATTTATTGACAAATTTTCATAAAAGATATCATGTGATCTCAGTGTTCTTTGTGGCCCTGCCAGACGGAAGGCTGGTCTGTGGTGGTATATTATAAAATGATAATAAGATTTTAGGATAAATAAATATAATGATACCTACTATAAGCCTATTTAAATTACCTTAATAAGTAAACCTCAATCACACGGAAAATAAATTTGCGTTAATAAAACCGTGTTGAATTGACTATAGATACGTTTTTAATTTACTTTGAAGTATATGAAAAAATCGGTTTCTATTTTTTGGTTCAAACGCGATCTTCGTTTACAAGACAACGAAGCCTTACAGCAAGCTATCCGATCTGATCATACGGTTTTACCGATATATATTTTTGAACCAAGTTTACAAAATGATCCGCATTATGACGAAAGGCACTTCCAATTTATCCAACAATCCTTAGAAGATATCAACCAGGAATTAGAAAAATACCAAACGCAGGTACTGATCCTGAAAAAAGAAGCCGTTGATGCATTTTCTTTGTTATCCGATCATTTTACGGTCAAAGAACTGTATAGCCATATAGAAACTGGTTTACATATTACTCATCAACGTGATCAGGCCGTTCAGAAGTTCTGTGATCAACACAATATCAATTGGAAAGAATATCAGAACAATGGTGTTCAACGTTTCAGAAAAGATCGGCATCAATGGAAAGAGCAATGGTATGAATACATGCATCAACCGCAAATAAATTTTAAAGCAAAGCGCGAAGATTTTGTATCAAACTGGTTTGTAAGTGAATTGGGACTTACATCAGATCATCAAAAAATTGAAAAAAATCAAAATTTTCAGCCCGGCGGAAGATCAACTGCCTTACAATATGCCGATAGCTTCTTTAAAGAAAGATTGATCAATTACAACAATCATATTAGCAAACCAGCGCTTTCTCGACGTTCATGCAGCAGATTGTCGCCTTACTTCGCATGGGGCAATTTGAGTATCCGGGAGATCTACCAGCGCGCTAAAAAAATGAAGGACGATAAAGAGAAATTACAAGGTAAAAAAGTAGGGCGTGATCTTTCCGCTTTTTTATCCCGACTCCGCTGGCAAAGCCATTTTATTCAAAAATTCGAGCAAGAACCGGCCATGGAGTTTAGGCCGGTCAATAAAGCATATCGGGATGTATGGTCGTATAATAAAGATTTTATCAAAGCCTGGGAAAATGGGATGACCGGTTATCCGCTGATCGATGCTTCCATACGATGTGTCAAAGCCACCGGCTATATCAATTTCAGGATGCGCGCTTGTGTGGTCTCCTTCTTCTGTCATCATTTATTTCAGGCCTTCTGGCTAGGCAGTGCTTTTCTCGCCAGACAGTTCCTTGATTTTGAACCGGGCATTCACTATCCGCAATTTAATATGCAAGCCGGTGTTACGGGAATCAATACGATAAGGGTTTACAATCCAACCCTAAACGCTCAAAAACATGATGCCGATGCGCAATTCATCAAAAAATGGGTGCCGGAATTAAAAAACTTGCATGTCAATCACGCCATAGAACCGTGGACAATGACGGCTATGGAAGAAAAATTCTACGATCTTGAACTAGGTGTTGATTATCCAAAACCGATCGTAGATATCAAAAAGACGCGGAAATTTGCTTTAGATAAATTATATGGCATCCGAAAACAAAATAATGCGCAATACGAAAGTTTACGTATCCTACAGCGACACACTAACGCGGAAAGAGATTAGCTCCATAAATGTTAAATATGTGGTTTATTTTAAGATGTATCAATTATAAACTTTATTTTTGTTAGTTATTATGAAAAAAATACTACCTCAGGTTAGTCTGTTCCTCATCATATTACTATTGGCTTTTGTTTTCAAAGCCTACAAAGCAGGATCAGTTAACGTACCAGCGATCAAAAAAGTTGAAAAGGGTACTCATTTAAATCTCGTTGAGGCTTTCAGTTCGCCATACAATGTAATAGAAGAAGATGAGCTTAATAAGCTGTCGAATTATCTGAACACCAGGGCTAAGCGCTTACGTTTTAACGGTGAAGTGCTTGTTGCTAAGAACGATCAGGTCATCTATCAGGAAGCTTTTGGATATAAGAATCCTATCGATAAGATAAAATTAAAGAAGGACCTTTCATTTGAACTGGCTTCAGTCAGTAAACAATTCACAGCAGCAGCCATTCTAAGATTACAGGAAGAGGAACAATTATCCATACAAGATCCGGTCAGCAAGCATTTAACAGGTTTTGATCTTGAACAGGTCACCATAACAGACCTTTTAAAACATCGGTCCGGCCTTTGGGACTACATGTTCCTTACGGAAAGATACTGGGAAGAGAAAAAAGCGCCAAATAATCTGGATGTGGTTTGCCTAATTGCTGAACATGAAAACGGTTTGTCCTTCTCTCCAGGGAGTAGATTTGACTATAATAATACGAATTACGCGCTCCTGGCGGCAATAGTTGAAGAAAAAACCAACCTTTCCTTTAAAAATTACCTTGAACGAACATTCTTTGAGCCACTTTGTATGAGCAATACTTATGTAGGGCTAAAAGCAAGAAAACATGAACAAGTGGTTAATGCCTTTCAGCCCTACAGGTATACTTTCTTACCTTTACCACCTAGCTTTCATAACGCAGCGCTGGGAGATAAAGGGATAAATGCATCGGCGAAAGACTTGTTCACCTGGTTCAAAGCACTGAAAAATGGTCAAATATTGAGTAAGGCATCGACGGATTTAATGTTCAATTTGTCGAACAGATTAGGCAACAAATATGGTATGGGCTTTAGGACCAGGTTCAAAAATGGTAAGCTTAGCAGGATCTATCATAACGGATTATGGGATGGTTACAGAAACGGACTGGTTCATTTGCCCGATGAGGACTTGACGATCATCGTACTTAGCCACACCCAGAACAGGAGAAAATACTACATGCAAAAGCAAGCACTTCGTAAGGCAAAAAGCATGCTGTAATGATCTTCTTTTTTTATTATAAAAGCAATACAGAAAACTAATCCTAATATGACCAGGCAGGACTTTACTTATTGTTCATTCTTGAAGGATTAAAGATTAATAAGAACCATATTCTACTTATGATAAGTGATACGAGATCTGTGAGGGATAAAGTATTATACTTATAATTAAAGTGCCCTGCTTTAATATGTTGTTGATAGAACGCTAATAAATTGCATATTTATATTTTAATAATTGATAATGCGTTATTTGAATTTTATCTAGAATCTGATAGCTTAGTCGAAAACAACTACTGATTAAAGGTAAATTCATTTAATTCCACTACATTAATAATACTTGAACCTTCTTACGCCGGCCATATATTTTGTTAAGCGAATGACCTGATTCGTATAGCCAAATTCATTATCATACCATACATAGACTCTACTCATTCTATTATAACTTATTGAAATTTAGCAAAATAAATTGATTTTTTAACACTTTATATGTAAGGAAAAGCGTATATTTATACAATAACCTTGCATATGATACAATACACTTCTCA
>Ga0209937_1000433_pt1 | contig 13561 bp, 13 predicted proteins | sample SalPon1_B_H2O_MG_FD_185699 | JGI IMG/M metagenome (GOLD analysis project Ga0209937, IMG submission 185699) | Salt pond water microbial communities from South San Francisco under conditions of wetland restoration - Salt Pond MetaG R1_B_H2O_MG... | ecosystem: Environmental > Aquatic > Non-marine... | reverse complement strand
AGCGAGCACGGGGAGCAGTCGGGGAGCTTCGACCTGCGGATCAAAGGCGTGCTTGATGACGGCGAGACCGTGCAGGAGCTGATCTTCGACCGTGAGCGAACCGCGGAGGTGGCAGGCATCGATCTAGAGACTGCCAAAGCGATGGCACAGGATGCGCTCGACACCGGGGTAGTCGAACGGGAGATCCGCGAGCGGATCATCGGCCGCTACATGACCGTGCATGGGCCCGAGTTGGGGCGGTATCTGCTGGTCGACAGCTTCGATACCAACCCGGAGACGCCAGATCCGGAGGATCTGCTGATCCGCGCGAGGGCGCTCTGATGAGCCAGCAGGATATCCCGACGCGTGAGGTCGCCAGGCGCGTCTTCGCGGCGGAATTCAACGCATCCACGTACACGTTCACCGAGAGTGAGGCCGACCGAGCCCCGGTGTATGCACTGCTGCCGACAGGAGCACCAGCGAACCGTGTGTTCTTCGTGGGGACGCTGACGGAGACAGAAGACGTCGGGTCTGACAACGAGTACTGGCGTGGCAGGGTGGTCGATCCGACGGGGACTTTCTTCGTCTATGCCGGCCAGTATCAGCCAGCGGCCGCTGCCAAGCTACGGGAGTTGGAGCCGCCAGCGTACGTCGCGGTCGTGGGGAAGCCGCGGACGTTCACCACCGATGATGGGACGGTGACCGTCTCGGTCCGCCCGGAGACACTCTCAGTGGTCGATGCGGACACCCGCGATGCGTGGGTGTTGGAGACCGCTGTGCAGACGATGGACCGCTTCGACGGTGCGGACCCGACACTTGAGCAGTACCGCGATATGGTGACAGAAGCCTATCCGGACCTTGAGATGGAGGTCGCCGAGCTTGTCGCGACCGCACTGGAATCGGTCGACGGTGCGGCGAGTGATGAGCTCCCATTGGCCTGATCGGGCCGTCTGACGCAAGGTTAAGACCCTCCCGGTAGTAGGCACAATCCACCATGGGGAACAAGAACAAGACCATCTCATTCAGGGTGAATGAGGACGCCTTCGCCCAGCTGCGACAGATCGCCGCAGAGCGTGAGCTGTCGTTGTCATCGGTCTTCCGGGACTATGTGGATCTGCTCGTCGCACATGATGGACGCGTGCAGGTCGTGCCCACGGCCGAACTGGCGGCGTTGCAGACACAGGATGAGGAGGGGTTCCCCCCGACGGTGTCGGTCCCAAAGAGCTTCATCAGGGAGCACGAGCGCCTCGAGCTCGAGACGGAGCATCTCCGGGAGCAGCTCGATGAGCACAAGGAGTTCGTCCGCTACCTCCAGGATGAACTGGACGCCATCGACGAGGATATCATCTATCTCGAAGACCTCGATGCGACTGAGGGCGAATCATCTTATCATCTGGGGTGAGACAGCTGCGCGGCGAGGGTGCGATACTGGTCCGTTGAGCCGGCAGGAGCGTGAGTCGCCGCGAGCGCGGCGGTCGCCTCGAAGACACGGATGCTCTGATCGAGGAAGCTCCTGACGTCTCCCTCGTAGGCGATCAGCCCGTACTCAGCACGCATCATCTCACAGATCGCAGCGGGTGCGTGTCCCTCTGCGCGGAGGTCCAACACATAGGTCAGGAAGCATCGTTCGGGGTAGCCGGTGTAGATCGCATCCGGATCTCGTGGGGTGAGGAACTGCTCGACGAACGCCTGCACCCGATCGTAGCCTCCGCCGTCGATGGCCGCAAGCACCGTCGGGTCGGTGAGGGCATCCATCGTCGCCCCGTGGAACGCCCGGGGCGGAAACCCCCGGTCAACGATCGCCGTGAGATGCCGGTGGTCGGCCAGGGTGACGCGAGCGGCGATGTTCATCGGTTCCCCCTGCATCCCAGATCAACAAGAACCGTGTGGTCGGCTCCGTAACGTATTAATCGACATCTGGGGTAGATGACAGTGTGTCCGGGTTGGGGTAGTGGTCATCCTTCAGCCTTGTGGAGGCTGAGACGCGGGTTCGATTCTCGCACCCGGACCTATCGTGCATCGCAGAGGGAGCTGATCGGCTACCCATGGACACCCGGCGATGAGCAGCCTCGCGACAAACCGCCGGCCGGTGGCGATCCTGTTCCTGATCGTGTTCATCGACCTCGTGGGGTTCGGGCTGCTGATTCCCGTGATCCCCCTGTACGCGAAGTTCTTCGGTGCGAACGAGTTCACCGGGAGCCTCCTGATCGCGACGTACTCGCTGTTTCAGTTCCTCGCGGCACCGGTCCTGGGCCGCCTGTCGGATGAGCGTGGGCGTCGCCCAATCCTCACGCTCTCGTTGGCGGGTGCGACGGTGGCGTGGATCCTGTTCGGCTTCGCCGAGGGTATCGCCGGTGCGGTGGGGACCGCTGGTGGCCTGGGCATCCTGTTTCTCGCGCGTGCGGTGGCCGGCGCGATGGGGGGCAACATCGCCGCCGCGAACGCCTACATCGCAGACATCACCGGGCCGGAAGAGCGGGCGAAGGGGCTGGGTATCCTCGGTGCGGCGTTCGGGGTGGGCTTCATCTTCGGTCCCGCCATCGCTGCGGTCGTCACACAGCCCGCGGTGCTGGCGACACTTGCTGCGGTCTCCCCCGCTGCGATCCCCATCTCTGCGTACAGCGTCCCATCATTCATTGCGGCGGCGCTGTCGATGACCGCCCTGCTGCTGACGATTGTTGCCCTGCCTGAACCCCCGCGAACCCAGGCGGTAGCGCCGCAGGTCCGTGGGCGGGTGGCACGGCTGCAGGAGGCACTCCAGACACCAGGGCTGTTCGCGTTGATCGTTGGGTTCTTCGTCGTGAGCTTCGCCTTCTCGGCCTTCGAGAGCCAGTTCATCTTCCTCACAAATGACCGGCTGGAGTACGGGACGGTCGCGAACGGGGTGCTGCTGACCTACATCGGGGTGCTCATCGCCATCGTCCAGGGCGGACTCATCGGACCGCTCACCAGACGGTATGGGGAGGCGCACCTCGCTGTATCCGGTGTGATCATTCAGCTTGCGACGCTGTGGATGGTGCCCTTCGCCGTGGGTGTGAGTGTGCTGCCGGGGATCGGCGTGCTTGATAGTGGTGGTGTGGCGCTGGCGATCGTCGCGACCCCGTTGGCGTTCGGCAACGGGATCACCAACGTCTCGTTGAACGCGCTGGTCTCCCGCACAGCAGATGCAGATGAGCAGGGCGGGGTCTTCGGACTGACCCAGTCGGCGGGGTCCCTCGCACGGACGGTGGGGCCGGCGACCGCGGGGCTGCTGTACGTCACCGCGGGATACTGGTCCCCGTTCGTCGTCTCAGCGCTGTTGTTCGCACCCGTGATCATCCTCTTACTGCGGTCTGCAGCACTATCTGGAGAACACTGAACGACCCCGCGGAGCCGCCGCATCGCTGTTGATGATGCTGAACGCACGCATCAGGTCCGAGCGTGAGACCAACCCGACTAGGTCGTCGTCCACCACGACCGGGAGCCTGCCGATATCGTGGCGTTGGAGCATCTCGAGCGCATCCATCGCCGGTGTCTCCGGATGGGTCACCTGCACCTCATCGCTCATGACATCCTCGACGCGGAGTGCATCACGCTCGACCGCCGCGACATCCCGCGCATCATCGAGGGTGACCATCCCCACGAGCCGCCCGGCCCGCAGCACGGGGTAGCCGGTGTGGCGCTCCGAGAGCATCCGATCGAGCAGCCCAGCGACCGTGGTGGTGCTCTCGACGGTGTCGAGTCGGGGGTTCGGTGTCATGATGTCGGAGACGGTCACCCCCTCGAACGCCGCTTTCATCACCGTCTGCTGGGATTCCGAAGAGGCACCCATGTAGATGAAGAAGGCCAACGCGAGCAGGAAGATGTTCAGGAACAGCCCCACGAAACCCAGTAAGATTGCGAAGGCTTTGCCGACCTCAGCAGCCAGCTGGGTCGCACGGGCATGCGGTCGTGTCCGTGCCAGCAGCGCTCTGAGGACTCGCCCCCCGTCCATCGGAAAGCCCGGCAGCAGGTTGAAGCCAGCCAGGATGATGTTGGTCAGCGCGAGGTACCCCATCACGAAGAGGGCCTGCTGTGCCGTCGCCGGCAGCACCAAGACCACGCCGTAAGCGACCACCCCGAGGGCGACGCTGACGACGGGCCCTGCGACCGCGATCGCGAGTTCCTCGCGCCAGTCCTCCGGCATCTCGCTGAAGCTGGCCACCCCGCCGAGCAGCCAGAGGGTGATCGAGTCGATCTCGTAGCCGAATCGCATGGCAACGATGGAGTGACCAAATTCGTGGAGGAGGACACACACGAACAGTCCGATCGCCGCCGCACCGCCGAGCGTCCACGGGCGCATGCCACCGGTCAGCGCAGACGGGTCGAGCCCGACACCGAGGGTGTCTGAGAGGACGACAGCCAGCTGGCCGACGTCCGACCCGATGAGCCACGCGAAGACGGGGAGGATCAACAAGAAGGTCAGGTTGAGCCGGATCGGAATCCCCAGCACGGAGCCGATCTGGATGCCACGCATGGTTGAGGTGTTAGATGCCGGGGCATAAGTCCCCGCCGGCCGGGGCGAACCGCTGAAGTCCCCGTTTGGAGTATGTCCACCGTGGATACACCGCCAGAGAAGCTCGACCGCGTGTTCCTCCACGCAGAGACTCCGCTTCGCATCCGGGTGGTCACCGACCCACCGTGGGGGCAACAGCTGCGCGCCCACCTGCGGATGACCGATGCAGGGCCACGGCCGCACCGATTCACACAGACGGTGGGATCTGAGCAGACGCCGCTGCGACCCGAGGCGTTCGTCGCGGTGCTGCGAGCGGCGGCCGTGATCAGGATCTCAGACGACAGCTCGCAGGAGGCGAGAGAGAATCTCATGGCGCTGCTCAGGGACTTCCAGCTCTCGGGCGCTGTGGTCCGGACCTGTCGGCTCTGTACGCTGGAATGGCGGTATCAGCCCGTGACGGGAGAGACGGGGGTCGATCATGATGGTGAGCTGATCTGCCGCAGCTGTGCGATGGAGGAGGTACGCCGGTACCTTCGCATGAGCCGGGTGCAGCTGTCGGCGGCAGCGGTCGATCGCCTAAAGGGGCTGCTGGCACAAACCGGTGAGCTTGCACAGATCAAACGCATGCTGGAGGGGGGCCTCGATCCGGCGGTGACACGTGTCGATACCATCGACGCAGACCCCCCGGCGACTGCCGGACCGGTGGTCGGCGAGCTGCCCATCGACGAGCGGGTGCGTGCGCGGATCAGCGAGCGGGTCGACCGACTGTTACCTGTGCAAGTGGCGGCGGTACGGGCGGGCCTGTTCGATGGGGAGGACCTGCTGGTGGTGAGTGCGACCGCGACGGGCAAGACGCTCATCGGTGAGCTCGCGGGCGTCGACCGGGCAGTCCGTGGGGATGGTGCACTGCTGTTTTTGGTGCCACTGGTTGCGCTGGCGAACCAGAAGTACCGGGACTTCACACGCCGGTACGGTGAGCTCGTGACGGTGACGCTGCGGGTGGGTGGGTCGCGACTGCACCAGGATGGTCCCTCATTCGACCCCGGCGCAGACATCATCGTCGGGACATACGAGGGCATCGATCATGCGCTGCGGACTGGTCGACAGCTGGGGGATGTGGGGACCGTCGTCATCGACGAGGTGCACGAGCTGGGCGATCGGGATCGTGGCCCGGAACTCGATGGGCTCATCGCCCGCCTCCGGTATGTCCAGCGCCAGCAGACCGGCAGCGAGCCCCAGGGCATCTACCTGTCAGCGACGGTGGGCGACCCCGAGGCGCTGGCGGCCGGTCTCGGTGCACGGCTGGTCCGGCACGAGACCAGACCGGTACCCATCGAGCGGCACGTCACGTTCAGTGCACGCGAGCGCAAGGCCGCAGTCATCGACCGGCTGGTCGCTCGGGCGTTCGACCAGCGCTCCTCGAAGGGGTATCGCGGACAGAGCATCATCTTCACCAACGCACGTGCGCGATGCCACACGCTCGCGAATCGGCTGGATAGCGACGCAGCGGCGTATCATGCTGGGCTGTCAAACGCCCGGCGACAGCGCGTTGAAGCCCGGTTTGCCGAGGGCGAACTGGCGGCAGTGGTCACGACAGCGGCGCTCGCAGCAGGGGTGGATTTCCCCGCCCAACAGGTCATCTTCGATGCGCTCGCGATGGGGATCGAGTGGCTGGATGTGGCCGCCTTCGAGCAGATGCTCGGGCGGGCGGGGCGACCGACATACCATGATATCGGACGGGTGTACCTCATCGTCGAGCCGGAGGGGCAGTACCATGGGACGATGGACCGCACGGAGGATGCAGTGGCGTTCGAACTGCTCGCCGGCGAGATGGACGGGGGCGTCCCACACCCGGACCGCGCACAGGCCGCAGCGCAGGTGCTGGCGAACATGGTCGTCGGGGGGGCCGATGCGCAACAGATCACCCGGCAGATGGTCAGTGATATCCCGATCCGGGATGCGGTTGCCGACCTGCTCCGATGGGGAATGATCGATGGGGCTGCGGCAACCGCACTCGGTGAGACGACGACGGCACACTTCCTGACCCCACAGCGGGCGCTTCGGCTGCGGGATGCTGCGGCGAGCGGGCACTCCCCAGCCCAGCTGCTGTATTCCGATCTCATGGATGAGCGGTCATGAGCCGACCATAACGCTTTGACAGCGTGCAGTCATCCTCTCTGATGTGACGCCCTTGACGCCAGACATCATCGCGATCTTGCTGATCATCAGCGTCGCGCTGGTGCTGTTCGTGACCGAACCGGTGCCGGTGGACATCACCGCACTGGGCATCTTGGTCGCGCTGCTGGTGACGGAGCCCCTCTCGGAGGTCCTTGTGGATCTGGAGCTGCTGCAGATGCCGATCCGACTGTTTGCGACGTACCCGGGCGATGCGTTGTCGGGGTTCTCCAGCGCTGCCACACTGACCGTCCTGGCGATGTTCATCCTGAGCGAGGGGGTCCAGCAGACGGGGGTGATCCAACGCCTGGGTGTGTTCGTCGCCGGGGTCACAAGGGGATCGCTCCGCCGACAGCTGGGTGCGACGGTGGGGATCGTCTCACCTATCAGTGGGTTCATCAACAACACAGCTGCGGTGGCGATCCTGCTGCCGATGGTGACCGACATCGCCGACCGCGGGAACACCTCCCCCTCGAAGCTGCTGTTGCCACTGTCCTACGCCTCGATGTTCGGTGGGATGCTGACAGTGATCGGGACGTCCACGAACATCCTGGCATCCGAGTTGGCCAACGAGTTCCTCGGCGAGCCATTCGGGATGTTCGAGTTCACACAGCTCGGGATCGTGATCACGGTGGTGGGGGCGGTGTACCTCATGACCGTCGGGCATCGGTTGACACCAGCGCGGATCGCCCCACAGCAGGACCTTACCGAGGAGTTCAGGCTCGGGGAGTACCTCACCGAGGTCGCCGTCCGCCGGGACTCCCCGCTCGTGGGGCAGCGGATTGATGCGGCGGTCGCCGCGAGTGACCTCGATATCGACATCGTCCAGCTGATCCGTGAGGGTGCGGTGTTCCTCGAACCGCTTGGGCCCAAGCAGATTCAGGCGGGGGACATCTTCGCGATCCGGACCGACCGCGATACGCTCGTCGAGTTGCTCGACTTGGAAGGGTTGGATGTGGTGCCGACCCGTGTCGATGAGGCTGAGTTGGAGGCGGGTGAGGATGTCCAGAACCTCATCGAGGTGATCATCGGCCCAGGGTCATCGTTGGTCGGTGAATCGTTGCGGTCCGCATCCTTCTTGGAGCGATACGATGCATCGGTGTTGGCGCTGCGCCGTGGGGATGAGCTGATTCGCCGACGACTGGACCGCATCCCACTGCGCGTCGGTGATGCGCTGTTGGTACAGGCGACTGCGGCATCGATCGGGCGCTTGGATGCAAACCGGGACTTCATCGTCGCCCAGGAAATCTATCGCCACGCGTATCGAGAGTCCAAGACCATCATGGCGGTCGCCATCGTGGCCGGTGTTGTCCTTGGTGCGGCGTTCACGCCGGTGCCCATCGTCGTCGCGGCGTTGGGTGGAGCGCTCGCGATGGTCATCGGAGGGATTCTCCGACCGAAGGAGGTGTATGACGCGGTTCAGTGGGACATCATCTTCCTGCTTGCAGGGGTCATCCCGCTCGGGTTGGCACTGGAGCAGACGGGTGCTGCGGGCCTGCTTGGATCGGCGCTGCTGGGTGCCAGCGGGGTGCTGCCGCCCATCGCGATGGTGGGGCTGGTGTACCTGATCACCGCAGTCGTGACGAACCTCATCTCGAACAATGCGAGTGTGGTGCTGATGGTGCCGATCGCGGTGAGTGCCGCGACCGCCGTGGGGGCCAACGCATTCGCCTATGTGATGGCGGTCACCTTCGCCGCCTCGACGGCGTTCATGACGCCCGTGGGGTACCAGACGAACCTGTTCGTGTACGGGCCAGGGGGGTACCGCTTCACCGACTATCTCCGGGTCGGTGGACCCCTGCAGCTCGTCTTCGCGGTGGTGACGACTGTGGGAATCGGTGTGATCTGGGGCGTCTGAGGTGCCGACCCGAACGGTTTTAAGAACACGAGGGGCTGTCTCCAACCACGGGACCGTGGGTTAGCCTGGTATACTTCGGGCCTTGGGTGCCCGTGACCCCGGTTCGAATCCGGGCGGTCCCATCCTCACTCTGCATACGTTGGGTCACGGCCATGCGCATCGCTGAGCCACGCCTCGACCGCACGTACAAGCGGTCCCGGCCGGTGGATGATGTTCGCAGCTGGATCGACGACCGTCGATGGGGCCGACCCATCCAACGGACCCACGTCGATGGCCGCAGCAGCCGCATCCAACACCGTCGCATCGAGCGCATCCAGGGCGGTCGCCGGGGGGGCACCGCTGAGGTTCGCGCTGGTCGCAGTGAGCGGGATCGGGTCGACCGCCTCGAGCAATCGCTGTGCGACCGGGTGGGCCGGGAGGCGAATCCCCACGGTGGCCGCGCCGGCGGTGACTGCCTCCACGATCACATCGGGCCGGCGTGGGACGATGACCGTCACCGGTCCCGGCAGGAAGGCACGCATGAACCGGTGGGCAAGATCCGTGGGTGAGCTGTAGCGGTACACCGTCGCGAGCGAGGCGATGGCGATGGACATCGGGTTGGAGCTATCGCGGTCCTTCGCATCGAACACGGCCTCCACAGCCGCGGTCTGCGTCGCATCTGCACCGATACCGTACACCGTCTCCGTGGGGTAGATCACCAACGCACCGGCCCGCACCGCCTCGATGGCGTCGGTGAGGTCAATCGCCTCGGGGTCGGTCATCGACCCCCTCGGATCGTGGAGGCCGCCTCTGCGATCTCTGGATACGGTGGGAATTGGGGCCACTCATCTGCGACCCACCGGTACCGGATGGTGCCATCCGCGGTGGCCACGAACACCGCGGGGCGATGTGCACTGAGCCCCGGCAGCCCTTCGAGCGGAAGCGTGAGGTCGGCTGCGGTCGCCAGCGCACCCTGAGGATCGCTCGCGATGGTGACGGTGTATGCGGACTCGCGCAGGAACCTCGCGATCGCATAGGGGTCGGACACCGTCACCCCCAGCACCTGTGTCATCTCGATAACACCCGCATCTGCCAGGCCAGCGTACAGATACGTCGTGGGGAATGCGCCGATCATCGGATGAAATACCACCGTGATGGGGCCCGCAGCATCTGTGGGGGGGATCTGACCGGCCTGCCACGTCTCCGCAGTGACCACGGTCGTCTCACCCACCGGGAGCTGCTCATCCACCGCAGGCGGGGCACACGCCGGCAGCGGTGTGACCTCGAAGGGGAGGTCCATCAACCGCCCCCGTAGATCGCATCCAGATACGCGACGATGTTGGCCGATTCTGCCATCGCGATCCCGGTGTTCGGATCGTCGATCGCGGGCACCGAGCGGACCCCCGTGAGGCGTTTGACCGCATCTCGGTGCGAGTGCATCGGTGCCACGTACTGCGATTCATACGCGAGGTCCAACTGGTGGAGGTGCTGGATGACCCGCTCGCAGAACGGACACCCCTCCAGACGGTAGATGGTGATCGGGTCTGCAGAGTCGTCCATATCGTCCATACAGCAGCAGAGGCTGGTATACGCTTCGGCTGCACCCCGGGGAGGGCAACCCTTAATTCATGAGCCAGGGTATTCCGGGGTAGTTCCAATGGGGTTGCGTCCGGCGCTCACATCCGCCTCAAGCGGTGAGCCTGCCGTCCTCGCACAGCTGTTGCAGGTGGGCAGCCCCTCTGCAGAGGTGCTCACGATCGGGGGCGCGGTGGCGATCCTGGTGCTGCTGGCACTGTCTGCGTTCTTTTCCTCGGCCGAGATCGCGATGTTCTCGATCGCCCGCCATCGGGTGGACGCGCTTGTGGATGAGGCGGTCCCCGGTGCTGCGATCATCGACGAGCTGAAAGACAATCCCCATCGGCTGTTGGTGACGATCCTCGTCGGGAACAACGTGGTGAACATCGCGATGTCATCCCTCGCGACCGCGATCGTGGGGTTCTATTTCGACCCCGGCACGGCGGTGCTGGTGACCACGTTCGCGATCACCTCGCTGGTGCTGCTGTTCGGGGAGAGTGCACCGAAGTCGTATGCGGTCGAGAACACCGAGTCATGGGCGCTGCGGATCGCTCGCCCCCTCAAGCTCGCCGAGTCGGTCCTCTACCCGCTTGTGGTGGTCTTCGATCGGCTGACGCGGGCGGTCAACCGGCTGACCGGTGGGCGATCTGAGATCGAGTCGACCTACATCACCCGCGATGAGATCCAGGACCTCATCGAGACCGGCGAGCGGGAGGGCGTCATCGATGAGGACGAGCGGGAGATGCTCGACCGTATCTTCCGGTTCAATCAGACGATCGCGAAGGAGGTGATGACACCCCGATTGGACATGACGGCGGTGGCGTACGATGCGTCGGTGGAGGAGGCCATCGAGACGTGTGTCCAGTCGGACCATGAGCGGGTGCCGGTGTATCAGGGCAACCTCGACAACATCGTCGGGGTCGTCACGATCCGTGATCTGGTCCGGTCGAAGCACTACGGCGAGGGGCCCGTCGAGCTGCGCAGTCTCGTCGAGCCGACCCTGCATGTGCCAGAGTCGAAGAACGTCGACGAGCTGCTCGCGGAGATCCAGGAGGACCGGCTCCGCATGGTGATCGTGATCGATGAGTTCGGCACCACAGAGGGACTGATCACGATGGAGGACATGCTCGAGGAGATCGTCGGGGAGATCCTCGCCGATGATGAGGAGGTCGCGTTCGAGCGCATCAGTGACCGGGAGACGCTCGTGCGCGGGGAGATGAACATCGACGAGGTCAACGATGCGCTGGGCATCGAGCTCCCCGAGGGCGAGGAGTTCGAGACACTGGCGGGCTTCATCTTCAACCGTGCGGGTCGGTTGGTCGAAGAGGGTGAAAAGATCACGTTCGAGCACATCACCATCGCGATCGAGGAGGTCGATAACACCCGCATCAGGCGGGCGCGGATCATCATCGACCGCCCCGAAGTGCCCTCAGACTGAACTGACGACCTGGGCGAGGGTATACCCCACAGCCACTGCGACCAGCAGCGAGCCGACCCATGCAAGCGCCGTCCGGAGGATCTTCCGCCTGCTGACCGCGCCGCTGTCAACCGACAGGCCCGAGCCGATGATCGCACTCACGATGATCTCATTAAACGAGACCGGGACGCCAATGCCGACGGCGAGCTGTGCTATGGCGAACGCCGGGATCATCGCTGCGATCGACCGCCTGGGGCCGAGAGAGGAGTAATCCCGTGCGAGGGCCTTGATCAGCCGCGGAGCACCCGTCCAGGAGCCGATGAGCAGGCCGATGCCACCACCAGCCAGCAGGATGCCCAGGGGGACACCACCGCCGGTCACCACCGGCAGGAGCGGTCCGATGGCCAGTCCCACCTGTGAGCCACCGGCGGAGAAGGCGACAAGCATCCCCAGTACCAGCAGGAACCACCGCTCGCCCCGTTCGGGATCGCGTCGGACCGTCTGGCTGACGATGACCACGCCCACGGTGCCCATCGCGAGTGTCAAACCGACCGCCTGCAACACAGGGTTGACCGGCAGCTGCGTGAGCCCCAAGAGGTACCCTATGATCGACAGGTCACCGGCGGGACCGGCGCGGGCGTGGACGATGATGATCGTGACGAGACCACCGAGGGCGGCCACCGTGCGCCGCTCTGTGCGTCCCGACCGTCGTAACAGCCGGGCGATCAGGAAGGCGGCTCCAGCCCCAGCAATCGGCGTCGCCAACCAGACCGCAGCGATCAGTGTGTACACCGGGAGCTGGGGGGTCCCGCCGAGGCCCAAGCCCACCCCCACGACCGCTCCCGTCACTGTGAACGCCGTGGCGATGGGGTACCCCGCGAACACCCCGACTGCAACGAGGGCCGCGGCGATCGTCAGCGCGATCGTCGCACCCTCGACCCCCAAGGGTGCCCCTCCGATCAGGTCTCGGCCGATCGTCGTGGTGATCCTCCCACCCTGCAGCACCGCGCCCAGGAGACCGAAGATGCCCACCAACAGCCCCGCGCGCAGCACGGAGATGGCCCGTGCGCCCACCGCCGGTGCGAACGGGGTCGACCCCGACGACCCCGCGCCGATCGCCCACGCCATGAAACCACTCGCCGTCACGGCGATGGTCAACCCCACCACTTCGACGACCGCTGTCATCGCTTCCGTCGGTAGGTGTCATCATAGCCCGCGCGGAGCCCGAGCAGGGACCGACGGAAAATAAGATACAGCGCCAGCACCGTGCCCACGACGACACCGATCACGATCAGGAACCCGAGCAGGCTCCCGCCCGTCTGACCGATCACCGAGCAGCCTCCATGGGCAGGCACATCACTGTGAGCCAGTCACACCGACCATTTAGCTATTGCCCGTCCGCGCGGGTCGATGGTCGCCGCGAGGCAGGCCACGCACGGCTGTCGCCTTGAACTGGACACCGATGGCGTCGCCGAGCGTGAGCTGCATCCGGGCTGTGCTCGCGCTGGTGATGACCGCCTGCAGGGGATCGGCCAGCCCGACATCGACCGCGACGCGATCGACCTGCTCGCCTCGATCGATGGCGGTGATCTGCCCACCGAACCGATTCATGATACTTGTCTGTGTCTCAGTCTCCGCTCCATCATCCACCAGTGCGACCGCCTCCGCGCGGATGTGAAGATCGACGAGGCCAGCCCCCTGGGGGACGATGGCGGTGATCTCCCCCGCGGCCGTCTCCACGGTGGCGAGTTCGCCATCCCGAGCGGTGAGCCTGCCGGCGATGACCGTCGACTCACCGGCGGCGACCCACCGGAGGGTGTGTTCAACGAGGCGGAACTGTCGGATGAGCATCACCGCCGATCGTGTCAGCTCGCTGCCCCCACCGCCCGCTCCGCCCCGCCGCCGTGTCACTAGCGGCCCCATCGCCTCCTCGAGGGCCACCACCCGTCGTTGGGCGTGTGCGTACGAGCGCCCGAGGTCGGCTGCGGCCTGGTGCAGCGATCCGGTCGTGTCGACCGCCGAGAGGAGATGGATGTCCGCTGCGGTCACCTGGATGTCACCGACGGACAGCTGCGCTTCGACTGCCGCATCATAGCGCATGGTG
>Ga0209937_1000432_pt1 | contig 13581 bp, 13 predicted proteins | sample SalPon1_B_H2O_MG_FD_185699 | JGI IMG/M metagenome (GOLD analysis project Ga0209937, IMG submission 185699) | Salt pond water microbial communities from South San Francisco under conditions of wetland restoration - Salt Pond MetaG R1_B_H2O_MG... | ecosystem: Environmental > Aquatic > Non-marine... | reverse complement strand
CAGCGGGCCGAACTGCACCTTCATTTTGTGGGCAGTCTGCCAGGTGCGCGAGATCACCTCGCCGACACGGCCCATGGCCTGGGAGTCAGAGGCAATCATCGAAAACGCCCCGCGGTCGTGGAAGATATCCTCCGCGGCAATGGTCTCGCGCCGGATACGCGACTCGGCAAAGGCCACATCCTCGGGGATGGCCGGATCCAGGTGGTGGCAGACCATGAGCATATCGAGATGCTCATCAATGGTATTGCGGGTGTAGGGCCGGGTCGGATTGGTGGATGAGGGCAGGACATTGTTCTCGCCACAGGCCCGGATGATGTCCGGGGCATGGCCGCCGCCGGCGCCCTCGGTGTGGTAGGTGTGAATGGTCCGGCCCTTGAATGCGGCAATCGTGTCTTCGACGAAACCGGATTCGTTGAGGGTGTCGGTGTGGATGGCGATCTGAATGTCATAGGCCTCGGCCACCGACAGCGCATTGTCGATGGCCGCCGGGGTGGTGCCCCAGTCCTCGTGCAGCTTCAGCCCCATGGCGCCGGCGACAATCTGCTCGTTGAGCGCCTCGGGCCGGCTGGCATTGCCCTTGCCCATGAACCCGAGGTTCATCGGAAAGGCATCCGCCGCCTCGAGCATGCGCTCGATGTTCCAGGTCCCGGGGGTACAGGTGGTGGCGTTGGTGCCGGTGGCAGGGCCGGTCCCACCCCCGAGCATGGTGGTCACCCCGGACATCAGCGCCTCTTCGATCTGCTGCGGGCAGATGAAATGGATATGGGCGTCGATGCCGCCGGCGGTGACGATGCTCCCCTCGGCGGCAAGGGCTTCGGTGCCCGGGCCGATGACGATATCCACACCGGGCTGGGTATCCGGGTTGCCGGCCTTGCCGATCGCGGCGATGCGCCCTGCGCGTATGCCGATATCGGCCTTGAAAATGCCGGTGTAATCAAGGATCAGCGCATTGGTGATCACCAGGTCAACGGCCTTGTCGCCGGCGGCCTGGCTCTGGCCCATGCCGTCGCGGATGACCTTGCCACCCCCGAACTTCACCTCATCGCCATAGACGGTGTGGTCCTTTTCGACCTCGATGAAAAGCTCGGTATCGCCCAGCCGCACCCGATCACCGGTGGTGGGCCCATACATCTCGGCATAGGCACTACGATCGATGGTGCTCATGAAAGCGCTCCCATAACCTCGCCGCGAAAGCCGTAGATGCGGCGTTCGCCGGCGTATTCAACCAAAGTCACCTCGCGGGTCTGTCCCGGCTCGAAGCGCACCGCGGTCCCTGCCGGGATATCCAGGCGGAAGCCTTTGGCCGCCTCGCGGTCGAACGCCAGCGCCGGATTCGCTTCGGCGAAGTGATAGTGCGAACCCACCTGAATGGGCCGATCACCGGTGTTCGCCACGGCCACGGTGACCCGTTGGCGGCCCTCATTGAGGGCGATTTCACCGGACGCGGTGAGGATTTCTCCGGGGATCATGACTGCGCCTCCTCGGCCGTCGGACTGCTGTGGGCGATCGGGTCGTGGATGGTGACCAGCTTGGTGCCATCCGGGAATGTCGCCTCGACCTGAACTTCCCTCAGCATCTCGGGGATGCCGTCCATGACCTGATCGCGGGCCAGCAACCGGGTGCCCTCGCTCATCAGCTGCGCGACCGTCCGGCCGTCGCGGGCGCCCTCGACAATGGCATTGGCGATGTAGGCCATGGCTTCGGGGTAGTTGAGACGAACGCCACGGGCGAGACGCCGTTCGGCGACCATCGCGGCGGTGGCGAGCATCAGCTTGTCTTTCTCTCGGGGGGTGAGTTCCATGGGATCTCCTCAGGTATTCCAGATACGCGGCACACAGACCGGCCGGCCCAACAGGACCGGCCGCAGGGCCCGCCAGGCCTCGAGCCTGAGGGCATAGGCCTGAAGTGCGCCGGCGCCCCGCCAACGCAGTACCAGCAGGTCATCGACAAGGGTTGCCGCCCACTCGCCGGGCAGATGGGCAAGCGCTTCACGGAGCATGGTCAAAAGCGCCTTGTCCGCCGGGGCGGCGATCAGCGTGGCCATGGCCTGGGCGCCTCCCAGGCCCCATTGCCCGGTCAGGGTCGAAGTGCCACCGCGCAGACGGGCGTGCTCAAGCAGCAACGGCACACCGTCGCGCCAGACGGCCATGCGTTGCCGAAAACAGCCCTGGTCGAACGGATATCCACCCGCCGGCCGACCCAGGCAGTTGAGCTCCCAGGCCAGACAGCGCGATCCGGCCTGCAGATCGATACGCGTTGTCGAGCTGGCAATCGCCCCGGCAAAGGCAATCTGCTCCTGGGGTAACCACTCCAGCGTGCCGCCGGGTGCCACATCGAGGCGCTGTTCGAGGACGGCCTCATCGCCGAGACTGCGGTAGAACTTGGTGGCGCCGGGACTGGTGACCACGGCCCAGGCGTCAGGATCGACCGCTAGATCCACCTCCAGCTGATCGCCACCGACCACCCCACCCGGCGGATGCAACACATAGGTGTGGCAGGGATCGCCCTCGGGATGAAACGGACGCTGGATGCGCAAAGGCCCCTCATGACGGCGCTCGGTCAATCCGGTGACCGCGCCGCAGCGGGCGTAACGCAGCGCCAGATGCGCCCGCCAGCGCGGATGCCGCCGCTCGGCCGGGGCAATGAGATCGGCCTGGGCCGCCACTAAAAGAGACCGGCGATCAGACCGAACCCCAGTACCGCCAGCGACACGGCCGTTGCACCGAATGCCCAGCTCGAGCGCGGTGCGCCCTTGAAGCGCCGTGAGACGAACGCGCCTGCCCCGGCAATCAACGCCGCCAGGACAAGGCATGCCCCGACACCGAGGGCCGGCAGACCAAGCACCGTCTGGCCTTCGGCAAGATGCCAGTGAACCAGCATGAGTGGATGGTCATGGCCGTGGACGGCATGGGCCAGGGCGCCACCCGGGAGCATGACGAAAAGGGCTGGCCAGAGGCGGAATCGTCGCATTGTTGTCTCTCCATCAGTCTGAACGGGTTACTGACACCCGATGGAGAGCAAGGCCCGTGCCATGTTCGGCAGCCCGGAGCTGAAAGCCGCACCGGAGCGGGATCCTCGGCACAATGTCGGTGCGCTGGGCCGCAAGCGCCGCACCGGATTGGGGCTTTTGGCGGATTGGTGCCCCAGATTTGTGCATCAAGGACGACCGGTGCCGTCGGTGCCCTTGCTGATATCATCGCCGCATGCAGCAATCGAACCCGCCAATGGACCCGCTCGCATGAATGGGCTGAATACCATTCTCATGCTGCTCGCTGCCTCGGTGGCGGTGGTGGCGCTGTTCCGGCGGCTGGCCCTGCCGCCCATCATCGGTTACCTGGTGGTGGGCATGGCCATTGGCCCATCGGCGCTGGGGCTGGTGGATGACACCAAGGACATGCACCTGATCGCCGAATTCGGTGTGGTTTTCCTGCTCTTTACCATCGGCCTGGAGTTTTCGTTCCCGCAGCTCAATGCCATGCGCTGGGCAGTGGGCGTGCTCGGCGCCAGCCAGGTGGTGGTCTGCCTGATCCTCTTCGGCGCCGGTGCCTGGTGGTTGACCGGCTCGGCCGAGGCGGCGGTTGTCCTGGGCGGCGCGCTGGCGCTGTCGTCCACGGCCATCGTCACCAAACAGCTCACCGAGCAACTCGAGATCCACACCCGACACGGCCGACGCGCCATCGGTGTACTGCTCTTTCAGGATCTGGCGGTGGTCCCGCTGCTGATCGCAATCCCCATCCTCGCCGGCAACAGCGAGCGCTCGCTGGGCTTTGAGATGGGCATCGCCCTGGTCAAAGGGGTGGTGGTTTTTGCCGCCATGGTCTGGATCGGGCGCAAGGCCCTGAGGCCGATATTCCATGAAGTGGCCCAGGCACGGTCCAATGAGCTCTTCACCCTGACCGTGCTTTTGATCGCCATCGCCGCGGCCTGGTCGACCCACCTGGCCGGGCTGTCGCTGGCCCTCGGGGCCTTTCTTGCCGGCATCATGCTGGGTGAGACCGAATACCGGCACCAGATCGATGCCGATATCCGACCATTCCGCGATGTGCTGCTGGGGTTTTTCTTTATCACCGTGGGCATGGTGATCGACCTGCCGGTGTTGCTTGCCAACCTCCACTGGGTGGTACTGATCAGCGCGGCGATGATGGCCACCAAGCTGGTGCTCGTCTACGCCATCGCCCGCAGTGTGGACACACCGCAGGACGCCTCCAGAACCGCGATCACCCTGGCCAACGGCGGCGAGTTCGGGTTTGCGCTGATTGCCCTGGCGATCAGTGCCGGGCTACTGACCCCCGATAACAGCCAGCTGGTCCTGGCGGCGGTGGTGCTGAGCATGGTCGCGGCCCCGCTGCTCATCCGCCATAACGCGGCGCTGGCCGAACGCTTCGCCGGCCAACCGCCAAGCCCCATCGATGCCGACCGCAGCGAGACCGATGTCAGCCGCGTTGCCCGGCCGCTGTCAGACCATGTCATCCTCTGCGGTTACGGGCGCACCGGGCAGAACATCGCCCGTTTTCTCGATCAGGAAGGCATCGACTACCTGGCCCTCGACCTGGACCCGCAGCGGGTCCAGGAAGCACGCAGCGCCGGCGAACCGGTCAGCTACGGCGACTGCGAGCGCCGCGAGATCCTCGCCGCGTCGGGGCTCGACCGGGCACGCATGGTGGTGCTGACCTTCGACAGCCCGGCCACCAGCCTCAAAGTACTGGAACACACCCGCGGCGAACGCCCAGAGATCCCTGTACTGGCCCGCACCCGGGATGACCGCTGGATCGAGCGGTTCGAGGCGGCCGGCGCCACGGCGGTGGTCCCCGAGGTGCTCGAGGCAAGCCTGATGCTCTCCTCGCACGTGCTCGCCCTGCTCGGTATCCCCATGGCCCGGGTTTTCCGCCATGTCCGATCGGTCCGTGGCGATCGCTACCGGCTGCTGCGCGGCTATTTCCACGGCGCCGAGCGCATCGACATGGAGAAGGCGGACCGATTTCGGGAACAGCTCCATGCCATCACGCTGTCGGGCAAAGCCCGGGCCATTGGTGCCCGTCTGGCCGATCTGGATCTGGAGCGACATGGCGTCACCGTCACCGCGGTGCGCCGGGGCGGTATCCGCGGCCCCCAGCCCGAGCCGGAGACCCTGCTACACGATGGCGATGTGCTGGTGTGCTATGGCACCCCCGAGGCGCTGGAGCATGCCGAGCACATACTGCTGGGACGGGCCCGTTAGCGGCGCCGACCCCGGCGCCGGACAGTCCGAAAAGGCGGGGGGCGTTCAGCCCTCGGGGATTTCCAGGCCGGTTTCTGTCTCGATCATCCACTCGATGGCCGCGCGGATCTCTTCTTCGCTGGCGGCACCGCCCTGGGCGGGCATGTTGCCGTAACCGTTGGCCACGTTACTGACCAGGGTATCCCAGCCCTTGCCGATGCGCTCGTTCCAGCCATCGACATCACCGATACCGGGTGCGTTGAGGAAGTTGCCCTGATGACAGGCGATACACACCGCCTGGGTGACCTGCTCGCCACTGCGCACCTCGACAACACCACCGGCATCATCCGCCGGCGCCTCATCGGCCGACGCCAGGGCCGGGGCCGGCTCGCCGCTCAGCCGCACGGCGTAGGACGGCGCCAGGTTTTTCTCGGCGCGCTCCTGGACCAGCGCATCCCGCTCGGGGTTCTCGTCACCGAACAGCGAATTGGCCACCACGATCAAAAAGATGGTCACGCCCACCAGTGCGGCAATCACCAGGGCAAAGTTGCGAAGAAAAACGCCGTCCTGTTCCGTGCTCACTGCACAATCCTCAAGTTCATTCGTCTGAGCACAAAGTATAGCGGCATTGCCCATCACGGCAAACGGGGGCTATCAGCCGGCGAGTGATGGTTGTACAATCCACCGCCGTTGCGCCCGTAGCTCAGCTGGATAGAGCGTCGGCCTCCGAAGCCGAAGGTCGCAGGTTCGACTCCTGCCGGGCGCGCCAGTCTCCCTCCGGTAATGCCTATCACGAGGACGCCGTGAAAGCCTATTTCGATGACCGCCAGGACCTCCATCACCCGCGCACCTATTTTACCCGGGGTCAGATGCGCGCGCCGCAGGAAATCCCCGAGCGCACCGGGCATATCCGAAGCGGTCTGACCGACAACGGGGTCGCGATATCACCGGTCACCGACCACGGCACAGGCCCCATCAACGCCGTCCATGACCTGGACTACCTGCGCTTTCTCGAATCCTGCCACCGTCGTTGGAAGGCGATGCCCGAGGACTGGGGCGACGAGGTGTTGTCGAACATCTTCGTGCGCTCACCCAACCCGCTCAAAGGCATCCTTGCCGAGGCGGCGCGTTATCTCGCCGATGGCAGCTGCCCGGTGGGCGAGCATACCTGGGAGGCCGCCTACTGGTCCGCCCAGGGGGCGGTCTGTGCCGCCGCCGATGTCATTGGCGGTGCATCCATGAGCTTCGCACTGTGTCGTCCGCCCGGCCATCATGCCCGCGTCGATGCCGCCGGCGGGTTCTGCTATCTCAACAACGCCGCCATCGCGGCACAGCATCTGCGGCAGCGCTATGGCCGGGTCGTTGTGCTGGATACCGATGTCCATCACGGCCAGGGCATCCAGGAGATCTTCTACGATCGGGATGATGTGCTCTATATCTCGATCCATGGCGACCCCACCAACTTCTATCCGGTCGTCACGGGCTTTGAAGAAGAACGCGGCGAGGGCCGGGGTCGCGGCTACAACATCAACCTGCCACTGCCCCACGGCTCAGACGCCGATGCCTTCTTCGGCCGGCTGGACGAGGCACTGGCGGCCATCCGGTTATTTGCGCCCGATGCGCTGGTGTTCTCGAACGGTTTCGACATCTACCACGAGGATCCGCAGGCGAAAATCGGCGTCGACTCGGATGACATCCAGACGCTGGGCGCCCGGATCGCCGCCCTGCAACTGCCGACGGTCGTCATCCAGGAGGGGGGTTATCACTACGAGAGCCTCAGCCGGAACACCGCCGCGCTGATCCAGGGACTCGGTGCCAACCACTGAGCCATCGACCGGTGCCAATCCGCCGCCGACGGGCATCCGTGAGGCGGCCACGGTTCTCACGGCGACCACCGGGGCGCTGACATTCTCGGCCACCACGGCGCTTTTCCCGGCGGCGATCGCCCCGGCCATCGCCGACGCCATGGGCGTCTCGCCGTCGCTGATCGGCGTACAGATCAGCCTGCTCTATCTCGGCGCCATGATCACCTCGCTGGTGGGCGGCGGCATTGCCCGGCGTCTGGGGGCCTGCCGGACCACCCAGTGGGCGGTGGCCATCTTCGGCATGGGTGGGTTACTGGCGGCGGCCGCCAATCTCTGGGTATTCCTGGCCGCCTCACTATTAATTGGCTTCGGGTACGGCCTCACCAACCCCGCGGCTTCGCATTTGCTCGTGCGGTTTACCGACCCACGACGACGCGGACTGGTGTTCGGCCTTAAACAGACCGGCGTGCCCCTGGGCGGCGTGATCGCCGGGGCACTGGCGCCGCTGCTCGCCGTCAACTATGGCTGGCAGGCCGCCATGGCGGCCCTGAGCGTGCCGGCCATCGCCGCCATCGCCCTGCTGCAGTGGCCCCGGGCGCGTTGGGATGAAGACCGGCAACCGCGGGCCCGGTGGTTGGCCGCACCGCTCGAGGATATTCGACTGGTCTGGTCGATCCCGCCGATGCGAAGGGCGGCGATGGCCTCGTTCTGCTTTTCCACCACCCAGCTTTGTCTGACCGTCTTCACCGTCACCCTGCTGGTGGAGGACCTGAGCATCGGGCTGATCACCGCGGGCGGCATCATGGCACTGGTGCAGATCAGCGGTGTCGCCGGTCGCATCGGCTGGGGATGGATCGCCGATCGCACCGGCAACAGCCGCGCGACGCTGGGTGTGGTGGGCGGACTGGCCGCCGCGTTCGCCGGCGCGGTGACCCTGATGCGCGGCGACTGGCCCATCTGGCTGATCACCATGGTGCTTTGCGGGTTTGCCGCCGTTGCCCTGGGCTGGAACGGCGTCTACTTAGCCGAGATCACCCACCTGGCCCCGCGCGATCAGATCGCCCGGGCCTCCGGGGGGTCACTGGTGATCACCTTCGGCGGTGTGCTGTTTGGCCCGGCGGCGTTCACCGCCATCCATGGCGTGATCGGCGACTACACCACCACCTTTGCCGCCGTGGCGCTGAGCAGCCTGGTCGGTGCCTGGCTGGCCGTCTCTAGCGGCCGCCGTGGCGGTCACGCCAACGTCGCCCAATAATCAAGCGCGACAAGCGCCAGGATGGTCACCAACGTCAGCGCCAGGGTGATCCGGCTGTAGGGCGGTCGACCGGCGCTCATCAGTTGGCCATGCCGAATCGCGGGCGTAACGCCACACCCACGATCGACCCCAGAAAGCCGAATACAAACCAGACCCAGCCATGGAGGCTGCCCGTGGCGATGCCACTGAAAAACGCGCCGATGTTGCAGCCAAAGGCCAGACGGGCGCCGTACCCCATGCACAGACCGCCGATCACCGCCGCCGAGACATTGCCCATGCCCAGGCGGTTCTGGCTGCCGGCATTGAAACGGCCGGCCAGCCCGGCAGCCAGCATGGCCCCGAACAAAAGCCCCAGGGCCATCACCGAGGTGACATTGAGCAGGAGGCTTTCAGACAGCACCCGCGCCGGATAGGCCCAGGTCCAGTACTCGAACTGCGCCATGTCGACGCCCAGGGCCTGCAGGGCCTTGGCCCCCCAGGCCGCGAAGGCAAAGGTGATCCCCCACGGCGCACCGGAGACCAGTAATGTCACCAGCCCCAATCCGGCGAGCGCCACCACGCCCCAGGCCAGAGGCCAGCCACCGGTGAGCAGCGTCGACAGCCAGGCACCCTCGGGGCGCCAGGCGAGGGGCTCGGCGCTGCCGTGTCGCTCCTGCTCGACGGCCCGGACGGTCCAGATCAGTGCCACCAGGACAGCGACCTGCAGCAGGATGCCACCGCCCGGCCCCAGGGCCCGGCCCAGATCCACCGGCCCCAAACCGGGACTGGCAAGCCACCAGGGCAGGTGCAGGGTGCCGAGCACCGACCCCGCGACAAAGGCCGCCAGGGTGATCAGCATCTTGCGATTGCCCGCGCCGACGGTAAACAGCGTCCCCGACCCGCAGCCACCACCCAGCTGCATGCCCAGGCCAAACAAAAAGCTGCCCAACACGATATAGCCGCCCACCGGGGCGATGGCGCCATTGGCAAGCCCCAGGGCGGTGACCGGCATGTAGAGCACTGAGGCCAGGGCCAGCAGAATCAACTGCCCCCGCAGCCCGCGGCTGCGGCGCCGGACAATGAAGTTGCGCCACCCGGCAGTGAAGCCGAACGCCGCATGATAAAGCGCCACCCCAAAGCCGATACCCACCACGTAGAGCAAGAGCATCCGCGGGGTTGCCGCCTGCCAGACCATGGCGCCCAGAACCGCCGTGGCGGCCAGGGTCGTCGCGGCGACATAACGGTCGACACCCGCTGCGCGGGTGTCTTCCTGGGTCGGCTCGATGGCCTCGGCAAGGTTGCTCATCGACTAGTTGAGCAGCTCAGTAAGCGCCTGTTGCCCCTGAGCCAGCGGCAGAGAGGGGTTCTGGGTCCACTCGGTCATCGACCCGTCATAAAGGGCGACCGACTCGAGCCCGGCCACCTCCGAGAGCGCAAACCAGGCCGTCGCCGCCCAGTGACCCGTGTTGCAGAACGACACCACCGGTCCGTCGCCGTCGATGCCGGCGGTCTCAATCAGTGACTCGACCCGGCCCCGGTCCAGAAAGCGGGCACTGCCGGCTTCGACCAGCAGCTGCTGCTCCAGGCTGGCGGCCCCCGGGATGGTACCGGCGGCGCGGGCGGCCGGATGCTTGGCGTCACCGCTGTACTGAGCCGCCGGCCGCGCATCCACCAGCTGGTCACCGCCCTCGAGGGCGGCCTCGACCGCTGCGGTATCCGCCAACAGCTCAGGCTGCAGGTCAACCGCAAAGTCGGCCGCCTGGGGTTGGCTGGCGCCGGTCGCCACATCACCACCGGCGTCCACCCAGGCCTGATAACCGCCATTGAGGATGGCCACATCCTCGTGGCCGAGGTACTTGAACGTCCAGTAGACCCGGGCCGCGCTGCCGAAATCGGTCGAGTTCACACCCGCCGGCACGATCACCACCGAGTCATCGTTGTCCACACCCAGTGATCCGATCAGGTTGCTAACCCGCTCGACCGGCGGCAGCTTGCCGGGGACGCCGTCCTGGGCCTGACGCCAGCCGGCACCGGTATAAGAGGCATACACCGCACCGGGAATGTGGCCGGCGGCGAAAGTCTCGGCATTGCTGCCATCGATGGCCGAGCGGACATCGATCACGGCCAGGTCCGGATCATCCAGGTGGGAGGCCAGCCAATCCGTATCCACCAGGGGCGTAACCGCGGGTCCGGCATGGGCGGCACTGGTCAGCGCCAGCAGACCGGCCGAGAAGGCCGTTGTCAGTAAAGCTCGGGTATTCATGTTTGATCTCCGCTCGCTCTGGGCTTGTCTATCGGTGCTGACAAGGCTACCGGAGTCGCTCAGCGAGCAAAGGAATGATTTGTCTTATGGATAGGCGTTTCGGTTATATAAGATTAATGACCGAGAAGCACAACTGGTCATCCTGCGACGCTATTCCCAGTCTTCATAAGAGGACCTATCATTTCATCCGAATTCGGAGCCAGCGGCTCCTATCGACTCTCCTCCTCTTGGCCGGCCGCAAAGCCGGCTTTTTTTTGCCCGGCCAAAACGTATGCGGGCTCCGGCTGATCAGGTAAACCACCCCTGGATCCGCGGCAGAAGCCGGCCCAGCTCACCGCCCATCAACGCGAAATCCGCATCGAAGCGCTCGGCTGCCGAGTCGGCTTCGCGGTCGCCGGCGTCGGATTGCACCACATCAGTGGCGCGCAAGCGCTTGACCGACAAATCGGCATCGAGCACCAGGTTGAGCCGGCCATCCCAGGTCAGCGACAGGCGCCGCAGCCGCTTGCCGGCTTTGACATGGGCGCGCATCTCGGCGCTGCGAAGATCCTGACGCTTGCAGCGAATCTCGGCGCCCTCGCTGCGCGGGTCTTCGAAAATCGCCTCCTCGCCGGGCTCGACATCGCCGGGAAAGCGGTCATGGGCCAGCCACTCGGTCATCACCTGGTTGGGCGCGCTATCGGTCTGCAGTGGTCGGACCGGCAGACTGCCGAGCAATGCCCGCAGATCCTCAACCAGGGTTTCGGCCTCCCGCCAGCTGGCGGCATCCACCACCAGCCATCGGCCCTGCAGGTCAAAATACGCATAGCAGCGCTTGCTGCGGGTAAACGCCCGGGGCAGGAGTTCCATGGTGATTTCTTCTTTCAGACGGGCCCGCTCCCGCCGTCCCAGCGGCCGGCCCATGGCATCCTCGCGCTCCGAAGCCCGCGTCTCGGCGGTTTCGTTGACCACCGCCGGCGGCAGGACGCGGGTCTCGGTCTGAAGACAGATCATCAATCGCTGGCCGCTGGCGTGGACAAGCGTCTCGCCGCCGGGCACAAGCGGCGGCACCCAGCCCCGCGACTCGGGATCGTGCCCGCCGACGGGGTGAAAGGCGCCGGCCTGGAGTTTTTCCTCGAGGGTCTCCGGCTCCAGATGAAAGCCATCGGCGAGTTGATAGACGCAGAGATTGCGAAACCACATCGGTCTAGGACGTTCCTTTGATCAGGGGCTGAAAATGTGTGCTATCGCGCGGTCAGAGCCGCCCGCGCGGCAAGCGCCCGGCGTTCGGCGTCCGCCCGGTCCCGACCCACGGCGGTGAGATGTCCCATCTTGCGGCCGGGGCGGGGCTCGGCCTTGCCGTAGAGATGCAGGTTGATGCCCGGGTCTCGCAACGCCGCCGTCCAGTCCGGGGTTCCCTGGGCCCAGCAGTCGCCGAGCAGGTTGGCCATCGCCGTGGGGACGCGGCGTGCGGTCGATCCGAGGGGCAGTCCGCAGACCGCGCGCAGCTGTTGATCGAACTGGCTGCTCGGGCAGGCCTCGATGCTCAGATGTCCCGAGTTGTGCGGCCGGGGCGCGAGCTCGTTGACCAGCAACGAGCCATCCCGGGTGAGGAACATCTCGACACAGAGCACACCCACGACATCCAGGGCATCCATCACGGCGGCGGCCATCTCCCGGGCTGCGGCGGTCTGTGCCGGCTCGAGGGGCATGTCGGCGATGGACAGATCGAGGATGTGATTGACGTGCCGGTTTTCGATCACACCAAAGTCGGCCAGGCTCCCATCCACGCCCCGTGCCGCCACCACCGAGACCTCGGCGGCAAAATCCACTCGCCCCTCAAGAACCGCCGGTTGATTGCCGATCTCTGCCCAGGCCTGCTCGAGATCGGTGTGCCCCTCGATGCGGACCTGCCCCTTGCCGTCATAACCAAACCCCGCGGTCTTGAGGATGGCGGGCCGGCCGATCATCTCAACGGCGTGTTCGAGCTCAGCCGACGTGTCCACCGCCTGAAAAGGCGCGGTGGGTAAGCCGGCGGCGGCCAGCGCGCGCTTCTCGCGCAGCCGGTGCTGGGTGGTATAGAGCACCTCGCCATCGGGCCGCACCGGGGCATGGGCCGCCGCGACCCGGGTGGCCTCGAAGGGGATGTTCTCGAACTCGAAGGTGACGACGTCCACACCACGGGCGAACCGGTCGATGGCATCCAGATCGGTGAACGGCGCATCCACCGCCTCATCGGCGATCTGCCCGGTGGGCGTGTCGCCGCCCGGCGCCAGGGTATGCACTCGATAGCCCATGCGGCGTGCGGACTGCGCGAGCATCCGCCCGAGCTGACCACCGCCCAGGATGCCAATGGTTGCGCCGGGCAGGATCGGCCGGGTCAAGGCAGTTCGTCCTCCTCGACCTTTTGCGCCTGTTGCCGACGAAAGGCCTCGAGCCGCTCGGCCAGATCGGCATCATCGCCGGCGAGCAGTGATATGGCGAAAAGCGCCGCATTGCGGGCCCCGGACTCACCGATTGCAAAGCTGGCCACCGGCACCCCACCGGGCATCTGCACGATCGAGAGCAACGAATCCAGCCCCTTCAGCGCCCGGCTCTGGACCGGCACACCGAGCACCGGCACCGTGGTCTGTGCCGCAACCATCCCGGGTAGATGGGCCGCGCCGCCGGCCCCGGCGATGATGGCCCGCAACCCCCGCTCACGGGCCGAGGCGGCGTATTCATTCATTCGTGCCGGCGTGCGATGGGCCGAGACGATGCGGCATTCGTGGGGGATACCGAAGTCCTTGAGCACCGCATCGGCATGGGCCATGGTCTCCCAGTCCGAGCGGCTGCCCATGATCACGCCCACCTTGGGCATGGCATCAACCATTGGCCGGCGCCTTGACGTAGCTGCCCGGCGCATCCTCGATGGGCTTGAGCTTGCCATCGCCGGGCACCCGCGCGGGGACCTTGCCGCCCTGCTTGGGCTGGAGCCATTTGACCCAGTCCAGCCACCAGGAGCCCTCGTGGTGCTCGGCGCCTTCGAACCAGGCATCCGGATCGGACGGACTGTTGCGGTTCAGCCAGAAGCCGTACTTCTGCTTCTCGGGCGGGTTGATCA
>Ga0209937_1000429_pt1 | contig 13653 bp, 10 predicted proteins | sample SalPon1_B_H2O_MG_FD_185699 | JGI IMG/M metagenome (GOLD analysis project Ga0209937, IMG submission 185699) | Salt pond water microbial communities from South San Francisco under conditions of wetland restoration - Salt Pond MetaG R1_B_H2O_MG... | ecosystem: Environmental > Aquatic > Non-marine... | reverse complement strand
GACTGATCGTGTCGCTCACCGGACGAGACGAACGCGTCCCGGCTCGGGCACACATCCACATATGCATTGTCGACCGACGAACGCTTGCTCACGGTGTACGCCTCGGTTGGATCGGGGAGGTAGGCGGCATACGACTACACCAGAACCTGCTCAGTTAGGATGGGCGATGTCCTCGACGGTCAGCAGGCGCGTCTCGGGGTCGACCGCCGCATCGAGGGCGACACCCGCGACCCGGTCGACTGCCAACGGGCGGGCCTCGCCGAGTCGTTCGGCGAGTGGGTCGACCGAGTCGATGAGTTTGCAGAGCCAGTTGAACGGTTCGGGGAAGTGCGGCTGGTCGGGGCCGTAGACCGCACCGGGGCGGAGCACCACCGTCTCCATGTTGAGGCTCTCGATAGCGCGTTCGGCCCGCCGTTTCGACTGGAGATACGCCCGGCGGGCGGTGGGGTAGTTGGCGGCCGACGAGAGGAAGACGAAGGTGTCGACGCCAGCGCGTTCGGCCTCCAGCGCGGTGATAATGGTGGAGTCGCCGTTGACCCGCTCGAAGGTCACCCCTTCCCGTGGATGCTCGTGGGCGATGCCGACGCTGTGGACGACGGCGTCGACGCTGCGGAGGCGGTCGCGCCAAGTGTGCGGCGAAAAGAGGTCCGCGCTGGTCCACTCGACTTCGTCGATCCAGCGGCCGGAGGCGTCTTCGGGGCGACCACTGCGGGAGACGCTGCGGACCTCGTGGCCCGCCGCGATCGCCCGCCGGCAGATCGCCCGCCCGATGAATCCGCTGCCGCCAACGACGAGAAGTCGTGTCATACGCCCCGATAGGGTCGGTAGGTACGTGGGAGTTGTGGTCGACCGAGTGGGGGACACTGCGTTAGTCACCGCCTACATGCCGGATGGCGACGGGACACTCAGAGACGGGCGGCGGCGGGACGCTCAGAGACGGGCGGCGACGGGACGCTCAGAGACGGGCGGCAGCGGGACGCTCAGAGACGGTCGACGCCGGTGTCCGGTTCGCCGACGGTCTCAGCGTTGTCACGGTCGGCAGCGGCAGTGGCTGACGACTCCGTGTCATCCGTGGCGGCACGGTCGGCTTTGATTGCGGCGCGGATCGCTACACCCAACAGGACGAACCCTTCGATACGGGCAGCAGTGACGATCCATGGTTTGGGCGTCGGTGCCTCACCGTCGTACTCGTAGCTGAGATCAGTCAGTGTGCGCATGAACCGATCCGGATACAGCGCTTCGAGCAGTCCAACCAGCCCAACAAGTAGCTTGAGCATACCGGGAGGAAGGCCACCAGCGTCCAAAAAGCCGCGGGTGCCAACTCCGTGAAGAGAGTCCGTCGACAGCGCGAAAGGTTTAGGCCACAAAGCGGCGTACTCGGCCCCAATGAGTCGTGGGCCTGCACTGATCATTACTGAAAAGGACAACGCCGCCCGGCGGATCGCCGAGATCCTCAGCGGCGGCACCGCTGACGCCGAGCGGGAGCGCGGCGTCAACGTTTACAAATGGGGTGGGAAACGCTGTATCGGTCTCTCGGGGCACGTCGTCGGCGTCGACTTCCCCAGCGAGTACAACGACTGGCGGGACGTCGAGCCCGTCGAGTTGATCGACGCCCCCATCGAGAAACAGCCCACCCAGGAAAACATCGTGGCGGCGGTCCGCACGCTCGCCCGCCACGCTTCCAACGTCACTATCGCCACCGACTACGACCGTGAGGGCGAACTCATCGGCAAGGAGGCCTACGAGTTGGTCCGGGATGTCAACGAGGACGCAAATATTGACCGCGTCCGCTTCTCGTCGATCACCGACCGCGAGGTCCAAGACGCCTTCGACAAGCCCGACGAACTCGACTTCGATCTCGCGGCCGCGGGCGAGGCCCGACAGGTGATCGACCTCATCTGGGGGGCTGCACTCACCCGATTCCTCTCTCTTTCGGCCCGCCAGCTCGGCGACGACTTTATTTCGGTTGGCCGGGTGCAGGGCCCAACGCTCAAACTGATCGTCGACCGCGAACGCGAGATCGACGCCTTCGATCCCGAGGAGTACTGGGAGCTGTTCGCCGATCTCGAAAAGGCCGACAAGGGCGGCTTCGAGGCCCAGTACTTCTACCGCGACGAGGATGGCAACGAGGCCGAGCGGGTCTGGGACGGCGACCGCGCGGAGGCCGTCTACGAGGTGCTCTCGTCGACCGACGCCGCCAGCGTCGACTCGGTCAACCGCCGGACCCGAACCGACAGCCCACCCGCGCCGTTCAACACCACCCAGTTCATCCGGGCAGCAAGCTCGCTGAACTACTCGGCCCAGCGGGCGATGAGCATGGCCGAGGACCTGTATACGGCGGGCTACATCACCTATCCGCGAACGGACAACACGGTGTATCCGGAGGATCTCGACCCCGAGGAGCTGCTCGAAGCCTTCCTCGACGACCGGACGTTCGGCGACGACGCCGAGCAGCTGTTGGACGTCGACGAGGCGATCGAGCCGACCGCCGGCGACGAGGAGACCACCGACCACCCGCCGATTCACCCGACCGGCGAGCGGCCCACCCGGAACGACCTCTCGGAAGACGAGTGGGAGATCTACGAACTCGTCGTCCGGCGGTTCTTTGCGACGGTCGCCGCCGACGCGACGTGGGAACACCTGAAGGTGGTCTCCGACGTCGACACAGCCGGCACCGCGGTCGACGACCTCCGACTCAAGGCAAACGGCAAACGGCTGGTGGAGGCGGGCTACCACGACGTCTATCCTTACTTTAATCAGCAGGAAACCCACGTGCCGGATGTCACTGAGGGCGAATCCTTGGCGATCACCGAGACGCGGATCGAGGACAAACAGACCCAGCCACCGCGGCGCTACGGCCAATCGCGGCTGATCGAGACGATGGAGAAGATGGGGATCGGGACGAAATGTCTGACGGGAGATACACCGGTGCTTCACCGGAACGATGATGGCGATATCGAACGTGTCCCGATAGAACAGGTGTTCGCCGACGGTGAGGTGCTACTCGCCGACGGCGACACAGATATCGCCGTTAGCCCGGACGGTCCGACGACCCTCTCGTTCGACGAAACGACCGAAACGATGACCGAGCGAGAACAGACGCTCGTCAGCGAACGACCGCTTGCAGACGACGAACAGGTCTACGAGATCACCACGCAGAGTGGGTCGTTCTCGGCGACCGGAGAGCATCCGGTGTACGTGCGAGACGAAAGGGGATCGTTCGAGGTCGTCCGCGCCGACGAACTCCAACCCGGTGATCGGCTCCTCTCAGCGCGTCGCGCCATCGAGCCACCGGCAACCGACGACGAACTCCTCATGTCGTGGGAGACATTCGTCGACACGTGCGACAAAACGTCGAAACTGTACGGTGTCGGCTGCAACGAGGCGTTCGAAACGGCTCGAAAAGAGGTTGCCGACTCACAGGGCGCGTTTGCCGAGCAGGTCGGTGCACATCGCCCGGCGATCACACGGTACGAAAACGACGACAAGGACGTACCGCTCTGGCTGTTGGAGACGGTCGGCATCCGCCCGGAACGGTTCCACGGGCTGAACTACGACACGGAAGTCGACAACCCGTTCCCACTGTACTGGTCGCCAGCACTCGCTCGTGTGAGTGCAAACGTGGCTGGTGATGGGTCGGTTATCGTCTCGAAGGCCGAAAACAGAGTCGACGTTCGATATCACAACACTGACCAACGCCTGATCGATCGATTCGCCGCGGATATCGAGACGCTATTTAGCGTCGAACCGCATATATCAGGACAACCGGAGCAAAACCCGGATCACAAAAACCGGTATCAGGTACAGCTACCGGCTGTCGTCGGCCGTGTTCTCTCGACGATCCTCGATTCGATCAACGATGCCGGGCTGGAATCGATGCCAGAGCCACTCCACCCAGTATACGTTGGCGCGCTGTTCGACGATGAGGGCCATATCTGCGGAGAAGGCAAGGCATTCATCTCGAACACGGACCACCAACTGCTTGAACAGGTGGCCTCATTGCTTGGGACCCACAACATCGACACGCGGCTGTCTCGTAACCAACACAAGCTGTACATCCGTGGTCGACGGAACCTCGAACGGTTCCTCGATACGGTACCGATCAGTGCAGATAGGAAGTTCTACCGTGGACTGCGTCGGCTTCGCACCTCCGACACACGCCTTCGAAAGGCACAGTTGCTCGCTGCAATCGATCGGACTCCCCGAACGAGCTTCGAACTCGCAGAGACGCTCGGAGAGAGTGTTGCTCGTGTTCGGCGGTCGATCCGTGAGCTACAGGAAGACGGATACACCGAGAAAGATATCGAAGGGAGCAACCGAAGCCGCGACGGGAATCGAACGATCCGATATCGTACCGAAAAGTACGTCGACTCGATCTACGCAACGCTCAACGGCGAACCAGCAACAACGAGCGTCATCTCGGTAAGCAAACGACCGTACGATGGCCCGGTGTACGATCTGACGATCGACGAACGGGCACCGAACTTCGCTGTCGAAGGGGGGATGATCGTCCACAACTCGACCCGCCACCACACCATCGAGAAACTCTACGACCGCGGCTACATCGAGAGTGACCCGCCACGGCCGACGATGCTGGCGCGGGCGGTCGTCGAGGCCGCCGAGGAGTATGCCGACCACATTGTCAGCGAGGATATGACTGCCCAGCTGGAGGCGGATATGCAGGCGATCGCGGCTGGCGAAACGGCCTACAGCGAGGTGACCGAGGAGTCCAAGGAGATGCTCCAGCGGGTCTTCGACGAGCTCACCGACTCCCGCGAGGACGTGGGCGACCACATCCAGAAATCCCTCAAGGCCGACAAGACCCTCGGGCCCTGTCCGGAGAGTGGCGACGACCTACTGGTCCGGAAGAGCCGCCACGGCTCGTATTTCGTCGGCTGTGACGGTTACCCCGACTGCACCTACACCCTGCCGCTGCCGTCGACCGGCAAACCGCTCATCCTCGACGAAACCTGCGAAGACCACGAACTCAGAGAAGTGAAAATGCTCGCCGGGCGCAAGACGTTCACCCACGGCTGTCCGCAGTGTAAGGCCGACGAGGCCGACGAGGAAGAGGATCTCGTTATTGGCGAGTGTCCGGACTGTGGGGCCGACGAGGGAGGCGACCTTGCGATCAAGCGACTCCGCAGCGGCTCGCGGCTGGTCGGCTGTACCCGGTATCCGGACTGCGAGTACTCGCTGCCGCTGCCCCGGCGCGGCGAGATCGAGGTCACCGACGCCCGGTGTGCGGAACACGACCTGCCGGAACTCGTCATCGACAACGGTGACGACGAGCCGTGGGAACTCGGCTGTCCGATCTGTAACTACCGGGAGTATCAGGCCGACCAGAACGGCTCGGAGCTCGAAACCGTCTCGGGCATCGGCGAAAAGACCGCCGACAAACTCAAAACCGCCGGCGTCGACGATGTTTCAGCACTCAAAGAGGCCGATCCAGACGCCTTGGCCGAAGAGGTCGACGGTGTGGGCGCGGATACCGTCCGCAACTGGCAGGCCGACGCCGACTGACCGACTGCCGACTGGTCGAGTAGGCAACGTTTAATCGGTCGTAATCACTTCCTACGGTTCGTATTCGTGTGCTCGCAGTTCGTCGACCGAGAGTTCGTCGAGGACACCCTCCGAGGTCGCTTCGAGGACGACTGGCGGGGCGCAGTCGGCCTCGCGGGCTTCGATCCACCGGGGCAGACAGACACACCAGCGGTCGCCCGGATGGAGTCCGGGGAAGTCGAACTCCGGGCGCGGCGTAATGAGGTCGTTGCCCTGCTCACGGCTGTATTCGAGGAACGTCTGGGTCATCGCCGCACAGACCTCGTGCCGGCCGGGGTCGCGGTCGAGGTGGTGGCAGTTCCCATCGCGAAGGAATCCGGTTTCGGGAGCCGTACTACAGGGTTCGAGCGGTTCTCCGAGGACGTTTCGCTCGTCGGAAGACATACGTCGACCTCGCAGGACGGTCCTATAGCTATTGGGTCGAGCGATAGCAAAAAGGCGAATGTGGTGGCGGACTGCTGCCCGGGGCTCGCCCCCACGGCGGGTGCCGTATAGCTGCAACCGGCGACGTCTGACAGCGGCTCCATGCCCCCCAGCGATAGAGCCGACCGGCTGTCGAAAGGTCAAACCGTATGGCAGTGTCAGCCGGACGGATCGATGGCTACCATCCCCCAATGACGGCCATAGCGGGCCTGTTCCCCCGAACAGGTACCGACGAGTCGATCCCGGCGTGGTGCCCGACGGTGATCGGATCACCGTCGCGGCGACAGCCAGTGGCTGTCTACTGCCACATCAAATCGAATGGACTGTGTAAATAAAACAGTCACTGCTATCTGTAACGTGTCGGTCGACAGCTCGGCCTAGTTATCTAGAGTCGCTGCGGTCCGGTCCTCGAAAAGTGTCGTTAACAGCGTTCGGAGCGCGGCACGGAGATGGTAATTAAACGTTGGCTGGGAGATTCCGAGCGACTCGCCGACTTCGGTTCCCGTGGAACCGCGTGGGGATTCGAAGTAGCGAGCGAAGTAGGCCGCCTGGAGGGCCTCCTGTTGGCGCGGGGTGAGTTGGTCGAGGAGCTGCCTCCGGAACGTCGACTGGGTCAGGATCTCCCGATCTCGGTTACGCCGGGAGACGACAGTCGCCGACGGATACTCGACCTGAAGGCGGTCGATCACGGTCCGCACGTCGGTCGTTTGCGGGATCGTTACCACAACCTGCTGTCGGTCGCCATCGGTTTCGATTCGCGTCGGGATCGCCCCACAGTCGACGAGCGTCTCGGCGAGCAGGGGCCCCGAAGCCGTCGCTTCGAACAGCGTGGTGTCGGGCTGTGTCGTGACGACCCGGAGCGATTCGACCGCGCTGTTGTCGGCGGCTGCGGTTTCGACCGCATCAGGCGAGGAGTCACTGGCCGAAAAGTACAGCAACGAGTGGTCACCGCGCTGTGGAACCACTCCCTCGAAGCGCAGCGTCGACCCGAGTGCCGCGGCGAGGTCGTGAACCAGATCGGTATCGGTGATGTCGAGTTCGACCTCCGTTCGATGGTCGGCGAGCAGCCCACGTTTCGTTTCGGTACACTCGATGACGTAGGCGATGATGCGGCCGAACTCGGCGAGGACCGCCCGTGTGTACTCGTCGAAGCCGCCGCGCGTGCCAGCATAGGTCGTGAGGACGCCGTAGGCGATGTCGTCGTAGACGAGTGGCACGCTGAACGCCGACTGGTAGCCCCGGGATAACGCCTCTTTTCGCCACGGGGCAGTCTGCCAATCCTCCGAAATCCGATCGATCGAGACCGGGGTGTTCGTTTCGAGCGCACGGGCGGCTGGCTCTGCGGACTCGGAGAGATCGTGGGCGGCGAGCCAGTCGAGATATCCCTCATCGTGGCCCGCAGACGCCCGCGGGACGATGATGTCGGACCGACGCTCGGCGGTACCGATCCAGGCGAACCGCGTGAACCCCGCTAGCACTGAACAGACAACATCGTCGATCTCCGCACGGGTCGACGCGCCGAGCAGTTCGCCGACGAGTTCGCCGACGAGTTCGTTCGTGTATGTCATCGCCTCCAGCTCGGCAGTTCGTTCGGCCAGGGCCTCCTTGTTGGCCTCAAAACGACGCTCCGAAGCGAGTCGACCGAAGGCCGCCGCAAGCGACGCGCCAAGCAGTTCGGCGACAGTCAGCGTCTGGTCGGCGGTGGTCCCGACTTCGGTGTCGGCGACGAGCAACACCCCATGCTTACCGATCGGCGTGAAGATCGCGCGCCGGTAGGGCGTCTCGGGGTCGTACACCGCCGGCAGCTGGCTCATATCCGCTGTGGCGATGGGTTCGGACTCGAAGAACGCCCGGCCGGAGAGACTGGTACTGCTGGCGTCGATCGGTGGCAGTCCGGGGAAGTTGTCCTCGGCTCCCGGAGTGTGTGCCAGCGGTCGAAAGACGTTGGTCTCGGCGTCGTAGCTGAAGACGATTGCGTCCTCGAAGCCGAGAGTAGAGGACGCAGCCTCGACCCCGATGTCGGCGATCTCCCGTTGGGAGTGGGCCGACAACAGGTCGTGGGCTGCCTCGTAGAGCGCAGTAAACATCTCGTTGGTCCGCTTACGGTAGCTCAGATCCCGGACGACGCCGACAGTACCCTGCTCGCCGTCGTCGAGTTCGATCGGCGTCATCCACGTTTCGACCGGCACCCGGTCGCCCGATTCCGTGGTGAGTTCGCCCGAGAGAATGGCTGGCTTGCCGTCGCCCTCGAAGAGTTTTGCCCGCCGCTGGCGTGCAGTCTCCATATCGTCCCCATCGGTGACCAGCGCGGCGTTGGCTCCCAGCAGTTCGGCCTCGCTATACCCGACCAGTTCGGTAAACGCCCGGTTGGAAAAGACGAAATCCATGTTCGAATCCAAGATACAGACGCCGTCCTGAACCGAGTCGACGATCGCCTCGCACTGTTCGAGCTCGCGTTCGTGCTGTGCGGTCGGTTGGGCGGCCCCGCCGTCGAGCAGCGACCGGATCCGATGGGCCAGCAGGGTAGCGACGCTGGATGGAGCCTGTTTATACACGTAGTCGGTCGACCCGTCGCCGAGGGTGTCGTCGACCGCCTCGATCGGCTGCTCGGAGAGCCAGATCACCGGGAGTTCGGGGCGTCGGGAGCGGAGGGCTTCGAGGAACGACTGTGGCTCCCCGACTGCTGCAGTGTCGGCGACCACACAGTCGACCGGCTCGTGTCCACAGTGGGCCACCGCCTCGGCGGCAGTCTCGGCGTGGTGGATCGAAGTCGGCAGGCCAGCAGCGTCGAGAGCGTCGGCGAGGGCCGCCGCCGCGTCGGCGTCGTGGGCGACATAGAGGGCCTGTCTCTGTTCCATTTGATTAGGGAACTACGGGCAGCGAGCTCTTAGACCTTTTGACACGTGAAGGGGATGGTGGGCGAAACAACAGCAACGAATGGAAAACAGACGCTACACGACAGACATGGATTTGTAAGCGGTGATAAAATAGACAGTACAGCCGACAACGAACGAGAGCGGTCCGAAATGCCGTCGGATCGACAGAAACCACCACCGCACCCTTTTTATTGTCACACAAAACAACTCAAGCCAAGATGAGTACATGTCCGTGGACAGACTGGGACCACATCCTCAAGATCGACCCCGACAAGCCGCTTGTCGAGGGCGAAACCTTCGAGGACGTCTGTGAGACCGGCACCGACGCGATCGAGATCGGCGGCACGCTGGGAATGACCGAAGACAAGATGCAGCGCGTTGTCGACGCCTGTGCGGCCTACGACGTGCCGCTGTATCAGGAGCCGTCGAACCCTTCGGTCGTCATCGACTCGCCCGCCCTCGACGGCTACCTGATTCCGACCGTCTTCAATTCGAGCGATCCGTTCTGGATCGTCGGCGCGCACAAGGAGTGGGTCCGGATCGAAAACGGCCTCGACTGGGACCGCACCACGACCGAGGCCTACATCGTGCTGAACCCCGAGGCGTCGGTCGCCGAGTACACCGACGCCGACTGCGACCAGTCGGCCGACGACGTGGCTTCCTACGCGCGTGTGGCCGAGAAAATGTTCGGCCAAGAGATCATCTATCTCGAATACTCCGGCACCTTCGGCGATCCCGAGGTCGTCAGCGCGGCCAGCGACGCCGTCGACGACTCAACGTTGTTCTACGGCGGCGGCGTCCACGACTACGACGACGCCTACGAGATGGGTCAGCACGCCGACGTGGTGGTCGTCGGCGACCTACTTCACGACGAAGGGTGTGACGCAGTCAGCGAGACGGTCGACGGCGTCAAGGACGCCCACAAGGCCTCCGCACCGACCAAATAATCGTCTACGGCCGTTTTATCAACTTTTTTTCAGCGGCTGTCGACTGCCGTAGGTCGCCGTTCGCCAGAGCCACTCGACGGGACCGAACCGGAAATACCGCACCCAGAGCACCGACAGGACGATCTGGACGGTCCAGATCCCGGCGACCACGCCGAGCAGGTCGACCCGGCTCATGGTGCCGAACAGCCCCAGTCCGTGGCCGTAGAAGATCGACGTGGCGAGGACGGTCTGCAGCAGGTAGTTGCTGAGCGCGGTGCGGCCGACCGCCGACAGCGCGGTGATCACCGGCCCCTCCGTTCGCCACCGACAGTAAAGCATCACCGCTGCGATATAGGCCCCGGCCATAAGCGCGCTCCCCCAGTAGTTGAACTGGGTGCCGAAGTAGACCGCCTGCGGAGCCGCCCAGTCGACGACCGTCGTGTTGTACCAGACGCCGGTAAGGATCAACGCGAGGCCGCCGACGCCGCCGCCGACCAACAGTCGCCAGTAGAACCGCGTCGACCGCCTGTTCGAGAGCACACCCGACTTGAAAAGCGCCATTCCCCACAACATGAGGCCGGTAACCCGCCAGAACGTGCCGGCGACGAAGCCGCTCGTCTGGAGCAACAGCGCCGTCGAGGCGCGGTGGTCGAACTGGGCGAGCCAGCCGCTCCGGTAGGTTTCGATCTCCGAGGCGATAGCCGCCTCCGAGGGGACCCACCCAGAGATGGCCGCATCCGGGGGCAGCGACAGCCCTTGGAGAACCGACATCAGTGTCGGCACCGCCACGAACAACAGTCCGTAGCGCGCCAGCGTCCCGGGCTCCCAGTCACGTACCGTGACGACGAACAGCGCGCAGAGCGCATACTGGACCAGGATGTCGCCGTACCACAGCAGATAGGCGTGGGCGAGACCGATACCGAGCAGGATTGCCGTTCGCCGATAGTGCAAGGCGAGTACTCTACTATCTGGTTTGCTCCGGGTGAACAGAATGATCCCGGCCCCGAACAACAACGTGAATAACGTAATGAACTTTTCTTGGGCGAAGACGTGAGCCCCCAGCCACGCGAAATAGTTCAGCCCGGAGAAACCGCCGTACACTGTCGGGTTCTGCAACACCGCAAACGGCATCGCAAACACCCAGATGTTGATAAGCAGAATCCCGAGCAGTGCGAATCCGCGGAGCACATCGAGGCTCACGAGACGATCCGACGGAGGTGTCGGACTCGGTCCAGCATCCATTGGCTGACTGTCCGATTCCACGAGCAAAAAGGTCGTGTATCACCGCGCTCCCGAACTGAAACAGCACCACAAAGGCGGCACGACAGCAGCACCGACACTACGGGTCGTCGACTGGTCGGCTATTGATACGATACAGTAGGATGATTATTCTTACCCGTCTATTTTATGTATAAAACTACAAGCCACGGGGGAGCGAACGGCAAGGTGGTGACACAGAATGCCAGTAGATGATCTCGCACGCAGCGACGTCGTAACGGCAACCGAAGAGACATCCGTTTCGGAGCTCGGCCAGACGATGGCCGACGAGACCGTCGGTAGCGTGGTGATCGTCGACGACGAGCAGCCGGTCGGGATCGTCACCGACCGGGATCTCGCCTTGCGGTGTGTCGCCGAGGAGGGCGATACGTCCGACAAGACCGCCGGGAACGTGATGTCGGAAAACCTCGAAACTGTCGAGCGAACGGCCGGATTCTTCGAGGCCGTAGACGTGATGAGCGACAACGGGATTCGACGGCTCCCCGTCACCGACGACAGCGGCGAGCTCGTCGGCATCCTCACATCGGACGACCTGACAACGCTCCTTGCTGACGAACAGCAGGGACTCTCCTCGGTCATCGAAGCCCAGCGCGCGCCCTACAACGAATGAACTACAAGACGTTCATGGGGCAGGCCCAACACCGGCTCGAACTCGACGAACTCGGTCCAGCGGTGCGGGTGACACGGGCGGTGCTGACGACGCTCGGCGAGCGCATCGATCCCGGCGAGGCCACCGACCTCGCCTCGCCGCTGCCGATGGAGGTCGACCGGTATCTAATCGAAGCAGCCGAGCGGGCCGGTGGTGAGAAGTTCACGTTCGACGAGTTTCTCGATCGGGTCGGCCAGCGGGCAGGCATCGAGCGGTCGGCAGCCAACTACTACAGCCAGACGATCGTCGGGCTCGTGAGTGAGGTCGTCCCGCTGGGTAATATCGAAAAAGTGCGGAACCAACTCCCCGAGGAGTTCGAGCCGATCTTCCAGTTCGTCGATGAGCCGCATCCGCAGGCCGACGGGCAGTGAAGACGGGGCCACCCCCGTCGGGCGAAACCGGCCGAGTTTAAGGCTTCGGGCTGAAACGGGGAGGTATGCAGGACCGAACCTACACTGCGGATGCCGAACCCGGCGAGACCGTCACGGTCGCTGGCTGGGTCCACGAAGTCCGCGACCTCGGTGGCATCGCCTTTCTTATCCTTCGGGACACGACCGGCAAGCTCCAGATCAAGTTCGAAAAGGACGAGATGGACGACGAGCTGGTCGAGACGGGCCTCGGGGCGGCCCGCGAGAGCGTGCTCACCGCCACCGGCGCGGTCGACGAGGAGCCACGCGCCCCGACGGGCGTCGAACTCACCCCCGACTCCGTTGAGGTCGTCGCCGAAGCCGACACCGAACTCCCGCTCGACCCCTCGGGGAAGGTCGACGCCGAGCTGTCGACGCGACTCGACAACCGGACGCTCGACCTCCGCAAAGACGAGGTCCAAGCGATCTTCACGATCCGCGCGGAGATCCAGCACGCGGCCCGCGAGGCGTTCCGCGACCACCACGCCACGGAGATCAACACGCCGAAGATCGTCGCCACCGGCACCGAGGGCGGCACCGAGCTGTTCCCGATCACCTACTTCGGTGAGGAAGCGTTCATGAACCAGAGCCCGCAGCTGTTCAAACAGCTGATGGCTGGCTCCAACATGGAGCGCGTCTTCGAGATCGGCCCGATCTTCCGCGCCGAGGAACACAACACGCCCCGACACCTCAACGAGGCGACCTCGATCGACTTCGAGGGGGCCTTTTGCGACCACCACGAGGCGATGGATGTCGCCGAAGCGGTCGTCAAGGCCGCCTACGAGGCTGTCGACGAGAACTGCCGAGACGAACTCGAAGCCCTCGGCCTCGCCGAGGAGTTCGAAGCGCCGACCGGCGAGTTCCCCAGACTCAGCTACGAGGAGGCTATCGAGCGCATCAACGCCACTGGCGAACTCGACGAACAGCTGCTGTGGGGCGACGACCTGCCGACCGAGGGCGAGATCGCCCTCGGCGAGGATGTCGGCGAACACTACTTTATCACCGACTGGCCCGCCGAGATCAAACCGTTCTACATCATGGATCAGGACGACGACGAGCAGCTCTCTACTGGGTTCGACCTGATGCACCCGCGGATGGAACTCGTCTCGGGCGGCCAGCGTGAACACCGCTACGACCACCTGATCGAAGGCTTCGAACAGCAGGGCCTCGATCCCGAGGCCTTCGAGTACTACACGAAGATGTTCAAATACGGCATGCCGCCACACGCCGGGTTCGGCCTCGGTGGCGAGCGACTCGTGATGACAATCCTCGGGCTGGACAACATTCGAGAAGCCGTGCTCTTCCCGCGAGATCGTCAGCGTCTGAGCCCATAGGGCGAAGACCTGACGGCCAACGAGACGAGCAAAGCGAGTCTCGTCAGACAGACAGCGATTGAGCCCGTAGGCGAAATCGCTGCTGTCGACGGAGGCGGCAGCTGAGCTCGTCGTCGACCAATAACTATTCACGTAGTATTCAGTTACGGTCAGAATACGCAGACCGCCAGCCGACGTTTAGTATCGAGCCACCAACAG
>Ga0209937_1000428_pt1 | contig 13683 bp, 15 predicted proteins | sample SalPon1_B_H2O_MG_FD_185699 | JGI IMG/M metagenome (GOLD analysis project Ga0209937, IMG submission 185699) | Salt pond water microbial communities from South San Francisco under conditions of wetland restoration - Salt Pond MetaG R1_B_H2O_MG... | ecosystem: Environmental > Aquatic > Non-marine... | reverse complement strand
CCGGATCAAATTGAGCGCGTAAGCCTTGAAACCCATAATCAATTCATCGGAATGGGAGGTACCGTATGGACTCCGTGGCTAACCTACGATGTCTGGGCTGCTCGCCATCAAGCCAATAGCCGGGACGCTGAGGCTGGCTATGTGCAATGGATGCAAATTCAGCGGCAGTATATGGCGGGGCTCGAGAGCCACGGTATCGAAGTGCGTGTGGTGGAGCCAAAGCCCGGCTTGGATGCTGATGACCCCGAGGTCGCACTCGGCATTGCCCAAGCGCATAGCCTCGATGGCGAAGCGAGTTGGTTTCGGGAAACCATTGCCCGAAAAACCGATGCTGGCGCCGTTAGCGTCGTCAGCCTGACCGAGCAGTCAAGCCCACTACTTGGGCCGATCGCCTATACAGCCCTCCTCCAGGCCGAGAATGGAACGCTGATTGAGCTAAGCCATGACTACCCTATCCAAGAGTCCGGTATTCGTGACCTGCAAGCTGACTGGGAGGCCAGCGCTCAGGCGCTGGGCGCGACCTACCACCTGGAGCGCCCAGGCGTTGTGACGGCCAGCGGCGAGCCGGCCAGTCTTCAGCCCTGGCTTGAATTTGGGGGGCGTGCCTAATCTAGCCGATGGAGTCGCACGGGATGTATACGGAATTAGGGATTAAGCAGTACCCAATCCCAATCACCGCTTTCCGCGCGATAAGCCCGCTCGCGATCGTGCAGCCGGCCTTCGCGCCCCTGCCAGAACTCCAGCATGTCAGGACGAAGGCGATAACCGCCCCAGTGGGGTGGGCGGGTCACCGGCTGTCCCTCAAAGCGAGCCTCAATCGCCTCCACTTGGGCATCAAACGCCGCCCGACTCTCCAGCACCTTAGACTGCTGCGAGGCCCAGGCGCCGATCTGGCTCAAGCGAGGGCGACTCGCGAAGTACGCATCAGACTCGGCATCACTGACCGGCTGCACAGCGCCCTCAATCATTACCTGACGCTGCAGCGGCTCCCAGTGGAAGGTCAGGGCCGCACGCGGATTAGCAGCAAGCTGCCGCCCTTTACGACTGCGCCCGTTCGAATAAAAAACGAACCCCGCTTCGTCAAACTGCTTGAGCAGAACCGTGCGCGCGCTCGGGCGACCATCCGCCGTCGCGGTCGCCAGATTCATTGCCGTGGCATCGACAATGCCTTCTGTCTCATGGGCCTCGTCTAACCACTCTCTGAACCGCTGGATCGCGGCCTCATAATTACTCATGCCGTTTGTTATCCCGCTTGTCTGTTGGCTCAACCGTGAGGGTGAGCCCGTTAATATCAGTGACTTTGACCCGATCACCAATCGCGAGATCGTAGTCACTCTGAGCGCGCCAGCGCTCACTCTCAGTCACCACGCGAAGCGCCGGCTCCGTGGCAACCACCTCGGCTTCGGTATCCAGCAGGTGAGAGACACCGGCAACACCGCGTCGTTGGAAGGCCCGCATGGCCAGGGTGGCCGTGCCCATAAAGATAACCAAACTCGCCGCGGTCACGCCGCCCACGAGCATGATCGAGAGCTCAAAACCCGGGCCTTCTGCTTCGAACAACAGCACGGATCCCAACCCGAAGGCGAGGACACCGCCAATACCGAGCGCACCAAAAGAGGGTGCCAGAGCCTCACCGATCATGAACAGCACACCCAGTGCAAGCAAGCCGAGTCCGGCGAAGTTGACCGGGAGCGCCTGGAGCGCAAAAAGCGCCAGCAAAAGCGAAATGCCACCGATCACCCCAGGGACCAGCGCGCCCGGATTGGCGAGCTCAAAGATCAGCCCATAGATCCCCACCAGCAGGAGAATGTAGGCCACGTTGGGGTTGGTGATCGTGGCAAGTAACTGATCTCGCCAATCAGGCGCCTGATCCTCGATCTGAGCGCCCTGCAGTTCCAGCGTGAGGCCCTCGCCGTTGATTTCGATACCGCGCCCTTCAGCTTGCGCTAAGAGATCCGCGGTGTCACTCGCGACCAGATCGGCCACATTCTCGTCGACCGCTGCCTGAGCAGAGAGGCTTACCGCGTCTCTAACCGCACGCTCAGCCCAATCCGCATTACGACCGCGTAGCTCCGCGAGCGAGCGAATATAGGCCACGGCATCATTGATCATCTTGCGTTCACTGGTGGATTCAGGCGCGTCGTTAGACGCCTCTTCATCCTCATCCTCATCCGCTGGTCCGGGCAGGCCGCCGCCCCCCACGCGCACCGGCGTTGCTGCACCCAGATTGGTGCCTGGGGCCATGGCAGCCACATGGGTGGCATACAAGATATACGTCCCGGCGCTCGCTGCCCGCGCCCCGGATGGCGCGACGTGGCCCAATACAGGGATGGGGCTATCAAGGATGGCGCTAATGATGTCGCGCATGGCCGGATCGAGACCACCTGGCGTGTCCATCCTCAGAACGACCGCATCGACATTCGCTGCTTGCGCTTCCTCCAGCCCGTCCACGACGTAATCAGCTGTGGCCGGACCAATCGGCCCATCAATGGTGAGGACATGCACCGTCTGGCCGGCAACCGGCCCAGCGAACAGGAGAACAAACACGGCAATAAGGATACGCATGCCTGCTCAGATCACAGGCGCTGAGGGAGGTTCCCGTCAGCGCTCCAGTGCATCGACGATGCGCTGACGGACAGCTTCGATCGCACCGCGGCCATCGACCGAGACATAGCGCGGGGCGGCCTCGCCGCCCGCGGCGGCACGCTGCTGATAATACTCAACCAAGGGCCGTGTCTGCTCATGGTAGACGGCCAGACGCTGGCGGACGGTCTCTTCACGGTCATCTTCTCGCTGCACCAGCGGCTCGCCGGTGACATCGTCCTTCCCAGCCTCTGCAGGCGGCGCATTATCGATGTGATATACGCGCCCGGATCCTGGATGACACCGGCGGCCAGCCATTCGAGCCACAATGTCCTCATCGTCGACCTGAATTTCGACCACGGCATCAATCATGACGCCCGCGTCCTGCAGGGCGTCGGCCTGCGCAATCGTCCGCGGGAAGCCATCAAACAAGAATCCATCAGCGCAGTCAGGCTCCGCAATCCGTTCACGCACGAGGCCAATAATGATGTCGTCTGACACTAATTCGCCAGCATCCATGACAGCTTTGGCGGCGCGGCCTAACTCCGTGCCGGCTTTCACCGCAGCCCGGAGCATGTCACCAGTGGAAATCTGCGGAATCCCGTAGGTCTCACAAAGGGCTGCTGCCTGCGTGCCCTTACCCGCGCCTGGTGGACCCAAAAGTATGATGCGCATGCCCCACTCTCCTCTCTTTCCTTTATTGATCGATCTCTACCGCATGGAGTCTACCGTCGAGATCGAGCACGTAAAGCCGGCCTGCGTGCTCAAGAGGTGCTGCGGCAATTTTTGCTCCGCCTACTTGATGTCGGGCAAGCAGTCGCCCATCGTCGGGGCCCAGCCAGGTCACATACCCATCAGAACCCGCCACAGCGATGGTTTCCGCGTGCAAAGCGGGGGCGGTCAGCATCGTTCCCGACAGATCATCCGCCCGCCACACCGAGGCGCCATTCCGGCGGTCTAACGCCCACACCCGCCCTTCGGCATCGGTGGCATACAGGTTGGATGAGTCCACGGCGAGGCCGCCCAGCAAGGAGAGCTCCCTGGCCCACGCAATGTCCCCGCTACCCAGGGAGATACCCGTGAGTCGGCCCTGGTAGGCCCCAGCAAACAGATCGCCGCGCGCCACGAGGGGATCGGCGTCTATATCAATCATGCGCTCTAGATCGGTCCGTCCCTCTGGGACGGCGACGGTGGCCTCCCAGGCTGGGTCGCCATCGGTTAATGCCAACGCGCTCAAACGGCCATTATCAAACCCGCTCACAACACCGTTACGCACCAGCACCGGCGCCGAGTGCCCCCGCAGACTGAGGGAGGGCACGCTGCGGCTGTATAGCCACCGCTGCGAGCCATCGCTGGCCTCAAGGGCGAAGACTCGTCCATCTCCGGTGCGGGCAACCACCGTATCCTGACCAACCGCTGGGGGTGCCAGTACTTCACTGCTCACCCGGCTTCTCCAGCGTACTGAACCATCAGACTCAGATAGCAACAGGATCTCGCCATCAGCCGTGCCAAGCGCGATGCCCTCCTCGCCTGCACCCGGACCGCCCGAGATTTGCACGTCGAGGGAGACCTGCCACTGCACTTCACCTGAGGCAGCATCGAACGCTGTAACTTGGCCATCAGCCGCCGCTGCAACAATCAGATCCTCTTGCAGCGCCAGTTCCAGTCGATGATGAGGTGTCCGGGCATCACCGACGTTCGCCGACCACGCTACCCGCACCATCGGCCCGTCATCTGCCAGTTCTACCGCCGGGGCATCATCCGCCCGCATTGGGCCGCTGCTTCCACAACCCGCGATCAGAATCGACAGACTAGCGACAACGATCCACTTCCACATTGCAGCGTTCATGATGCCGGCTGTCCTCCCAGATCGAGAAGTTTCACCTCGACCAGAGATCGCCGTTGCCCGCCAGCCTCCGACAGAGCACGCTCATAGGCCTCGATGGCACCCTGCCGATCACCGGACTCGGCCAGGAGATCGCCCCGAAGCTCGAAATAGCGGGCGCGCAACGGACCGTCCACGACCGGCTCCAGTGCGGCTAGCGCTGCATCACGCTTGGCAGCGGCAGCCAGTGCCTCTGCCTGGCGCAATCGAGCCAGGTTGGCCAACGGACTCTCTGGCCGCTCCTCACCGACCCAGCCGAGGAAATCGGCTGCTGCCTGCGCACGGCCCTCGGCCATCTCGGCGGTAGCAACGGCCAGGGTTGCCATCACGGCGTAAGGCGTATCGCCATGGGAAACGCGGAGCGCACCAAGCCGATTGGCCGCCGCCTCGGGCTCCCGCTCGTTAATCGCCTGCAGAACGGCGGCATAATCATCAGCGGCCGCGGCGCTCTGGCGGCCCTGCCAGGCCTGCCATTGCTGCCAGCCTACGACCAGCACCAGGGCAGCAACCACACCGATCACCACCCCACGGCCGTGACGCCGCCACCAATCACGCAATGCTTCAAGCTGTTCATCGTCCTCGTATGCCACGCGCCGACTCCTGTGCGTTTACTGTGCGCAAAGTGGACTGAGTGTGTCCTCGAGCGCATCGATGCGGACCCGCCGTTGCGCGGCATCGCCACGCAGATCTTTGATGCTTGCCTCTCCAGCTGCAATCTCATCGCTGCCCCGGATGATGGCGAATGCCGCTCCGCTGCGGTCCGCCCGGCGCAGCTGACTTTTCAGCGATCCACCGCCCATGTGCACTTGCAAACGCAGGGCCGGCAGGCCGTTGCGCAAGCGCTCCGCAAGCGCGATCGCTTGCTGGATGTCCTCGGGGTCTTCCACGACCATGTAGGCGTGTGGCGCTGCTGCCATCGGCGCACTCGCCGCGGCTTCGACCAAAGCGACCAGGCGCTCGATCCCAGCGGCAAACCCAATCGCCGGCGTGGGCTTGCCACCGATCATCTCCACGAGCGTATCGTAACGCCCTCCCGCCAAAACCGTTCCTTGAGCGCCCAATTCGTCACTGACCCACTCGAAAACCGTACCGCCGTAATAATCCAGCCCACGGACCAAACGGCTGTTGATCGTATACGGCTGTCCAGCGGCATCCAGCACCGCTCTCAGCGCCTCGAAATGCGCCTTTGACCCCTCATCCAGGTAATCCAGAAGATCAGGGGCGGCTTCGATCACCTCGCGCATGGCAGGGTTCTTACTGTCGAGCACGCGCAGCGGGTTGCTTTCTAGTCTTCGCTGCGCATCAGCATCCAGGCGTGAGGCGTGAGACTGCAAGTGGGTAACCAGTGCATCGCGATAGCTCGCACGAGCGGCAGACGTACCGAGATTGTTCAATTCCAGGCGCAAATTGGACAGTCCCAATCCAGTGAGAATCCGACCCGAAAGCAGAATCATCTCAGCATCAAGATCCGGACCTTCCAGACCGAAGGCTTCAGCGCCCACCTGGTGGAACTGCCGATAACGGCCCTTCTGAGGCCGCTCATGCCGAAACATCGGGCCGGCATACCATAGACGCGGGCGCGCATTGTGCAGCAAGCCGCGCTGGATGGCCGCACGGACACAGCCTGCCGTACCTTCCGGCCGGAGGGTGAGGCTGTCACCATTCCGATCCGTAAAGGTGTACATCTCTTTCTCGACAATATCGGTCACCTCGCCGATCGAGCGCGCAAAAAGCTCGGTCTTCTCGACAATCGGCAACCGGATTTCGTCGTAGCCGTAGCGTGTCAACTCACGTCGAAACACGGACTCGACAAACTGCCAGCCGGGCGCTTCCTCCGGCAAAACATCACCAAAACCACGGATATTCTGTATCGATTGACTCAAGGCTTCCTCAGGACTCGCCAAGCGTAAAGCGCGCTACATTACCTCGGGCATAGGCATCGAGATCAACCGACTCGCCTTCGAACTCAACAACAACGCTATTGACGTCACCGACCACGACCTCGAACGGTGGCTGACCCCACAGCTGCTCCTCACCCTCACTTTGGAGACCGAATAACAGCCGATCACCATTAGCATCGGAGATCTCCATCCAGGACTCGCCTGTGAAGACGAGCGCAAGGCTTGCGTCATCGGCACGCGGTTCCCGCGTTGCTTGTGGCTCAGGCTGGGTGACCACCGGTGCATCACTCGGTATGACCTCCTCATCGGCATCGGAAGCTGCAGCTGCAGCAGCCGTACCGGCGAGCTCACTATCCGAGGCCAGTGCTGAAGACGGTACCGCCTCAGTCGGCTCTGGCGAGTCGGTCCGCTGCTCGGGTACCTGTGGCTCGGGATCCTGTGACTCGGTGGGCTCATTGACGGGCTCTTCGGTAGGCTCTTCAGTGCGCTCATCAACCTCGGGCTCTGCGAGTGCAGGCGCTGGCTCACTCTGTTGAGTAAACCACCAGGCCCCGCCCCCGACCGCAGCGATCACGATGACGAGCGTCACCGCGATAGCGACCAGCATCTTCGCCTCCCGTAAACGGGAGGGCTTACCGGGAGGTGGCGCCGAAGCACCCCCAACCCATCCGTATAGCGGCTCGCTATCGGCCTTCGCCCCCGCGTCCGATAAACTGGCCACCACAGCGTCGGCGTCCAACTCCAGGAGTTGGCTGTAGGCTCGCACGTACCCCCGTACAAACGTCATGGGGGGCAAAGCATCGAAGTCGTTTTGTTCAAGCGAATCGATGGTTGCCCGATTCAAATGCAGACGTTGCGCCACTTGGTCGATAGTCAAATCACGACGAAGCCGCTCGTCTCGTAGCAGCGAGCCGGGAGCCGCCTGACGGTCCACTCCGCGGTCACTCGCTTTCGTCTCTTTACCGGCCATAGCCTTTTCACTCAATCAGTCGTGCGGACTGCTCGGATTCCGGATACCGCTCCCTCAGGCGCTGAGCCAACTGCTCGACCCGCCCGGTATCTCCCTCTGCTTTGGCGATCCGCACCCCAAGCCAAAGCAAAGACGGAGTCTCCGCTGAGGCGGCAGTGTAGCGCGAAAAAAGGGCCCATGCGGAATCCGTGTCACCGCGGCTTAAGGCGGTTTCCGCTAGCCCGTGAAGCGCCGGGGGATAATCCGGTCTCCGCTCGAGGGCGCTTCGCCAATACCCCGCTGCTTCATCCTGTCGGCCCACGCGAGCAAGACAACGCCCAGCATTGGCGAGCGCCAGCGCCCGCTCGTCATAGAGACGATTGTCTGCGGCCAGGTCGTAAAGCAGTAGCGCTTGTTCGGTGCGCCTTTGTTCACACAAAAAGCTCGCATAATTATTGAGGGCCGCCCCATGAGTTTCATCAATCGCCAACGCAGCCTGGTAATGCGCCTCGGCCCGTTGCGCATCGTCCAGCCTTAGCTCGAGCTCCGCAGCAACGAGATGGGAGTCGATCAACTCAGGATCCTGCTTTAACGCCCGATCGATCTTCTCGCGGGCTGCGCTCAATGTACCCTGGCGAAGATGATGGATGGCGATATTGGTATTGGCCTTCGCAGCCCGATGCGACTGGCTGTCTGTTATCGGCCCGGTTGCCTGCACCGCACAGCCAGCAAGCAGCGCCAGCGCGAAAACGCCGGCGATAAGACGGATCATGATGACGCCTGCGCCTCACTCCGCTTGCCACGGTTACGGCGATTAATGACCTGACCCACTAACTGACCACAGGCGCCGTCAATATCCTGACCGCGGGTGCGACGGATCGTGGTAATAAAACCCGCCTTCTGCAGATGATCCGCGAATCGCATGATCCGATCCCGCGGGGAGGCGCTGTAGCGCGTGCCCGGGAAGGGATTGAACGGAATCAGGTTGATCTTGGATGGGATACCTCGCAGCAAGTGAGCAAGCTCCCGAGCATTGGCCAGGCTGTCATTCACCCCGTCAAGCATCACGTATTCCCAGTAGATACAGTGATGCGGTGTCTGATCGAGATAATGTTCACAGGCTGGCATCAATTCGCGCAGCGGATATTTGCGATTGATCGGAACAATCTCGTCGCGGAGAGCATCATTGGGCGCATGGAGAGAAACCGCCAGACTGATGTTGCTGTGGTCAGCCAAGCGATAGAGCGCGGGCACGACACCAACAGTTGAGAGCGTCACGCGGCGCCGGGAAAGCCCCCATGCGTAGGGGTCAACCATCAGGTTGGTCGCCGCGACGACGTTTTTAAAGTTGGCAAGTGGCTCGCCCATGCCCATCATCACCACATTGGTAATGCGCCGACCTCGGCCCTCCTGTTCCAATGCCCGAGTGGCAAAATGGAGCTGACCAATGATTTCGGCGGCACTCAGATTGCGGTTAAAGCCCTGTTTGCCTGTCGAGCAAAATCCGCAATCAAGCGCACAGCCTACCTGCGAGGACACACATAGGGTCCCGCGATCACGCTCGGGAATGTAAACCGTTTCCACTGCGTTTCCTGACTCAAGCCCGACGAGCCATTTGCGCGTGCCATCGGAGGACTCGCGATCAAAAACGGCGCTGGGCACATGAATCTCAACGCGATCAGCGAGTCCCGCGCGCAGCGACTTCGCCAGATCCGTCATTGCGTCGAGGTCGAACACCTGACGCTGATGCAGCCACTGACGGAGTTGCCGCCCGCGGAACGGTTTCTCACCGATCTCGGCGAGGAACGCTTTGAGGCCCGCCTCATCCAGCCCGAGCAGCTCCACCCGCCCGGACGTTGCGGACACCGGCGTCTCAGCGCCGGCTGTGGAGCTCATCGTCCCCGAAGAAAAAGGCGATTTCCTCGCGTGCAGTCTCGGGTGCGTCCGAGCCGTGCACGGCATTCGCGTCCACCGTCTCTGCGAGATCATGGCGAATGGTGCCGGCCGCCGCTTCAGCGGGGTTTGTGGCGCCCATGATGTCGCGATTCTTGCGGATGGCTTCATCCCCCTCCAGGACCTGCACCAGGACCGGCCCGGAGATCATGAAGTTGACCAGCGCAGAGAAGAAAGGCCGCTCACGATGCACTGCGTAAAATGACTCAGCCTGATCCTGGCTGAGGTGCATCATGCGGGCGGCAATAATCTCAAGCCCAGCGGTCTCGAAGCGCCGATAGATCTCACCGATGTGATTGCCGGCAACGGCATCGGGCTTAATGATGGAAAGCGTACGCTCAATGGTCATTCACAAACTCCTGGTGACAGCCCCGACAATCGTCTGGGCCAGAAAGACAAAAACCCACCGGCCGTGGCGCAGTGGGTCCCGATTCAGCGCCGTAGTCTAGCGAGCCGCCCGGATGGCGGCAATCACTGAACCGCGAAGCTTTCGCCGCAGCCACACTCGGCGGTGACATTCGGGTTTCGGAAGCTAAAGCGCTCGTTCAAACCATCGCGCACAAAATCGAGCTCTAACCCCTCAAGGAACGGCAGACTTTTGCGATCGACCACCACGGCGACGCCATGCTCTTCGATGATGGTGTCCTCGCTATCCGCCTCTTCGGCGTAATCCACCGTGTACATAAACCCGGAGCAACCGGATGTCCGCACGCCAAGCCGCAGCCCGATCCCGCTGCCATGCCGGGACAGCGCATCACGAATGTGCTCAGCGGCGCGCTCTGTCACTTGTATGGTCATGATCGGTTTCAACCTCCTTCAGTGGGTGGAGCCGCAAGGGCAGCTCGCAAGGCGTCTTCAATGCACAAGGCATCACTGCGTGAGGCATCGGGAAGGTTCGTTGCCTCGGCAATTGCGAGACCGGTCAAACCCTCTGCCTGAGCGATTGCCTGCCCCTGCAACCATTGTACCGTCCAGACCGCCGCTCGCCGCGCCTCGTCGCTGGCAAACACCTCGAAGCGTGCTGCACGGATACCGCCATCCACAACTTCTAGCCAGCAATCGATCCGGCGATTATCCCGAACCGAGCCGGCAACGCCGTGCTGCCAGCCAACGGGATCGTCGGGGGATCCCAAGCTTTCCTTATCCACATCGTCCACGGCAGTTCGCCATCTTTCAAGCCAGTTCTGGCAGGGTTGTGACGCCGTAGACATCAGACAGTTTCCGACCAGCGCGAATTTCTCGCCAGACCGGCGAAATCGCTCGCAGTGCAGCAACATCCGACGCGACGCGCTCCACGATAAAATCAATATCAGCCGGCGTGGTGAAACGCCCGAGGCTGAAGCGCACCGCCGCATCTGCGAGTGCATCGGGTCTTGCCATGGCCCGAAGCACATGGGAAGCCCCCGCGCGGCCACTGCAGGCCGAGCCGAAGCTGACATTCAGATCCGCCAGGCGTGAGCGCAGCGCATCACCGTGGACACCGGCGAAGGCGACATTCAGGACATGCGGCGATCCATCCACCGCGCCATTCACGACCACTCCACCCAGCGCCGCCAGGCGGTCTCGCAATGCATCGCGCAAGGACACCTGGCGTTCGCGCTCAACCTCATCATCTGCCAGGGCGAGTGCCTCACCCAGGCCCACAATCGAGGCCACCGGCAACGTCCCCGGGCGCAGGCCCTGTTGCTGTCCTCCCCCGTGAAGCAGCGGTGCGAGGCGGACGTTGGCGTGATGAACCAGCGCACCGATGCCCTTGGGTCCATAGAACTTGTGAGCGGACAGCGAGACGAGATCAGCCCCGAGCGTCGATGCATCCAGGGGCAGTCGCCCCGCGCCCTGCGCGGCATCGATATGAAAGAGCGCACCCGCGGCCTGGATGAGCGGAGCCAGCGAGGCCAGCGGCTGAACCACACCGGTCTCATTGTTCACGTGACCCACTGAGACAAGGGCCACGTCATCATCCAGCGCCGCATCCAGCGTGGCCGGCGCGAGTCGGCCATCGGCTTCTACCGGCAGCTGCTCAAGGGAGAACCCCAGCGCATCCGCGGCCTGGGCCGCTGCCAAGACCGCCGCATGTTCGGTGGCAGCCACCAGCAGTCGGCGACGCTCACGCCCCCGACGAAGCTGAGCTGTTACATGCCCAAGAATGGCGAGGTTATTGGATTCAGTCGCCCCACTCGTCCATGTCACCCGATAATCGACCGCGTTGATGCATCGACGCACCTGCTCACTTGCCCGCTCAACGGCGGTTGCTGCCAGACGCCCGGCCGGATGGTCGCTGGATGGATTAGCGAAGTCTCCCCCTAGCGAGGACACACGGCCCATAGCCGCCTCAACCCGGGGGTCGAGCGGTGTCGTGGCCGCGTAATCGAAATAGGGGGTCATCGCAGGCATGCGCTAACGCTTGTCGGCCGAAGAGGTCCTGTCGTCCGTCGATGCTTCATCGATCCCACAGTGCTCGATATCCGGTATCTCACTGTCGTTAACCTGAGCGCCAAGTGCTCGCAGCGCGCTGCACATCTCCTGCAGGCGGGCATCGGTATGGTGCACGTGATCGAGGATCGCGTTGATCGCGTTGGCCACCGGATCAGGCATATCCCGCGTGGCGCCGTAGGCCTCGAACCCAATACGCCGTGCGGTCTCGGCGCGGCGCTGATCGGCCTCGCTCATCGGCGCCGATTCAGCTGCAATGCGCGCCACCCGCGCTGGAATACCCACCATCGTGGCGTGCTCAGGCACGTCCTTTACGACCACCGCATTCGAGCCAATGCGCGCACCCGTCCCGACGGTCAGCGGACCGAGCACCTTTGCACCTGCGCCCACGACGACGTCATCTCCCAGCGTTGGATGCCGTTTCCCGGCCTCCCATGAGGTCCCGCCCAGGGTCACACCCTGATAAAGCGTACAGTCATCACCCACTTCAGCCGTTTCACCAATCACCACGCCCAGGCCGTGATCGATAAAAAATCGCCGCCCAATCCGCGCGCCAGGGTGGATCTCGATGCCCGTGAGCAGTCGTGCAAAAACCGAGAGAAACCTGGCAAGCCAGCGCAGCCCGTGGCGCCACAGCCAGTGGTTCATTCGGTGCAGCATCAGCGCATGCACGCCGGGATAACTCGTGAGCACCTCAAAATGGTTTCGAGCCGCCGGATCACGATCAAAAACGCAACCGACATCCTCTCTTAAACGCTGGAACATGATCTGCAATCCATTCGTTACGGATCGGGTTCGCCCCTAATCTTCCCAGTATACGCCCGGCACCAGAGAGGCCGCCAACCACGGCCTAGCGAAGAATCCGTTTGAGAATACCCCGCAGCAGATTGACCTCCTCGACACTGGGCCGACTGCGGTTGATGAAATTTCGCAGGCGTCGACCCAGGACTTCGCGCGGCTGATTGGCCGAGTAGCCACTTTGCTCAACCAGGGCGGCAATCTGTTCATGGAGGCCCTCTAAATGCGCACCCGTGGCCAGGGGCGCGCCATCCCCTGCCTCGGGCGTTGGCGTCGACCCATGGCGATAGATTTCATACGCCATCAACTGAACAGCTGCTGCGAGATTAAGCGATGGATAATCCGGATTAGCCGGGATATGAATCAGACGATGACACCCACCAAGCTCTTCATTGGTCAGACCACTGCGCTCACGCCCAAAAAGCACCGCCGTGCTGCCACGCTCTGCGTGGATCATTGCCGCCGCCTCAGCTGGGTCAAGGGCCGGCACACCATCCCGGCGCGGCCGTGCGGTGAGCCCAAGCACCAGGGTGTGCTCAGCCAACGCTTCATTCAGGCCGTTGAATGATCGCGCGGCCTCCACGACATCAACGGCATGACTCGCCATCGCCCGGGCCTGATCATCAACCTCGCAGGTTGGCGCAACCAGATCCAGGCCAGTGAGTGCCATGGTCTTCATCGCACGCGCCGCCGCCCCGATATTGCCGGAGTGACTGGTGCCCACCAGTATGAATCGGCAATCGTCCGGTGTTTTCCGCGCCAAGGCACCACCCCCTATGATGGTTTGCTGGTATGATCCCCACCCAAATTCTACGACATGCCTGGCATGTCGCGGGTCAGCTCGGGATAAATCAATGCACCCCATGGTCAACATCGCCGTGCGCGCCGCGCGCAGCGCCGGCAACGTCATCGTCCGCAACATGGACCGCCTGGACCGACTCACCGTCGAGAGCAAGGGCGAGAACGATTTCGTCAGCGAAGTCGATCGCATGGCTGAAGCCGAGATACGCGCGATTCTCCTGCAGGCGTACCCGGATCATGCCTTTGTCGGCGAAGAGAGCGGCGGCACCGAAGATGCGGAGTATGTCTGGCTGGTTGACCCGCTGGATGGCACCACCAACTTTCTGCGCGGCTTTCCGCAATTTGCCGTTTCCATCGCATTGAAACATCGCGGGGCACTC
>Ga0209937_1000423_pt1 | contig 13755 bp, 13 predicted proteins | sample SalPon1_B_H2O_MG_FD_185699 | JGI IMG/M metagenome (GOLD analysis project Ga0209937, IMG submission 185699) | Salt pond water microbial communities from South San Francisco under conditions of wetland restoration - Salt Pond MetaG R1_B_H2O_MG... | ecosystem: Environmental > Aquatic > Non-marine... | reverse complement strand
AGTTGTCGACGGCGGCGTCGACCGCGCTCTCGGAGGCACCGGGAGCGGCGACGAGACCGACCTCGTTCGCGTCGCCATCGGCGAGGCGGAATTCACCGTTCCCGACGCGTCACTGAGGACCGACCAAGCTCTCGTGCACGTGCGACCGGAGGCCGTTCGCGTCGCCGCGGCGGGTATCGGCGACGACCACGGTACGGGCGACCAAAACGGGGGCGACCACGACGCCGAGGACGGTGGTCCGAACACGACTCGCGACACGACTGTCTCGCTCGGCGGGACCGTCGAACGCGTCGCAGACGCCGGAAGCCGATACGACGTGCACGTGAGCCTCGATTCGACGACGTCTATCGACGGGGACACAGAGACGCCGCGAGCGGCCGATTCACCGCCGAGGCTAACGGCCGAGTGTACCCGGTGTGGGCTGGCCGTGGACGACCGGGTTCAGGTCGCGTTCGACGGCCGCGACGTCTCCGTGTTTCCGCGGTCGACCGAGCGTGTCGAGTCGGACGGTGCGGACGGTTCGGGCAGCATCGTTCGGTGATCGTCGACCGTCGCCCTCCGCTGGTGATCGTCATTCGTCGTCCGCCGCTGGTTCACGCCTCGACGATGCCGTCGTCGTCTACCGCGGGCGGGACGCGGAGTGCGGCATCGAGGGCGATCACGGCATCCCCGCCGACGCTCACGCGCACCGCGTCGTCGGCCGCAGCGTCGGTCGGCTCGGTCAGTCGAACGTAGACGCGGCCGGGCCGGTCGAGGATGTGCCCTTGTTCGAAGACGAACTCGTCCGGTGGGTCGCCGTCGAACGCGCCGACAGATCGAAGGTACCCGGCGGCCGCGCCACTCGCCGTGCCCGTCACAGGATCCTCCGGCACCCCGACCGCCGGGGCGAAGGTCCGACCGTGGAGCGTCGCCGACGCTGACAGCGTGTCGAAGGTGAACGCGTACACCCCAGCGACGTCGAATTCGTCCGAGAGCGCCTCGATGGCGGCGTGGTCCGGGTCAGCATCGGTGAGTCGTTCGAGGAAGTTGACCGGGACGACGAGAAACGGCAGTCCGGTCGAGGCGACCGCAACCGGGAGGTCCGCGCCGACATCACGGAGGGCAGCCGCGTCGATGCCGAGCGCCGCCGCGAACCGATCGAGGTCGACGTCGACGGGGGTGACACGGGGTACATCTTGACGCATCCAGACACGCCCCGTGTCGGTCACGCGGACAGTGAACGTCCCGGCGTTCGTGTGGATCGGGTGCTCGCCGGCGTCGATCGCGCCGTCGTCGAAGCGGACGGCGAACGCCGCGACGGTGGCGTGCCCACAGAGGTCGACCTCCGCGCTCGGCGTGAAGTACCGAACGCGGTAGCCGGTCTCGATGCCATCGGCTGCCGCTGCAGGCGTCACGAACGCCGTCTCCGACGCCCCCAACTCGGCGGCTATCCGAGCCAACTGGTCGTCTGAGAGCCCCGTTGCGTCGGGAACGACACCGGCCACGTTGCCGGCGAGCGGCTCCGTAGTGAACGCGTCGACGAGGAGCGCGCGTGTTGAGTCCATCGCTCGTTCGTCGTCGAGAGCGATAAAAAGCCTCCCGACCGTCGACCTCAACCCTTTTTTCCTCGCTCCACCCACAGGGTTGGTATGGGCCTGTTCGACCGCTTGCGCGGGAACGACACACCACGGGTGGCGTTCGTCGGGATCGAGGGGCTTCCGTACGACCTCGTCGCCGACGAGCCGGAGACGTTCCCGACGCTCGCGGCTATCGCCGACGCAGGCGACGCTGGAGCGATAGATAGCATTGTCCCGCCGGAGTCGAGCGCCTGCTGGCCCGCGCTCACGAGCGGGGTGAACCCGGGAGAGACCGGCGTCTACGGCTTTCAAGACCGTGAGATCGGGTCGTACGACACCTACGTGCCGATGGGTCGTGACGTCCAGGCGACGCGAATCTGGGACCGCGCGACAGCCGCTGGCCTCGATGCAACGGTGCTGAACGTCCCTGTCACCTTCCCGCCCCAACGCGACCTCCAGCGGACGGTCGCTGGCTACCTCTCGCCCGACGTCGATTCCGCTGCACACCCCGAGGAGCTGCGGTCGTACCTCGAGTCGACCGGCTACACGCTGTCGGTGAACGCGAAGCTCGGTCACCGCGATGACAAGTCGGCCTTCCTCGAGGACGCCCGCGAGACGCTCGACGGACGCGCTGCACTGTTCGAGCGGTACGTCGACCGCGACGATTGGGATCTCTTCGTCGGCGTCTTCACCGCCCCGGATCGGGTGAATCACTTCCTCTGGCGTGACTACCGCGAGGCGGGCCGCTATCACGACGCGTTCGTCGACTTCTACGCCGCGCTCGACGCACACCTCGCGACCCTCCGTGATGCACTCGCGGACGACGTGACGCTCGTGGTCGGCTCGACGCACGGCTTCGCCAGCCTCGAGTACGATGTCTACTGCAACGAGTGGCTCGAACAGACCGGGTGGCTCTCGTACGGAGACGACGACCACACCGCACTCGTCGACATCGACGGGGACACGCGCGCGTACTCGCTTATGCCCGGGCGATTTTACCTCAACCTCGAGGGACGCGAGCCGAACGGGGTCGTCCCCGAATCGGCGTACGACACGGTCCGCGCCGAGCTCGCGGCGACCCTCGAGACGTGGGAGGGACCGAACGGCGAGCCGGTCGTCGATCGCGTTGTCGAACGCGAGACGGCTTTTCGCGGCGACCACGACGAAATCGCTCCAGACCTCGTCGCACTCCCGAACCCGGGGTTCGACCTGAAGGCCGGATTCCGTCCACGCGACCGCGTGTTCGACCCCGACGGTCCCCGGACGGGAATGCACACCTTCGAGGACGCCGCGTTGTTCATCGACCACCCGGCAGCGACCGTCGGCGATGCCGACCTACTCGATGTTGCCCCCACGCTTCTCACGCTGCTCGACGTCGAGTACGGCCGGACGGACTGTGACGGCGCGAGCCTGGTGTGAGCCACGTTGTGACCAACGGAGAGATATATGGAACGAACCCCAGACGGTACGCCGGTCGGCGTCGACGACCCGTACGCGGTCGCCGGCGTGTGTGACCACCTCACAGACGACGGTCGGTGTCGGTTCGCGCTGACGCAGGCCGGCAACGACCCGGCGTTCGCCGACGCGCGCCGTGTCGACGACTACGCCTGTCACGTCGGACCCGAAGGGGCCTGGCGGGCGTGTCCGCACTACCGGTCGACTACTGACGGGCGTGAATGCATGCGGTGCGGCCTCGAGGAGGTCCGGCTCGCGGGCGAGGACGCACGACCGCTCGTCGAAACACACCACCTCTCGTACGGCGACGCCGAGACCACAAATGACGCCGCAGCAACGACTGACGCCACAACGACGAACGACGCCGCAGCTGCCGGCCCGCACGAGATAACCGTCGCGCTGTGCCGGTGGTGTCACACCAAAGTACACCGATCGATAGCACGGATCGACGACGACGCGAGCCCGGACCCAGAGGCGATCGCCGAGCGTGAGGGACGGCGAACAAAAGAGCGTGAGGAGACGGCGTTCGAGACCGCACGCGAGCGATTCGACGAGTCGGAGTGAGAGACGGTCAGCTAGTGACCTCGCTGGGACGGTTCATTCGGGTGCCGGCCGAACGAGGTCTGCCAGCGCGACGAGCGCCCCGAGGAACCAGCCGATCGGAATCGAGATCCCGATCCACATAAGCAGGTAACCGATACCGGGGAGTCCGACTCCCGCACCGAACGTCTCCAGGTTGAACGCACCGCGGATGACCTCGTTGAGGTCGCCGACGGCAAAAACCGTGTCGAGAATCCAGACCGCGAGCGCGTAGCTCGGGTCGAGGACGTACGGCTCGAGCGAGGGGGCGACGAGTGCGGCGACAACCGGCGGGAGAAACAGCGCGGTCATCGCCAGCGGGTACGCGAGCAGGACACTGGTGAGTCGACCGCCCGTCTTCGAAGTGACCGCAGCGAGCCCGGCGGCGACGACGGCGACGATGCTTGCGACCCCCACCGCGAGAACGTCAGCGAGCGCGAGCTGAAAGTAGGTCAACACCGTGAGCGCGCCCCACCCGAGCGCGGCCGCGAGGATCACGCCGACGACCCCGAGTCGGGTCACCGCACTGTCGAACTTACGGGCGTAAAACCGGGTTGTGAAGCCGAGGAGAAGAAACGGGTACACGGCAGCGACGAGCGGCGCGCCGAGCGCGCCCCACAGGTAGTACGCGACCCGCTGTAGGAGCGTCTCCGGCTTCCACTTACCGAGCACCGTGCTCGGGTCAAGCTGTCTGGGAAAGACCGTCTCCATCCAGGTCTCGTGGAGGCGAACGACGTCCAATACGAGCGCCTCCAGCAGACCGGGCTGCCCTCGTCGTTCCATTTGCCTCTTCTCTCGGGGGAGTCGACGTGAAGGTTGTGGGTTCGTCGGCCCGTGGTCTGAGGATGCAGACCGGACACATGACACGGCGTCGGGATCGGATGGGCTTTGTCCATCAGCCGCCGAGCGTGACCGACACATGTCTCTGGCCGCGTTCACGCACGGACTGGTGCTCTCGTTCGGGCTCATCGTCGCGTTCGGGCCACAGAACGTGTTCATCTTTCAGCAGGGCGCCACACAGCCACGCTTCAGACAGGCCGTGCCCACGGTGGTCACCGCCGGTGTCGCCGATACGTTGTTAGTCCTCCTCGCGGTGCTGGGGGTGTCCGTCGTGGTGCTTGAGTTCGCGTGGCTGCAGACGGCGCTGTTTGCCGCCGGGTTCGTCTTCCTTTGTTACGTCGGCTGGGTGCTCTACGTGGCACCGGATTTCGAGCCCGACGCGACCGGAGCGGATCGACTCGGGACGCGCGAGCAGGTCGGCTTCACCGCCTCCGTCTCGATACTGAATCCACACGCCATCCTGGACACGGTCGGTGTGATCGGGACGAACGCCCTAGCGTACGCCGGGGCGAACCGCTGGTCGTTCACCGCCGGCTGTCTGATCGTGTCGTGGGGGTGGTTCACCGGACTGGCTATTGTGGGGCGGCGGCTCGGCGGGGCGGCCCCCGGATGGTTGCGCCACCTCAACACGGTCTCTGCGGCGCTCGTCTGGCTCGCCGCACTCTACATGGGTATACAGCTCGTCGACCTCGTGGTGTGAGAGCGCCCACGGATTCTCGATACACGGCTCCGACGCGTGGACCCGTACTCTGGGCACAATCTGTGCACACCGGGTGCGCTGAAAGGCTGTGAGCGTGGCCAAAATAGACGAAGTACCGATCACTGCCAGCTACTGAGGCCGTGTGACGCTCCGCAAAGAAATTCGATATCGCAGTATACGATTTATTGGGTGTCGATCGCCCGCGCCGACTCGAAGGTTCCATCGGCGATCGCGTCGGCGACCGCACGGACGTCCACCGGCTCGACCGCGTTAGGGTACTTCCGAGTGAAATACCGCGAGAGATTGTGAACGTCGCGTTCGAGGAACTCCCGAGCGTTCTGGTGATCAACGGGAACAGCCTGTGGCCAGTCGAAGACGGTGACACCGCTCTCTGCGACCGCAACGTTGTGCTCGGAGGCGTCGGCGTGGACCCACCCCAGATCGTGAGCGGTCGTGAGTTCGCGGTAGATCAAATCCAAGACGCCTGGGGCCTGTGCGGGCTCCAGTGTGGCCCGAGCGAGTTCCACGCCGTCGAAGGTGTCCATGACGATGGCGTGGCGGTTGTGATCGACCGGGCGCGGGGCGGAGACGTCCGGATACAGTGCTTCCATCACCTCGTACTCTCGTTCGGCCGCCTTGCGTGCGGTGTAGAGCCAGGAGACGTGGTCGCGGTCAGCGGTGTACTCGCGCTCGCGATTCACCTCACGGAAGTTAGTGTATCCCTCGCGGTGGTACTTCAGCGCGTGCGGCCGGAACGACCGCACCTCGTAGACGTCACCTTCCTTGCCTAATCCAAGTGGTGACCCGACGCCATCGATGGTCCCGCGCTCGGAAAACGTTCGCAGCGCCAGCGCGTCGTACCCCTCGAATGTGAGTTGGTACCCCTCGTACTGGATCGTCTTGCGCTGGATCAGCTCACGATCGAGACAGCGATCGATCCGGTAGTCGACCTCCTCGCGCGTGAGCGTGGCGTACTCCGGGAGTTTGTCACGCCGGACCCACTCCGAAAAGCGCATCCCCTGCTCGACACCCGAGAGAAGATAGAAGTCCTCGGGCTCGAGTTCCGCCATCTCGCCGGCGATATTCCGAACCATACTGGCTCTACTCCGGCAGTTCCTAAAAGCACCGCGCGTCCAGTTGACGGGTGCTATAAACCATATATCACGATATAAAATTCTAGATGCGCCCTCCACAACAGCAGGCCGACACAGAGCACAACCGCTTTGATCCCACGGTGTTCAGTTGGTTCATGACCGCGCCGGCGGGCGAGTGGCGGTTGATCCGCGAAGAGTGCCGACCGGGACCGATGCAGATGGCACTCGACGAGGTGGCCGCAGAGACCGTGAGTGCGGGAGGCCCGGCGACGATCCGAACGTATCGATGGGACCCGAGTTGTCTCACCCTCGGGTACAGTCAAGACTCAGACACGGTCGACTGGGAGGCCTGTACGCGAGCCGGCGTCGACGTGACGCGTCGGCGAACCGGCGGCGGTGGGATCTACCACGACCACGTTGGCGACATCGCGTACTCGATCGCCGTCGACGCAGAGGCCGTACCCGGTGAACTTCTCGAGGCGTATCACCGGCTGTGTACACCGGTACTGGACGCGTTCGCGAGACTCGGTGTCGACGCCGACTACGTCGACGAGACGATGCCAGCACTGTACCACCCGGCGTGTTACCTCCGCGAACTTCACCCAGCACACGACGTCGTCGCCGACGGTCGAAAAATCGCGGGGAACGCCCAGTATCGAACCCGCGAGGCAGTCGTCCAACACGGATCACTCACGTTTTCGGTCGAAGCGGCCACACACCTCGACACCTTCGCCGACCCACCGGTGTCGGCCGCGACCGTCCGCGATCGAGTGGTCGGGATCGACGAGCTCGTCGACGTCGACCGAGCGACGGCCGTCGACCGGTTGGAGGCCGCACTCGCCGACTGGGTGACCGCCGGCGGCGGGACACTGGACCGGGACGGCGCGTGGACGGACGACGAGCTCGCGCGTGCACGAGAGCTCGTCGAGACACGCTACCGCGACGACGGGTGGATCCGACGCACGCCGGGTATGTGAGTCAGCCTGACACCTCGAACGGGCGGGGGCCGGTTCCGAAGCGGCTTTGAGACTCCCCATCGTGATTCGAGTATGAGCCTTCAAGTCGGTGCACACGTCTCTATCTCGGCGTCGCGCGCGTCGAACGACCCCGAGACGCCGCCGCACGGCAACATCGCGAACGCAGTGTTCAGACAGACCGCGTTCGGCGGGAACTGCGGACAGATATTCACGCACTCTCCACAGGTGTGGGAGGACCCAAACCTCGATTCGACCGAGGCCAAACAGTTCCGGTCGGCCACCGAGAGCGATCTCGAGGGGCCGTGGGTGATCCACACGTCGTACCTCGTCAACCTCTGTACGCCGAAAGATGACCTCCGTGAGAAGTCGCTCCAGTCGATGCAGCGGGAGGTCGACGCCGCAGACCAGCTGGGTATTCCGTACGTGAACGTCCATCTCGGAGCACACACCGGGGCGGGTGTCGAAGGCGGGCTCGACAACGCGGCGGGGGTCGTCGACGACATCGATGTGCCATCAGACGTCACGATCCTAATCGAAAGCGACGCCGGCGCGGGGACCAAACTCGGCGGCGAGTTCGAACACCTCGCGGGGATCATCGACCGGACCGACACCGACATCGACGTGTGTCTCGACACCGCACACGTCTTCGCGGCGGGCTACGACCTCTCGTCGGCCGCCGCTGTCGACGAGACAGTCGAGGCGTTCGACGACGTGGTCGGCTTAGAGCATCTCCAGTGTATCCACCTCAACGACTCGAAACACGACTGTGGAACGAACAAAGACGAGCACGCACACATCGGTGAGGGACTGATCGGCGAGGCTGGAATGGAGCGGATCGTAAACCACCCCGACCTGCGGTCGGTGCCACTCGTCTTAGAGACGCCGACGGAGGACGGCAAGAGCTTCGCGTGGAACATCGAGCGGGTCCGGTCGCTTCGAAGCGAGTGAGCCGGTGGACGGACCCGTGAGGCGATTTTCGGCGTCGTACCTCGCACATACCCGTGAGGGGATGTGGAGCGACGGCCGCGAGGCGCTTGCCGACTGCTCACTCGGAGATCGGGACCGCGTCCTCGACGTCGGCTGTGGGACAGGCGCGTTCACCCGGGTGCTCACCGAGGAGACACCGCGGGACGCGACCGTGGTCGGCGTCGACGCCGACCCGGAACTATTAGCCGTCGCGAGCGAGCGAGACAGCTCGGAAGACGGCAGGGCTCCGTGCTGCCCGCAGTACATCACAGGCGACGCCACACGGCTGCCGGTAGGTGACGACGCCGTCGACCTCGCGTCGTGTCAGGCGCTGTTGATCAATCTCCCCTCGCCGGCGGCCGCGGTCCGCGAACTCGTCCGGTCCTCATCGGATCTGGTCGCTGCGATCGAACCGAACAACGCAGCAGTCGCAGTCGCCTCAACGGTCGACCGGGAGACGACCCTCGAACGGGAGGCCCGGGCGGCGTACCTCGAGGGGGTCGGTACTGACGTCGCACTCGGGGACCGCGTCGAGACGCTGTTCGAAGACGCCGGGCTCGTCGACGTCCAGTCACGTCGGTACCTCCACGAAAAGCGGACGGCACCGCCGTACGACGATCGGTCGCTCGAGTCGGCCGCGCGAAAGGCCTCGGGAGCGGGGCTCGACGCACATCGTGAGGCGCTTTGCGGCGCGCTTTCGACGGCCGCCTACGACGATCTCCGGCAGCGGTGGCGGGCGATGGGCCGCGAGGTCGTCGCCGGGATGCGCGACCGCGACTACGAACGCGTCGAGCTTGTCCCGTTCGAGGTGACGGTCGGGCGCGTGCAGTGAGAAAAGCGAGTGGGACCGGGAAACTCGTCTCGGTCGCCGGGTTCGGTACACCGAAGTCATCCGGGACACAGACGACAGACATGCCAGCCACGATCGTGACGGGCTCATCGAGGGGTATCGGCCGCGGAATCGCGCTCCGGTTCGCCGACGACGGGTACGACGTCGCCATCAACTACCACACAAACGAGGAGGCCGCCGAGGCTGTCGCTGAGAGCGTCCGCGACCGCGGACAGTCGGCCGTCGTCGTCGGCGCGGACGTATCAGATCCCGACGCCGCAACGCGGTTGGTCGAGTCCGCAGTAGACGCGTTCGGCGGGCTCGCCCACGTCGTGAACAACGCTGGGATCGACCAACACGTCTACACCGAGTCGCTCGACCCCGCCGACTTCGACCGGGTGATGGACGTCAACGTCAACTCGGCGTTCACCGTCACGAAGGCGGCACTTCCCCATCTACGCGCCGCCGACGAGCCAGCGTCGGTCACGAACATCTCTTCGATCCTTGCGCACACGGGCGCGCCGATCGAGTGCCACTACGCCGCCTCGAAGGGCGCACTCGTCTCGCTCACGCGGAGTCACGCTGCCGACTTCGCGCCCGATGTTCGGGTGAACGCCATCGCGCCCGGGCACATCGAGACCGATATGACGGCTGATCGAGATCCGGATCAAAAACGCGAGGAGCTCGCGGCGATCCCCGCCGACCGATACGGGCAGCCAGAAGACATCGCCGATGCCGCGGCGTATCTCCGTGACGCGACGTTCGTCACGGGCGAGACGCTGAACGTGAACGGCGGCGAGCGAATGGGGTGAGCCGCTCAGTACGCCTCGAGTCCGGCTTCGATCCGGTCGAAGCCCTCGCGTAGCTCCGCCGGCGAACTCGCGAACGAGAGCCGGAGACGGCCCGGGGTCGTTTCCCCGAAGCCGTCACCGGGTGCAAGCACCACGCCGTGTTCCTCAAGGAGGTACGTCGCAACGTCGAGGGCGGGCTCGTCGAGTCCGGGGTCCAGGTAGGCGTAAAATGCCCCCTCCGGCCGGGGACACGAGAGTCCATCGATAGATGCGACACGGTCGACGACGAGGTCACGACGGGCCTCGAAAGCGTCGTACATCTCCTCGAATGGCTCCTGTGGGCCGGTGAGTGCGGCGATCGCAGCGTGTTGGGCAACGCTCGACGCACAGGCGGTCGTTGACTCGTGGATCGTCACCACCTCGTCGGTAAGGTGACGGTCGCCGGCGAGCCAACCGAGCCGCCACCCGGTCATTGCGTACGTCTTCGAGCAGGAGCCAACGGTGAGCACGTGTTCTGGGTGGTCTGTGTACGCGGCGATCCCCTGGCCCGGCCCGTCGTAGGTGAGTCCGAGGTACACCTCGTCTGCGATCACGTACGCGTCGTGGTCGGCCGCGGCCTCAACGACCGCTTGGCAGGCCGCCTGGTCGTAGACCCGCCCGGTCGGGTTCGACGGGGTCGTAAGCACGATGGCAGCCGTCTCGTCGCTCATCGCGTCGATTACGCGGTCGGCATCAAGCGCGAAGCCCGTCTCGGCCGGCATCGGCACCTCGCGGAACGTCCCGTCTGCCAGTCGCGCCTGCGTCTCGTAATTCGGCCAGACCGGACCGGGCGCGAGTAGTTCCTCACCCGGCTCGACAGTCGCGAGGACAGCGAGGTGGAGCGCCTCCATGCCCCCGACGGTGACGACGACCTCTTCTGGATCGTGGGTTACGCCGTACCGATCGGCGAGGGTGTCCGCAATGGCTCGACGGCACGCCGGCATTCCGGCGTTCGAGGTGTAGTGGGTGGCGCCCCCACGAGCCGCCTCGGCTGCCGCGTCGATGACGTGGTCTGGCGTATCGAAGTCTGGCTCGCCGACCTCAAGACGGATCAGGTCGCCGTCGTGCTGTTCGGCCAAGTCGTACATGACCCGGATGCTCGAACGGCCCGCCTCACGGACGCGGTCGGTGGGTGTGGGCATACAGTCATCACGGCGATGAACGGCAAAAGCCGTCGGGTGGCGGAAATCGCCGTCTGCTCCCGCAGCGGAGTGCGAGGCGATGGCACACAGCGGCGGCTCACACCATGTCGCCGCGAACCGAGGTCGTCGCTTGCTCGGCGCGGGCCGTGGTGATGGCGTCGGCGATTCGCTCAGCAGTCGCCTCCTCGTCGACGCCGAGCATCTCGAGTGCGGCCGGAAGCGTCGGCATCGCGAACGTGCCGGCGCGGAGCCGCTCCATCGCTGCTGTGTCGCGCTCGCCGTCGACCCACAGACACACCCCGCGGGGATCTATCACTTCCGCGTACGCGTCGCGGGCAAGCGCGCCGCGCAGCCGCTGGGTGACGTTATCCTCGAAGCTCGCGTTACACACTTCGAGGTGAATCGGGTCGTCCGCAGGAGCGGGCGCGAGGAGCTCAGCACCGAGACACTTCTCTGGGGCGGCGTACCCGTTGTCGCTCGTGCGGACGCGGTCGGGGTGCGCCTCGGCCCACGAGGCACGGACGGTGCTTCCGACGCCCTGGACCCCGTACCGGTCCGCAAACGACGCCGCAGCCTCGTCGTCGCTCTCTAAGAGCACGTCCTTCGTGAGGTAGACGTCGAGTCGGTCAATCGGATCGAGCCCGAGTGCGACGTCGCCGTATGCCCATACTTCGCGGACCGGCGCCGGTAGCGGCTCCTGGTCGACGCGGTCAAGGATCGATTCCAGCCGGTCGACGGCCCGTTCGCGTTCCATCAGCTTCCGATACACCCCGGCGAGTGATACCGGTTGCGCCGCCAGTCGGACCGAGTCACAAGGGTACGTCCTCGCCACCGGTCAATCCCACCTCGGCGAGCCGCTCGGCGACCGACGCCCAGTGACTGCCCTTCCAGAACCACTGGCCACAGTCGCGACACCGCCAGTGCCGATCCGGGCCGTCCGCCGGGACGTACGAGGGGCGAGGCGCGTCGGGAGCGACGCGCTCTACGAGGCCGTTACAGGCCCCACAGCGAGTCGGTTCGTCGGCGAGTTCGATTGGATACCCGGCCGCGTCGAGTTCGCAGAGCTGGTCGAGCACGTCGCGCTCCGTGAGACGGACAGCATCCTCGATGCGGGCGGCAAGCGCACGGTCGCGAGTCAGGAGCGTTCGGTCCGTCTCGGCGGCCAGCGCCGCGAGCTCGTCGTCGGCTTCGATTCCCCGGTCGAGCGCGTACAGCGCGTCGTATCCACACATCCGGAGATACGTCACAAGCGTCCCGCACATGACATCAACGAGGACGCGGGGTGGCTCTGTCGCCGCGGGTTCAGCGGCGTGGTCCGCGTCGCGGCCGTCAGTCGTCACGAAAGGAACGACCGAAGCTCGGAGCGGCTGTAGGTGTTGAGTACGTCCGCGGTCTCGGCCCAGCCCCGCCGGGCGGTGTGAACCCCGTATCGAGCATTGTCGAGCTCGCCGGGCGCGTGGGCGTCAGTGTTCACGACGATCGTTGCGCCGGCGTCGACAGCGGCACGAACCGCGGTGCCGTCCGCGTCGAGCCGTGCGGGATTCGCGTTCACTTCGATCGCCACCCCCTCGCGCGCCGCCGCCTCGGCGACGACCTCCATGTTCGGCGCCAGCCCCGGTCGGCTGTTGATGAGTCGCCCGGTCGGGTGCCCAAGGATGTCGACCGCCGGGTGCTCGACGGCACTGACGAGCCGCTCCGTAGCGGCCTCCGGATCGGCGTCGAGGGCCGCGTGCGGCGAGGCGACGACGATATCAAGATCTGCGAGAACGTCGTCGTCGGGCACGATCGATCCGTCAGTAGCGATGTTCGCTTCGACCCCGTGAAGCACCTCGATCGAGGCGGCTTCGGCGACGTCGGCGATCGCCTCGGCCTGTTCTGCGAGTGCCTCGCCGTCAAGGGCGATGTCGCCGAACACGCCCGGTCCCTCGCCGTGGTCGGTGATCGCGTAGTAGTCGTACCCACGTGCTTCGGCGGCTGACACCATCGCTTCGATAGAGAAGCCGCCGTCCGACCAGTCGGTGTGCGTGTGGAGGTCACCGCGAAGGGCGTCCGTCTCGACGAGATCAGGGAGATCGCCCGCGGCGGCAGCCCCGATTTCGCCGGTGTCCTCGCGGATCTCCGGTGGGATGAACGACAGTCCGAGCGCCTCATAGACGCCCGTTTCCGTCTCACCAGCAACTCGGTCACCGGTCTCTCTGTCGGCTGCGCCGGCGTCGACGTCACCGCCCTCGTCTGTGGCTGTCGTCTCGTCGTCGGTCTCGTCGACCGATTCTTCGAGCTCGAACAATCCGTACTCGTTGAGCGTGAGCCCTCGATCGAGTGCGCGGTTGCGGAGCGCGACGTTGTGTGCCAGTGACCCCGTAAAGTACTGGAGCGCGGCGCCGAACTGGTCTTCCTCGACGACGCGGAGGTCGATGCGGGTGCCGCTTGCGCGGACGCTGGCCTTGCTCGTGCCCGCCTCTATCGTCTCGTCGACCGCCGGCCACGCGAGAAACGCCTCGAACACCGGGTCGCGGTCGGTGCTCGCAACGAGCAGGTCGATGTCACCGATGGTGTCACGCCAGCGGCGGATCGACCCACACACCTCGACCCGCGAGACCGCGTCGACGTCCGCTAGATACGCGAGTGCGTCGTCCGCGAGGGGTCTGGCGTCACCGAGACGTGTTCGCTCCCGGGACTCTCTAGCGAAGGGAATGTGCTCGAGAATCGACGTCTCCGTCTTCGCGCCGAACCCGCTTACCTCCCGTATCTCCCCTGCTTCGGCGGCGGCTTCCATCTCGTCCAGGG
>Ga0209937_1000422_pt1 | contig 13771 bp, 6 predicted proteins | sample SalPon1_B_H2O_MG_FD_185699 | JGI IMG/M metagenome (GOLD analysis project Ga0209937, IMG submission 185699) | Salt pond water microbial communities from South San Francisco under conditions of wetland restoration - Salt Pond MetaG R1_B_H2O_MG... | ecosystem: Environmental > Aquatic > Non-marine... | reverse complement strand
GGCGGATGGCATTACTGATGATTAAAAAATTCATAAAAAACAGACTAAAAGAAAGAACTACTCTGGATGGCATCGTACTAATTGCAGCAGGTGTTGCTTTCCTTATCTTCAAACCTATTGCTGCTATAGTTGCCTATGCTGCAATTTTATATGGCGCTTACACACTTATAAAGAAAGACTAGATTTTCCCTATCGGCATACTGGAACTTGCAGTAAGTTGCCAAACTTTTCTTCTTTCAACCCCACGTTTTTGTGCGAAACTTTTTGCATTACAGTTTTCGCATACATGAAAAAAATTATTGTTTAGGCGTTCGGGGCTCATCCTACTACGTTCTCGAACAAATTCACTGTCACAGTTATCGCAGCGTAATCTGAGCATGGTTTTTGTTCTGTAATATTCGTGCGCCACACCTAGTTTGCTATGCCTAACATGCCTAGTCTTGTGCGTAAATTCACCTAAATACATAACTATATTTACATTAGGATTATAAAAATTCTCGATAAATATCTATAAGGAGACCAAAATGACTGTTTGCACGCTCACTGACGCAGCAAAATCCCACATTAACAATATCTGTAAAAGTAGAAATTGCTACGCTGTTAGCCTGTCTCTAAAAGGTGGCGGCTGTGCAGGATTTGAATATATGTGGGGGACCGTTGAACAAGATGCTGTGACAGAAGACGACACAGTTATTTCCACTGGTGAGGGCTTTTTGGTAATAGATAATTTTAGTAGACCCTTTCTCGAAGGCACAGAAATTGACTATGTAACAGAAATGCTGGGTTCCAAAATGCAGGTACGCAATCCAAATGTCGAATCAGCATGTGGCTGCGGCGTTAGCATAAGTTTTTAAAAATCGGAGTAATAGATGGCACAACAAGATATTGATATTGGTGTAGAAGGCAATGACGGCACTGGCGATAGCATAAGAGAAAGTTTTAGAAAAACCAATGAAAACTTTGTAGAATTGTATGCTGTGTTTGGGCAAGGGGGCACTATTGATTTTACATCGCTTGGTGATACTCCAGATACACTTGTTCCTAATGCTATACCTGTAGTTAATCCTGAAGGTAGTGCTATAAATCTTCTTGAATTTGCATCAAACAACGAACTTGATCCCAATCAAACAGATACTATTGTATTTGATTTTTCAGCACAAGGCAAGTTAGTTATTACAACAGCATTTACAGAACTATCAGACGATGCACAACCATCTCTAGGCGGCCCTCTTAACGTAGGAAACAACGCAGTTGCTAACGTTGCTATATCTCAGTTTGCAGTAGATGAATTTAACACCAGACATAATGACAATATTAATATTGACGATCTTGTAATCACAAAAGGATTTGCCGATAGACGTTACATTACAAGTGGATTACCGGTTAGAGTAGCTGATGAACCTTCTAGCACAGACCAATACAACCTTGATATAAATCGATACATAGACGGTAACGTAGAAGTTCTCAATCACGGATTTGATAGAACCATTAACGGCCAAGAATTTACGTTCAATTCAAGATACAATGATCCTACAGGTCTAGATTCTGTCAAAGATGCTGCTCTAATACAAGAAGGTAGAACATACAGAATTATCGAACAAGATAGTCTAGATTGGACGAGCTTCGGAGCAGAAAGAAACGAAGACGGTTTGATTTTCGTTGCTAATAGAGATGGCACAGCATCGGACGCTAATATAGATATAAAGCCAGTTTATTATATCCGGTTTGTAGACGAAAATCAGCTATCTTTGTTTCTGTTCGAAGCCGATGCTGAAGATCCCAGCGATACAACAGCCGAACAAAACAAAATCTTTATAACAGGATCTATTCCGGATGACGAAGTTCACACACTTGCTGATGCTGGCTTTGATCCTAATCTAGAAGGTAATTATCTTGCTAACGCTGCAGTTCCGCGAAAAGGCCTTGTTAGACGTCAAGGGGATACCATGGAAGGAGCACTGACCCTACATGATCATCCAGGCGAGCTTGCTGGCTTCGGCGAAATTAATGGTGAAGATGATCTACAAGCAGCTACAAAACTCTATGTTGATACCACTACATACTCTTCTCCTGAAAACCTATTTGTTAGTCGATCAGGCGACGATTCTATGCAGGGAGTTCCGCCAGGCAGAGAAGGCACAGCACTGGATTATGCTTACAGAACAATAAATGCTGCAGCTAGAAGAGCCGAAGAAATTATAAGAACCAGTCTTCCGGAACCTGGACCTTATTTCCAAAATATCACCATAGACAATGGAGCAGCAAATTCTACAGTCATAGAAGCAGGAATTATTTCTCCTTCTTTCACTCAAACTGTGAAATTTATTCAGGATAACAGAGAATATATAGCTCGAGAAGTAGACGGATATTTGGAGTTTACTTATCCTAATTTTGTTTATAATAGTGAAGAATATCAAAATGATATTGATAACATTTTATCTTCAATTGCTTTTGACCTTAGTAGAGGTGTAAATGCAAATACACTTACAAGGCAGGTAGCCGAAAGATACTATAACAATGCTGTTAATCTTTCAAAAATAACAACATCCAAAACTCAGACACTTGATGCTATTAGCTTTGCAAACACTTTGCTTTCTACAATTTTTCAAAATGAACTTTTTAAACAGGTAGACATAGCAGATATTGAAGTAGATGAATCAACTACTGTCCCAAGAGCAAGAGTAATTACAGATTCTAACCACGGTTTTGAAAACGGTGAACAAATATTGTTTCAGAATGTAGGCGGAATGGTCGAAATAGAAGGTCAAACTGCTTATATAAGAGTGATATCAGATGACGTTGTAGAATTATACGAAGACGACGGACTAATTAACTTTTTTGATATTAGCAGTTATACACCATTCACAACAGGCGGCGAAGTCGGTGTGGTATATCAGGAAAGAGAAACCTTTTTAAACAGTGTTAGACTAAAACCAGAATTCCAAGGCTCGCCGGCAGACACAACCGGAGTTGGTTCCGTCAATTCTAAATTCTCTTTGATAGAGACAATAATTAATGACGGGATTGATGCAGGATCAGATATTGCGTTTGGAAACAATTACAAGCTGGTTATTGATAATGGCAGTGAAGAATATGTCGACCAAGGAAATCCTAATAATCTAGATACATTACCTGGAAAAATTATAGTAGGCGATCTTTCCGGCGCCCAAGGTAGAATAGTAAATTATACTAACGACGATCCTAGTGAAAACAACAACGATACCTATGAACTACTGCCCCTTAATGCAGTTGACTTTATCGAAGGAGAAACACTAACATATGGTAACTTTGTAAGACGTAAGCAGGTTACAATATTTGTAGAGTCGGGCACCTACGAAGAAGATTTTCCTATCAAACTTTCTAATAATGTTTCTCTTAAAGGCGATGAATTTAGACGAGTAATTATTAGACCTAAACTAAGAACCTCGCAATCAAAATACGCCACAACTTATTTTTATAGAGATCTAGAATTCGACGGATTATCTTTAACTGACAAAAAAGACTCCACTGTGTTTTCACTAGGAGTATCTGCTCCGCAGGCAATCGAAGTTGATGATGCTTCTTGGATGGAAGTTGGCACAGAAATAAAATTTGCAGGCGCTAATTTAATTGGTTCAGAAGTTACAAGGAATGCTACATATTATGTAACTGCTATTATCCCTGGCTCAAATAGAGACGTAATCACAGTTTCAGATTCTGAAGGCGGCTCTGATATTTCTTGGGCTTCTGCACAAGGTAAGATGTTTGCCATAGCTGCCGAAGTTGGATACTTCCTTAATCAGACTGACGAAATACAGGGTTATTTTGGCCAATTTTATCTTGAAAATCCTCATGCAGATAAAAACGTAGGATTAATTCCTACAAATGAGGGAGGTTTTTCACAAGCCGCTTCTATTCTTGAAAATAACACAAGATTTATACAAGAAGAAATTATAGAATATATAAACGCTGCGATTGGCTCTGGGACCCCTGCAGCCTTTGCGGGGTTCAACTATGATCCTCAACTTTTTAGAAACAGAATAGGCAAAGTTGTAGACTCACTAATCCGAGACCTAAATCTTGGTGGAGTAGAATTTGCGTTAGAGGAGCAGGGAGAATTCTACAATGATACTGCACTAGCAGATCGTGATGCTATCGAACTAGTTTTAAATCAGGTGGCACTGATAGCTGCAGATTTACTTCAAGGAACAAATCCGGGACAAAACGGAGATATTGTTCCTGACTTAACCTTAGGCGCAGCGGAAAGCGGAACAGTAAGTCTTGTAACAGACCTTATTAGTTTATTGACATTCGCATTTAACCCTGATTACAATCCTCCACTGCGTAACGATGCTGATGGCGTTGATGTTTTTCAAATGTCAGATGCTACTATTGTGAGAAATGTAACTGTTCAAGGACAAGGCGGCTTCATGGTTGTACTCGATCCTGAAGGGCAAATACTTACAAAGTCTCCATACATCCAGACAGGTTCAAGTTTCTCAAAGAGCGACAATACTAAAAAGTTTAGGGGAGGAATGTTTGTAGATGCATTTGTAGGCAATATTCCTGTTCGTATAACAAACAAACAAAATAATTTTGTCCTTGACGTAGAAAGTGATCTAAACCAGGGTCTGTTTAGAAGACCACCTGAGTTGCCTGCACCATTTTTCTATGAAGGTATAAGATATCAGGTAAATGCTATAGCCAATTATGATAGTGGTAACGGAACTGCTACAATTTTCCTTGATCGATCATCTAATCCAGATCCTGCAACAGACATTGGTCAAGGATTTACTGCTGCAACACCTCAAGAAATATTCATTCAGACTGCGGGCAACAGGTCTATGCTGGGCAACGATTTTACCCAGATAAACGATCTTGGATATGGTCTTGTAACCAACAACGGCGCTGTATCAGAAATGGTGTCAATGTTCACCTACTACTGTCAAGCAGCATACTATGCTAAAAATGGATCAGAAATACGTTCTCTAAATGGTTCTAACGGTTATGGATTTTTTGGTCTAGTAGCTGAAGGATCTGATCCGAACGAAATACCTGATGATGTTACACTAGCAACTCCTCTAGTACAGCCTGGTAAAATATTTACAACTATTAATCAAACAAATTCTACAGGTGATCAGATTATACATGTCACTGACCTTAAAGATGTTCCTACAGCGCAAGGAATATTAAGAGTTGATCACGGTGGTTCAATTGGTATACTAAATTATAGAATTTCAAGTATCCGTAGTATATCTGATAATGATCAAGACGGAATAATAGGCGAAGATCCTATTGATGTTACAGCATCCGGCACGCTAAGAAGTAATGCTGTATATCAAATGAATATAACAGCAGATCCTAATATACAAGGCGACTTCTTTGAGTCTCTACAAGACGATCTAGCAGATGGTACTATTGTAGAATATCGTACTGGCACAAACTTTGTTTTCCAAGGAATTAGAAGCCAAGAAGCTCTTGAAACACGTCCTAGCACTGCTATAAACTTTGACGAATCTTTTGACACAACCTATCGAACACTTGCATTTTCTCCTCTAGACAGCGTGGGCATTGAACTTGACTCAGAAGAAATATTAGCAACTTCTGAAGTTGACTTTAACTATGTTACTCTTGAAACAGATGTCACAAACTTATCAGGCGGATTTGGAGATTCTCAAGGAGATACAAACATTGCTGTTACTCCGATAGGTGACGAAAGAATTGTGGATAGACTCTTGAGAGACATAGAAGGTAGACAACCTGGAGAATCCGGTTACCTAGGCGGAATGATTTTTGTATGGGGTGGCAAAACTCATAGTGTAATCGAATATGATGATACATCTGAAAGCTTTCCGTATATTACAATTCAGGACGTTGCAGGAACAAACGTAGACGGCGGGAACACCGGCACCACTGGGCTTAATTTAGGTCTTCCTAACGCCGAGTCAATTGATCTGTTTGCAGGATTGCCTGAAAATTCCCCTGCAGAAATTACGATTTCAATATCACTACTAAGAGCCACCGGTCACGACTTTACTCAAATAGGCGCAGGCGGTTATAATGCATCAAACTATCCAAATGTAATATTTGGGCAACCTGCTAACAGTCTTGCTTCGGATTACACAGACGCAGTAACTGCCACTTCATCTCAGGTATGGGAAAGACGCAAGGGTCGAGTATTTTATGTTTCAACTGACCAAGATGGTTTCTTTAGGGTAGGCAAGTTCTTCTCAGTAGACCAAGGAACGGGTGATGTTACATTCAGCGGAACTATAGGTATAACAGGCGCAAACGCTCTAGGTTTTACAAGAGGTGTTACAATAAATGAATTCTCAGCAGATGATTCATTCTCAGACCAGAGCGGACAGGCAGTTCCAACAGAACGTGCAATATTTAATTACATTAACAGAACATTAGGATATAATGTAGATACAGGCGTTCAAATACAAGGCGCTCCTACAGGAATTAGACTAGGTCCAGGATTTCTTCCACTGAACGGCGGATCCTCAATGGAGTCTGATATCAATATGGGCGCCTTCAACATCACTAACCTTGCTCTGCCAGGGCAAGACGGTAATGCTGCTGCTAATAAAAACTATGTAGACGGCAAGGTAAGAGAGTTCGATGACATACCTGCCTTAAGAGATACAGAAATTAACTCTCCGGAAAAAGATGATTTATTAGTAGTCACCGGCAACAAAAAACTGTTAATTGAAGACGGACTGGGCCTATCGATTGGAGACACAATTGGCACCATAGGCTCGACTAAAACAGCTACAGTTATAGACGTGCAGGATTTATCTGATACAATCTTAGGCGATATAGATGAAATAACCTATTTGCCACAGACGGGCGGAGACTTTATTCAAGGTGAGGACATCTATAATCAGCCTGACGAGTCTGTTAGCAGAGCACTTATAGAAAATCCTGTGTTCGAGTGGGCCAATGCAAGTGAAAAAACAGACTCTGTAATAAACCTAACTGTAGAACGCACAGCAACTTCTGCCACGTATAATCTGCAGATACAGAATGATTCAATTATCAATGCTGATGTTAATTCAAGTGCTGAAATTGCGCAGAGTAAACTCAACATGCAGAGTGCCGATACGTTTGACGAAGATGACGCTACTTCTGGATATAACGGATCTGCTAGCAAAGTTCAAGCTGATCTAGGTCTTGCTAAATTCTCAGACGAAAACTTTGAAACAAACTCTGGTTACGTTCGCATCAAAGACAACGGAATTGTGTTTGCCGAAATTCCAGATATTGGGGTAAGACAGGTTTATGGTAGAACTAACGCCGGCTCAGGCGACGCTGCAGCAATAGATTTTTCTACTGTGGTAGATCAAGGCAAAGGTCTTGAAGACAGTGACTTCACAAACACAGTTATAAGCACCGACACTGGCTTTCCGGGCGAGGTGCTTGTAAGATTACAGGCCGATGACGGCAACGGCGATTCTGTATATGGTGTTACCGAAATTGACACAACTGCAGTTAACAATACTATAGTAAGAAGAACTGCTTCTGGCGAAATAGATGCTAGTGCGCTTCAGATTGGCGGGGATGAGATAATAGAAAGACTGTCAAACACTGTATTTTTCAGTACTCCGGCCGGGGCAGAAATATTTAGTGCAGCCGGTGACACTGACAGCAGCCTAGTTACAAAATTCCCTGGCAACATTGATGTAGGCTTAACCGGAATCACTTCTCAGAGCACATTCCAAGGAAGATCAGATTTGTCTAGCGAAGGCTGGATAGCTTCAGATTGGATTTACACTTCGTTTATTGAAGCGGCATCTGAGAGGGGCTCTACTTCAACTGGGATCGGACTAGGGGATAATACAGGATTTACGGAAGATGGTGTTTCTATAATAACTCTGGTAACTGGTGGAACTCCAAGGATAGTTATAGGTGATAGCACAACAAATATCAATAATAATCTTGAAGTATCAGGAAACATCGAAGTCGACGGTTCGATAATACTAGGTTCAGACAGTGGCGATAACCTTACTGTAAATGCTGATCTTGCCAGTAATATACTACCAGATCAAACAAATACTAGAAATATAGGATCAAACAGCAGACGATTTGACACAATGTATGCCAATATTTTCAATGGTGTTGCTACAGAAGCCAAGTATGCTGACCTTGCTGAAAATTACACAGCAGATAGTTCTTACGAGCCAGGCACTGTTGTTATCTTCGGCGGCGAAGCAGAAATAACTGTTACTGACAAAAAAGGTGATTATAGAATAGCAGGTGTAGTGTCGACTAATCCAGCCTATCTTATGAATTCAGAACTCGACGCAGAAGACACAGTTGCAATTGCTTTACAAGGAAGACTGCCTTGTAAGGTACTTGGCAGGGCATCTAAAGGAGACCTTCTAGTAAGTTCTGCTATACCAGGGTATGCTGTTGTAAACAACGATCCAAGAATAGGTACTGTGATCGGAAAAGCGCTTGAAGATAAACCGTCTGACAGCAAAGGCGTAATAGAAATTGTAGTAGGAAGAGTATAAAATGACAAATAGATTTCCACTTATCTTAGACGAAGCAACTGGAAGGTTAAAAGAACTGCCCGTTGGTGATTCGCTAGATCTTTCCGGCAGCGGAATAATTGCTGCTGCTAGTTTAGAAGTAAACGGTGAAGCGAATATAGATAGACTAACAATAGGTACACAAACAATTGATCCTTCTGGAACAGCAGGCGCAAGCAATAATGCTCCGCTGGCTACTGTTGCGTTTACTGGTGATTTCAATGATCTTGCAAACCTTCCAAATTCTGGATTCAGCGGTAGTTACAATGATCTTAGTGATACACCGGTGATACCTACTGTTACAAAAGATCTGAATGATGTAAGTCTTGACAATCCTGAAAATAATCAAGCGCTGATATGGAACAGTGTTGCCAACGAATACCAGCCAAAAGATGTTGTTCTTAACTTAGATCTTTCAAGTACATCTATCAGAGATTTATTCGACGTTTCTTATACTCTTGCTCCAGACACAAATTCTGTTTTAAAATATTTTGCAGATGCCTGGAGACCTTCCAAGATACAATATACCGAGATACAGAATAGGCCTACTGCCGTAAGTGCATTTGCTAACGATTTGAACTATGTGACACAACAGGATCTTGAATCTGGCATAGAAATTACTCCTACAGGTGATTTAACAGGATCAGTTTTTGGTGACGATTCTACTCTGCTCGTCGACGCAGTTAACAACAAAATAATAGGCGAAATCGAAAGCGATTCAGTTACTATCAATTCAAACGCTGGGGATATTGACCTTAACTCTCCTAGCAATATAATTTTAACTGCTAATAATATCAATACAAGCGGAAATATAATACCTGGTGAAGCAAATACCTACGACTTGGGTAGTCCAGAAAAGCCTTTTAAAAGTTTGTATCTATCAGATAATACACTGATACTTGGTAATTATTCTTTAGGAATAAACAATGGCAAATTAAAATTGACTAATCCAGGAGTAGATTCCGGCGCTGAAGGTTTAGAAGTTTTAGACATTGCTGCAGAATTTGTGAATGTACTAGACTCGTTGTCTGTTGATAGTAATGCTAGGATGGACCTAGGAAGGTTTATCCAGTTCGAAGAAATCGAACAGTTTGGTACTGACATAGGCAAACTGGGAACATTTGCAGACAGTTTTATTGGATTTACTCAAGCTGGTAGCATGATACTTTACACGGGGGCAGGAGTGCCAGCAACCTCTATAGGGGATCCAGGAACGCCGATAGGCGCAATTGCCATTGACAGTAATTACATTTATTATTGTGTTGCAGAATATGACGGTGTAACAGATATTTGGCGCAGAACACCTTGGGCAGAATCAAGTTGGTAAATATACTAAACGGGGCATAGAATGACAATCGAAAACATAAACATAGGCAACCTTGCAAATGACGGCACAGGTGACGATCTGAGAACTGCGTTTATTAAAGTTAATAATAACTTTACTGAGCTCGATGCAGTAAACCGTTCTATCGAAGTAGAAGGGAACAATTTAGGGACTTCTCCGTCTAGCGAAGGAATTTTTGCTAACAAGATTGATAACATCCTAAACTTTAAAAGTCTAAATGCAGGATCAGGAATAAATCTAAGCGCAAACTCTACCTCTATTACAATAGATGCTGCTGTAGGAATTTCTGATTTGATTTTTACTACCGATAACGGCAGCATCGTAATTAATGACACGCAGTCAAGCGGAACTGTTAATTTTGAGGGCGGGGCAGGAATAGTAGTAGAAAAACTTGCCAGTCCTACAAACACTATACGAGTAAGAGCAACTACAGGCGTTCTAGAAGCAGACACACAACCAAGACTAAGTGCTCCGCTTGATGCAGTGAACAATAACATAACAAATGTTAACCAATTAAGTGCTAATACATTTTTTGGAAATCTTGAAGGACTAGTGCATGGTTTAGACATCCGCGATCTAAATGACAGATTGTTCGAAACTTCCTTTGACTTCGGCGAGTTTTCGCCCAGTTTTACTAATTTAATTGATTTTATAGTTTATAACACAGAAGTAGATTTTGGTTCGTTTACTGCTCCAGCCGATTTTGAATTTGAGCTAGGCACATTTTAATGTCAGTATGGACTCAACCTTCCGGAACTAGACTAGCTACAATACAGGAGACAATTGCTTCTACTGTAGATCTTCCTATCTCCGGTGGTTCTGATCCTCAACTTATCAGCGGTGAAATTCCAGCAGGTATGGAACTTACAGGTACTGAGATTACAGGCACTCCTATAGAAGTAATTAGATCTACTGATTATAGGTTTGTTCTAAGATCTTTTGAAAATGACACACCATATGATAGAACTTTTACTATAACAGTCCAAGGAGCAGACACACCAGTTTGGCAGACACCAGGTGATCTTCTACCGGTAGGAAAGAACGATTCTTTCTACATATTAGATAGCGCACCAGTTGATTATCAACTTATAGCAATAGACAGTGATACTGCTGCTGGCCAGCAGTTGAAATACTTTATCGCGTCAGGCGATGGCGAATTACCTCCAGGAATAACACTCAATGAAGATGGTAGACTACAAGGTGTAATAGATCCTATACTTGCACTAGAAAAAGACGCTGCGAAAGGCTACTACGACGAATCAAAATATGACAAGTATCCATATGATTTTTCGATTGTAGACACAGCAGGATTTGACAGTTTTTTCTATGACACAGCAGTATTCGATTTTGCTACTTCTGTTAAGACGCCGAAAAAACTAAACAGATTTTATGAGTTTACTGTTACTGCGTCCGACGGATATACCACTGCTAAACGCACGTTTAGAATATTTGTAGTAGGTGATGATTTCCTAAGAGCTGATAATACTATTATGCAGGTCGGAACCGGTGTCTTCACTTCAGATAATACCTATGTAAGAACTCCAATTTGGCTCACGCCTTCTGAACTCGGGTTTAAACGTGCAGCTAATTTTACTACAATTTTTCTTGATGTAATTGATCCTAATACTCTGCAAGGAAACGTGGTATATAGATTGCAGGATACCAATCCAGGCACTTACAGAATTAAAAATACAGGCAAAGAAATTTCTGGCAGATTTGAAATTTCAGGAGAATTTCCAGTAGATCTAGAAACCGAAACCGAATATACAGATACAGACGATTTCGAAACTGTGATTCCTGAGACTCCTAGTGTATTGCCTCCGGGAATGGAAATTGATGAAAACACAGGTGAGATTGCTGGTAGAGTACCTTATCAAGTTGCTGTGACAAGAACATTTACGTTTACAGTTAATGCGATTAGGCAGACTGTACAAACTACAGAAACAGCAACACAAGAAAAAACATTTACTGTAAACATCATAGGTGAAGTAGATAGCACAATACGTTGGCTAACTGACAGTAACCTAGGGCAAGTTTCGTCTAATTATGTTTCTATTAAAAGCGTAGAAGCAGAGACGAACGTGCCTGATGCATTTTTGCTTTATACACTCGAAGACGGTGAATTGCCTCCGGGGCTAACTTTAAATTTTAACGGCGCAATATCTGGCAGGATAGATAATTCTCAAGTTTCGCAAACAAGGTCGTATAGATTTACTGTCAAGGCAAGAGATCAATTTAGATTCAGTGCAATTGAAAGAGAATTCGAACTTACCGTAATCAAAGAAGACATTGATTATAGTAACTTGTTTTTCCAGGTTTATTTTGACAGAGAAGTTAAGCAAATCTATAATGATTTTATAAGTAATCCTGCTATCTTTGATCCGGAATTTATATACAGACCTTTTGATTCAAATTTTGGATTACGACGTGATAACAGAATATTATTGTATGCAGGAATAGAAACACAAACCGCAGAAAAATATGTCGCTATTGCCGCAAAGCACGCTAAGAAAAAAACATTTAAGATAAATGATATCAAAACTGCAGAAGCAAAAGTTCCTGGCACAAATGAAGTGTTATACGAAATTGTGTATCTAGATTTAATTGACGAATACTCAGCTTCTGAACTATCTAAAGATAAAATTATACCAACGAAAAAACAGATCACATCTGATATATCAGATTATAATAAACAATTTGCAACTCTTCCTAACTCGGACCTAAATTCGATTTCAATTACTACAAGGTCTGGGGAGAGAATATTTTACTTCGATCAGTTTATAAACATTGATCAACGGGATAAAACCACACAGATAAATTTACTAGAAAACTCCTCAGTGATAGGACGAACAAATCCGATCGTAGTTGATTATTCAGCTAGATCAAGCACAAACATTACATTTAGGCCCGATAACGCAAATACTGTGTCTGTAGATTCAAATCTTGTGTATGTGAGCGACCCAAATAGGATAAACAAGTACATCAGTAATGTATCATCTCTGAGGTCTGAAATACGCACACTAGGCGAGACCGAAAGTGATTTTCTTCCTTTATGGATGCGAACTGCACAGCAAGGAGCAAATGCACTGGGCTACACTCTTGCTTATCCTTTGTGCTACTGTGTACCAGGCACTGCAGCAACCATCGAAAGAGCAATTAGACTAAGCAATTTCGACATTAGACAATTTGAAATGACCGTCGATAGATTTATAATTGATTCGACAACAGAAAAGAATCAGGAACAGTTTGTAGTGTTTGCAAACTATGAATTCAATTTATAAGGGACCCAGGAGGTAACATGTCAGATATTAACACAAACAAGATAGATAGGAATTTTCCAGAACCTGGACGAGACAATGACTCGTTTGGATTTAGAAATAATTTTTCAGAAATATCTGACAATCTTGATATAACAAAAACGGAAATAGAAGATCTGCAAGAAAATGTTGTAAGAACAGACAGCACTGCAGATTTTAATTCGAACACAGTTCAAGATCTTAATTTAAAAAACGCAACGACTGCTGTATATAATATAGGTAATGTATCCGAAGACGTTGACATAAATGTGCAAAACGGGCAATATCAAAAGCTTTTAGCAGCAGATAATCTTACAATAACACTGTCAGGTTGGGCAGGAGAAGACAAAGCAACATCTGTCTTAATAGAAATATCCAAAACATCTACTGAAGATACTGTGATATCTTTCGACCAACTCTTTAATCAGACAATAAAATATGATCCTAACTTTCCAGAAACTTTAACTATAACTGATGATAGACAAAGTGTTTTTGTAGAATTTACAAGTGCTGACGAGGGAGAAACATTATATGCTAGGTATCATGGTATATACACTGCTCAATTCGATAATCAAATAGAAAATCCATTTGTGACTCGCAACATAATTGCTACA